>Ga0306926_10002532_pt1 | contig 18594 bp, 18 predicted proteins | sample flu12Cox44000178_FD_203759 | JGI IMG/M metagenome (GOLD analysis project Ga0306926, IMG submission 203759) | Lab enrichment of tropical soil microbial communities from Luquillo Experimental Forest, Puerto Rico - flux8day.12C.oxic.44.000.178 (v2)... | ecosystem: Environmental > Terrestrial >... | reverse complement strand
GGCATGCCGGTTGCGGCCGGGTTCTTGACGGGGACCGTCGCGTCGCTCTTGTACTGGTAGACGGCCACTCCCTGAACGTTCCCCTTGCCCACGTAGTTGGTCGGCGCGGTGTTCTGGGCCTCCACCAGCCAGCCCGTGTAGGGCTGCTGCTTCGCGCCGATCGGGAAGCCGATCGCCAGGCCCTGCGCGTTCTGGGCGGGGTGGCTGGTGAAGTTGGGGACCGCCATCATGGTCTTGCGGTCGACGGTGTAGAAGTACTGGTTGGTCGCCACTTGCTGGCCGCCCTGCTTGGTCGTGATCACCGAGCTGTCGCTGACAAGCGCCTTGTTCCCGTCGGTCTGCTCTACCTTGATGGTGCGCTGGATCATGACTGGCAAGTCACGGATCACCGCGTTCTTCGCGTCGCCGCGCTGGAGCGCCGCCGCATTCAGTGCAGTCATCGTTCCCGAGTACACGACCTTCTCGTTCGTGTCTGCGGGGAGCTGCATTGAACCTGGGAGGATGACGAACCGCAGCACGGCTGCGCCCGCCAGCATCAGCACTCCGAAGACCGCGACGACCACGCCCCATTTACGCATAGTCCTCACTCCTCAGTGTCGATTGAGACTCTGACACTGAACTGTGACTGGATGCGCCGAGGATGGTCAGGGCACTGTGTCACAGGTCTTCGGGACCAATCGCAGACGAGCAGGACCACGGCCTTCGCACCGTTGGTACCTGGGAAAAGAGACAAACGTCCCTAACGGCGGAGGGAGGTGGCGTGTCAAAACATTAAGGCAGAGCAGAGCAAGAAGGAGGCGGTCGCTATGGCGACAGCAAGGACAGCCAGTGCATCACGCGCAGCAGGGTCACGGGGGGGTAAGGCGCGCGCCAAGCCGCGTCCTGTCCCCTCGGGCACGCGGCCGGTCGCGGACCGGGTCGACCACGCACGCGCGGATGCGCTCTCCGAGCGCGACCCGGAGTATCTCGCCCGATGGCTGCCCTGGTTCGAGCGCTACAGCAGCTACTTCTCGTCCGAGGTTCGCGGCCTGGACAACCTGCCCGCCGACGGCCCGGTGCTGGTCATCGGGAACCACTCGGGGCATTACGTCCTCGCTGACGCATGCCTGCTCATGCAGTCGTTCGCGGCGCGGCGCGGGGTCGACAAGCCGGCGTACGCCATCACCTACGGCATGTTTTTCAAGATCCCTTGGATCGGCCAGTTCATGCGCCGGGTAGGGTGCCTCTCGTCGGACGCAAGCGGGGCGGACGCCGCCCTTGACAGCGGCGCGCTGGTACTCGATTTCCCCGGCGGCGACTGGGATGCGGAGCGGCCTTGGACGTTCCGCAATCGGATCGAGTTCATGGATCACCGGGGCTTCGTGCGGCTTGCGCTGCGACACGGCGTGCCCGTTGTACCTGCCGTTACGCACGGTGCGCATCAGGCCGTCGTGGTGGTGTCACGCGGCGAGCGGATCGCCCAGGCCCTCGGCCTCCGTCGCGCCCTCCGCGTCCACTCGCTCGCGTTCGTGCTCGGGCCGCCCTTCGGGATTTCGCCGCTACCCATGTACGTGCTGCCGTCGAAGGTCACTCTCGAGTTCCTGCCCCCGATCGACTGGAGCCACTACGGGGCCGAGGCAGCCGACGACGAGGAGATCGTAAGCGCCTGCTATGACGAGATCACCGGCAAGATGCAGCAGGCGCTCGACCGGCTGAACCGGGAGCGGCCGCACCCGATCACGCAGGGGGCAGTGAGCCTGGTGGGTAAGGTGGCCAGCGCTCCGCTCCGGGTGGACGCCAGGTCGGTGCTCGCCCGCCAGGCCGAGATGCTCGCCTGCCCGGCTGGGCTGCTCGCCCGCCAGGCAGGGGTGCTCGGCCGTCAGGTTGGCTGGCTTCAGTCACAGGGCACGGCCATCGCCTCACGGGGACGTCAGTTGATCATCCCGTCCGGCACGAAGCTGTCGTCAGTGGCCACGAACGACGATACGACGACAGCCGCATAACCCTAGTCGCGCGCGGTCACGCGGGTGACCGCGGAGTGTCAGCCGGCGACTGTCTCCCAGGACCGCAGCACCGGGCGCCTGTCCGCCGCGCGGACGACAGCGGTACCGAGCTGTCCGATCCGCCGGTCACCGATGGGGGTGCCGGTGCCGCGGTTGCAGACCATCGCGAGCGCGAGGCCGCGTTGCGGGTCGGCCCAGCCGCCCGACCCGCCAAGCCCGAAATGGCCGAACGCTCCCCGCAGCATGCCGCGGCTGGTGAATGCCTGGTGGTAGCCGAGCCGCCAGCCCATCGGCAGGACGAGCACGTAATCAGGGCCGCGTGAATGCACCACGTTGATCTGGCCGACGGTCGACCGCGAAAGCAGCCGGATCCCGTCGACCTCACCCCCGCCGGCGAGCATGGCGTAGAGCTTCGCCAGTGACCGCGCCGTGAAGAACCCGTTCGCCGCGGGGATCGCCGCGTCCATGACGTCGGCACCCCACAGCACGTCCTCGATCCCGCGCGGCAGCAGGGTGCTGACCAGCCTGCGGCCCTGCGGGCTGACCGGGAACTTGAGCATCGGGATCCTCCCGGCCGGGCCTTCAAGCCGGCGTCCGATCGAGGAGGCCATTGGTGCAAGGGGCGATATCCGGCCGCGCTGCTCCGGCGGGCAGCCGATATAAAGGCCGTCCAGGCCAAGCGGCCGGGCTAGCTCGTCGGCGACGAACTGCGCGATCGGGCGGCCCGAGACCCGGCGGATCAGCTCTCCGACCAGCCACCCATAGGTCAGCCCGTGGTAGCCGTGGCGCGTGCCCGGCTCGTACGCCGGTCTGGCCCGCGCGAGCGCATCCACCATGTAGTCCCAGTCGAGCATGCGGTGGGCACCATCGACCAGCGTGCTCATGCGGTGCAGCCCGGCGGAATGGGTAAGCACGTGTCGCACCGTGATCCGCTCTTTACCCGCCTGCGCGAACTCCGGCCAGTAAGTGGCCACCGGCGCGTCGTAGTCGATCTGACCGCGATCGGCGAGCACATGCAACGCCGTGGACGTGACGCCCTTCGTCGTGCTGAAGCACATCACCAGCGTGTCGCGCTCCCACGGGTCACCGGCAGTCGTCCGCCAGCCACCCCACAGATCGGCGACGAGCTCGCCACGGTGATAGACGGTGAGGGCCGCCCCACCCGTCGTACGGCGAAGCTGCCGCCCAAACACCCACGCGACCTCGCCGAAATCCGGATGCACCCACCCATCCATCACGACATTGTCGCACGCCTCCCGGCTGTTCAGCGACTTTCCTCAGGGTCAGGTCGACGGCTTCGGCGAGGGCCCGGGCGCCGGTGTCGTTGAGGTGAATGCCGTCGCCGGAGTCGAAGGCCGGGGCCAGCCGCCCGGGGTCGCCCGGGTCGGCCACGGCGGCGGCGAAGTCGGCTACCGGCCAGTCCCGCTGGCCGCGTAGTGCCTGGTTCACAGCTAGCCGGATCTCCTCGTTGCCTGGTGCACGGTAAGATTCGTAAACGCTGGCGAGCAGCGGTGTCAGGGTGCCGAGTACGGGCTGGATGCCGTGTTCAGCAGCGCGGCGCGCGAGTGACAGCAGGCCCGCGGTAAGTTCGCTGGCCGTCGGCCGGGGGCCGCCGAGCACCGTCGGCGCGCCGAGGTCGTTCAGCCCGCCCATGATGACGACGTGGGTGGTTTCGGGGATGCTGAGGACGTCGCGGGTGAACCTGCCGGTCATCGACGGTCCGAATCCTGGGCGCAGTACCCGGTTGCCGCTGATGCCCGCGTTGAGGACTACGGCTCCTGGGGGCAGCCTGCGCTGGAGGTGGTCGGGATACCGCTGGTCCTGGTCGATCGTGGTGCCGTCTCCCCTGGTGATCGAGTCGCCGAGGGTTACGATCACGGGTCCGGCCGGCGGCTCGTCGGTCAGGACGCGCGTGATCCAGTAGCCGGAGGTGAATCGTTCGGCATCCGCGAGCTCGGGGAGATCCGCCTGGTTGCCCGGCGCGACCTGGCCGGTTCGCTGGACGGCGGGCAGGAACGCGGCCGGCACGGCGATCCCGGCGGCGAAGCAGCTGACGATGAGGTCGTCGCCGGCCTGGACGGGTAGCGGGACCGGGTCGCTCAGCGCAGTCTCGCCGGGCGGGATCTCCCATTTCTGGAGGCCCCGCAAGAGCACAGGGACAGCGGCGCCGACCGTCACCTCCTCGATCAGCAGCGGCTGATGGCCGAATTCATTGCTGAGCACTAGCCGCACGGAAGTGCCGCCGCGCCGCAGCCGTACCGGCTGGCGGATCGTCTGCCCCGCGAACCCGCCTGGCATGAACGGGGGCGTGTTGTCCGGGGCAGCCAGGGTGGCGAGGTATGAAGTACTCCACCCCATATAATTCGGTTTACCAATCATTGGTAATACCAGTCAATGAGGGCTTAGGCTACCGGCATGGCCGCTCCTGAAGCCCTCCTCCCGTCCGCGCTGCGGAACCGCACCAGTTACGTGCTGGTCAAGCTGACCGCCCTGGCCCGCCAGCAGTCCGCCGGCCACGTGGCGGCCTGGGGGCTGAACCAGCATCAGCACGCGATCTTGTGCTGCCTGGATGAGTTCGGTCCCGCCTGCCAGAAGGACATCGCCGCCCGCTTGGGCGTCGACGTCGGCGATACCGTGTCTTTTGTCGACGGCCTGCAGCGCGCGGGCCTGATCTTGCGCGAGCGCGACGAACGCGACCGGCGGCGCCAGATCCTGACGCTGACCGCCGCGGGCCGGCGGGTGCTGGGCGAGGTAGAGGACCAACTGGACGCGGCTGAGCCCGGAGCGCTCGCCGCGCTTACCGCCGCCGAACGAGCGGCTCTGCACGATTATGCGGTACGCGTGCTCGCCGCGGCCATGCCCGGGGCGTGGAGTGCGGATGAGGCGTGAGAGTTAGGGACGGCCGTTCGGGATAACTTCCCCGCCCGCAGCGGTGCCGGACTACTGCACGCGGTAGGCGGCGATGGCGCGTTCGAGCAGGCTCGCGGCTTGTGGCCAGTTCGCTGTCGGCGCTGCGGCCACCACGACGCTGGACGCTCGGCTGCCCTGTACCAGGCAGGCCAGCTCGGTGTAATGATGAGCACCGACCTTGGTCACGTAGCTATCCAGCACGCAGCTCCCGGTCCCGCCCCGGAACCGGACGCCAGCGGCCGCGGCCAGCTCGCGAGCCGATCGGGCATCGTCGTCGCGCAGGTGGCTGAGGCGGAACGCAGGCCAGTTCGCCGCCCTCTCGTCACCCTGGCGCGGCGTGGCGTTGAGGTAGAGCAGGTAGGCGCCCGTGCGGCCAAGCCGCGCAGCCGACGCGGCGCCGCGGTCGGCCGTCACCGGACGCATCGAGGGCGGATACCAGAGCACCGCGCCATCCGGCAGCGTCGCGGACAGCCACCCGGCCGGCGCGGCAGCTGGGTGGATGGCCGGAAACGCCGGCCCGTTCGAGCTGCCGGCGCTCCTGCCCGAGATTCCGGCGACGGCAACCCCAACCAGTGCCGCCGCCAGTACCGCTGCCGCCCCGAGCGCCACGCGACGGACCGCCGCGTGGTGCCCAGGGTCCGGCAGGGCAGCGCTGTGATCTGGCGCCTCTGACGCGGACATTAGACGGTACCGCCGTCGCCGTCGTCGGGACCGCCATTGTTGTCGGCGTCGTGATCACCGCCGTTGCCTTGCGGCATCGGGTTCACCGGGGGCGGCGCCTGCGTTACGGCCGGTGCCTGCGTTACGGGAGCCACCGCAGCCGGTTTCTTGTGCCTTTTCTTGTGCTTCGGCTTCGCGGCGTGCGTGGCCGCAGGCGCCGCGGCGACGTGCGTGGCCGCGGGCGCCGGGATCGCCGGTGCAGCCGGCGTCGTGCCCGGGTCGTGATGCGCGGCGGCCGGATGAGCGGGCGGGCTAGTACCGCAGGCCGCCAGCGCAGCGGCCGCTATCAGCGCGGCGAGCGAAGCCCTCACGGAGAATGCGGACATGGTGAAGTCCTCACAATCAGCGGGGGGATCGTTGCTGGTTCGCGGCGGCCGCCAGCGTTAGTCATCCTGAGATACGAACCAGAACCCAGAAAGGATTGATCTAGGTCTAAAGGTGAAGATGTTAACGAGAGCCCCTGGGGAGGACAGCCTTGCTGAGCAGAGAGCGGAACCGGCTGCTATGCGCTACAGGTCCGGCAACCCCGATGGGAGAGCTGCTGCGACGATACTGGCATCCGGTCGCGGGTGCGGCGGAGTTCAGCCGGCAGGCCGTGAAGGCAGTGCGCATCCTGGGCGAGGACCTGGCTCTGTACCGCGACAAAAGCGGGAACTACGGGCTTGTGGACCGGCATTGTGCGCACCGCCGTGCGGACCTGACGTACGGCTTCGTTGAGGAACGGGGCCTGCGCTGCAACTACCATGGCTGGCTGTTCGACCATACCGGACGGTGCCTTCAGCAGCCGTTCGAGGAGACACGGCACCCAGCGGGCAGCTTCAAGGACAAGGTTCGCATTACGGCGTACCAGGTGCAGGAGAAAGCCGGCCTGGTCTGGGTCTACATGGGGCCCCGGCCGGCGCCGCTGCTACCCGACTGGGACCGGTTTTACTCGCGCGGCTTCAAGCAGATAGCGATCTCGGAGATCCCGTGCAACTGGTTCCAGTGCCAGGAGAACTCGATCGATCCGGTCCACTTCGAATGGCTGCACGACAACTGGTCACGGGTGCTGCGCGGTGAGGACGGCCCCCGTGCACCAGCCCATCAGCGGCTTGGCTTCGACGAATTCGACTACGGGTTCGTCTACCGCCGCATCCGCGAGGACACGACGGAGAACGACGAGCTGTGGACCACCGGCCGGGTGTGCTTGTGGCCCAACTGCCTGTACGTCGGGCATTTCGAATGGCGGGTACCCATCGACGACGAGCACACGCTCAGTGTCGGGTGGTTCATCGACGAGCTGCCCGGTGACAAGCCGTTCGAGCAGGACGTGATTCCCTGCTGGCACGCCCCCGTCAGGGACGAGCGGACAGGCCGCTGGATCGACAGCCACGTCATGAACCAGGATTTCATCGCCTGGGTGGGTCAGGGCGTCATCGCGGACCGCACGAAAGAGCACCTTGGGGAAAGCGACAGGGGAGTGATCCTCCTCCGCAAGCGGCTGCTCGAGGACATCGAGGCGATGGCCGCGGGGCATGACCCCAAGGGCACTATCCGCGATCCCGGAGCGAACCACAGCGTGCACCTGCCGATCATCGGCGGCCTCAACCGCCCGGCCGCCAAAGACGGGCCGCATCCGTTCCCGTTCCTGGCCGGCCAGCCGGAGGAGGTCGCCAAGGAGTTCGAGCGGGCATGGCAGAATTGCGCGACCTCCACATCGCAAGCGCCGGCTACCGGCGGCTGAGATCGCCGGGCGCGCACGCACCGCGGGCGAAGCGTACGGCTGCACGCGCTTCGCGGCGCCAGATTCACGCACCAGATTGCACGGCAGTGGCCAGGGCGCTCACAAGACGGTTTATGTCGCCTTGGGTCGTATGTAGGTGCGGGGCGATCCGCAGCGAGTTCCCGCGGACACTGGCGACCACGCCATCGTCGTTCAGCTGGCGTGCTATCGCATCTGCCACTTCTCGTGGAACCTCGATGCCGAGCATGTGCGGGCCGCGCTGGCCATGGCTGGGGGTCGTGAGGCCCAGGGCGCCAGCCCCCGCCGCGATTTGATCGGTCACGGCTTGAAGGCTCGCCGCGACGCCGGTGATCGTCCACTCAAGCAGCTGCTCGGCGGCGGCGATCGCCATCGGGACCAGGCCGAAGCTGGTGCGCTGGCCGACGTCGAAGCGCCTTGCGCCCGGCCGGTATTTGTCGGTGTAGTCAACTAGCCCGGCGAAATCATCGGATCCAGCGCGGTTGATCCAGTTCTCCTCGAGCGGCTCGCCGTCGCGGAACCGCTCGTCCACGTACAGGCAGCCGAGGCCGAACGGGCCGAGCAGCCATTTGTATCCAACCGACACCACGAAATCCGGGCGCAGTCGCGAGACATCGAGCGGCATGGCACCGAGCGATTGGCTTGCGTCGATCGCGACCACCGCTCCGGCCCGCCGCGCAGCGGGAACAACGGCTTCCAGATCGAGCAGGGAGCCGTCTGTCCAGTGGACGTTCGGGACAGATAGAACGCGGGTGCGTTCGCTCAGCCGGGCTAGCACTGCGTCGGTCCAGGTCGCACCGCGCTCACGTTGGGCAACCACGAGCTCCGCGCCGGTTCGCAGGCAGAATCGGCGCCACGTGTAGTAGTTAGACGGGTACTCGTCCGCGAGCACCACGATCTGATCGCCTGGCGTTGCGGAGACGTTTCGCGCCGCGACGGCGAGTCCGTAGCTCGTTGCCGGAATGAGCGCCACACCTTCGGCGCCCGTACAGAGAATCCCGGCGTAGCCGCGCCGCAAACGCTCAACATCGGCGAACCAGTCGGCCGCTGCCACCAGCCACGGTGCCGCACGGCGAGCGACCCCCGCCTCGCCCGCCTCCCTGACCGCACGAAGCAGAGGCGACATGTTTGCCGTGTTGAAGTACGCAACGTCTTCAGGAACTTCGAACAGATGGCGTTGTGAACCAAGGTCGATCGGCAACTGCTTCCTCCCGGCTCTTGCTCGCACCATCGGTTCAGCGGGCTTCCAGCCATTTCTATGGTGCAGCGTGCCGATGACTGTTATCAGGTGACTGCGTCGTAGATGGCCTGCCCGTAGGTGGCGCTTCGTTCGGAGCCGACGATTCCCGGCGCCATCTTGTTCATCATGTAAGAGATCGTCATGCGGCGGCCGGTATCCATGATGATCATGGAGCCGCCCCAGCCTCCCCAGAAGCAGATTTTCTCGTCGGGGATCCAGGGCAGCAGATCCAGCCTGGGCAGCCCGTAACCGATGCCCAGCCGCAGCGGAACGCCCAGCACCAAATCGGTGCCGTTGAGCTGCTCACGGAAGATCAGGTCGATGGTGCCGGGGCTGAGCAGGCGAATTCCGTCGATTTCGCCGCCGCGCGAGACCACCGACATGATCCGGGCCACCGAACGGGCGTTCCCGTGCCCGTTCGCCGCGCCGATGTCCGCAAGCCGCCAGCCGGGCGTGTTGGCGACCCCGGCTTCGACGGGCGGCCCGGTCAGTGTCTTGACAGCCGGGCTGTCCAGTCCGAGCGCCTCCAGGTCGAACGGCAGCGGCGGCGGCGGGACCACGTCGGAGATCCGCGCCCAGTCGCTTTCGGCGGCACCGATCTGGAAATCGGCGCCGAGCGGCCCGGCGATCTCCTCGGCGACGAACCGCTTGAGCGTCTTGCCGCTGATCCGCCGCACCAGTTCGCCGACCAGGTGGCCGTAGTTGAGCGCGTGGTAGCCCGACGCGGTGCCCGGCTCCCACCACGGAGCCTGGGCCGCCATCCGGGACGTCGCCTTCTGCCAGTCGTACAGATCCTCCGTCACGGCGGGCTGGTCCAGCCCGGAAACGCCAGAGGAGTACGACATCAGATGGCGGACCAGGACGTCCTGCTTGCCATTGGCGGCGAACTCGGGCCAGTACGCCGCGACCGGGGCGTCGACATCCAGCTCACCGCGATCGGCCAGCATCAGCGCGGCCAGGCTGGTCACCGTCTTGGTGGAGGACCAGACATTGGTGATGGTCTGCTCCGACCACGGGATCGCCCGGGCCTGGTCGCAGAAGCCGCCCCACATGTCGATGACGGTCTCGCCGTCCATGTCCACAACAAGCGAGGCACCCAGCTCCGCACCCGAGTCCAGGTTCCGCGCCAGCGCGCCGCGCACCGCCTCGAACCGCCCGTCACACCTGCCATGTATGTCAGCCACAGTCATTCCCCTCGCTGAAAGCCAGCGCTCACCGGCTAATCCGCGGACACCTCACCGGCGGCCCCGGCGCAAGCCGGGACGCCACAATGTCATCGTGTTACAAGCACATGAACGCCGTCAAAACCTGACCCGAAATCACCAGCCCGGCAAGGTACTCCGGGAAGGGGCCGGAACTAGGGCTGGCGTCAATGCCGCTGACTTAACGAAGTCGGGTTGTGAGCTGTAATGCCCTTAATTGTTGACGTCGGTGCGGTCGAATGCCAGGATTGCCCGCATCCGAGACTCGATGTCCTGAGGTATTACATGAGAGTTTTCAGGGGCATTCCAAGGCGGCTTCGCGTCGTTTCCATCCTGTTCATCACGGCGGCGGGGCTCATCGTCGCTTCCCCGGCCGCGGCCCGCGCAGACACCACCACCGTGGCCCCGGTCATCACCAGCGCGGGCTTCGTGCAGTTGGAGCTGCGGGAGCCGGTCGACTTCACGGTCACAGCCACGGGCACGCCGACGCCGACGCTCGCGGAGCTGGGGCAGCTGCCGGCCGGGATCACCTTCACCGACAACGGCAACGGCACCGCCACGCTCGGCGGCGAGGTCACCGATCCCGCCGTCGCCGCCCCGCCACCGCTGAACTCCTACTTCCTCCTCCTTGAGGCGAGCAACGGCGCAGGCACCCCCTACTTCCAGCTCTTCGAGATCAACGTGGGCAGCGCCCCGTCGACGCCGTCGTTCGCCAGCGCGGACAGCGACACCGAGGCAGTGGGCGTCCCCTTCTCCTTCACCGTGAACACTTATGGCTACCCCGCCCCGGTGCTCACCGAGAAGGGGCACCTGCCCAAGGACATCACCTTCACCGACAACGGCGACGGCACCGCCACCATCGCCAGCGACGGCCCGGACCACCAGGACGGCGGGCACAACGGGAAGTCCTACGGGCTCGACATCACCGCGACGAGCAGCGCAGGCACCGTGACCCAGGACTTCACCCTGCACATCACCGGAACCGGAGCCAGCGTTGGCTGATGCCCGGTCTTGGCCGTCACTGTCCGGGAGGGCGGTGATTTCCGCACCCAGGCAGTAGTTGAGTGCCGGCCTTAGCGGTACTGTTCGGGCATGCTCGCCGGTCCCCGGCTTCGTCAGGTCGCCCTCGCCGCCGCCGATTGCGACGCGACCGCCAGCCAGCTGAAGATGACATTCGGCTGGCCGGAGCCATTCCATGACCCTGGCGTCAGCCGTTTCGGGCTCACCAATGCCGTCCTCGTCGTCGGCGACACGTTCGTCGAGGTTGTGGCCCCGGTCCGGCCGGACACTACGGCCGGCCGCTACCTGGAGCGCCGCGGAGGTGACAGCGGCTACATGGCTATCTTCCAGATGCCGGACCTGGCAGCGGCCCGGCGGCGGGTAGCGGACGCCGGCGTCCGGGTGGTCTGGACGGCCGAACTCGCCGGCATCGCGGGTACTCACCTGCATCCGAAAGACGTTCCCGGCGCGATCGTGTCGCTGGACTGGGCAGACCCGCCGGAATCGTGGCGCTGGGCCGGGCCTGAGTGGACCGGGCGCGCTCCGGAGCACGCTTCCGGAGGCGTATCGGGGATCACTATCGAGGTCAGCCATCCCGCCGCTGCCGCCACCCGCTGGGCCAGCGTCCTCGGGCTGACCGTCAGTGAGGAAGGCGGCACCGCCACGATCGAGCTGGAGCATGCGCGCCAGGACCTTCGCTTCGTGCCCGCCGCGGCGGGCCGCGGCGAAGGCATCACCGAGGTAAGGCTCACCACCGAGCGCCCGGTACCGGCTGTTCAGATCGGCGGCGTCCGGTTCGTTTCGACCGCACCAGTAGCTGGAGGCCAATCGCCGTGACGAGGCTCGACACCGGAACCGAGGACCTGCTCGCCGAGGTTGATGGCGGTGTTGCGGTCCTGACCATGAACCGCCCGGACCGGCGGAACGCCATGTCCGAGGCCATGATGGCGGCCATGGACCGGGTGCTCGGCGATGTCGAGGCCGACGCCACGGTCGGCTGCGTGGTGCTAACCGGAGCGGGCGGTGCCTTCTGCGCCGGCGGCGACGTGAAGGCCATGGCGGAGCGGCCAGCCGCAGAGCGAGGCCAGAGCCTGGATGCCGCCATCCACCGGCAGCGCCTGCGTCAGCGCGCGACCAGCGGCCGGCTGTGGCACATGCCCAAGCCCACCATCGCAGCGATCACCGGGCCCGCCGCTGGCGCCGGCTTGTCGCTCGCGCTCGCCTGCGACTTGCGGTATGCCGTCGAGGGCGCCGTGCTCACCACCGCGTTCGCCCGGGTCGCCTTCTCCGGTGACTACGGCGGGACATGGTTCCTGACCCGCCTGGTCGGCAGCGCCAAGGCTAAGGAGCTGTATTACTTCTCTGACCGGATATCTGCGGCGGACGCAGAGCGGCTGGGAATCGTCAACGCGGTGTTCCCGGCGGCCGACTTTGACCTCGAGGTACGCCAGCGGGCCCGGCGCCTGGCTGAGGGACCGCGGCTCGCGTACCGCTACATGAAAGAGAACCTCAACCGCGCAGTCAGCGGTGAGGTTGGCGAGTGCATGGACATCGAGGCCACTCACCACCTCCACACCGGTCTGACCCAGGATCACCGGGAGGCCGCGAAGGCGTTCGTGGAGCGGCGCGAGCCACGATTCACCGGCCGCTGAGTCGCGGGAGCGCCGCCGGGCGCGAGGATCAGTCGCTGGCGCGACGGGCCCGAGGAGAACGACAGCCACGACCGCTAGCTTCGTTCCGCGATCCGGCCTGGCCCCCCGGCCGACCCGGGGAGCCAGGCGCGCTGCGCTGTGTGACGGCCGGGGAGTCAGGCTCCCTCGACGACTGGATAGATCTCGTCAGCGACGAGCCCGTGTGCCTCGCGGTGCACCGTAGCCGCCGTGTCGGCGTCCGGGGCGTCGACCAGGCAGAAGATCTTGCCGTGTTCCTGGTCGACCCAGTAGCGAAGATAATGCACGCCGTATGCGTCCTGGGCCTGCAGGTCGGCGGCGTGTGCCTTGGCCACGTCGTCGATGGTGACCGGTCCGCCGATCGTGTGCGCGTCCATGAACAGCGCCATGAATTGAGCCTTTCTCGGAGGTGTTTGCGCGGGCATTGTGCTCGCAGGCTCAGGAAACCCGAGTCGGACCGGGTGGAACATCGGGTGTCTTCCCTATCTTTGCGGGATGGCTCCAAGCCGCAAGGCTGCCGCGACCGCCCTGGCGCGGGTTGGCTCACCTAGCTTGCGCAGTATGGCGGAGACATGGTGGCCAACCGTTTTTTCCGACAAGATGAGCCGCCCGGCGACCTCGGCATAGGAGAGCCCGTCGGCGAGAAGCTGAAGCACCTCGAGCTCGCGTGCCGTGAGCCCGGCCGGGTTGGCGCGGCTTGCCGGCCGGGGACCGCGGGGGATCGCCAGGCCGCGCGCGCGCCGGTCGCGCAGCACGGCGTGGCGGACGGCGGGGGCGTCGAGCCTGCTGAGAATGTCCAGGCACTCTTGCGCGTCCCCCATCCGGGGGGAGAATGCCAGCGCGTATGCCGCCCACAGGGGACAGCCCAGAGCCTGCCACGCCTGCGCGGCGCGGCGGTGGTCGTCGGCAAGCATGAGAGCGAAGGGCTGCGCCACGGGGGCGGGGATCTGCCGAGAGTCGCCGGCGAGGTAAAGCCACCAGTTCAGCTCGCCGAGGTCCCAGGGCCGCGGGTGTGCGACGGCGGCGGGCCAGGCACGGTCGATCTCGGCGGCGATGTCTGAGGTGGCCCCGGTGATCCACGCCGCTTCAGCGCGGGCCGCGGCCACCGGCACGAGCCGCTGCGACTCGCCGGTCTGGACGGCAATGGGAAGGGCGTCGTCCAGTGCGGCAGTGCCGTCGCGGCCGCGCCGGGCGGCGAGCACGCCGGCGACGGCCAGAGCGCATACGTGGGTGATCGGGGACAGGCGCGGATGCTGCACAATGGCGGCCAGGTGCTGTTCCGCTGCCGCGTAGTGGCCTTGCTCGGCCCGCGAGCGGGCGAGCCAGGCGCTCATGTACAGCCGCCAGGTATCCAGGTCCCGGTCAGTGCAGTAGGCGATGCCGGCCTGAAGGTACCGGTCCGCCTCGGCCAACGACCTGTTGTAGACGGCGGAGCTGCCAAGGTTTGTGTAGGCCCGTGCGGCGTGCTCATGCGCGTCGCTGGCTAGCGCGAGGTCCAGGCTCTGCGCCAGCCGTGTCCGGCCTTCGGCGACATCGCCGGCCAAGCAGAGCGCGGTACCTATGTTGTTCAGCGCATGTATCTGGGTCTCACGGTCATCGAGCTCGCGAGCCAGCTCGATCGCTTTTCTGCCCCAGCGCACCGCCTCCGGCGCGTCGTCGGCGAGCATGCGCAGCTGAGCGACGTTGCTGTAGGCCATGGCGAGCTCCCGGCTGGACCCAAGTGGCTCCAGCGTCGTCACGGCGGCTGCGGCATAGCGCTCGCTGTCCGCGTTTTGCCCGAGAAACCAGGACAGCCGCGACAGCCAGCGCTGTGCCGTGCCGATAAGCAGCTCGTCCTGGTGATGTTGGTGGATGCCCAGCGCCTCCAGCACGCTGTCCCGGGCCTGGGTCACCTGGCCAGTCAGGTAGCACTCATAGGACAGCTGCTGCAGCAGGGCAGCCCGCCGACGGTCGGGTACCTCGTGGAAGCGAAGCGTCAGCCGGAACTGGTCCGCTGCCTCGCGGTGGGCGCCGAGACGGGCGGCCCGTGCGGCGGCGAGCGGGGCGTGATTCAGCACCGCAGCACGGTCACCGCTGCCCGCGGCGTGATGTGCCAGCCACCGGTGGTCGGCCGAGCCCCGCGCCCCTAGCTGGGCCAGCGCCCGGGCGTGGACGGCCGCCCGCTGAGCTTGAGAAAGTGAGCCCTCGACGGCCAGTCGGGCCAGCTCATGCCGAAACCCCACCGCCCCATCGTCGGCAACAAGGACGCCACTGCTCAGGCACTCATCAACTCCGGCGAGCGGCTGGCCCGCTACCTCGGCCAACAGGCTGACGTCGGCGCGGCGGCCGAGCACTGAAGCGGTACCAGCAACCTCCCGTGCCGCAGCCGAGAGCCGGGACACCCGGGCCAGCACGGCATCACGCACCGTGGCCGGAACCTGCGCGGAGCCGGCCGCGATCACTTCCGTGACGTAGAACGGGTTTCCGCCGGTGCGCTGGTAAACCTCACCGGCGTCCAGCGCGGAGCCCGCGTCATGCAGCAACTCCTTCACGCCATTCACGCTGATCGGCGGAAGCTGCATCCGGACGACACCAGGCAGGGTCGCGAGCTCACCCATCACCACCGTCAGTGGATGATCGCCGCCGACCTCCTCGGAGCGGAAGGTCGCCAGGATCAGCAGCCGGATCCCTGCCAGCCGGCGGCCCAGGAACCGCAAGATGTCCAGCGTCGCCTCGTCAGCCCAGTGGACGTCCTCCAGCAGGAGCAACATGGGTGACTCGGCCAGCACGCCGCGCACCTGCTGAAACAGCCGGAGCCTGCTCAAGCCTGCCGCAAGGTCAGCGGCCACCGAAAGCTCGGGCAGGGCATCCAGGATCGGGCCCAGCGCTTCGGCAGTGGTGATGTTGTCACAACAACCACGCCGGACCGCCAGCCCGCTGGCGGCCTCGGCCAGGGCCGCCGCCAGCGCCGTTTTGCCAACGCCAGCCTCCCCGCCCACGAACACAAGCCGGCCGCTGCCGCCCAGCGCCTCATCGAGCAGCCGCTCCAGCGAAGCCAGGAAGCCCTCCCGCTCAACCAGCACATCCACCATTCAACCCGGGCCCGCCCATGGTAGGAAAGCCGGCCACAGTGACCAGCGGGCGACGGCTGTCGCCAGGTGACTACTGTCGCAGCGTTTTACTGAGACCGGGCACATTAACCCCGATTACCGGACTGCGGGAGGGTTGTGTCCGTTGAGCACCGAGTCGCAGGGAGCAGCCGTGGCGATAACAGCAATTCTCGATCTGCAGCTCAAGGCCGACTCGCTGGCAACCGCGCACGAGGTCCTCCACGCGACGCTCGCCGACACCCGCGCGTTTCCCGGCTGCCTGGATGTCACGGTCTTGGTCGACAGCGACGACCCGGCACACGTGGTTCTCTATGAGACCTGGGAATCGATCGAGCACGACCGGGCCTACCGTGCGTGGCGAGCCAGCGCCGAGGGTGCCTCGGAGCTTGGCCCGATCCTGGCTGCCGCGCCCAAGCTCAGCCTGTTCACAATCGCCGAAGGTGTCTAGCGGAGGTCAAGAGCGCTTGGCGCGCCGCTTCGCCCGGGCCATCTTGAACAGGTAGGCCGGGGTCGGCGGGATCCAGCCGAGTTGCCTGGCCGTCCCGAGATCGTCGCGGTTCGCCCAGTGCTCGATGATCTTGCCGTCTTCGATCCGGAACCAGTGCGACTGGGTCATCGCGAAGGTCCTGTTCGTCGGCGGGAAGACCGTGTCGACCGCGCCGTCGTCGGTGTAGACGGCCCATGGGGCGACGTGCCGCCCGTTCATCGTCGAGTTCACCGCGACCAGGTTGCCGTCGGCGATGGCGTGGTGGATGTCGTAGTGCAGGTCGGCGAACGCGGCCCGCAGCCACAGCGCCGTTGAGTAGAAGCAGGCCGGGCCGGGAACCCGTGACGACAGCGGCTGGATCCGGTTCTCGCGGTCGACGGCGCGCGGGTGGTACAAGGGATCGAAGTCGGCCCGGTCCCCGTCGGCCATGGCGTGGATGCTGCGCACCGCAACGGGGATCGGATCGGCCGACACGGCGGCGGAGGAGTGGGCGGTCATGATGACTCCAATCAGATACAGTTGGACTGTATCTAAATCCTGGGGCAGACGGTGACGGAAGTCAAGAGGTCCTACGACGCGTCGCGGCGTCGCGAGCAGGCCCGTGCCCGGCGCCTGGCGGTGGTGCTGGCGGCTCGTGACCTGTTCGAGCGGGACGGGTACCGGCCGACGACGATCGCCGCGATCGCCGCGCACGCCGGCGTCTCGGCGGAAAGCGTCTACAAGGGCTTCGGCACCAAGGCCGCGCTGGCCAAGGCCGTGTTCGACATCGCGCTCGCCGGTGACGACGAACCGGTCCCGGTCGCCGAGCGCCCGGCGATGCAGGCGATACGAGACGAGCCTGATGTGCGGCGCAAGATCGCGATGTTCACCGAGGGCCTGGCGGGGCGGCAGGCGCGCTCCGCAGGGGTGCAGATCCTGATCCGCGATGGCCGGCATGTCGACGATTCGCTCGCCCCGGTCTGGGCGAAGCTGACCGACGAGGGCCTGACCGGCATGACGATGCTGGGCCGTCACCTGCTCCAGACTGGCCAGCTCCGCGAGGGGATCGACCTAGAGGAGGTCCGCGACACGCTGTGGAACTACCTCGCGATCGACCACTACGAACGGCTGGTCTTGGCCCAGGGCTGGCCGCTCCAGCGATATACCCAGTGGCTTGCCCACGCCATCACCAGCGCCATCTGCCCGTAACCGGTTTGCTTGCCGGTCTTGCCCGGCTGGGCGGTGTTCGGCTCTACCATTCCACCGGCAGCCCGGTCAGGCCGCCTGTCACCGCATCGGAACGGACTCGCAATTGCTCGACCGGGACCGCGAGCCGCATCGTGGGAAAGCGCGCCAGCAGCTGGGAGAAGACAGCCAGCAGTTCGATGCGGGCGAGCGGGGCGCCGAGGCAGTAGTGGGCGCCATGCCCGAACGACAGGTGGGCCAGCCCTTGGCGGGTGATGTCGAAGCGTTCCGGGCTGGGAAAGACCCCGGGATCGTGGTTAGCGGCGCGGTTGTCTAGCAGCACCAGCTCGCCCGCACGCACGGTGACCTCCCCGATCCGCAGGTCGGTACGGGCATAGCGGGGAATGCCGCCGCCGCTCCGGGCCGGGGCGCGCAATATCTCCTCCACCGCGATGGCGATCCGGCCCGGATCACCGGCAAGGGCCTGGTGCTGGCCGGGATTGGCCAGCAGGCACAGGGCTCCCATGCCGATCGCCGTCACCGTCGTCACATGGCCGGCGAACAACAGGGCCATCGACAGCATCGCGATCTCGTCATCACCGAGGCCGTCAGCGCACAGCCTTGAAATGAAGTCGTCACCCGGCTGCTCGCGCTTGCGAGCCACTAGCTGCTGGCCATAGCCGAACAGCTCGCCCAGCCCTTGCTCGGATCGGGTCTGGTCATGCACATTACCGACGGCCTCGCTCCAGGCGCGAAATTGGTCACGGTCGGCATACGGCACGCCGAGCAGCTCGCAGATGACCTGGACGGGCAGCGGCACCGCCAGCGCCTGGTGCAGATCCGCGGGCGACCCGTGCGCAGCCAGGTCATCGAGCAGGCCCGCGGTCAGCTCTTCCACCCGGGGCCGGAATGCGCGCATCCGCCTGGGTGAGAAATGCGGCTGCAGCAGTGATCGCAGGCGGGCATTGTCGGCCTGCTCGGTGTCGTAATTGCCCAACGGACCGCCGAACAACACCGACCCCCCCAGCCGGGCGGCCCTGGCGGGGTCAGGATGTGAGCGGCCAAGCCGTTCATCGGTCAGCAGACGGCGTACCTCCTCATAGCCGGTAACCAGCCATGCCTGGTCGCCCGCCACGGTCCGGACCTGGTGCACCACGCCATCTTGCTGCAGCTGGCGGAGCAATGGCGCTACCTCTAGCGGATGATCCTGCTCAAAAGGCAGCTGAACTGTCATCTCCGACACCTCCTCAGCTCAGCACGGCCCGGCCCGGCTCCTGATGCCGTCGTCCCCTGGCCCGCCGCTAGTGAGCGGGCAGGATCAGCTCACGGCCCCGGTAAAACGCCTCCTGCTCGTCAATGATGTAGGGAGCCATGGCTGCACGCCGGCGCG
>Ga0306926_10002526_pt1 | contig 18615 bp, 26 predicted proteins | sample flu12Cox44000178_FD_203759 | JGI IMG/M metagenome (GOLD analysis project Ga0306926, IMG submission 203759) | Lab enrichment of tropical soil microbial communities from Luquillo Experimental Forest, Puerto Rico - flux8day.12C.oxic.44.000.178 (v2)... | ecosystem: Environmental > Terrestrial >... | reverse complement strand
TCCCGATCGTCATGGCCACCGCCGAGGATCCTGTGGGCGCGGGGCTTGTTCAGAGCCTCGCGCGTCCCGGCGGTAACGTCACGGGGCTCATGCTCGTCGTAGGGGCCCTTGGGGCCAGAGCGTTCGGACAGCGGCGCAGGCGCTCGGTATGACGCTCGTGTTGGCCGAGTTTCCGTCCCGTCAGTACGCCGACGCCTTCGCGCAGGTGACCCGGGCCCGGGCCGAGGCAGTTTTCGTCTCCCCAAGCTTATTGGCGTTCGCCGATCGCGCACTGGTTGTGGAGCTCGCGACCCGGGCTCGGGTGCCTACCATGTTTGCGTATCGGCAGCAGGTGGAGCTCGGGGGGCTGATGTCCTATGGAGTGAACGTCGTTGACAACTTCCGTCGCGCTGCAGTGTACGTCGACAAGATCCTGAAGGGCGCGAAGCCCGCCGACCTCCCGGTCGAGCGGCCCACGAAATTTGAGCTGGTCATCAACCTGAAGACCGCCAAGGCGCTCGGCCTCACGATCCCACCGTCGGTGCTGGGACGCGCCGACGAGCTCATCCAGTGATGGACCGGCGAGCGTTCATCACATGGGTGGGTGCGTCCAACGAAACCGGAGAATACGAGGTCATCGGTCGGCCCTACACGACCGCGGCTGGGAAGACCGCGAACGTCCGGGCGAAAAGAGTCGAGTCCGACGTCACGATGATTCGCGTATACGGCGCGCGCGAGCGCGTCGCGGGTGAGGCGAGGATGATTGCCAACAGGGCCACGCTGTCGGCTGGTATCAAAACGAGGCGCAGAGCAAAGTGAGGCCTGAGTCTGCTTTTGTCGGCTGGGTAGGTACGGCTACTAGAGACTTACCAACAACACCAGGACGAGCCCAACGGCGACCACTAGAAAAAGGCAAAGCGCCAGTTTGAAATCTTGGTTGGTCTTGAGGTCCAGCCATGCCGCCCGAGCGCGCACGAACGCGACGAGTAGCGCGCTCTTTGGAGAGATGATGCCGGCCACCGATTTTGCCTCATCGGAATGCCAGCGCCCAATGCGCCGCCGCAACTTCAAGACTGTACCACCCGAGGCGCATCTGAGGTGAGGCCTGAATGCAAAGATTCCGGAAACGACCGGCGCTCGATGCATTGGGGCGGAGTCGCACGAGCGCGTCGCGGTGAGGCGAGGGTGAAGTGCCCGATGTCATTTTGATTAGGGCGTGGTCGCGATTGCCGTTTCCCTCTTTCGCGCTCAGCGACGCGCGACAGCCTTCCAGACTGTGACTTTATAGGTTACAATGCCGCCTAAGACCTTCGGTACGAAACTGAAGCGAGAGCGGATGCGGAAAGGATGGAGCCAAGCGGAGCTCGCCGCGAAGTTTGGCGTCACCCGCGAGTATGTCGCGCGGCTGGAGAGCGGACGACACGATCCGCCCCTCAGCACTGTCGAGAGACTCGCCGAGATCCTGAGGATCAACATCATGAAGCTCCTGAAGTGAAAGACGCCCCGCAACGGCGGCAACCGTCCGGGGCCGGGCCATGAAAGGGAGAGCGGCGGCTATGGCTCGGTTCACTCAGCCGAAGGTATGCGCAACAACCAGCAAGAACGGAAAATAAAACAGGAACGCCTTAATGAGTTCCCGGAACTCGTCCCCATCGTCGGCAACGCGCAGGTACGCTATCCCGAGCAGCAAGATCAACCACTCAGAAATATCCCAGAGATGCCAAAGTGGAAGCCGCTCTAACGACATGTCCGCCAGAATCATGATGACTGCGTTCACGACCATGGCGGCACACAGGAAGGTCCTGTTTCTCATCGCGGCGATCACGAAGCTCACCGGGGTGGCCTCCTTGGGCAAACTCGGACGCGAGATGTTCGCGGGCTCGATCAAGGCGAGCGGCACAGCCGCGCAATGCTTCGATCACCGTAGCAGAAAGTGTAAATGAATTGGGCGATGTCCGCTCGCAAGATCACCGACGCGCCCGGCGGCGGCGACAAGAGCGAGTCCGTCGAGCGCCAGCTCAAGGGGCTGGGGAAGTGAGCAAAATGCTCCGAGCGGAAAAGAAGTTGGACCAGGCCCGATTTTCCCTGGCGTTGTTGCACGCCGCGAACGCCAAGGTCATCGGCAACGACGGCCGAGCGATTGAGGCTTACACGAGCGCGTGCCTCGGCGCACTGAAATCAGCCGTCTACAGACTTGAGAAGGAGGTCGGCCTCGCCGCGTTCGGAGTCGGGGAGTCCAGATTCAATGGCAAGCTCGACAGGCTTGATCGCCAAGGCTGCAGCCGTGCCGGGATTGCTGCGTCATGACCTTCGACGCACGGCCGCGCGCGACATGGAGCGAGCCGGCGTGTCGCGCACCGTCGCCATGCAGATCATCGGGCACAAGACCGAGGCCATGTATCGGCGCTATGCCATCGTTAGCGAGGCCGACCACCGCGAGGCCGCCAAGAAGCGGAATGGCAGAGTTTCTGGCATAGTCACCCGCCACGCCCTTGAAACCCGTTCCGCAAGTAGGTAATATCGCGCGCACGGACGATTAGCTCAGTTGGCAGAGCGCTGGCCTCACATGCCAGAGGTCACTGGTTCAAGTCCAGTATCGTCCACCAACTAAACGCACAATTCCCCGACGGTATTTCGCCGTCGGGGATGTCTTTTCTGTGGCTCCCGGTGTGCCAAATAGAGGCCGTGTTGCGAGCCGATGCAAGCGTCAGTCGGCGAGAGAAAGTCGTCGTGATCGCGGATCGTCTGGCGCGCCTAGAAGTGTGGGCACTTTATGATTCTGCTAGACTCCCGCCAGCAATCCTCACCGAGGTGTGTCCAGTGCGGCGGATCGGGCTCGCGGTCGTTCTCGCTCTCGGCCTGACGCTCGCGCCACTCGCCGTCGAGGCGCAGCAGCCGGGGAAGGTTCCCCGCGTTGGCTTTCTGCTCGGTCTCTCGCCCCGGGCCTTCGCGAGAAGTGGACGCCTTCCAGCGAGGGCTACGCGAACTCGGGTACATCGAGGGCCAGAACATTGCGATCGACTATCGTTACGCACGCGGGCAAGTCGAGCGCCTTCCCGAGCTTGCCGCCGAGTTGGTACGCCTGCACCCTGACGTCATCGTCGCCCCCTATACGCCTCCCGCGCTAGCGGCCAAGCGCGCAACCGCCACGATCCCGATCGTCTTCGCCGTCGTAGCCGATGCGGTTGGCGCCGGACTCATCGCCAGTCTCGGGCGGCCCGGTGGGAACATCACGGGATTGACGAGCACCGGTGCCGAGCTGGGCGGCAAACGCTTGGACCTCCTCAAGCAAGTGATCTCCAGGGCTTCTCGCGTGGCGGTTCTCTACAATCCCGCCGATCAGTCCAACGTGCTGGTCTTGAAGCAGCTCGAGGAGTCAGCGCCGAACCTGGGTCTCACCCTGCAACCGCTCGCGATACGTGCACCGGGCGACTTCGAGGGCGCTTTTTCCGCGATGACGCGAGAGCGCACTCACGCAATGTTCGGCGCCCCCGGTGTTTTGACGGAGAAGCATAAGGAAGTTCTCGTGGGCCTCGCCGCCAAGCGTCGGCTACCGACGATGTGGGGCCATCGCCAGTTCGTCGACGCTGGCGGCCTCATGTTCTACGCAGTGAACTTTTACGACCAGATCCGACAGACCGCCGTTTACGTGGATAAGATTCTCAAAGGGGCCAAGCCGGGCGACCTGCCCGTGGAGCAGCCGACGAGGTACGAATTGGTCATCAACCTCAAGACGGCCAAGGCGTTGGGGTTAACGGTTCCGCCATCGGTGTTGCTTCAGGCCGACCAGGTCATCGAATAGCCCGTGCTCGACCAACGCGGCCAGCTTCTCCGTACGGCATTCGGATTCGCCACGTGTTCCATGCCCTCGTACGACCGCGCACTCTCGGCGCGGCGCACCTGACGCAGTACGACGAGCGCGGCTGGCGCGCGACGTTCTACACGACCGGGATGGAGCACTCGCCGACGAGCGCGACCGGCACCGCGTGGGAACGCACGCCCTGGCACGTACCCCGCTGCCCTCTGTTGTGCCATTCGCCCGGCACCACCCGGCACTTCCGGATACTCTGAGGCCAGAGGTCACTGGGTCAAGGCCAGTATCGTCCACCATCCATACCCGGCGTTTCTTCCGGTAATCCCCGGCAAACACCCACTTGCAGTCCCGCGTGGGCGTGTGCATACTTCCGCCCACTTAGAGGTGCCGTCGTTCACCATTAACCGCGGTCGTGCATTAACCGTTTGAGTTTTCGCCCGGGAGCGGCCCATGAAGGTCAGCGTTTTCTTTGACGGTCAGAACTTCTACCGGTCTCTTCAGCGCTACGACGAATCGCTTCGCGTCGACTACGATCGACTCGCCGCCTGGATCACGCAGGCGGTCGGCGGCGCGAGCGCGATCTTCGCCGGCGCGCACTACTACGTCGGCGTGTCGTCCGACGCGCCACCGCTGGTCGAGGGCTTTCTCAAGGGCCTCGAGCTCCGGCCCGGCTACTTCGTCAAGCGTGAGCTGCGCGTGCGCCGCTCCGGGCGCTGCCCGGCGTGCAGCGCCGAGTACGAGTACACCACCGAGAAGCGCGTCGACACGCGGCTCGTCGCGGACATCATCCAGTACGCGGCGATCGGCGCGTTTGACGCCGCCGTGCTCGTGTCGGGCGACGACGACTTCGTCCCCGCGGTCGAGGCGGTGAACGCGCTCGGCAAGCAAGTGTGGGTGGCGACGTGGTCAGCCGACGAGCTCTCCAAGGATCTGCGCGTGCGGTGCTTCGGCCAGATCCACCTGAGCGACGGCATTCCCGCGTTCAAGGTCGAGCGGCCGCGCACGTTCGAGCGCGCGCCGACCCGCATGGCCCCGTCGCGGCTGGCGCGCCCGGCGGCGCAGCCGATCTCGGGTCTGACGCTCGAGCGCGCGCTGCAGGAGCTGCAGCGTGCGGAGGCGCGCCTGCCTCACGTGAGCCGCGGCTACTTCGTCATGCGCTGGAAGTCTCACCAGCTGCCGCCCGTCGGCACCGATCGCGAGCTGCTCGTGCAGCAGCTGATCGGGGCCGGGCTCGCCGAGGAATTCGAGGTGAAGGACGTGGAAGGACGCAGCGTCACCGCGATCCGGAGCCGCGAGCCCGACGGCAACGTCCGCGAGCCCGACGGTAACATCGCCCTGCCGGGATAGCACGAGCGAAGAGGGCGGCCGCGTGACCCCGGCGGACAGGATCGCCATCTCCGGTATCCGAGGCCTCACTCGCGAGCATTATCGCGAGGTTAGCGGGCGGCGCCTCGGCGAGCGATATGGCGCCGTAGCGGTATAATTGAACCATGAAGCGCGCAGTGCTCATCGCCCTCGTCGTTCTCTTCGCGACCCCCGCCTGGTCTCAAGACGTCGAGATCAAGAAGCCCGCGCCGGTGACGCCGCGCGAGGAGCGCGACGTGATTCCGCCCGGGCTCCAGGACGAGACGCGGCCCAGCGACGCCGACCGCTACCCGCGCGGCGGACAGGTCCAGCACGATCCCGCATTCATCGGGCCGATGTCCAAGCGGCGCGAGACCCCGACGTCCAGCGGCCGTTATGGCATCGCCGGGTGGGTCTCGCCGAGCACGCCGGTCGGCTCGCCGGCCACCGGCTGGGGCGAGAGCAACGGCGTCTTCGCGTTCGGCTTCTCGACCACCTGGGACGGCCCTCCGCCCGCCCGACGTCCGGCTCCCAAGCCCTGATTCGGTGATCGGCCCGCACGTGCCCCGGAAAGCAGCGCGTCGCTGATGCCCTGGCTACGGGGCAACCTGCACGCGCACACGACCCATTCCGACGGCGTCAAGGAGCCGGCCCAGCTGGTCGCCGCGTACGAGGCGCTCGGCTACGATTTCCTCGCGATCACCGATCACGAGAACTGGATCGACGACCGCTACTGGAGCGCGATTCCGCGCGTCTCGTCCCGACTCGTCCTGTTCCACGGAATCGAGCTCAACTGGCCTCGCTTCGATCAGCACATCGGCCGGGTGCCCGGCGAGCGCGAGACGCTCCACGTCTTGAACCACCCGGCGCGCTACCATCTGAGCGTGGCCCAAACGCTCGAGCGGATCCGTCGGATCGGCGCCGGAGGCCTCAAGCTGGACGCCATCGAAGTGACCGAGACCGGCACGCGGTACCCCGCGTACGAAACGTCCGAGATCCCGCTGGTGAAGATCGCAACCGACGACGCGCACGGCCCCATCCACTTCGGTCGGGCCTGGGTCGAGGTCGACGCCAAGCGCGACCGCGACGCGATCATTCGCGCGATTCGCGCCGGCGAGTTCCGGCTCGGCTTCGCCGGCGACTAGAGGAGCCATCGATGGCGACGGTGAGGATCGGCCACAGCCCTGACGCCGACGACGCGTTCATGTTCTACGCGCTCACGGCCGGGAAGGTAAAGATTCCCGGCGTGACGATCGAGCACGTGCTCGAGGACATCGAGTCGCTGAACCGTCGGGCGCGCACCGGCGAGCTCGAGGTGACCGCGGTGTCCTTCGCCACCTACCTCCTCATCGCCGACCAATACCGGATGATGGATCCCGGCGCCTCGATGGGGAAGGGCTACGGCCCGATCCTCGTCGCGCGCCAGCCGATTCCCCGGGCCGAGCTCGAGGAGCGCGTGACCGCGATCCCCGGCAAGCACACCACCTCCGCTCTGCTCCTGCGTCTCTACGTCGGCGACCCGCCGCTGATCGAGGTCGCCTTCGACAAGATCCCCCAGGCCGTCCTGGACGGGCAGGCCGAGCTCGGCCTCTTGATCCACGAAGGCCAGATCACGCACCAGAAGATGGGGCTCACGAAGGTGCTCGACCTGGGCGAGGCGTGGCAGGAGGACACCGGCCTGCCGCTGCCGCTGGGCGTCAACGTGATGCGCCGCGACCTCGGAGACGATCTCCACAAGGCGCTCTCGCAGGGGCTCCGCGACTCGATCGCCTGGGCCCACGCGAACGTCGACGAGGCGCTCGATTATGCGATGCGCTACGGGCGCGGGATCGACAAGGAGACGTGCCGGCGCTTCGTGCTCATGTACGTCAACGACTACACCCTGGCGCTCGGCCGCGACGGTCGCGCCGCGATCGAGCGCCTGTTCGGCATGGCCCACGCCAAGGGTCTGATCCCCGAAGTTCCGGCGATCGATCCGATCTAGCCCGCGCGAGACTTCGCGCAGTGCTCAGGTCGATCGGGCTCGCGGTCGTCATCGCTCTCACGCTCCTACCGTTGGTCGCCGAGGCCCAGGCCGGCGGAGTTCGCCGGATCGGTTTTCTCGGCGCCGCCGGCCCCGGGTCGACAGTCCGGATGTGCTCGCGTTTCGCGACGGCCTGCGCGATGGGCTGGGTCGACGGCCAGACCCTGACGATCGAGTACCGGTGGGCGCAGGGCATCCGGAGCGGCTCCCGGCGCTCGCCCGAGAGCTCGTCGCGCTCAAGGTCGACGTCATCGTGACGGCGGGCACCGTCCCGATCCGCGCGGCGAAGGACGCGACCGAGACGATTCCGATCGTCTTCGTCGTGCTCGTCGATCCGGTCGCCACGGGGCTCGTCACCAGCTTTGCGCGCCCGGGCGGCAACGCGACGGGATGGGCCTCTCAGTTCGAAGAGCTCGCCACCAAGCAGCCTCAGCTGATGAAGGAAGCGCTCCCGGGCCTCTCCCGCCTCGTACTCCTCGCGCGTGTCGAGAGCTCTCCCACGTTCGTCGGCCGGGCGGAGGCCGCGGCGCGCGAGCTCGGCCTGACGGTCCGGTCGCTGAGGGTCGGCGGGGTGGACCAATACGAGAACGCCTTCAAGACAGCCCAGCGCGAGCGCGTTCCGCGGCTACGTCGAGGACGGCGGGCTCATGTCCCATGGCCCCGGCGTCACCGCGATGTTTCGGGGCGCGGCGGGCCACGTCGACCGCATTCTGAAGGGCGCCAGGCCCGCGGATTTGCCGATCGAGCGCCCGACGACCTTCGAGCTCGTCATCAATCTCCGGACCGCGAAGGCGCTGGGCGTGACGCTCTCGCCTGACGTACTCGGCCGCGCCGACGAGCTCATCAAGTAAGCCACGAGCACGACGTCGTCAGGGAGCTTCGTCCCGTGTGCAATCCGAGGCTGGGCTGAAGCCGACTCCGTCGATCTTGCCGGTCAGCCGGTGAAAATAGATGTCCAGGCCGTTCACGCTCACGACCGAGAAGAGCGGTCCCAGATGCACGCGCACCTTCGCCCGCGTGATCGCGGCCTCGTAGGTTTGATTGACGACGATCCCGGGGACGCCGAACAGGATCAACGCCTTCCCGAGCCAGAGACGCACTCGCGTCCGCATATCCACCCCGGTTTCAAAAGGTCGGCCAACTGTGGCGGGCAATCGAAACGCGGCCTTACAGCTGGTGCCTGGTCGCCGGCGTGTAGGTCCGCCGCGCAGTTTTGACCGGCCGCTGTCGTCTGGAGAACAGCCGGTGCTTCCCTCGGGCTCGGCTGGGGAAATACCCGAGCGGATCAGTACCGCTTCAGGATCTCGTACTCGGTCGTGCGCTGGGCGGGGGTGAAGCCGGCGTCGCGGATCAGGGTGACGATCTCGTCGACGCCGATCGTGTTCACGAACGCGGCGGCCTTGTGCACGTTCTCCTCGAGCAGGGTGCCGCCCCAGTCGTCGGCGCCGAAGTGCAGCGCGATCTGGCCGGTCCGCTTGCCCTCCGAGAACCACGAGGCCTGGACGTGGGGGAAGTTGTCGAGGTAGAGGCGCGAGGCCGCGAGCATCCGCAGGTACATGTTCGGGCCCTTCGGATGCTTGATCCACTTCTCGAGCAGGGTGTTGTTCGGCTTGAACGACCACGGCACGAACGCGGTGAAGCCGCCGAACTCGTCCTGGAGATCGCGGATCACATCGAGGTGGTCGAGCAGATCGTCAGTCTGCTCGACGTGGCCGTACATCATCGTCGCCGTCGACTTGAACCCGCGGCGATGGGCTTCGCGATGCACCTCGAGCCACGTGTCGGGGCCGCCTTTCTTCGGCTCGATCCGCCGGCGCACCCGCTCGGAGAGGACTTCGGCCCCGCCCCCGGGTAAGGTCCGCTGGCCCGCCTTCCAGAGATGATCGAGGACGTCGCCGACGGAGAGCTTCTCGACCTGCGCGACGGTGCGGATCTCTGACGCGGTGAAGAAGTGGGGCGTCACCTGGGGGAAGCGGCGGCGCGTCTCGCGCACGATCGCCGTGTAATAGTCGAGCCGCAGCGCCGGGTTATGGCCGCCCTGCAGGAGTACGGTGGTGGCGCCCCGGGACGCCGCGAAATCGACCTTGGCCAGCACCTCGTCGACCGTCAGCGTGTACGCCTCGGGGTCGCCGGGCTTTCGATAGAACGCGCAGAACTGGCAGTCGGTGATGCACACGTTCGTGTAGTTCGGATTCGAGTCGATCACGAACGTGACGATCTTCTCGGGGAAGCGCGCGTAGCGCGCCCGGCCGGCAAGGGCGCCCAGCTCGAGCAGCGGCGCCTCGGCCAGGAGCCAGCGCCCCTCGGCGCGGTCGAGCCGCTTGCCGGCGAGCACCTTGTCGCGGACGACGTCTAGCATTCCACTGCCGTCACGCCGCCACGCCCTCGCGGTCCCAGACGCGGATCACGTTATAGAGCGCGTCGCGCTCGACCGGCACCTTGCCGGCATCGCGGATGATCCGGAAGAGCTGCTCGCGCGCAAGCCCGGCCGGCGTCTCGGCGCCCGCCATGTGCTGCACGCGCTCGTCCTCCAGGGTGCCGTTGACGTCGTCGGCGCCGAAGTGGAGCGCGATCGACGCCGTCTCCTCGCCGAGCAGCACCCAGTACGCCTCGACGTGCGGGAAGTTGTCGAGCAGGAGCCGCGCCGCCGCGATCGTGCGCAGATTATCGGCCGGCGGCGCCGAGCGCGGCACCAGCCGGGTCGCCCCGACCTGGTAGGGCAGCGCGATGAAGGTCAGAAAGCCGCCGGAGCGGTCCTGCTGCTCGCGCAGCTTGAGCAGGTGATCGACCCGCTCGGCGTGCGTCTCCACGTGGCCGTAGAGCATCGTGGCGTTGGTGCGGATGCCGAGCGAGTGGGCGATGCCGTGAATCTCGCACCAGCGGTCGCCGTCGGCCTTGCCGGCATAGCGGAGCTGCTTGGCCAGGCGCGACGAGAAGAGCTCGGCGCCGCCGCCGGGCATCGTCTGCAGCCCCGCGGCCTTCAGGCGCGCGAGCGCGTCGGCCGGCTCGATCTTCCAGCGCCGCCAGAAGTAGTCGATCTCGGCCGCCGTGAAGGCCTTGATCTGCACCCCCGGGCGCGCGGCGTGGAGGCCCGCGATGATGCGCTCGTAGTACTCGAACGGCCAGTCCGGATGGTGGCCGCCGACGATGTGCACCTCGCGGACTTCCTCGCTGACCATGCCGATGATGTCCTCGACCGTGTACTCGAAGGCTCCGGCCTCGCCCTTCTTGCGCGCGAAGCCGCAGAAGGCGCAGGAGAGGACGCAGACATTCGTCGGCGAGATGTAGCGGTTGAGAACGAAGTAGACGCGGTCGCGCTCGCGCGAGGTCTTGACGTGATCGGCGATGCGGCCCACGCCGAGGAGATCGTCGGTATCGAAGAGGAGGAGGCCGTCGTCGCGGGTGAGGCGCTGCTGCTGCTGGACTTTTTCCCAGACGGGGATCAGGCGTTCGTCGGCGAAATGCAGGTGCTCACCTCCAGGCACGAATTATAGCCAGCGGCCGCGACGAGTGTCGAGGATTCCTTGTCACGCGGGCGCCGGTCTGCTAGAAACTCGACATGCTCCTGACGACGATCGCCGGCAGTCTCCCCAAGCCGTCGTGGCTCGCGAAGCCCGGCGTGCTGTGGGCGCCCTGGAACCTGTCGGGACCGGCGCTCGCCGAGGGCAAGCGGGACGCGGTGCTGGTGGCGCTCGGCGAGCAGGAGGCGGCCGGCATCGACATCGTGAGCGACGGCGAGCAGTCGCGCCAGCACTTCGTCCACGGCTTTCTCGAGGCGATCGAGGGCGTCGACTTCACCCGCCGCGTGACGATCGGCATCCGCGCTGATCGCTACAAGGCCGAGGTGCCGACGGTGACCGGCCCGCTGGCGCGCCGCCGGTCCGTTCACGCGGACGAGGTTGGCTTCGCCCGCGCCCACACGACGAGGCAGCTCAAGTTTACGGTGCCGGGGCCGATGACGATCGTCGACACACTCGCCGACGAGCACTACCGCGATCGGCGCCGCCTGGCGATGGAGTTCGCCCGGGTCATCAACGAAGAGGCGCGCGAGCTGGTGGCGCTCGGCCTGGACGTGCTGCAGCTCGACGAGCCCGCGTTCAACGTCTACATGGACGACGTGCGCACCTGGGGCATCGAGGCGCTCAACCGGGCCATCGAAGGGCTCTCCTGCAAGACTGCCGTCCACATCTGCTACGGCTACGGGATCAAGGCGAACACCGAGTGGAAGGCGACACTCGGCTCGGAGTGGCGCCAGTACGAGCAGACCTTCCCCGCGCTCGCAGCCAGCCGCATCGACCAGATCTCGATCGAGTGCGCCAATTCGCGCGTGCCCGTCTCGCTGCTCGGACTCTTGAAGGGCAAGGACGTGCTCGTGGGGGCCGTCGACGTCGCCACCGACAAGGTGGAGACCCCCGCGGAGGTGGCGGCGACGATCCGGAGCGCCTTGCCCTACGTGGCACCCGAGCGCCTCTACCCGTGCACCAACTGCGGAATGGTGCCGCTCGATCGCGAGGTCGCGCGGGCCAAGCTGCGCGCGCTGGTGGCGGGGACGGCGCTCGTCCGGCGCGAGCTCGGCGGCGCCTGATCGCGACGGCCCGCGCCACCGCCGATAGTTCTGATCTGCTAGACTCTTGTAGCCATCGTGCTCGAGAGGCCCACGCGTCGGATCGGGGAAGTCCTGGCAGCTCGACCGTCCCCGTGTCAGGATGAGCCATGGAGAACGAGAAGGAAGCGTTCGACGGCGCCGGGTTCTTCGATCTGTTGGGCGAAGTCATGACCTACCACGCCACCGGCGTGGTGAGCGTGCGCATCCACGTCCGGGACGGCATGCCGTGGGCGGTGTCCGTCCACTTCGACAAGGAGGCAGAGAAGGCCGCCTGAGCCGACCGGTTACCCCTGACCGACGTCGATAGCCTGTTGGGGACCGCTATTCAGCCCCTTCACGGCCTCCAGCCACAGGTCGTGACAGCGTGGATGGAAGTGGATCTCGCGTCGTTTGGCTTGGGCGAGATCGAATACGTAGAGCGGGTGAGCGGCGAGCGTTCTCGCGTCACAGGCGGCACACGAACAGCCGTACTGTTGACACTGCTGCTGCGCTGGAATCGCGACGGTCCCGCGGACTGCTTCGCCGAAGCGCGTGCTGATCTTCGTTTTGATCCAAACGCAATGGGCGCACAGGCGTTCTGCCTTCATCTCGGCGAGTTCGTGGCAGACTCGGCAGATTTCTTTGATCTTTCCGCGGTTGAGGAAGCTCTTGTTGAAGAAGCTCAGGTTGACCGTGGGCACGGTGGTCCCTCCTGCAAGCGCGCGTTTGACAATGGAATCGCCGACACCAGGGAGCGCCACATTCAATCCGGATGCCGTCGGTGATTGTTCCGCAGAATCGACCCGTTACCGTTGGGCTGATTGCGTCAGTCTGGCCAACCAACGGGTCAACTAGACGCTCGCCCGGCATTCAGGCAATCTGACCGATTCGCGGCTACCGGATCGCGCCGACGGTGAAGCCGAAATTGAACCGATCGAGAAAGAGATTGTAGAAGTAGACGTCCCCGCGCACGAGGTCCGTCGGCACGCCGACGCCCACCGTCTGCTGACCGCTCGAGGTGATGGAGGTCAGCGTCAAACTTCTGCCCGGAGCCCCGACCGCGTACGCCCGCTGTGCTATCCTGACGGCCGCATGACCGATCACCGACGCTATTTCGACGAGATCGAGCTCGGCGAGGCGTACGAGTCTCCCGGGCGCACCGTGACCGAGGCCGACGTCGTGATGTTCGCGGGGCTCTCCGGCGACTACAACGTCCTGCACACCGACGCCGAGTTCATGAAGCACACGATCTTCGGTGAGCGCATCGCGCACGGCCTGCTCTGCCTGGCGATCCAGTCCGGTCTGTTCACGCGGGCCACCGCGCCGTACGCCACGCTCGGGTTCGGCGGGCTGCGCTGGAAGTTCAAGGCGCCCGTCAAGATCGGCGACACGATCCGGCTGCGGGCGAAGGTGGTCGACAAGAAAGATCTCGACAAGCCCGACCGCGGGCTCGTCACGCTCGACCGTACGATCGTCAATCAGCGCGACGAGGTCGTCCAGCAGGGGCAGACCGATCTGGTCGTGCAGAAGCGCCCGTGACCTCCGCCACCTACTTCGAGGACGTCGTCATCGACCAGCTCGCGACGACGCCGGCCATCACGGTCACCGCCGCCCACGTCGAGCTGTACCAGGGCCTGACGCGCGAGATGTCGGCCGGCCCGGGCGAGATCCCCGACGTGCTCCCCCTGTGCATGGCCATCGGGCTCGGCTGGCGCGTCAAGGAGCCGCCGATGGCGGTCCAGGCCTTCGTCGCGCTCGACTGGAAGGTCATGAAGGAGCTGCGCGTCGGCGACACGATGCACACCAGCTCGCGGATCGTCTCGAAGCGGCCGATGCGCGACGGCGGGCTCATCGTCGACGAGCGGACGATTCTCGACCAGCACGGCGAGGTCGTGCAGCAGGGCCGGTTCACGTTCCTCGTCGCCAAGCGACAGAAGGAGGCATCAGCATGACGTTCGATCCCCGACACCAGAGCCGCGCCCTCGTCGACGGCGCGGACCGCGCGGCCGCTCGCTCGTATTTCAAGGCGATCGGCTTCACCGACGAGGACCTCAAGCGCCCGCTGATCGGCGTCGCCCATTGCTGGATCGAGATCACCCCGTGCAACTGGAACCACCGCAAGCTGGCCGAGAAGGTGAAGGAGGGCATCCGCGCCGCCGGCGGCACGCCCATCGAGTTCAACTCGATCAGCATCACCGACGGCATCGCGATGGGCACCGAGGGCATGAAGGCCTCGCTGATCAGCCGCGAGGCGATCGCCGACTCGGTCGAGCTGGTCGTCCGCGGCCACCTGCTCGACGGCTTCGTCGGCATCTCCGGCTGCGACAAGACCATCCCGGCGATGGTGATGGCGATGGCGCGGCTCGACCTGCCGAGCGTCATGCTCTACGGGGGCTCGATCGCGTTCGGAGAGTACAAGGGCCGCCGCCTCACGATCCAGGAGGTCTTCGAGGCGATCGGCGCGTTCAACGCCAAGAAGATCGATGCGAAGGAGCTGAACGAGATCGAGAGCCGCGCCTGCCCGGGCGCCGGCGCCTGCGGCGGCCAGTTCACGGCCAACACGATGTCGACCGCGTTCGAGATGCTCGGCGTCTCGCCGATGGGCTTCAACGGGGTGACGGCCACCGACCCGCGCAAGGAAGAGGTCGCGTTCGAGACCGGCAAGCTCGTCATGGACGTTCTCCGAAAGGGACTGCTGCCGCGGCAGATCATCACGCGCAAGTCGCTGCACAACGCGATCGCCGGCGTGATGGCCACGGGCGGCTCGACCAACGCGGTCCTGCACCTGCTCGCGGTCGCCAAGGAGGCGGGGGTCAAGCTCGCCATCGACGAGTTCGACAAGATCTCGCGCAAGACGCCGCTCCTGGCCGACATGCGGCCCTGGGGCAACTACACCGCGCCCGAGATGCACGATGCCGGCGGCATGGCGGTCGTGGCCAAGCGGCTGCTCGACGCCAAGCTCATCGACGGCGACGCGCCGACCGTCACCGGCCGCACGATCGGCGAGGAAGCGCGCGCCGCGAAGGAGACGGCGGGCCAGAAGGTGATTCGGCCCCTGTCCAATCCGCTCAAGCCCGAAGGCGGGCTCGCGATCCTCTGGGGCAATCTCGCCCCCGACGGGTGCGTGGCCAAGATCTCGGGCCAGAAGCGCGACTACCACCGCGGCCCGGCCCGGGTGTTCGAGCGCGAGGAGGATTCGTTCGCGGCGGTGAAGGCGGGGAAGATCAAGCCCAACGACGTCATCGTCATTCGCTGGGAAGGTCCCAAGGGTGGACCGGGCATGCGCGAGATGCTGCACGTGACGGGCGCGCTCCAGGGCGCCGGCCTCGGCGACACCGTGGCGCTGATGACGGACGGGCGATTCTCCGGCGCGACCCACGGCTTCATGATCGGCCACATTGCGCCCGAGGCGGCCGAGGGCGGACCGATCGCCGCGCTCCGTAGCGGCGACACGATCGTGATCGACATCAAGAAGCGCCGGCTCGACGTCGAGCTCTCGGCCGCCGAGATCAAGAAGCGGCTCAAGAGCGTCAAGCGCCCGAAGCCGCGCTACACCTGGGGCGTCCTGGCGAAATACGCGCGCCTGGTCGGGAGTGCATCCGATGGCGCCGTCACCGGCTGAGAGCCCTCCGGCGGATCCGGGCGAGGAGCTCAGCCAGGCGTTTCTCGAGCGTCTCCGGGCCGAGCCGCTCCGCGACCTGACCGTGCTCGACGCGGGGACCGGCTCGGGCCGGCTGGCGCTGGCCCTGGCGCCGCTCTGTCGCGCCGTCGTCGGCGTCGATCGCGACGCGCGGGCGATCGACGAGGCGCGCCGCAAGGCGGCGGCCGCCAAGCTCACCAACGTCCGCTTCGTCGTCGGCGATGTCGAAGTCGAGGAGTATGTGCCGTTCAAACCGGAGCTCGTCGTCGCGTATCTCTGCATGTCCGACGCGATCGCCGAGCGGGCAAGCCGCGCGCTCCGCTCCGGTCAGGTCTTTGCCTTCGCGGCGCTCCACAACGACCAGTGGAAGGAGACGGGCCGGCCCTCGCGCTTCGCCTACGGCGAGACGGGCGTGCGACGCCTCCTCAAGCGCACCGGCTTCGCGGTCGAGCACCTCGAGGTCGAGCGCGATGTGAAAGCCTTCGCCTCCGTGGAGGAAGGCCTGGCCGCGGCGGTCGGGCTCCAGGAGCGGTGGAAGGTGGACGGCCGCTGGTTCAAGTACGTGAAGTTCCTCGAGGATGGTGGCCGCACGCTCACGCGCGCCCAGCTCATCGTGAAGGCCCGCAAGGCGTGAGCCTGGTCGGCCTCGCGCTCGGCTCGGTGGTGAAGGCCCGGGCGCGAGAGCTCGGCTTCGATCGGGTCGCGTTCGGCCCCGCCGAGCCCCCGGAGCACGGTGACGCGCTCGAGGCGTGGCTCGACGCCGGGTACGCGGGCACGATGAGCTATCTCGCTCGCGGGCGCGCCGACCGGCTCGATCCCGCGCGCCTGCTGCCGGGCTGTCGCTCGGTCGTGGCCGTCGCCATGAGCTACAACGTGGCGCCGGACTCGGGAGAGGACAATGAGTGGCGTTCCGTCTCCCGCTACGCGCGGGGCCGCGACTATCACGACGTGATCCGGCCGCGGCTGGTCGAGCTCGGTGACTTCATCCGCACGGCGGCGGGCGCGGCGAGCCGGGTGGCGGTCGACACGAGCGCAGTCCTCGAGCGTGATCTGGCGGCGCGGGCCGGGCTCGGCTGGGTCGGCAAGAACACGAACCTCCTGACGCCGTCGCTCGGCTCCTACTTCTTCATCGGTATCGTGCTCACGACCGCGGCGCTGCCGTTCGATCAGCGCGAGCCGGACCGGTGCGGCACCTGCACGGCGTGCCTCGACGCGTGCCCCACGCGCGCGTTCGTCGCGCCGTACGTGCTCGACGCGCGCCGCTGCATCTCGTACCTGACCATCGAGCACCGCGGCGACATCGCGGGCGAGCTCGCCGAGCAGATCGGCGAGTGGGTCTTCGGCTGCGACGTCTGCCAGGAGGTGTGTCCGTGGAACCGCAAGGCCGAGCCCGGGCACGAGCCGTCGCTCGGGCCGTCTGGATCACTCGGCGCGCTCGAGACCCTGCTCGAGCTCGATCCCGAAGCGTTCCGCGTCCGCTTCCGCGGCTCGGCCCTCACGCGAACGAAGCGCGCGGGGCTCTTGCGCAACGCCGCCATCGTCCTGGCCAACCGCGGCGAACGGCGCGCGAGCGCCGCGCTCGGTCGCGCACTCGGCGACGAGGACCCGGTGGTGCGGCACGCGGCCGCCTGGGCGCTCGAGAAGCTCGGCGTCCGCGGTGAGGGCGCGCCGTGAAGCTCAGGCGTCTCGATCATTTCGGCGTCGACGTCGCCGACCTCAGCCGCGCCGAGCGCTTCTATCGCGACGTGCTCGGCATGTCGGTGCAGATGCGTCTCGCGGATCAGGTGGTCATGCGCGGCGGCGACACGTCGTGCGCGCTCTTCCTCAAGCCCGATCGCGCGCCGGCCGACCTCGAGGACGTGAAGCACCCGCTCGGCAAGAGCCACCACGCGTTCGAGGTCGGCTGGGAAGATCTGAAGGCGGCCGAGACGCTCTTCGCCGCGCGCGGTGTGCCCTTTCACGCGCCGATCGACTGGGGCGACCACGATTGCCTCTACTTCCTCGATCCGGACGGCAATCTACTCGAGCTCGTCGGCTACCGCCCGAAAGGTGAATCGCCGTGACGCGCGCGCCTGAACCAACCGGATGGGTCGGACGACCGATGAAGCGCCGTGAGGACCGGACACTCGTGACCGGGCGCGGGCGATTCGTCGACGATCTCGCCGCCGCCGGGGCGCTGCATGTCGTCCTGGCGCGGAGCCCGCACGCGCACGCGCGGATTCGCTCGCTCGACACGGCCGCGGCGCGGCAGACGCCCGGTGTCGTCGCGGTCGTCGTTGCCGACGATCTCGGCGCGATCGGGCCGGTCCCGCTCATGCGGCTGGTGCCCGGTACGCTCGTGCCCGAGTACCCCTTGCTGGCGGCCGGCGTCGTCCGCGCTCAGGGCGTGCCGGTCGCGGCGGTCGTGGCCGAGTCAACCTACGCGGCGGCCGACGGGGTCGAGCGGCTCGCGGTCGAGTACGAGCCGCTCGCCGGCGTCTCCGACGCCGACGGCGCGCTGGCAGCCGGGGCCGCGCAGGTCGTGCCGGTGAGCCGCGACAACCGCGCGCTCACGGTCTCGTGGCGCCACGGTGATCCGGACCGCGCCTTCCGGGACGCGGCCCACCGGGTGACCCTGAGCGTCCAGCAGCAGCGCCTGTGCGGCGTGCCGATGGAGCCGCGCGGCGCGCTCGCGCGCTGGGATCCCGACACCGGCGAGCTCGTCGTGTGGACGTCGACGCAGGCGCCATTCCGGATCCGCGCCTCGCTGGCGCGCATGCTCGGCCTCGACGAGGCGCGCGTACGGGTGATCGCGCCCGACGTCGGCGGCGGGTTCGGCGTCAAGGGCGGGCCCTATCGAGAAGAGGTCCTCGTCGCGTGGCTCGCGCGCCGGCTCGGGCGGCCCGTGAAGTGGATGTCGACGCGCTCGGAGGATCTGCTCACGACCAATCACGGCCGAGGCGGCAAGTCGACCGGCGAGCTCGCCCTCGACGCCGACGGCCGCATCACCGGTCTGCGCGCGCGGATCCGCCAGCCTCTCGGCTCGAGCCTCGCGGTCACGGTGGGCGGGACGCCGCAGAACCACGGCCGCTGCCTGCCGGGCTCCTATCTGGTGGAGCACGTCGACATCGAGTCGGTGGGCTTCTTCACCACGACTCCGCCGATCGGCGCCTATCGGGGCGCCGGGCGCCCGGAGGCGGCGTTCCTGATCGAGCGGCTCGTCGACGAGGCCGCGCGCGCCATGAAGGTCG
>Ga0306926_10002524_pt1 | contig 18617 bp, 27 predicted proteins | sample flu12Cox44000178_FD_203759 | JGI IMG/M metagenome (GOLD analysis project Ga0306926, IMG submission 203759) | Lab enrichment of tropical soil microbial communities from Luquillo Experimental Forest, Puerto Rico - flux8day.12C.oxic.44.000.178 (v2)... | ecosystem: Environmental > Terrestrial >... | reverse complement strand
TTACAATGCGCGCACAATAGTTCGCGCCGTTCATTGGTTACATGGTCATGATCGACTTGAAGGGAGTTCACATCAGTTGCCGATGGTCGCGCTGCCGCTAACCGCGCGGAACGTTTGCTGGTTGAAGGTCACGTACGCCCAGTTGTAGGCGGTCGTGATATCGGCCCCCGGCGTCCCAGGAGGATCGCGCACGAGGTCGACGATCTTGAAGGGATAGGCGAGGTTGGTGCCCGTCGGTGGGGAGGCAGTCGGCGCATTGGTGGTGATGTCAAGCATCGCGCCAGAGCGGCCAGTCGCGGTGCTGCCGGTCCCGTTCACGTAAGTCGCCAATAGGCCCACCATGGCCTGGGTCACTATGCCGTTGGCCTGGACCCTAAAGACGGTTTCGGGGTCGTCGATGACTTTGGCCCAGACATCGAAGCCGCTGCCGGAATTGACGGCGTCAGCGCCTCCGCCGGTCCACATCATGTTGGGAATCCACTTCTTCTGGCTGATCGACATGTATTCGCAGCCAATGAAGATGCCGCAGACGTTCGGGCCGCCGCCCGAGCCGATCGCGGCTGGGGTGCCCTGAGTGACGTAGCCAGCGAGGCTGATGACGGGGTCGCCAAAAAAGAGGGACGTCCCGTAGGTCGGAGAAATGTATCTCCGCGAATTCTGATAGTTGGGGGCGGCTCCGAGTCGGTGCGACTCAGCGAAGCCAAAAGGCGCATTCGGGTTGGCCATGGGCGTGACGATCCCTTGCAACGGGTTGCACAGGTTTCGTCAGCACCGAGCGCCGGCCGCCGACTGTGGACTCAAAGTGAGGATTACGAGCGCCGCCGTCCTCACCTACTGCCTATTCGGGGATGCCATGGGGCCGACAGTGTTCCCCAACCGAGGGAGCGTTCTTCGATGCGCGTCGCGTGGCCCCGTCCCGGGTGGGGCTTCCACGAGCTTCGCCTCGCTGGTACGCACCTGATCGGTGGCTTCCCTAATCTCGCGCATCCGGCGCCGATCTGTCAAGTCGGCCCTTGTCGCTGTACGATTACGATCGTACAAGCCCCCGGATTAGTCGGGGATTCCGATTGGCCCGACAGTGTTCCCCAGCCGAGGCATCGTTCTTCGGTTTGCGTCGCGTGGCCCCGTCCCGGGTGGGGCTTCCGCAAGCTTGCTCTCCGAAACACGCACCTGATCGGTGGCCTTCCTAATTTCGCGCAACCGGCGGCGTTCAGTGAGTTCTCGGGGTCGCTCCATTAGCATCAGGCCGTCAATAATCACCGCCTGATCTTTGTACTCCGGCCAAAGCAAGTGTCTGTGCCGGTCTGCGGGGACTGGAGCCCAGCCGTTTCGCAGCAAACTCGTCGTATAGTGCGGAAATTCTTTGTTGAAGACCGTATAAGTTTTCCACTCATACGACCAACCGGGGGGCGCTTCGACGGCGAATCGATCGCGATAATCGTCGCTGTCGCCCTCCATCTCGAAGTCGCCCATCGACATGCGCAATTCCGCCATCCTGCGCCGCGCACGGTCTTCGTGGTCGACTTGCTCCTGGCGCTGTTGATGCAGCGCCTCCTCCTGCGGATCGAAATGGGGCAGCGGAGCGCCTTCCGCCGGAGGACCGTTGAGGCGAAAGCCGGGGTGAAATGAGTCGCTCAACGGGCGCCTGCTCCGTAGTTGCCGTACGAACCGCCGATGCGGCCGCGGTCTTGCGCGTTGAGGAATTCGGACGCGTACTCTTCGTCGGACATGCCCAAGACGTCGCGCGCGTGGTGGCGCTGATCAGGCGTCAGGGAGACCGCGGTGCCGCGGCGATAGCCGGTGCGCAGGCTTGGGGCCTCGGAGCGCGCTGGCGCAGCCAACATGCGCTGAGGAACGGGCAGCCGCTGATCGCGACGGGTCGCGCCTTGGGGCGGCGCCATGCGGTTGGCCTGGGACAATTGGTCCTCCAATGCATCGAAATAGGCGTCCGTCTCGGCTACGAGGCCGAGCGTGTTCGTGACGAACGAGTGCGCGCCGTCGACCGCGTCGATCGACCTCTTGTCCCTCACCAACTCGGGGTGCGCGCGAATCCACTGCGCGCTCTTCGGGAAGCCGGTGTTATCGAGGTGGCCAGCGAGCGCATTCACGTTGCGCTGCATAAGCTGCATCGGATCGTTGGTGGGTCGCTGCGGGTAGCTGCCCGGCTGCGGGCCGCGGGGCCGCGTATCCTGCGGGGCGTTCGCGACGCCCTCGCGCATCTCCATGAGCCGCAAAAGGTTGGAGCGCGCGTCGGAGATCGCGATCTGCGCCCGCGAAGCCATGGCGTGATCGCCGCGGTCGAGCGCGCTCTGGAAGATCTGCCGCGCCTGCTCGGACTCTTTGTTCGCGGCGTCGATCGCCGACTCGATCATCGAGACGTTCGACTGGTTGAGCCCACGCTCAGCCTGTATGCGGCCCTGATACTCGGCGTTCGCCGCGGCCGTCGCTCGCGCCGTCGCCTGTTGCTGGAACGCAAGCTGCCGCTTGAGCTCCGCCGTGCCTTCGTCCTCCGGCCCAGGCTCGGGGCTCGCCCGCATCGGCGTGTCGCCCAGCGTCTGCGCGGTCCCCTCGTGCGTCTGGCGGTTGCCTTTGCGCACCGGCTCGTCGCCAACGATGACGGTCTTCGCCTCCAGGCGCTCTTCCGGCGCGAGTTCGTCCCGAAGCTGGCTGGACTCCTGCCGCGGCGGCTCGTCCTCCATCAGAGAGCCGAAAGGGGTTTGCTGTTCGGGATCGTCGGACTGTCGAAGCGTTGGCATGGTCATTCCCTGAAATGACTAAAATACGGCGTCCGGATGGTTTATTCTTGCCCTTATATTTGAGTCGGGGATCAGGCGGCACTCGCGGTCGCCGACCATGACCTTGAGGCCGTCGCTGGCGCGGAAAACGACCCAATCGTCGGCATCAGCGCGCATTCCGGAGAATTGGCGCGTCGGATAGTCGCGGAGGTCGTCGATGAAGGCGCGCGGGCCGAGTTTCAGGACGAGCCCGACCTTGCCTTGATACCTGTCGTCGTCGACCACATCCTCGGGGACTTCCAGACCGAAATGAGTCCGCGTCGCCGGGCGGATGTAGAGGCCCACGAGGAGGTAGAAGCCCCACAACTCGATGTTGTCGAGTTCGTTCTTATGGGTGTGCCGGTTGACACAGCTTTCCCAGATGACCTGTTTCGGGTCATCGACGTGGATGGTCTCGACTCTATGATGCAAAAGGAGACCCTCTGTTGTCGTCGGCGAGGTTGATTTCTTGGAGCCAGCGAAGGACGTCGTTCAGGCCCGTGAGGTAGCCGGCCTGGAACTTGTAGGCGCCGAAGTCCGCGCAGTTGCCCGCAACCATGGTCGGCAGCCGGGCGGCTTGCTGTTCCTGCACGCGCTTCACGAGTTGGCGGCCGAGTTCGAACGAGGTCGAGTCCATCAGGGGTTCCCCCCGTCAGGCGTCGCGACGCATCCCGCGCCGGTCCAATGCGGGCTCTTGTCCGCGAGGTCTGCGAACTCGCGCAGTCGATCGCCGATTGCGGTCACTGAGAGGCTCCAATGGAACTGAGATGGTGCGAGCAGTGCGGGCAAAACAAAGCACGATCCAGTCGACACAAGATCTGTCCGCAATGCCGCAATAGGGAACTGAACGAATGGCGGCGCGCGAACCCAGAGGAAGCGCGGGCAAAGGATCGGCGCGGAAATTTGCGTCGGTATGGTCTCACGCCAGAGCAATGGGAGGCTTTATTCGACAGCCAAGGGCGCGCTTGCGGCATCTGTAAAAGAGCCACACCCAACGGCCACGGCTGGCATACCGACCACTGCCACTCGACAAACAAGGTGCGTGGCATCCTTTGCCACGATTGCAACATCGCAGTCGGAGCATACGAGCGCGTTATTCTACCTAACTTCACGGCACTCACCAACTATCTCACACGTCCCTGAAGGTAATTGCCTTCATGGCCCACATCTGCGCGGTCTGAGCCTCGGTGATCGCGATCGAGCACAGCCGGACCATTTCCAGGTTATCGCCTCGGGCGATGTATCCCTTTCGGACATCGTCCATATGATCGATGATGTCGGCATAGAGTCGTTTCAGCTTGTCGACATCGCCATTGCTCGATGGATTGAAGCTGAGCCCGACTGCCTTCTCGCCAAACGTGCTCATCCTGGCAAAATCGGCCTTCCGCCGCCCTCTCGTTTCGATTTCTCGATCCGTCCGAGCCCGCCGGCAGCGCCGTACTTCTCGGAGATTCGACCGCCGGAAGCGCGCATCGGGACCCCGCCAGTAGCCGGCGGAGCGCCACCGGCAGGCGGCATCGGCGGCCTGGGCGGCATCCCGCCCGGAGGCATCCCGGCCCCGCCAGTCATCGGCATGCCAGGGGTTCCCATGCCGCCAACCGGGGGACGCGGCGGCATTCCGCCGGGGGGCATCCCGCCAGGAGGCGGAGCCATCCCAGCGCCCATCGTCGGAGTGGGGTTCATCGACGGCATTCCGCCGGGAGGTGCAGGCGGAGCGCCTGGGGCGCCGCCCATTCCACCCCCGCCAGCGGGCATCCCGCCCATCTGATAGCCGGCGCGGCCGCCCATAAAGCGGCCAGGAGGCATGCCTGGAGGCGGCATTCCGCCTGGAGGCGGGCCACCGGGCGGAGGCATGCCTGGAGGCGGACCCGGAGGCGGCATTGGCGGCCTCGGGGGCGGCGTCGGGCCAGCCTGGGCCATCGGGGGCGGCGGCGGCTGCCCGCCCTGGCCCTCGTGGCCGATAATCACATTGACGACGGTTTTGCCCTTGGCTCTGCCGCCCTTCGCGAGGCCGACGCGGCCGCCGTCGGCGCGCAGCATCGCTTCATCGGGATAGGTGATCGGGCCGCCGTCTTCGACCTTGTTGACGTCGCGGACCTTGCCGCCCTTCGCCCGGCTCGGCCGGCCCATCGAAGGCTGTTTTGCTGCTCCCCCAACGGCAAACGACGAGCAATCGCTCGTGCGAGCGGCCCGGCGTCCATAATCGTCTGCCAGCGCCTCGCTATTACGATCGCGCGAGCTAGCGGGAGCCCCGCTCACCTCCATCTTCTTGAGTTTGGAGGTGGTGAAGGCCTTCTGGGAGTGCTCAGCCATGGTTGAGACCTCTCGGTCCCAACCTCTTACGCCGCGAGTTATGGCACCATTTGCTTTCGGCGAAAAGAGGCTAGGCCAGGTGGCCCAAATCCCCGAGTCCAACGCGGCCCCCGCGCCACTCTGACGGAGGCTCCAAGCCCTCGCGAACTCTTGCAAGTCCCTCTTCCATTCCCACGAGTCCAGTCGGAGGCCTTGTCACCGCTTGGGGGCCGAACATCGGACGCGGCGAGGGCTCCTGGGGCGCCCAACGTGAGACAGCGTGTTTGGGATCAAAAAGGACATAGCTAGTCGGGTCTTTGACGCCCGCTTCCGGCATCGTCTCCATCGGAGATGTGTTCGTGTACTTGAGCCCTTTGTACCCCTGTTTTTGCCAGTTTTCGCGCGCGATCCGCGTCATGTCGCGCTTCATCGCGGCGTCGAAGGGGAATGCGCCTAGCCGGTTATTGATATATTCGCGCAATGTGTAGTCGCGCCCCCCGTCGCGCACGGTGCCGCCCTTAATCAGACCGTGAGCGGTCTCCCAAGCGTGATCTTCCGGCATCGCCAGATTGTCTTGTAGCGAGCGTGCGAGATAGCCAGGATTCTGCGGGAAAGCTTCGTTCGCGATCATCTTCGCGATCTCGGTCTGATCGGAAGCGATGTTGCGATTGGTGACTGGTAGGCCTTGCTCGCGAGCCCAGTCGTATTGCGGTTGTTCGACTGGCAGGAAATGGCTTTCCGCCGGCAAATTCACCGGGATGATGCGCCCTCCAGGCTTCGGATCATGCTCCGCCTCGTTATAGCGGTTCATTATGAAGGCGTTGGAAACGGCAGGATCTTTGGCGAAATGGTGCCCTAGCATGCGATCCGGCATGTAAGATTCGCTCGGCTCCGCCGCGAACTCCTCAAACGGCGCAGTCGTGCCATGATAGGCTGGCGTAAACGGATTATAATCGACTGGTTCAACGTGGTAGTCGCTTGGCTCCCCTATCGTCGAACCGAACGGATTGCCGCTGACAGCTTCGGCATCATAATCACCAAGGTCGGTGGCCATTTATGATCGCCGCGTAATTTTGAAAAACTGTCCAGTGCGCGGATGCTGAATGTAGTGAAATCCGTCCGGAGCGCGGTGCGCTACGCCGAAAGGCGTATGCATGAAGTCGTCATCGGCTGCGCCGCCGCTCGCGAACCTTGATGCCCCTGATCGCCCCGCCGACGCGGTGTAAGCCGTTGGCGCCGGCTGCGCCCGCATCTGGCGCATTGGGCGGGGAACGACAGGAGCGCGATAGACTGGCGCGGCACGATGCGCCATTGGCGTTGGCATCGGCCGGCGAGCGACCGGCGGGGGTGGCGGCGCAGGTATTGCGCTCGTTGAATGCAGATATCCTGGCGCGGCCGTTCTAGCCCCCATGATGGGTCCCGGCTCGGGCTCGCCAAATTCCTGATCAAACCCCTGCGGGACGAAGGCGGATCTCGCCTGCGGCGGCGGCGCAATGTCCGCGCCATAGCTGGAACTTTCGGGATAGTTCTCGAAGTCCGAATAACTGCTCCCGAACGGCACTTCCCAGGGGGGATTCCCGCCGTCGTCGGTGACCGAGCCGCCCTGTTGCCTGGATGTACGCTTCCGTTCTCGATTCGATCCCCGCAGCGAACCGGTTCGCTGCGGGGTTGCATGAGTTGTAGCCGCGGCCTTTGTTCTCGTTTCGGCCATGCGCTCACGGCGGTCGGCCATGCCCATACGCTCCTCGTGAGCCTCCGAGCGGGCACCCATCTGAGCTTCGTGTGAATGTTCCTGTTCGCCAAGCTGGACTTCGTGCTGCCGTCCGCGTTCTTCACGCATCGATTCATATTGCTGATCGCGCGCGCCCATCTGAGCTTCATGAGCCTGGGCCTGCTGACCCATTAGTTGCTCCTGCTGGCGATCCTGATCCCCCATCGCAGCGTCGAACTGACGCTGTCGGTCGCCCATAATCATCTCGTGAGAACGCCCAGCTTCGTCCATCAGCATATCGCGCTGGCCTTCTTGATGGCTCATGCGCTCTTCGTGCGCCCAGCCGCCCTGCTCCAGGCTCTGAGCGTGCGCTAGCTCGCGCATCTGCATGACTTGCTCGTGGCGGCGATCGAGTTCGGCCTGTTGACCCTCGTGAGCCTGTTTTTGGGCCTCCATTTGAGGCTTCCGAGCCTCATTTTGGGCCTGAAATTCAGCCGTTTTCGTCGCCAATTGCTGCTTGTGGAGGTTCATTTGCGACGTTTGGATCTTCGTCGAGCTATCAAGCTGCGCCCGCTGCATCTCCAGAGGCTGATTTTGCTGATCAAGTTGGAGTTGCTGCGCCCGCGTTTGCGCGTCCAGCATGTCTGCTTGGGCGCCAAGCTGGGCGGCCTGGGCCTTCGGGTCCGGCGGAGGCGGCTGCGGGTTTGAATTAAGGAAATTATCCGGGTTCGCGAAGCCTATTCCGCGAATGCAAGTGCGTCGGATGACCACCACGTTGAAGGCCGACGGGTCATCCTTCGCCATCTGGTACAAAGCCGCATTCCGCAACATCCTTTGGACGTGCGAGGCGGTGTTCGGATCGGCCCGAGTGACGATTTCGTTGGAATTCAGCGCCTGGATGACGAGTTGGTCGTCCCATCGGGCGTACGGGCGCTTGTTGAAGCGCCATAGGGCGGCCGGGTCTTCACGTAGGCGGTCGCACAGGAGTTGGAGCTCATCAGACTGCGCGGCGCACAAACGTTTGTGGGTCGCCAACAACGGTTTGATTGCTTGCTCGATAAGCGCGAGCGTGGTGCCGACCGGGGCATCCTGCCTCCCCTCTCCGACCATAATCTCTGCGGTGCCGCCGAGGCTCTTGCCCTGGCTGTTCAATGCGTCGATGAACTGGGTAAAGACGGCGTCAGGCGTCTTGTAGGGCATGCCCATGACGACCTGATTAATCGGGAGCCCGCCGGTCTCGATCTCCGCGCTCCCCCCTGGCGGGACGCGGAAGATGTTGTTATTCTGCCGCGCAGCGCCTTTCGCAATGATTAGACCGGGGAAATTCGAGAACATCCCAGCGTCCACGATCTCTCTATACGCTGCCGTGATGCCGTTTGTCATGTTCCCGAGCAAGTGACTTAGGCCTATAGCGTAGAACCCGAAGCCTCGGATGAACGGATACTGCACGAAGTAGGTCTTCGGCAGGCATAACTCGTCATCCTCGTTCCAGTTGCGCCGGATCTCCATGATGGCGCGGGTTTCCTTGTGAATCACCACCTTGTAGGGGACCGCCAACCCGTCCGGCTTGTTGTCGGTCTCATGCTCGAAGCCGGGGAGATCCAGTTCGCAGTAGGATTCGAAGAATTCGTGGTCGCGGTCCTCCTGTTCGAACGTGTCGAACCGGCGGATGCCCGAGATCTGCTCCGCCTGAATCTCGGTGGGGTATTTTTCGATGTAGCCCGGGTCGTAAAGATCAATGTCCCTATACGCCCCGACAAGCTGCATCCGGCGAACCATCGACGGCCGCATGAAGACCCTGTGCGTAATACGGCCAGCGTCATATACTGACGTCGCACCGTTGTTTACTATCAGGTCGTCGCCGTAGACTGCTCGAGAAATTGGCCGCCGGAGTATCGGATCGTGATAGACTTTCTTGAAGACGCACCCGTCGAGACCCACTCTAAGCAACATCTGGTCTGTGTCGGGAACCCATGGTTTGTCTACGACGGTGAGGTAGTGGTTGAGGTCGTGCTCCAAGGCGTCGGCGAGGTCGTCCAAGGCTGGCCATGCGCCGGAACTGTCCTCTGTGATCTTAGCTGGACCGTCGGTCGGGCAGAGTTCGCTGAAGGCGTTGGCGCCGAACCTGATGACGGCCTCAGCGAGCAGGGTCGCGCGGACTTGGCTCATGCCCTCTAACGGGCTTGAGCCGTCGGCTCCGTTTGATCGCATCGCCTCGATCCGGAGTCCCATCAATTCCATCCCGCGAGCGCGAGTATCGAGCCATTCGCGCCGGCTTTCGTTGTCCTGCTCGATCAGCCGGAGCATTTGGTCTGCGATCCCGTTGAGTGTGCTCTCGGGGATCACCTCGGCGAGGTTTGCGCCGAACTCGACATCCTCTTTCGGGATCTTTCGCGGGCCGATCCAGACGATCACCGACCCATCAGCCATTTCGATCTTTTGAGAGCGCTCGCGGTCGATTCCACCATCATCGTCAGAGAGATCGACATCTAACGGAGCGTATCGCTCGGAGAGATCGTCTGGGTCGCGCTCACCATCGATCAGCGATGGCGGGAGTCGAAGTGTCCCTAAAGACCCTAGACCGGGCATTGCGCCGCACTCCTCGAACTGCGAGGATAAGTCGGAGCGGCTCCGCGTTCGCGCGCTGGAGCCGCCCCTTGATCGGCCCCTGAGAGAGCAGGAGACAACCCGTGCCAATCATCCGCAAAGCGCTGCCGTCTGTCGAGACCGTCCGAGCGGCATTGAATTACGATCCGAACACCGGCATTTTCATCTGGCGTGAACGCCCAGATTTGCGCGAATGCATCGGGAAAGGCTACGCCGGTAAACCGGCAGGATCTGTATCCAGCCGATACGTCTGCATTTGCATCGATGGCATTTCCTATCGAGCCCATCGTCTGGCATGGCTGATCGTCTATGGTGAAGATCCCGGTGAGATTGACCATATTAACGGGGACAAACACGACAATCGGATCGCCAATTTGCGAGTAGTCACTCGTCGGGAGAATCATTTCACTCAGCGCATACGTTCAGACAACGAAACAGGGTTCAAGGGGGTTAAATGTGATTGGCGCAGAGGCGTCTTTTACGCGCGCATCGATGGCATTTATCTCGGCACGTTCGATACTGCAAAGGAAGCGCACGCCGCTTACCTTGAAGCCAAGAAGCGCCTCCACACTTTCAATCCGATCCCCCGTCAGTTGTAGGGCGGCGGAATGACGACGAGTCCCTCGAAGGCCTTGGGGTCGACGTCAGCGAGCGGCTGGGCGAGGCATGTCTCGTTGTTGACGCGCGTCTGAGTGATCCACTTCGTCGGCGGATCGGCTGCCTTCCGCAGCCGATGGCCGGCGCCGAGCAATGCTCGCGCCTCGTCTGCCGGGAGCGCTTTTTCCTCCGGCGGTTTCGGCTCATCTGGGGCTTTCGCTGGCGCCGCCGCCGGGGGATGGGGAGTTGGGCTTGGGCCGACCCCTGATGCTCTGCGGAGGTCCTCGTCGTCTTTGGGCTGAGGCATGGTTTTCGTCCTCGCGGGCTGATGCCCCGAGGCGGGACGCTGCTTGTGCTTCTGCATGCCTCCCTCCGCGGGGCGCGCGGGGGGATTGATAACAGAGGGCCGGGGGGCTGTCAGCACCGGGCGAGGCCCCAGAGGAGTAGGGTCCCCACTTTCGATACCACATTGACGCATCGGCGCTCTGAAGCAGCCGATCGCAGAAAGGGCAGATGTCGACGTCGCCGGTCATGCCCGGCTCTGTGCCACCATCCTGGCGGTCGTGGCAACCCAGTGTGTTCCGTCCTTGTAGTAGGCGATGACGATGAGATTGGAGGGCGTGATCTCATCGATCTCGAAGCGCTCGAAGCCCTCGTGCATGAAATTCTTCAGCCAAGGGCACTTCTCGACATTGAGGAGTTCGCCCTTCGTGAGCCCGTCGACCATCTGTTCCTCAAAGCCCTCGAAATAGTCTGGGCGGTATTGCCGCGCGCGGTAGATCTGAGCGAGAGGGTTTGGCATCTTGTTCACCTTAGCCCACGCCCGCTCGCACCTAACCCATGGGTTACATGCCGCGACCGGGCACGGGGCCGCTATTTTGGCGTAGAAGGGGCATTCGGGACGAATCGGCCGGTCATCTTCCACTCGACCGCCCACGAGAACGCCGGCAGCCTCAATACGACGCCGTCCCACCAGGGCTCGTCTTCGCGCCCAACGGTTGACCATGGCTCGAACACCATAAAGATCGGGAAGATGTCGAGTGCGTGCGCGGCTTTCAGCCGGTGCGAACCCTCTGTCGCAAAATACTCGTTTTTCCACTTGGCGACGCGGATCACCGGCCGCGCCAACTCGTATCCGTCCCTTTCGAGCCGGAGGCGCATCTCGGCGAGCACCTCCTCATAATGCGCCGGCTCGACGTCGTGCTTGGCGTGGACGCGGAAGATCGCGTCGTCGCCGAGTTGCCCTATCGGCCCGATGTCGCCCACAGCGCCGCCAGGACGATGATCACCAGCGACAGTACGGCGCACCAAAGAATCGCCTCCTCACTTAGGCCGTTCATCGTGAACCACCGTCTCTGGGCCGACGTATTTCATCATCATCTCGGCAAGCTTCTCCTCGGTCTCGCCCGAGCAAAGCAGGATGTCGCAAGTGATCCCCATGTCGCTCCCCTTGACGTGAATGTACGTGTCGCGCGGCTCCGCCAGGAACTTGCGCAGATTGCCGAAGCTGAGCCCCAAGATGACGAGCGGCGGCTTGCCCGGCACGGTCGCTGTAGCTTTGATCATGGCCTTCCCTCGCGCGCTCGCACTTCAGCCGTCTGAGCCATCTGGTTAACTTCATCGATCCGCAACGGCTTGCGCCACTTCGCTGACCTCATGATGTCCCAATTCTCCTCATCAAGAAACCAAGGTTCATCCGTGCCGCAACCACGCATGATCCTGTTTCTGACCGCTTCAGCCTTGCGCCAGCGCGTTGGGCTCCAACGGAGCACCAGAACGGGGGGCCGCTGATGGCTGACCGAAACCATCCAGAGCGGTCGACCCCCGCCGTAGCGCTGTCACTCCAATCCGATGTTGCAAGTCAGCCCAACGCTCACCGTTGGCGTATCGAGCCAAAAGTGGCCAAGGACAATTTGCTTCTCTGGATCAAACACCGGATGGTCGAGCGCGAATTTGATGTGCGGATTCATGGCCGCGCCGCCCGGCCGAGCGATGGTCGCTTCGCCGCGCCGCCCGTCGCCAGCGTCCTCCAGAATTTTTGGCATCGTAGCCACCTCGTTTTAACGCAAGGAGTCTCTGGACTTTCCCCAGTTGTTTTTCCGTCGGCGGCGGCCGGTATCCTTTGCCCTGGCCCGGCCGTGCGCCATGAGGGCGACGCAATGCCGCGCCGCCCTCCCACGCCTTGCCCAGCCGAACCGCGCCCGGCCCCGCCATGCCATGCCCCGCCTCGCCACGCCAAGCCCTGCCTTGCCAGGCCTGGCCAAGCGCCTGCAAATCGTGCATGCAATGTCAACGTCAATTCATGCCGCCCAATTGTTGCCTAACATATTGCTGGGCGAGCGCTTGGCTCATTGCGGCGCGAAACGCTCTTGGCCCAAAAAACATAATAAATTCGCCATTCGCGATTTCCTCATCGGTGGCGCAAAGGCAATGAATTGCGCCGTCTCTGACGATGTCGCCCAACTCGTTCACAAAAAACAACCCGTCGGCCGTATGCACGACGTGGAGCACGACGCCGTGCAACTCACCGATCTTGACCGCGATCTGATCGAGCAAAGGCCTCACCTCGAAGGTGGAACGGACCTTGGCGCGGCCGCGGAGTTCACTCATTGGTCTCCTCCACGTCGCCCGGCATGCCGACTAAGTCATCAGACAGCACGCAGTGGAGTTTGTCGATCTTGGACGGCGGGAACTCAGCGAACACCTCGCTGTAGGGAATCGTGTACTGTGCGGCCTTGTGCTCCAGCAAGATGCCTTTCTCGGTCAGAAAGACCCCACAGTCGGTCTCGAAAAACGCCTCAAGGATTTGGCCGGCGATTTTTCGCACCGCCTCCTCTAACCCGTCCTCATCGATCCAGACCTCGATGTCGCCTATGTCGAAGATGGCGTGGCCCGATCGGTCTTTCGTCCACCTCATCGCTTCGGCCCGGGGTTGCATGCATTCCTTAATGTGGTTGACCCAGCCGTCGACTTCCCAGTCGCTGAGATCCGGCTTCAGCTTGATCTTGGTCCGCTTGGGGCGCTTGCTCACTGGAACTTCCGCTCTTCGAAGACGGTGTCGGGATGTTCGTGAACCATATTCATGATCCGATCGAACCATGGTTGCAGTTTCGCAGAGCCTTCTTTGTCGAGGATCGCGAGCGTCCGCATTTCTCCGTCCAGGCACAGGAGAAGGCCGGTCCCTTCGGGCTTGCCCTCCATGTCATCCGCCAGCCGGCGGAGCGTGTCACTTAATTTCATCGGGCATTGCCTCCCGTATTCGCCCCATCGCGAGCAGCGTCTGCCATTGGAGCGTTCCGTCCCTCAGTTTCTCGACCACCACGTTTGCGTCCTTCCGGGTGAACTTGAGACCGCAGCAAGGGCAGTAGGCGAGATAGACGCCGTCGAACTCGACCGCGCAGAAATCGGAGGGATACTCTGTCAGAATGTGGGCTTCGATCACGGCTGCCTTCCCTCGATGATCTCCCAGATCTTGTTGGCGGTCTCGTCGTCGGCTTTCATCAGGAAATAGTAGGGGTCATCGCGGAAGGCCGCGTAGTCGATCTCGAAGCCGTCGAACTCGTGCTCGTCGATCGCGCGAAGGATCTTGAGCGCGTTCAAGAATTCCTCATAGTGCAGCGGCGACGGATTCCAGGCCGCGCGCAGCGCCGACATGGCGCCGAGCTCCAGACCGTTCACGAACGCCTCGACCGTCTGAGGGTCGACACCGGCCTTAAACGCCTGGGTCTCGACCACATAGATGTAGCAGGCCTCGCGCAGCGCGGGCGGGCGAAGCGCTGGAGCGCCGCCCACTTGCTGCTTATCCCACATAGCGTTGTGCAGTTCGAACCAGACGTCGATGATGTGTTGGTCACGTCGCATCGTGGTCCTTTCCGGCGATTTGGGTCGCCAGATCCCGCGCATAGTCGATGTCGTAGTCGAACTGGTTGAGGAAGAGATTCCTGTCCGCCTCGGCGAGCCCCTCGAACAGGACGCGCGGCATCCCGTGCTCCTTCAGGTCGATCGGCCCGAGAGACGGGTCGAGCCAGGAGGGGGGCACCCATAGCTCGCTGACGGGACGCCGCACCGACAGCGGCATCAGATTCTCGATGCTGATGATTGCTGGCACAGCGAGCGCGGCGCCGAGCCCGAGGAGGAACCCGCGCCGCGTCGGCATGATCAGCCCTTCACGCTTTGCTTTTCGCCACAGACGCATCTTTGGGCCTCCAATCTTCTTCCCACCAAATCTTCAGGCTCAGAGCGCAGTCTGGACAGATGTCCGCCCACTTAGTGACCCCGGCCCCAACATCCCCGATATTGATGGAGCCGTAACGCGCTTTGATTTCCGCCCATCCGCTTAAGGGGAGCGTTTCAAGCTGGGTCGTCACGCCGCAACGGTCGCATCTTACATCGACCAATTTGCGCACCGTCACAGGTGCGGTCCCGGGCCGGCCTCGGGCATCCCTGGCTGGATGCCGCTGAGGCGGTCGATCTCTTGCAGCTTCAGGACCGCCGCCGCGATCAGCGCGTTCAGGGCGATGACCTTGTCAATCGATCCGTCCTCGGACTGCGCCCTCGTGGCGCACGGGACCGCCTCTCCGTCCAACATGACCGGGTCGCCGATGTCGTCGAGGAACTCGAATTGGTCGCCGGAGCGCCCAACGCTCATTTCGACGCCGAAGACGCGGCCGGCGAATCGGGCGATTCGCGACAGGCGGTCAATTTGATGCTCCACTGGCCTTTCCTCCCGTTCCAACTTGGTGAAAATTTCGACGCACCCCTTCATCAGCGTGCGACGTGCTTCGCGAGCCCCATAATTTGCACGATACGCAATTCTGCACCATTTGCAATCCGCGCGTAAATCCATTATATTGACGTTCATGAAAAAAGCAGTGGCCTATATGAGAACGTCCAGCGCCACCAACGTCGGGCCGGACAAGGACAGCGAGTCCCGGCAGCGCGCCGCCATCATGGCGTACTCCATCCGCGAGAACGTCGAGGTCGTCGATTGGTTTTACGACGCCGCGGTGAGCGGCACGGACCCGGTCGATACGCGCCCGGGATTCGCCGCCATGCTTCAGCGCCTAATGAGCAACGGCGTCCGCACCGTGCTGGTCGAAACGGCGAATCGCTTCGCCCGCGACCTGATCGTGCAGGAGATGGGGTGGAAGCGGCTTCAAGACCTCGGCATTGAGCTAATTGCCGTCGATAGCCCGACGGCGTTTCTCGAAGACACGCCGACGGCGATCCTCATCCGCCAGATCCTCGGCGCCGTGGCCCAATTCGACCGGGCGATGAACTGCGCCAAACTGGCGAGCGGACGGGCGCGCAAGAAAGCCATCACCGGCAAAAAAGTCGAGGGCAGAAAGTCGTGGGTAGAGATGAACCCGGCGCTGGTCGAGCGCGCCAGGGCTCTACGCCTCACCAACAAACTGAGCTATCCTCAAGTCGCGATCCAGCTTGAGCGCGAGGGCTTCGTTGGGCTCAACGGCCAGCGGCTCACGCGGCAGCAAGTCTCGCTGACGTTGAGGACGACCTAATGCTCAAAGTGATCAGCTTGGGCGCGGGAGTGCAGAGCACCACCATGGCGCTCATGGCGGCTCACGGCGAGCTTCCCATGCCCGACGCTGCGATCTTCGCTGACACCCAGTGGGAGCCTGCGGCGGTCTATGAGCATCTTGACCGGCTGACGCCGACATTGCCGTTCCCGGTCTATCGGGTAAGTGCGGGCAACTTGCATGACAATATCCTTCGCTCGACCAACTCGACCGGACAACAGTTCGCGACCGTGCCATGGTTTACTGCGAACGGCGGTATGGGACGGAGGCAATGCACCAACGAGTTCAAGATCGAGCCACTGCGAAAGAAGCAGCGGGAACTATTGGGTTATCCGCCGCGGGCGCGAATTCCGAAAGGCAGCATCGAGGTTTGGATAGGCATCACCCTCGACGAAGCTATCCGCATGAAGCCCGCGCGCGAGCCATGGCAAATCAACCGTTGGCCGCTCATTGAGAGACAGATGACGCGGCGCGATTGCGCCAAATGGTTGGCCGATCGTGGCTGGTCGGTGCCCAAGAGCGCCTGCATCGGTTGTCCGTACCACAGCGACAATCAATGGCGCGATCTGCGCGACAATCACCCTGATGAATGGGCCGACGCCATCGCCGTCGATCACGCAATTCGAGCCAACGGCACGACTCGCAGCATACGATTTCATCAGTATATGCACCGCTCGCGCAAGCCGCTTGATGAAGTGGATCTCTCGACGCCGGCCGACTGGGGCCAGGGGGATCTTTTCGGCAACGAGTGTGAAGGGCTCTGCGGCGTTTGATCTGCAAAATTCAATACGCCATGCTTGTCGGGGAGTAATCAGGCAGGCGCAGCGATTCGTAGAGCGGCCGATCGGGCATCGGCTTGCGCATAAGCTCTACATATTCTTCCTGCTGGGTTTCGCTGGCCTTCTTCAGCATGCCCCTATCCCTCAACCACTTCAAAGCCTGACACATCGAATCTACGCCATCATCGTGTTTTCCCTTGGGGAAGCTGGCCGATTCGCCTAGTAGTGATTCAGCCCAATCTCTTACCCACGCGTCCCCGTTGGCTTGCGTCTGAGCGGGAACCCAGACCACGCCCTTGCGGAACTCCCCGCTCGCCATTTCCTCACCGAATAGGTGAGATAGCGCGTGCGCACGCGAAACCTTGTCCATATTGCCGGGGTTGATCTTGTGAACGGCGAACTCCTCATCGCGAAGCAGCCTCCCGATCTCCTGCGCTACCGAGATCCCGCTAGCGCGGTCCTCGACCAGCAACCGCTGCACCTTAAACTTGCGACAGTCGCGCACAACTTTCTCGAGGAGGTCTGAGATCGCTAGCCGAGCCTTCCACCACCACATCAGCATCACTTGCTGAACCCCCGTGTGCGTCGCCCAGCACCCCCAGATGGTCAACGCGCTATAGTCATTTTCCTGCTTCTCGCCGTACGCCGAATCCAGCGAGGCTATGATCATCTCGAAGTCGGGGAACTGCGATTCGTTCCGCCCGTAGGTCACAGAGACCTTCTTGCACCACAGTTCCCAGCCGATGTACGGGAATATGCCGCCGCCCCGCGGCGCCGGCCGTTGCTGATATTGTGAGGCCCAGGCGAACTTCTGCATATCCCGCTTTAAATTTTCAACTTCGGCTGGAGGGAATCTCTCAGGAAAGAGCAACTCCCCCTCGCGGCTCCGCGGATCAGAGAACCCGATGCTCGTCTCGCAGTGCCGGCCCGACTCGTACTCCATTGGGAGCACAAGCTGCACGTAGTCCGGCATGCTCTCCTGAATAATCCCAGAGATGTCGGCTTCGTTTAATCTCTGCATAATAACTATAATCGCCGACTTCGCTTGATCATTGAGCCGGTTAACCGCGCTTTCCCTAAATCTCCTCGTTGCCTTTTCTCGCTCGTTAGGGCTCTCCGCCTTTTCTACACTGTGCGGATCATCGACCAGAAGGATATCACCTCTCCTGCTCGTAAGACTGCCAAACGGAACCCCATCTCTAGTGCCAGTCATCGAATTCTCAAAGCTTAACTCGCCGGTTCGCGTCAACTGCACGTGCGGCCAATGACGCTGATACCAATCAGATTGTATCAATAGCCTCATTTTCCGCGTGTCACGGATTACCGCGCTCTCAGCAAATGACGTCGAGATGTATCGCAGCGACGGCATGCCCTTCGGCCCCCAAAGCCATGCCGGAAAAAACACAGATACAAGCAGGCTTTTTGCGAAACCCGGCGGGATATTAATTAATAGCCGATTAATTAGTCCAGCGCCTACAGCCTCAAGGTGCTCGCACACGGCATCAACAACCCAGCCGTGTACGTAACGTCTCCCGGGTTCAAGGACGTGCCAGGCTTCTTGAACGAACGCCGCCAGCGAAGCCTTGCAGCGCCGCCGGACAGCCTCAAGATCCTCGGTCGCCGCCTTGGTCGAGATCCCGAGCTCGCGCCGCATCAGTTCGGCGACGACTGTTTCGTGAGTGGGCTGGGCTTTCTGCCTGCGGACGAACGACATCCGCCATTTCTAGCATCGGGACCTTCGCCCTCGTCAACCGGTCAGTTTTCCTTCGGTCCGGTGAATCTCGTCAATCGCCTCCGCCACACAGTCATTCTGCCACGGCCGCGGGACAGCATCCAACGCCCACAACGCCGCCTGCAAAAACATCCGTGCCTCGGCATAATTCCTAGTGCGAACGCGCTCTTCTCGCGTGATCATCTCCATCACGAACGTCCTCCCTTTCGTCATCTCGTGGCCGCCTCTGCTCACTCCGCCCTACCTTCACCTTCTCCCACCGAACCCACTTCGCCGGCCCCGGAACCTCCCTCTCCCTCTCCCTCTCCCTCCGCCAACTGATCCTCATCTCCTTCATCCTCCTTCGCCAGCGGACGGTCCCGCCGGTCATTCGGCGTCACATCAATCAGCGGCGCCTTCGCCAAAGGCCTCAGCGCCCGCTCCAACTCAATCAACTGCTCAGTCGTCAAACTCGCTAAATCCGGCCCATCCTCGTCAGCCTTCGGCGCACGCCAGTTCGCCCCACCCTGCCGATCCAGCCAGTACTTGATCATCCCCGCATCCGCACGACGCCAGTCCTTCTCCGGTCCCCCGCTCGCCAGTAACCTC
>Ga0306926_10002512_pt1 | contig 18658 bp, 12 predicted proteins | sample flu12Cox44000178_FD_203759 | JGI IMG/M metagenome (GOLD analysis project Ga0306926, IMG submission 203759) | Lab enrichment of tropical soil microbial communities from Luquillo Experimental Forest, Puerto Rico - flux8day.12C.oxic.44.000.178 (v2)... | ecosystem: Environmental > Terrestrial >... | reverse complement strand
GGGAGCAAGGCCTTGGCGACACAATCCAGTTCAGCCGATTTGCGGAGCCGCTGAAGGCTCGAGGAGCACAGGTTGTGATGTCGGTGCAAGAACCTTTGTATCGACTATTCAAGCAAAAGAGTCCGGGTATACAGATTATCAATCAGGATGAAGTTCCGACAGTATTCGATTATCACTGTCCACTGATGAGTGTGCCGCTTGCTCTTGGAACGAAACTGGAGACGATACCGGCAAAACTACCTTATCTTTTTGCCGATGAGTCACTGCGCGATGCATGGCATGATCGATTGCCGCTGAAAACAAAGCCTCGGATAGGAATTGTTTGGAGCGGAAGTGCAAAGCACAAGAATGATCGTTACCGGTCTATTGATTTGACGACTTTTGCGTCCTTGTTATCCCCAAATGCAAATTGGATATCGCTACAAAAAGAGCTTAGAGAGGGTGATGCTGCTGTGCTTCGGCAGATCGATCACATCGTGTCCTACGGTGAAGAGCTAACGGATTTTTCCGATACAGCGGCAATAATTGATCTTTTGGATTTGGTTATCTCGGTAGATACTAGTGTTGCCCACCTTGCCGGTGCGATGGGGAAGCAAGTGTGGATATTATTGCCGTACAATTCGGATTGGCGATGGTTTTTGGATCGCAACGACTCCCCCTGGTACCCTACAGTTCGGCTGTTTCGACAGGATACCACACGATCGTGGGGAAATGTCATGACGCAGGTTCGTGGCGCACTCGACGACTTCGTGCGGACCCGTTCGTGATTTTCGCCGTTGCGAGGAGGCGGCTGAATTTACGGAAATTGCCCTGAGCTTTGCGCATGCCAAGCCGTCGACCCACTCAGGCCCGTGTTGTTGTTGATCCCGGTCAATGACGGATGCGCCTGCAAGATCACGCCGCGTCGCCGGTGATCGCCAGCTGGCGCATTGCCGGACCGAGCGAGCAGACATGCTAACGCCTAACTGCCGTGATCTGGCCGCATTTGGCAACGAACGCGGCGATGCGCTGCAAAAGCTCAGCACCTTCGAGCAGCGGAACGTGCCCTTGGTCTGGGACCTCGATGTAATCCAAAGCAGGATGCCGCTCACGCATCGCCTTTACCGTTGCGACGGAAACAACGTCTGAGTTGGCGCCGCGGATCATCAGGATAGGTACACGCGCGAGCGCATCGAATTCATGCCAAAGCGGCGGGAGCATGCGGCCGTTGTCGAATTCAACAATGGTGCTTGCCAATCGCACATCATAGGTCGGCACCAGGACACCATTATCGTCCTTCCAGGCGCGGGCCGCTGCGGCGAGCCACTGCTGGCTCGTCAATCTCGGAAACTGCCTCTCGAACACTTGGCGGAGCATATTGGCAGCTTCGATGAGACTTGCAGGCTGCGGCAGCCTGCCGACATAACTCTTGATGCGTGCAAGCCCTTCGGGTTCGATCACCGGCCCGATATCGTGCAACACAGCGCCCGCTATGGCAGCCGGTTGTGCGACAGCAAGTAGCATGGTCAGGATACCGCCGCGCGAGCTCCCGAGAAAAACGGCGGGGCCGATCTGCAATGCGCTCAGCACCGCCGCCAGATCGGCCAATTCGACGGTGAGGTTGTAATGCTGCGGATTCGAATCGTATTCAGATTTGCCGCGACCTCGAGAATCGAGGGCGATAACCCGCCGCCGCGGCGAACCATTGGCAAGGGCGGGCGCTACAATATCGAAGTCGGCGGTCGTGCGTGTCAGCCCGGGGAGGCACACGAGCGCAAATGTTCCCGGCCCGACACCGCCGTATTCGCGCACATGCAAGCGCAAGCCGTCTGGCGCCAAAACAAATGTGCTTCGGGCATCGCATTGGGCGGAAACTGGCTTTGATGCCGACCGTGGGGAGTTGTTATTCACGCCGCCAATGGTAATTGGCAATCCAAATGCCAGCAATGCTGACCGCAAATCTGCGCTGATTTTACCAATACGTTCAATATGTTAGGTGGAATCAAATAACGTTTGACTTGTTTGGTCTTATCGGTTGCCCTGCCGGCACGCCTGACTTGCCGCAAAAGAACCAAAATAATCCGTGCGTTCTCGATACGGCTCCAGAGTCGACACACTGACGTGGCAAAACCGATTACCAATAATCGCGATTTTCAAAGCGCTATGGCGGCGCTGCAACTGGGCAAATTTGAAGACGCTGAACGCCTGTTCAAAACCGTACTGCGTGTCGAGCCAAAGCACTTCGGCGCCCTTAATCTCATCGGCGTGGTGCTGATGCAATGCGGCCGCTTTGCTGAAGCGGAGAATTACTTTGGCCGCGCGCTGCAACAAAACCCGCGCTCCGATGCGACCTTGTACAATTACGGCATCGTGCTCAAGGCACTCAAGCGGCCAATCGAAGCGCTTGAGCAATTCGACAAGGCCCTGCAGATCAATTCGTCGAACGCTGAAACCTGGAACAATCGCGGTACTGCGCTCAACGATCTCGAGCGGTATGAAGAGGCGCTCGGGGCCTTCGATAAAGCGCTCGCGCTTAATCCGCGTTACGCTGAAGCACTCTGCAATAAAGGGAGATCGTTAGCTGCGCTCGGGCGCTGTGAGGCGGCCGTAGCGGCCTTTGAAGGTGCACTGGCCATAAATAACAGCGTTGCCGAAGCCTGGCTCGGTCGCGGCAGCATGCTCTTCGAACGTGCTCAACACAAGCAGGCATTGGAATCTTTCGATCGTGCGGTCGCTCTCAAACCCGATCTGGTTGAGGCATGGCTTGGCCGCGGCAACCTTTTGCTCGCTCTGCGCCGCTATGGCGACGCGGCATCTGCTTATGACAGAGCGCTCACACTGAAGCCGGGGCTCGCCCAAGCATGGTTCGGCAGCGGCAAAATATCTTTTGAGCACAAACGGTACGATGAGGCATTAGCCGCCTACGAACAGGCCTTGAAGCTTGACCCGACCGTTGCGGAGGCATGGGTTGGGCGGGGCAGCGTGTTCTTCGAGCGTCAGCAATTCGACGAAGCTTTGGCGGATTATGAAAAAGCCGTTTCGCTCAAGCCCGATCTTGCCGCGGGGTTGTTGCTCATTGGCAACGTGCATTTGCAACAGAAGCATTACGACGAAGCGCGCGCCGCCTACGACGAAGCCGAACGCCTCAGTCCGAACTTCGCCGAAACGTGGCTCTGTCGCGGTAAGTTGTTTCTCACGCTCAAGCAATTTGAAGATGCCTTCGCGGCTTATGATCGGGCGCGTCAGCTAAAACCCGATCTCGCCGAAGCATGGGGTGGCCTGGGCGCGGCATTTAGCGCACTCGAACGGCCTGACGACGCCTTGGAAGCGTTTGACCGTGCGCTGGCAATTAAGCCGGATCTTGCAGAAGCGTGGCTCGGCCGTGGCCGCGTTTTTTTCAATCTCAAAGAGTACGGCGAGGCACTCGCGGCGTATGACCGGGCATTGGAGCTGAAAGCGGATTTTACAGACGCGTGGCTCGGTCGTGGTCTCAGTGCACTCTATCTTGCTCAGTACGATCAGGCTTATCTGAGTTATCAAAAGGCGATGACGCTCGCTTCCGACGTCGATTACGCCGAAGGCTTTCGGTTATTGGCAAAACTGTATCTATGCGATTGGACCGAACTGGGAACTGAAATCGCCTTATTGTTGTCTCGGTTACGAGAGGGGAAGGCAGTTAGCATTCCTTTTGTGCTGCTTGCTCTGCCTTGCACGCCGGCCGATCTGCTGCAGTGTACAAAACGCTTCGTCGACGATTTGCCACTCGACGTACCCACCCGGACGAGTGGCGCGTATTCCCACGACCGGGTTCGCGTCGCCTATGTGTCAGCCGATTTCCGCGACCATGCGGTCGCTCACCTCACGGCGGGACTGCTCGAGGCCCATGATAAGTCGCAGTTTGAAATTACAGGTATATCCCTGGTGCAGGGCCAGAACACGGCGATACGGAACCGCATCGCGCAAGCATTTGAGACTTTTATCGAAGTAAAAGGCGAAACCGATGAGGAAATCGCAGCATTAATCCGTGATCGTGAGATTGACATCGCGGTCGATCTGATGGGCCATACCCAACACGCGCGGCTTGGCGTGTTGGCGCATCGTCCAGCACCGATCCAGGTCCAATATTTGGGTTATGCCGGGACCCTAGGAACAAAGTTCATCGACTACATTCTCGCTGATCCAACGATTATTCCGGAGGAGCAACGCCAGTTCTATACCGAGCAAGTCATTTGGATGCCGGAGACCTACTTCGCCAGCGACAATAAGCGAACCATCTCGGCGCGCACTCCTTCGCGGCAAGAATGCGCACTTCCGGAGCATGGGTTTGTGTTTTGCTCCTTCAATAACGCTTACAAAATCGCGCCGCAAATGTTTCAGCTATGGATGAGACTCCTGCGCCGTGTGCCGGACAGCGTTCTTTGGCTGAGCCAAGCCCACCCAATTGCCATGAATAATCTCGGGCGCGAAGCCGAACGAAACGGCATTTCGGCGCGACGGCTGATATTTGCTCCCAAGGTTGAACAGATAGCCGATCATCTAGCCCGCCAGCGCAGGGCCGATTTGTTTCTCGATACATTGCCTTACAACGCCCATACCACGGCGAGTGACGCGCTGTGGGCAGGATTGCCGGTCGTGACGTGCCTGGGCGAGAGCTTCGCGGGGCGCGTTGCCGGGAGCTTGCTGCGTGCGATTGGATTGCCGGAACTCATCGCCGCCTCGCTCGACGATTATGAGGCGCTGGCGCTCAGGCTTGCGAGTGAGCCGAATTTTCTCGCCGGCATCAAGGCGAAGCTGATGGCCAACCGCGACGCTTATCCCTTGTTCGATACTGCTCGTTTTACGCGCCATATTGAGGCCGCCTACCGGACCATGTGGGAACGACACCAAAAAGGAGAGCCGCATCAAGCCTTTGCGGTGATGTCAATTGACTAATTCATCCCCCCGTTCATTCGGCAATGGCGAGCAGGATTTTCAGCGCGGGTTGGCAGCGCTCCAGGTCGGTAATCTTAAAGATGCTGAGCGGCTGTTCCAGGCAGCGACGCACGCGCAACCAAAGCACGTGCCAGCCCTCAATTTGCTTGGCGTCGTGCTCGGCCGCCTGGGTCGCAACGCCGAAGCTCTGGCCAGCTATGATCGCGCGCTGGCGCTCGCGCCGCATTCGCCCGAGGCTTGGTATGGCCGCGCCATGGCGCAGCTGGCGATCGGTCAGGCACAGGACGCGATTGCAAGCTTGGAACATGTCCTCGCTGCCAAGCCGGATTTCACCCAAGTTCATCTGCTTCGTGCGAAACTCTTGGCGGATTTGGGTCGCCATGAGGCCGCCTTGGGCGCGGTCGAGAAACTCCTCCACGTCGCGCCCACGCTTGCCGAGGGATGGCTTGGCCGCAGCAACATCCTGTTCGAGACCGGGCGTTATGAGGAGGCCCTGTCTGCCGCGGATCAGGCGCTGGCATCGAACACCGGTCTCGCCGAAGCTTGGCATGCTCGCGGCAACGCTCTCAACGAACTTAATCGCTACGACGAGGCGCTTGCCGCTTACGATAACGCGCTCGGGTTGAACCCGAATTTTGCCGGCGCCTGGCATGGACGGGGCAACACGCTAAAGGAACTCAAGCGCTATGACGAGGCGCTTTCCGCTTACGACAAAGCCTTGGTGTTAGCTCCGGAAATGGCCGAGGCATGGCTTGGGCGCGGCAATGTGCTCAATATATTCAGGCGCTGCAAAGAGGCGTTGGCAGCGTTTGACCGAGCCGACACGGCGATTTCCAACCTCGCCGAAGTCTGGCTTGGTCGCGGCAACTCCTTGTCCGACCTTAATCTTCACCGGGATGCATTGACTGCTTACGAGAAGGCGCTGACGATCAACCGCGAATTCGCTGAAGCATCTTTGGCAAGCGGCATTGTCCTGGCGCAACTGAAAGAACACGAAAAGGCCATCGCCGCCATTGATCGTGCACTCGCGCTCAAGCCGCAACTAAAATACGCGAAGGGCGAACGGATTCACGCCAAGCTTCAATTGGCCGATTGGGCGAATCTCGATCCGGCGTGCCTCGAAGTGGTCGCAGCGGTGAAAGCCGGCGAGCCAGCCACCGTACCCTTTCATTTTCTTTCAATTTCCTCATCGCCCGGTGATCAACTGGCATGCGCCGATCGTTTCATGGCTGATCAACCGAGGTTTCAAGCGGTATCTAACCGCAGGATTTATGCGCATGATCGTATCCGAATTGGCTATTTTTCAGCTGATTTCCGTACGCACCCAGTGGCGCAACTTGCAGTCGGCTTATTCGAAGCACATGACAAATCGCGTTTTCAGATGGTGGCAATTTCATTTGGGCTGGACGACAATTCGGATTTGCGGCGCAGGATAAAATCTTCGTTCGAGAATTTTGTCGACGCACGCGACATGACGGATGAGGACCTCGCGGCACTAGTCCGTAGCCGCGAGATCGACATCATCGTCGATCTAATGGGACTGACCAGATACAACCGCTCCGACGTACTTTCACGACGGGTGGCGCCTGTTCAAGTTAATTTTCTGGGTTATCCGGGTACGATGGGTACCGATTGCATGGATTACATCATCGCCGATCGAACGATTATCCCCGAAGAGCACTTCCAATATTACCGTGAGCGCGTCGTCTGGTTACCCGACAGCTATCAGGTAAACGACGACAAGCGCCGTATTTCGGAATGCAAGCCGACACGGGCTGGATGCGGCTTGCCGGACGACGCATTTGTGTTTTGTTGTTTTAACAATATTTACAAAATCACTCCTGAAGTTTTCGACGTCTGGATGAGACTGCTGGCTGCGACACCAAGTGGTGTGTTGTGGCTAATTGCCGCCGGTCCGAGAGCCGAAGAAAATCTTCGGCGCGAAGCGGAACAACGCGGTGTTTCGCCGAGCCGCATAATCTTTGCGCCGAAAATGCCGCTTGCCGATCACCTGGCGCGGACCGCCCAAGCGGACCTGTTTCTCGACACAATGCCGTACAATGCGCATACTACGGCGAGCGACGCGCTGTGGGCGGGTGTTCCGCTACTTACATGCCTCGGCTCGACATTTGCCGGCCGGGTTGGGGCAAGTCTTGTCAGAGCGGTTGGTCTCGACGAACTCGTCACTGCTTCGCTGCAGGACTACCAAGCACTGGCGCTAAAGCTTGCGAATGACCCGTCCCATCTGCGAGTCCTGAGGGATCGCCTCGCCCGCAGTCGCAAGACCCGTCCATTATTTGATACGGCGCGCTTTGCCCGTCACATCGAGCTCGCTTACACGACGATGTGGGAGCGATCGCAAAGGGGGGAGAAACCGCGTGCTTTTGCCGTCGACCAATTGCCAATTGAAGTGCCATCTCCGTGAATGTGGGAATAGAAGTCCTGGTTGGCTCAACGTCAAGGTTGAGATCATCGTACCAAAGCAAGGCGATTACACCGGACTCCGCGGATCGATTATTGCAACCGGCCAGTATGCGGCAACATTCTTAGGCGTGCTGAAAAGTAGATTAACGACGAACGGACTGCGAATTAGCGATCCGGGCGGGATCAATTTCGGTATCGCGTTCGAATAGTAGAGTCCGAATGTCGAGTAACCGAGGCCCTCCATTAATCCGCGCATGCTCAGTTGCGAATTGCCAAGCTTCGCCAGCGCGAATGCGTTCAGTTCCGCTACCAAGAAGGGGACTGCGCAGTTGGTGAGGTGGCCAATGGCGCCTTGCAGCACTCGCTGTTCGGCTCCTTCGGCGTCGATCTTGATCAATTTCGGGGTCACGATGCCGCGTTGGCGGAACTCATTGTCGATTGTCGTTGCCGCCACCGAAATGGCTATGGGATTGTCGCGGCTCTTGGGATTGCCATGATAGTCGCCCACGTTCCAAAGAGCGCTGCCGCCGCGGTTGTCACTGTTGAGATAAAATTGCGCATCACCACAAAAGTCGGTCGCGACGCGGTCGACCACAGTAACGTTAGTCAGTCCGTTGAGCGTCAGGTTGTTTCGTAATCGAGGCAGACAGGCGGGTGAAGGCTCGATCGCGATGACGTGACCACTCGATCCAACGAGGCTAGCAGCGAGGATGGTAAAGAAACCGCAATTCGCGCCGACATCGACAACGATGTCTCCCGCTCTAAGCACGTTGACCATCAAACCTGCCACATCTCCTTCGTACAGGACGCGCGCCTTCGAGCAGTCAACTATGGCTTTCTCGGTAGGGTCACTGGCGTCAAGCTCAAGCTGAAATCTGAACTTCTCGTCTTTACGCACAATCTCCCATTGCGCAGTAGCGATCATTGGGGTCACTCACATTTCTCCAAAAATCAGCTTTCAGCTGCGACAGTAGAACGAAAGGCGGATGATGCGTATAATGCTCGGCGCTTCCTCGTCGCGCCCTTGGCTGAGCAGCGACCAGCCCTCCTTCAAAAGGCGTCAATGAATTTGAGATCGGCGTCTGGCGCCGCACTGCTCTGAGCAGCCGGCCTGCCACTGGGATTTTTTGCCCAACGTAGTCGTCGATTCATGTCAAATTAGGCACCGAGAGCGTGGATGATGCTTTCTAGAAACGTGACCGCGCTAGCAAACGGCAGATCTTGCCTCTCAGCAGCGAATAATCTTATTTCTTTTTATTGATAGCGAATAGCCACCCCCGCGCACAGCGCTCATCTGGACGACTTTCAGCGGTAAAATGATAATGAGGCAAATGTGAGAGTCGTTGTTTAATCGTAAAAAGCGTCGGCCATTCCGGTGAATTGGTGTCGTGAAAAAACAGAAACGCGTCGTTGCGCGTCACCCGAAGATGTTCCGCGAGCCAGTTACCGCTGCGGAAGTGATCTGCATCCGAGATGAGAACATCATATTCGTCCGAGGGGCATTTTCGCAGGAAATCTTCCTCGCTTGACACGACCACTACTACACCGTGGTTTCGCAACTGATCGATTCCAGGTGGTTCTTTTCCATTCCAATCGAACCAGTTGTCCACTGAAGTGATGTGCCCTTTGTGATTGAACTTGACCGCAGAGGCAAGGGACAGTGTCACGAGGCCCGTGCCAATGCCGAGCTCCAAAATTTTATCGGGCTTTTTAGAGAGCACAGCGCCGATCAGAAAAACATTGTGAGCGAGGTCTATCGCTCTGGGATCCGGTTGGAAATGAGAGATAAAGTGAAAATATTGCCCTAGCTCGTTCATGAACGACATCCTGCCCATCTCCGGCCGCCGGTCAACCCCTGATGCCGAGAATGACCGCAAGACCGTCCAAGCGTGTTTGAAATGAAAACTGCGCTTCTATGCAGTGCGAGGGTTGGGTGAGTTAGACAGCTTGAATTTGCGACAAGTCGAGGTTGCCGCCTTCACCGAAACTGGTGATGTTCACGAGAGCGGCGGGCAGTCGAACATCGAGGAATTTTCTAAATCTGACCGCCCCACCTCGCGTTGTTTAATCGAAAACAGCGCTTAGCCGCCGCGCCGAAGATCGGCTTCGATTAGAAGCTTCGAGTTGTTTTCCAACAGAGCGCGATAGACCTGCATATTTTCGAGCACGCGCTGCACATAATTGCGTGTCTCCGAAATTGGTATCCGTTCGATCCAATCGATCGGATCGATTTTCGGATCGCGCGGATCGCCGTATTGCTCGATCCATTCCTTGGCCCGCCTCGGTCCAGCATTGTACGCAACAAAGGCGAGAATGTAGGAGCCGCGCCACGTGGCGATGTCATTGCCCAGTTCCGCGGTGCCGAGCTGGGCGTTGTAGGCGACATCTTGGCTCAGCCGGCGCTGGTCGAAGGTGACATTAAAGCGCTTCGCGGTATCGCGGCCCGCGGCCGGCGTGACCTGCATCAAACCGATGGCATTGGCGCTCGAAACGACGCGCGGATTGAAAGCGCTTTCCTGCCGGATGATTGCATAAACCACGCACGCTTCAACCTCGGGGCCGATCTGCTGGTATTCGGGCACGCCAAAATCCGGAAACGCGTAGCGTTCGAACGGCAGGCCGCGGCGCAGCGCCGCCTTGCCGATCAGAAGCGTCGCCCGCGCGTCGTGGTGGCGCGCCGCTATACCGGCCAGCTCTACCAGAACCGCGGTGTCGGCCGCGTTCTCGCCCAGATCGGCCGCCATCGCGGCGACCAGATCGCGCTCGTCGATGGCGTAGAGGATTTCGAACAGGCGGGTTATTTCGAGTGTGCGATGCTCGGGCGCTTGCTGCGGCGGCATCCGCAACGTGATATCGTTGAAGCCGAGCTTCGCGCGGGCCAACTGGCCATAATAGGCCGTCGGATAGTAGGCCGCTTGCCGGTAGAACGACCGCGCGTCTTGTTCGCGGCCCAGCGCTTCGGCCGACCGGCCCTGCCAGTAGAAGGCGCGCGCCAGCGTGATCGGATTGGCCACGCCTTCCGTTATTCGGGCAAAATGCGCCAGCGCCACACTCGGCTCGCGAAGAAATCGCAGCGCGATCCATCCAGCCGTAAAGTGCGCTTCGGCGCGATGATTCTCATCCTTTGGACTCACTGCCGCGTTGACCACCCCATAGGCAAGCCGGGCATTGCCAATGTCGAGCAGCTTGCGGGCGACCAGCCGACGCTCCACCCACCACTGATCGACGTCGCCAAGTCTCGCTGGATCATGCGGCACCGCTAGCAGCAATTGTGCGGCATCGACAATCTTGTCGGAGCGCCGCAGCCACTGGATGCGGCTGAAAAGGTAGCCCGGTTCGTGCCGTGCATTCTCCGGGACCGCTTCCAGCGCGCTCTTGGCATTGTTGGCCTGATCGATCACGGCAATGCGGGCCTTTGCGACTGCCATTGCGGTCGCATCGAGATGGCGGGCGGCGCGCAAAGCGGCATCCTCGTCGTCGGCATAGAGGCGAGCATCCATGCGCGCCGCGTCGTTGGCCGGTGTAATCAAACTTCCGAACGCCTCGCGGGCCTGCCCCTCAAGATCGGAAGAGAACGCATCGTCACGCCAGGCCTCGTGCAAGATCGCCGAGGCACGCGCGGCGTCGCCCCGCGACAGCAGCGCCCGGGCCAAGGCAAAATGTCCTTTGGCCGAGCGGGGCGGGTCGCTCGCAAAAAAAGTGATCACGGCTTGCGGGTCGGTATGCTCCTGCCAGAGCGCCGCCTCGGCGCGGCGGCGCAGCAGCGGGATGCTCGGCCAGCTCGGATTGGCGTTGATGAAGGCGCTGTAGCGAGAAAAATCGCTCGAACCATCTTCGCTGCGTAAAATCATCCATTCGACGAGCTTGCGCGCCAATGGATCGGTGATCGAGCTTGCTAGGTTCGTCGCTTCATCCTGGCGATTCTTGCGGATCAAATCGAGCGCCTGCTTTACCGTCGAGAGATCGAGCGGCGATGTCGCCGCAGTCGCGGCGGTGGCGAACGGCGCGATAATTCGCGGGGCCGCGAGGGATCTTACGGAGGAGGGCGGCGGTACATCGGGCGGAGTAGGAGTATTCGCAGCGGTCGGCGTTTCCGCATCCGGCGCTAGCGACAGCGGACCACCACGAGTGACGGTCGACCTTTGGGTACCGGTTTTCATCCGCACTGTCTGTTCCGCTTTGGCGGTCTTGCTCGCGGGGCGTTCCCGCGGCAGTGGGACGGGGTCGAATGGCGGTGCCGCCGCAATATGGGATGTAAGGAGCGAGAGGCCGAGCGCGGCTAAGGCTAACGGTCGAAACGAGGTCACATTTCCTCCCAAGCAGCCTGTGCCCCGCAATCTATTCGCCGGCGAGTTGAATAAGTCCTAAAGCCGCAACGCCCTCGCGACAATTGACAGCTTTGCGGCAAATCAAGGGCTCAAGGACCATCTTTGGTCCTAAGCAGCGCAATCTAAGCCCTTAGCCTCACATAATAATGGAAGGCGTCCTCCAACCCTGTCCAACGCTTAAGGCTCGGAAACCGATAAAGGCCTTGAATTAGTTGTTTGACTCCAAATGTGTCGCCGAGCCGAAAGGTGTAACGCAGGCGCCGACCATTCCAATTCCACTCGGCCGTGTCTCCGTCAGACCACTTATCGTCTTCAATCATCGCCATTGTGGGGACTGCGGGATAGCGGAACTGATGGATCTCTCCGAGATCGGGCGCATCATCAACGATGACGTGCTTAAAGCCTCGTTCATAGCTTTGCCGAATCCGCAGGCAATTATTGATGTGGTCATCGAAAAAGCATAAATCCGACGGACTTTCAGCGCGCACGTTGTCGGTTCCCCAATCATGTTGGCGATAATCGATACCCTCGAGTTTTGACAGCAGCAAAGAAAAGTTCAAATCGAAGGCAAACATTTTTGCCTGCGGTGCTGCATGTCTGAGAGTAAATAGAGAAGACCCACGATAAACACCGCTCTCTACGATGACCTTGGGATTGAGTTGCCGGGCCAAGAGAAATAACCATATCGTACCATTGCCGGGAGTAGTTCCGGGAATGCCAAAAGCTTGATTGCGACCCATGCATTGGAAAAAATCATCAAAATCAGCCATCGATACAGTCGGTCGCACACCAACGGTAGCTGTAAATTGATTTACGCACTGCAACACCGCGTGCATATTTCGCGCGTGCAACGATGGATTAGCGCGATATTTGATGAATGGGGGTTCTAATATGGCAGCGCCAACATCCTGAACCAGCGAAGTCGAATGCATATCGTAGGTCATTGTGCCTCTGAACGCGAAGGAACTTCCTTTGACCGAAAGATCAAATTAAATCCTTGCACTTGCTGACCCCGAACGTTGTAGGTGGAGCTAGGAGATGGCATCACCATCGCAACTTCATAGGTGTCTAGTATTCCCATGACATCATCGAAATTGCAAAATGTAATCGGATAACTGATCTGCCGGTCGGCAATAGTCGGCGGCATTGGCCCAATTCCGTTCGCAGCCAAAGGCGATGTTTGCATACCGACGGTCTGGGGCCGACTCCATACGGGAAAACGAGCAAGCATGAAGTAACGCGCTTGCAACGTCGCAAGCGCCTTCAACGTGCTCAGCGGTTCGGGAACATACTGGATCGAGCTCGACGCATGGACGAGGTGAATGGGGTTCAGCGCAGTCGCAGCCGCAGCAATTTCAGTGAAAACATCGAACCGTCCTTGGGCCAGCTTGAGGGCGCGTTCGGCCATGGTCGGCGTTTCCACGATCGCCCATCGCAATTGCGATTGCATTGCCGCGATCACTCTAAAATAATGAAATCCGCAACCACCGCCGAAATCGAGGACTGTAAGCGGCCGCTCGGTAATATCAGCCGCGGCGATGCCGACGGCCAGAATCGAGTTGAGCGCTTGTTCAGGGACAAATTGGCGAGGATCGACAGCGAGTGCTGTTTTATATGCGATCACGTCGGCGATGAGGGCATTGTTATAGCCCGGTCCGCAAGCGGCGAGCGCCGACGTAAAGTCAGGAAAGATTTCCGTGACCAGCGCCATTTAGCGCTCCTGGTTACATGATCATCAAAGCCACGATTCGCTTTCACTGGCTTCTCTAAGCGCGTGCCCTCCTAGACTGTTTGCAACATCTGCTGCCAGTGCGTCAATCTAAACAAGCTAAGACACGCGGATTCCACCGGAGCGTCAGTTCTTCAGTAGTGGCGGATGGCGCTGAGGTGACAATAGGAAGCTTTGAGTGCCTGGAACTAGTTGATATAACGCCAACCGCGGATCTCTAGTTTATTCGCAATCGCCCGAGTAGTGGCATGAAAGACATTTGCTATATCGCAGCATTCCCGAAATCAGGCATCACGTACCTGAATTTTATGTTGTTCCATCTTCTGTTCGATCGTCCGCAGGACGTCCGGCTAATCGACAGCGATTACATTTTCGATGTGCACGAGAGCCTGGCGCGCGTTCCGCCGTCAAGCCAAACCAAGCGCTACGTCAAGATTCATTTCGCATTCGGGCCGCAAATTCCGCTTCGCCAGCGCGCCGCGCGCGCGGTTTATCTGTTGCGCGATCCCATCGACGTTATGATGTCGGTGTGGGATTTCAAGCATCTTACCGGGGAAGAAGGATTGTTGGACGCCTCGCACAGCCACCGTGAGGCGCTCTTTCAAAAATTCTGCCAGCAGTGGTTGAATACCGGCGGCTTAGCCTATCCCTGGGCGGGAAGCTGGCGCGACAACGCGGCGTCTTGGCTCGATCAAAGAGAGCTGCCGCTTCTTCTCGTCCGCTACGAACGGCTGAAAACAAATCCGGCCGAAGAGCTTCGGCGCATCCTGCGCTTTCTTGGCCATCAGGCAGGCGACGGGCGCATCGCCGCGGCAATTGAGGCTGGAAAACCCGCCAACATGCGCAAGCTGGAATCCGATGAGGTCAAGTCCGGAGTTTCCGGCATCTTTTACAGGCCCAGCTTGGCGAGGGGTTACGCGCAAGGTTATCGGTTTGTCGGGCGCATGCACGGCGGTTCTTCGGAAAAGATCCTAAGCCCGGCCGCTCGCCAATATGCGACCCAAATTTTCGGACCAATTTTGGCGAATGCCAGTGCACGCATGGATCGCGAATGAAGGATGTTTTCTGTACCTATCTCGATCACAATTATCTAAGCCGCGCTCTGCTGACAATCGGATCGTTGCGACGCTTCGAGGCGCAAACTCCGATCCATATTCTGGCGCTCTCCGAATTGTGCGAATCCATCTTGCGGCACTTGGCTCTGCCCAATGTCAACATTATCCCGCTCGCCGCCCTCGAAAATGAATATCCGGAGCTCGCTTTAATAAAGTCGTCGCGGTCGACGATCGAATATTATTTCACGTTGTCGCCCTTTTTGCCGCATTTTCTGTTCTCACACACGGATGCCGACAGGATAACCTATATCGATGGCGATCTTTATTTCTTCACGTCTCCACGGCCAGTGCTCGACCACTTGGGCGAAGCATCGGTTGCGATAACGCCGCATCGGTTTTCATTTGATTTTCGCAATCATCACGTCTACGGCCGGTTCAATGTCGCCTGGCTGACATACCGCCGTTGTGCCGAAGCTCTGGAGTGTCTCAATACCTATAAAGCCGATTGCACGGCCTGGTGCTACGACCGATTAGAAGACGGACGTTTCGGCGATCAGAAATATCTCGACGCGTGGCCCGGCCGCTATCCGTCGCTCAAAATCATCGAGCATAAAGGTTTCAATCTCGCCAACTGGAACATTCATAACTACATGATCCGGTTGAAGGGCGATGTGGTGATGATCGATGACGACCCGCTAATATTTTTTCACTTCGCCTCAACACAAATCCGACCGGACGGTGGCGCGGAGGTTGTGGTTCAACACCGCGGCGGCCGCAGCAAAGCCGTACTGTTCGATCATGTTGTCAATCCCTATGTGCGCGAGTTGGAGGAAAAAACACGTTCGCTGCAAACGTCCTTTCCAGCACTGATTACGGCCATGTCGAACATCCGTTATCCGCCCGCTGCGGGCCAAACTAATGCTGGGTAGGGTCGTTTATCAGGCAATCGTCCTGGACTCCTCAAATACCGGCTGCTTGCGAAACATCTGTGAGCAGCCGTTCCCATCCCACGGCACGCGTTTTCCACAAATAGTGTTGTAGGACAAAGGCTCTTTGAGCCTTCAGCAAACTCGAAAACTGCGCGGCGTTTCTGTGCGCGTTTTTTATCGCTTTGCAGATGGCTAATTACATTCCGCCGAGCGGACGCTCGAGTGGCGTGGACGGTGTGTAGTCGTAATTCGTGACGTCAACGAACGCGATTCGCATCGTTCGAACTTTTGTTGCCGGAAGGGCTTAACTCGGAACCAGGCCGCCTACGCCATTGGGCGAGGCGAAAGCTGGATAGCAGTGAAGGCCTGGTATGATGAGCCACAGAGCCTGACGTGGTTGAGCGAATGCCGTGTCCTTAACTGAACTCCATGACGATGTCTTTCATCTTCTCGGCAGTCGCGCCCCAAGTGAGTTGGGCCAAACGCTCAGCCGCGCGCGTGCCGCGCCGCGCGGCTTCGTCAGGATCGGAAAAGACCTGCTCCAACCGCTCTACGACTTCATCGACTTGACTTTCACCCCAGCCGGTTACTCCGCCAACGTCGCTAAAGCCACGCAAGGTCTGGCGCTGATCATCGAGGGTGTAGCAATTATCGCCTTCAATGATATCGACGTGGCCGGTGTTGCGGGAAAGAATTGTTGGAAGGGCACACGCCATGCACTCCATTGCGACCAGATTGGTGCCGCCCTCAGCCCGATTGGGGAAAAGTGCAACATCCATTTCGCGGAGGATTTCAGCCATTCTGTAATTAGGAACATATCCAAGATCCAAGATTTGCTCCCCTGGTATTTGCTGGGCGGCAGCCCACCCGCGCACGTCAATCTGATTGGATTGATTGATCGGGACTGGAGGCAAGAGCTTGGACCAATCAAGCGACCGGATGCTTCCTGGCCAGAATGTATTCCACGCGGTGACCAGGAGTGATTCCGGATGGCGCTTGGAAAAGACCTTGAACGCGGCCATAACGATGTCTTGCGCCTTGCGATATTCCGGCTTTCCTCCGGAGAAAATTAGAAATCGATCCTTGAAGAGACCGCATTTCGGCCCTGGATGAAAGAGCGTGGGATCGATCCCTTGGTGAATGGTGCGAACGCAATTAATACTGTAGGCGCGTAGAACCTGTTCATTCCAAACGGAGCCGGTGACGATGCATGGAAAATCCTTAACGCGCCCTACTGTCTCGGGCGATGGTCTATTTTCCAAAAAAATGACGCCAATCGACGGCTTACCGACAACGACCACGTTGTGGGCACTCAAGAGATGCTGAAAGTCATTGTTCAGATTGGCCAAAAAAATGCCGTCATACTCCATTCGGCCGTTCGCATAACGTCGCAGAACATTGTTTAGTTCTAGCGAATGCCTAATGAAAGATCCTATTGCGCGCGCCCGAAGAGGGTCAATGTCGATCAAATTTGGTTCGAGAAGGAAGCTAGTCGCTGCCTCAATCTGCGGGTCAGAAGCCCAATTGAGTGCTAAATTTAAGCCGTATACCCCCCATCCATGTGCCGTGGAAATTTGCCATCCAAGAACGACCCGCTTTGCCATTAGTTCGTTCTTCACTTTGGTGTTTCGAAAAACAAAGATTCCGCACTGTGGCGTCCCACGAGCTCTCGGGTCCCGATCAGGGAGGTAGGTTCATTGTCTAGCTGGGGCGTTGTTTGACCGCAAGCCGGTGGTCACAAAGGGGCTTTCGAGGATGGCCCCGAAACGATATTCATGCCTGATCTTGTCGGGTGTTGATTGAGCGCGCGATGCCACCAATCACGGCCGAGCAGCACGATTCGGGAGATCGGCCGGAGTGAAAAGGTTGGAGGTGGATTTCCAGCGCAGCCTCTGGGCAGTGCAGGCCGGCAATCTCAAGGAAGCCGTGCATCTGTTGCAAGTCATCACCCGTACCCACCCCAACCACGTGCCGGCCCTCAACCTGCTTGGCTTCGCATTCGGTCGGCTTGGCCGTAACGCCGAGGCAGTCGCCAGCTACGATCGCGCCTTGGCGTCCGCACCGGATTCGGTCGAGGCCTGGTACGGCCGCGGCGTCGCGCTCCTCGCCGCCGGGAACTTGTCTGAGGCGGTTGCAAGCTTCGACCGGGTGCTGGCCGCCAAACCTTCGTTGACCGACGTTCACCTGCTGCGGGCAAAGCTTTTGACCGATCTGGGCCGTCACGACGCGGCGCTGCAAGCGACCGAGAAGCTCGTTGCGATCGCACCCGGTGTCGCCGAGGCGTGGCTCGGTTACAGCAACATCTTATTTGAAGCGAGGCGTTACAAAGACGCAGTCGCAGCCGCGGAGAGGGCTGGGGCGCTCAAGCCCGGTCTTGCCGAAGCTTGGCATGCCTTAGGGAACGGGCTCAATGAGATCGAATCCTATGACAAGGCTCTGGCGGCTTACGACCGCGCCCTGGTATTAAATTCCAGTTTCGCCGGCGCCTGGCATGGCCGCGGCAATGTCCTTAACGAACTCCGGCGCTACGATGACGCGCTCGCCGCCTACGATAAAGCGTTGGCGCTGGTTCCCGAGTTTGCTCTCGCGTGGCTCGGTCGGGGCAATGTGCTGAATGCGGTTAACCGTTCTGAACACGCGTTTGCTGCCTTTGACCGGGCGCTTGCCATCGATCCAACTCTTTCCGAAGCGTGGCTTGGGCGCGGTAATGTTTTCGTCGGCCTCAAGCGCATCGAAGACGCGCTGAGATGTTACGGTAAAGCAATTGCGGTCAAGCCTGATTTTGCCACTGCGTATTTTAATCGCGCGCGAGCTAAATTGCTGGTTGGGCGGTATAACGAGGGCTGGGAAGATTACGAATGGCGCTGGGGAGCAGCACATTTCCCGACCAGACGCCCCGAAGTGAAGGCGCCGGAGTGGCAGGGTGAAAACCTTTCAGGACGCCATCTGCTCGTCTTTGGCGAGCAGGGGTTGGGCGATATGATTCAATTCGCCAGATACCTGCCGCTTCTGGCTAAGTGGCAATGTAAAGTCACTTTTTTCACGGTTGAAAAACTAGCGCGCTTGTTCCGGCACTCTATGCGATCTGTGGATGTTGTCAGCACGCTGGAGGGAGTTCGGCCGGCTGACGCCCGAGTCGCTTTGATAAGCCTGCCATTCCGTTTCGGTACCGACTTGTCCTCGGTGCCGAACGAGGTGCCATATCTGAATGCTGAGCCGGAACTTGAGAATAGTTGGAGGGCTCGCATTGGTACGGATGGCTTTAAGGTTGGGATTGCTTGG
>Ga0306926_10002511_pt1 | contig 18658 bp, 18 predicted proteins | sample flu12Cox44000178_FD_203759 | JGI IMG/M metagenome (GOLD analysis project Ga0306926, IMG submission 203759) | Lab enrichment of tropical soil microbial communities from Luquillo Experimental Forest, Puerto Rico - flux8day.12C.oxic.44.000.178 (v2)... | ecosystem: Environmental > Terrestrial >... | reverse complement strand
AAGACGGGAGAGTCGCGAATTTGCCCGTGTTCTGCCAAATCCCTGCCGAGCAGTGAGAAAAGCGCGCTAAGTGGATGCCCTGGAAGGAGTGTTCGGTCATGGATGTGAGGCTACAGTTCGTTGTTCATCGGCTAGCCGGCGAGCAAATGGCGGATCGGTGCAGGGAGTTTCTAGAGACGTGGAAGACGGAAGTTCTCACGAAACAGCAACTGTCATCGGCACGTGCGGTGAAGTCGCACCTTCGCTGTTACATCCTTCCACAAAGTTGAAAGAAAGCGAACTGCTGTTCATTGATTTCTCAGGGATACGTCTTCGGATGGAGCTCGATCGAGTCCCTTTGTGGCATGGCGATCAGGTGAGCGTTAAACAGTTGATCGAAGACTTCGCGCAATATCTTTACCTTCCACGCATGAAAGAACCCGATGTGCTCCTCAAGGCAATAAGGGATGGCTTTGCACGCCTCACGTGGCAGATGGAAACCTCTACGTAAGAAGAAGTATGTCGGTTTACAAGCCGGTCGCGAAATTCGCGCTCTCCTGGATGGCTTGAGCGTTTTGGTTAAACCGGATGTTGCAGCCGCGCAATTAGATGCTGATACAGCCGCGCGTGAGCCGCTTTCCACGACAGCCGTGCCGACGAATGGCGGGCAGGTACAGCCAGTCCACCCAGGAACAATGAAAGGAGCGGCCACGAAGTGACAGAGCCGCTCCTGAGATGCGGTGACGGGGTACGGCAAAAGCTATGGCTTAGCCTTTTTATCCTCTGGAGCGGGCTTGGCTGCGGAAGGAGCCGGCATTGGCTTCCAGTAACCGGGGTCGGCTTTGATCCACTCGGGATCGGCATAGCTCATGCGTGGGTTGAAGGCGAACAATTGGTGTTGGGAGGATTCGACGGACGCAGCATAGACTTCGTCGAGTTTCTTCATGCCATCTTCGCCCATGGCCGCAGTGAATTTTTTGTCGTCCAGGAAACCGCGATCGATTTCGGCGAGGGATTGGTGCGCGGTGAGAACGAGATACGTACCGCCGTCGCCCCCGTAGACTTGCGCGAAGGTACCCCAGTGGGCCTCGGGCACAGCCTTCTCGTAGCCCGCTTTAACCATCTTGACCACCTGCTCCCATTCCTTTCCATGGCCCGGACGAACATGGAACACGGAGACTTCCAAGAAGCGCATATGAGATAGATCCGCCTTGGGCCGGAGGCTCTGTTCCTCGTTGAAAACGAAGACTCCTTGGTCGAGCGAATCGAGCAGTTCACCGTCAGCCATGCTGGCTCGGTCGAGTGCCGCGAAAAGGGTGGTGTTCTTTTCGACTGCGGCTCCGTCTTTTTCCCATGCTTCGAAGGATGCATATCTGGTCAGAAATAACACACGCGATTTGCCCGAGAGCGAAGTCACGGCCAAATAATGCGTCGGCCAGTTGGCACGGGCCATGGCCTGGACAAAGGCGCTCTCGGCCTTCTCGTGGGCCACGCCGGCCTTACCGGGTTTGACAAATTCGCGAGTGATCTGCAACACCTTGGGGATGGACATGTTTCCCTGCGACTGCTCCTGCGCGGCAGCCATGCAGATAAACGTAACTCCGACGGACAATCCGACGAGATAACGACTGAATTTGTTCATAGGCGCAAACCTCCTCGTTTGCGTTTGCAATAAAGCCTGAGTTGAAAGGGCCGAAGCCAATGAGGGATAAACTGCGATGCCACCTGCGCGAAGACTATCTAACTTCAAGGATGACGTCAAGCGCCACTGACGGACGATGGTGGAACGGAGACCATGGTGTTAGGGTGCCATTTTTAGGTATTGTGACCTGAACTTTCCTCCCTCATTCGGCAGGCTTTGGGCCACAAATCGTTCGATAGCACACTGGCCTACGTCAATCCCAACTAGGACTTTGTTGCCAGCTACAGGGCTTGGTTAAACGCCTTGCTCAGGGCAGCAGAGGCTTCCGCGTCGTATTGTTGCATTCAAGCCGCCTAAGTCCTGCGTTTTGAGACTGGGCGGTTTTGGTTTTCATAGGTTCGGGCGGAAGTAATGTGGCATTTATCGTTCCATTGCGGCACTGGAATCGACTCCGGCCCCGGCCCAGGCTCAGGTTCCGGCGCAGGTTCAGTGGGGTCGGGCGTAGGCTCAGGTTCCGGCGTGGCCCATCGGAGCAGATCATCCATACGTGAAGTATGGCGGAGCCATCGCTCGGATGCCAGATCACCCACCAGGAATTTGCATGGTCCTCGAGTTCTGACCACGTAGAAATGCCACTGAACCGTTCGGTTTGATGTCAGTCCACAAAATCGATGATGGTGCCCTCGTGGCGATATAGGAAACCGACAAACTGCCCGAAGTTAGGTGAGGCCACGTTGTTGTAGACCGCGTTGAAGTTGCCGTGATTGGTCACGTTGAGTGTGTATACGCCGAGGCGGATGTGATGCGGTTTGCCGTTCTTACCTTTGAAAAAAGGCACGCGAAACTCGCGATAGAGTTTAAGATCCAGCGAAAAAAATTCCGGGAAGCGCCGACTGTTGGGAGCACCAACATACTCCTGCTGAACATCCACGGCGGAGTAGGGAAGCCCCGAGTGGACATCGACGAGTGCACTAAACGTGAGCTTCCAGGGCAGAGCGAAGATTCCCCACGCGACGAAGCGATTGGGAACGTCCGAGGCCAGGATGCCATAGAGATTTGGCCGGATCACGGGTGCGGCAAAAGGAATGTAGACGTTGGAAAGGCTGTTCAAATCTCCGCGGGTGCTGCTCCAAAGGTAAGAGGCATTGATTTGATCGCGCTCGCGAAAATTGTAATGCGCCGTGGCTTCCAGTTCGCGATAGTGAGAAGAACCCGTATTCGTAAGTCCCATGAAGGAGTCGCCGCCGGTTGCGGAGGTAAACGGTTCTACAACAAAAAGGTACGTCGCGTGGCTGTCGAGGTAACCCACGCGCAGCCACAGATTTTTCCGGAGTTCGCGATTGACCTCGGCATTCCAGGTAATGTTTCTGGGCGTCGTGCCGGGCTGCCTGGGCAAGGAAGGGGCAAAGAGAGGGTTGAAGCTACCGGCGTAAACGTTCGTGTAGCTGACCGAAGGACCGATGGGCGCGCCGGTCGGGTCAAACTCGTTGACGATGCGCGTAGGATTTGCCGCGAAGTCAGCCGCAAGTAGCGGCAGCACGCCATAAAAGACTCCGGCTCCGGCGCGAACAATGGTCTTTCCTTCTTTTCCCGGGGAGTAGGCTACAGCAGCGCGGGGAGCAAAAGCTGCGGACCAGCCAGAGGTCTCCGACGAGAATCGCGCGCCCAAGTCAAAGCTCAAGCGAGAATTGATGATCCAGTGATCCTGGACAAATTCGGCGAAGGAACTATCGGAGGGAGCCTGAGAAGGCGCCAGTCCAAAGGTGATTTCTCGAGCCAAAGAGTTGTCCTGGCGAAGAATTTGAATGGGGTTCGACGCGGTGATACCGAAAAATGAGCGGTAGTCAAAGTCCGCGCCAACGCGGATTTCGTGGTTGCCCAGCCATTGTTTCTTGGGAAATTGGTAGAAGGGAACGATCTGAAACTCCTTGGCCCGGCGGGACCACTGATTGAAGTAGTTGCCCCCCCATCCCTCTGGATTGATGAGCATGTCTTCCGTTCCCTGACCATGCGCGTTGCTGTCGAAGCGCATGTACTGGGCCACAACGCCAAAAATGGCTCCCGATTCAAATTCATATTTGTCGTTGAGGCCGATGGCCACGCCGTTTTGATTCAAGTCGTTGGAAGCGGGCTGGGGAACGAGCGCACTGATATCCACGTGCTGCTGACGTAGCGGAAAGGCGTTCACCGTCAGCATGAGAATATGGTTGGGCGCAAGAATCGCCTCGAGGGTCGAAAAAGAGTTGAATCCCTGCCGCTTGCTAATGTCGTACGGCCAGGGAAGACCTTCCACGGTGGTCTTCTTCATGTCGTATTGGAAAACCTCGGAGAGAAGGAGCTTGTGACGAACAATGGGAACGTCAAAAGCAAAGCTAGGCATGGCTGCAGCGATTCCTACCATGTGCCCGTTCTTCCCCATGATGGAAATACCTACATTCGTCAGCTTGAAAGCCCAACGGTCCTCGGGTGGCAGCGTCTCGATGGTCGTCAATCCTCCGGAGAAACTGCCGAGGCTGGCGTTATAGGGAGTCTTATACACGGCGAAAGATTCGACGGCACCGGTCGGAACGGGGACCGCGAAGCTTCCGGTGACCGGATCGGTAGTACGCGCGGAATTGACCAGCAGAAGGCTCTGATTTTCGTCAGAACCCTTAAGCGTTAATTTGCCGTCGGCTGTTCGGATGACTCCGGGCGTGATAGGGAGAATTTCTTTCACCGTTTCCCGGGCGCTGGGGAGGGTGACCAATTCCGTTTTCGTGACAAGTGTCGGGGGCGAAGAGGCGGTCTCAGTGGCGATGGCGGAAGCATTTTCCTTTACTTCGACTTTTTCGGAAAGCGTTTCTAGCTGCAGTGTGAAATCCTGTGCCATTCGCTGCCCGGGACTCAAGGTCGCTGATTTGGCGATAGCTTTGAACCCCGGAGCGTCGATGGAAGTACGGTACGCACCGGGTTGAAGGTTTCGAAATTCATAGCGACCGTGCTCGTCCGTGTTTGCGCTGAGCGGAGTGCTTCCCGGCGAATCGAAGAGCAGTTTTACGGTAATCCCGGCCACGCCAACGCTGGCGGAGTCTTGCGTGGTTGAGACCGTTCCGTAGAGAGAGGCGGCTTGACTACCTTTGTTTGCGGGCGGGTTTTCCTGCGCGGGCGCGGAGAGAGTCGTAAACAAAAACGTGGTGGCGGAGGCAAGCCTGAAAAAGCGAACCCACGCACTTCGCCGGATCGTTTTCCCGCCCAGGTGGTCATTCCCGTATAGCAAAAATAGACTTTCGGCAAGACTCATGTTTCGTTCACACCCGAGAATTGAAATACCTTTCTTCAGATTCAGCGGGTGAACCGCTCGATGGAACCGGGGCGGGCAAGTATGAGCTGGCGCATCAAAGCAGTCCAAAAATTGGCGAAGATCGGATGGCTGCCATCCTTCGCCGATAAAACATAATCTATTCGAAGCTGCCGGTGACGCCCTGAAATCCGTGGCTCGCTTGCTTCAAAAGCCACTTCATCACCCGAGCGGCGTCGTAACAATATGCAACGTTGTAGCCGAGAGTGGAAAAGCAATGAGGCTCACAACCTTGTTTCATTTCGGCCAGCTGTTTGAGGTCGAACCTCTGGTTTTCGACACCACCCCAATCGTAACTCGCGTTATACATGGGGAAGCAAGGCGCGAGAGTTCCATCGGTGCGGATGATGAGCCAGTTCTGGCCTGCACGGCAGCCCCAGTGCTCTCCCACCCCCCGCATGAAGCCCTTCATATTCTGCAGGCGAGGAATCGAATCCACCATCTTGTAGCCCTGACGCTGTTTGTCGATCAGCCAGTCGAGCAGGTCATCCACCATGGGAAAGTCATCCGGCCGGATGTAAGTGTCGTTGTGGTCCATATGCTTAAAGTGCGGCTGCTCCATCATAGGAGCCTCATTGATGTGAAACGTGAGTGAGATGCCGCTGTCGTGAGCGATCTCGACAAGCTGTTTCACGTCCTCGATATTTGTGCGGCAAATATTCGTATTGAAGAAAACGGTGTAACCGTATCGGTACTGACGTTTAACCAGATAGTCGAAGTAAGAGCGCACGTGCTCCAATGCCTTCGGCAGGCCAGGTTTTTCCTTGATTGTATCTACTGCGAAATTGATGGTAGCGATCCCAGCATCCGCGAGGCGGTCGGTCACCTCCGGCCGGAGCAAGCGAGCGTTCGTGGCGAGATAAACCCAAAAGTCCTTTTTCGCGGCATAGTACATGACTTTATGCACGAAGTCCGGGCGCAAAAGCGGCTCGCCCCCCGTAGGCGCCAGGACGCGACAAGGCGTCGAGTGTAGCCAGTCGATTGCGCGCCGCGCCGTGTCTTCGGTCATGCCTTTCACTCGATTGTCGTACGACCAGCAGTAGTGGCAATCCAGATTGCATTTCCACTCGGTGAACAGGTAAGCGATGATCGGTTGAAAGTTTCCCGGCAGGAGACGCGACTTGAAGTAGGGAAACATCCAGCCACGCATGGAGTGGAAGATATGGGAAGCTGGCCATTGTCTCTTACCCGTGCGAAGGACATGGTCGTGCGCCGCAATATCCGCCGCGTCGAGGTCATGCAAGAGCTCGGGATGTTGAGGAAAGACTGGTGTCGGGAGAGTCTTTTGTTCCTTCGGAGGAGCTGGCGAAGACCCTCGATCCGGCTGTTGAAGCAAAGTGTGCAGGGGAACATCCAAGCGAAACGGAAGAGTGGGTAGAGTAGGAACGGGCTGCTGGTGACTGGACATGAATCACTCCTTGAGCAAATTTTGAGTGACGTAAACCCTGAAACTTGTGATACACACCCTTACTTTTATGATGACACCCTCATGCCGCGACCTCCTACATTGGCTTCCTGCCAACGCGAGCGACTATACAAGGCAAAAGAGCAATCCCCCTTTCGAGCTTAGATTCAGAAATTGACCAAAATGATACATTGCTGAAGAGCGTGGGGGCAATGCTATATAGAGGGAGGCGCGAACCGCCAGGCGCCATTCTAGCGTTGGGTACCCAGTTTGGCGAAAAACCGGGAGGATGCAGGCCTCCCCAGCTGAGGAGCATCAGCTCGGGTACCCGATTTGCACATTGCTCGAGGAGACGCTCTCATTTTCAAATGGACACAGTTTCGTGGCAGGTTGGGCACAACGCTGCCTGCGCTCGGGGGATTAGGAATCTGTTTTGCTGCTTTTTTGGATTCGTCGTTTCTGCCACTTCCTTTGGTAACTGATCTGCTGGTAATCGACCTCTCCAGCCGTAGGCCCACGCTCATGCCGTACTATGCTGCGATGGCTGCATTCGGTTCGCTGGTGGGTTGCATCTGGATTTACCTCCTGGCTCGAAAGGGCGGGCAAGCCTACTATCAAAGGACGCAAGGGCATCGACCGGGCAGGATTCGAAGATTGGTTCAGGAATATCCAATGGCGTGTGTTTTTCTCCCTGCGGTGGCTCCTTTTCCCGTACCGTTCAAACCGTTTGTAATAGCACAGGGAGTTTTTCAAGTGCCTCTAGGCACATTTGTAGTGGGCACTTTTGTGGGCCGGGGTTGTCTGTTTTTCTTCGAGGGGTTCCTGGGAGCGCGATACGGCGCGGCGGCGAAACAGTTCGTGATGAATCAGAAATTGGTTTCCCTTGCCATCGCCCTTGCTCTCGTCGTTTTATTCTTCTTGATTCGACGCGTGCCAATCTTCAGGGGCGAAGGGCATTCTCAGAGGGACTGAAGCGCCCGAACACGGCGCTCCAGTTCTGAAGCGATCTCGCTTGCATCCTGGATGGGAGAGAATCGCACCGGTTGCCCGATTGTGACGCGTACATGACCCGGACGCACAAAAATGCGCTCTGCCTGCTTCACTTCAAACAACCCATCCAGGTACATTGGCACCACAGGAATATTCAATTGCCTAGCGAGCAGGCCGATTCCAGAGCGAAACGGAATCATGTGGCCGCCTTCCGTTGTTTGACCTTCCGGAAAGACGAGGATGTTCCACCCGCGATCCGCGAGGTCGCCCGTGAACGCAAAGCTTTTCAGGAAACCCGACTCTTTCGGCAGGGGAAAAACATTAAAGAGGCTTAGAGCGAGAAAGTAATTCAGCTGCTCATGGAGTCGCTTAAATCGTGGCAGGCTCCTGGAAGGGCGTCGCATTCTCGCGAGTCTCTCACCGCCCATGGCGGTCGCAAGCCGATTGCGAAATCGAGCAGGGAGCGCCGGCAGGATCCATGCGATATCGAGGTAGGTAACATGGTTGGAGATGGCCAGGATGGGTTCACGAAGCCCGCGCAGATTCTCCCGTCCGCGAATGCGAGGAGCGGCAAGAAGATAAGTCGCCGGCCAGGCTAGCAAGTAATAGACCGCCAGGCGGAAGGCTGTAACGATCCAATGTTGCGGCCACGTGGGATAGACGTGATCACCGGTCGCAGAAGAACCCCGCGCGAGAAGGTCCTCGAGCTGGCCAATGCTTGCAACATCTTCAAACTGTACTTCATCGAGGTCGGTTTGGTATCGCTGTTCGAGGGCGCTCATCAGTTCGACTCTATCGAGTGAGGTCAGCTTCAGGTCGGCTTCCAGGGTTGTCGATTTGGAATCCAATGGAACGGGGCGCCCGGTAATTTGCGAAATGAGCGCGGCCAGGGAGTTACCGTTCGAAACGGTTGGATGCGCGCCAGATCTGGATTCATTCACGACTTCGCGGATGCGAGGAAGAATTGGCTTTTGCGTAGGCGTCCGGGGGAAGTCAGGTTCCGGCCAGAGAAACCAGCGGTGGATTTTTTGGTACTCCGCAAGCGATTGATTTGCGGCCTCGACGGCGAGAGCCGGGCTTGCAGAGGGCTCACTCATCAACAATACAGCGTAAGGCTCCGCGTTACCGCCACGGTCGAGTCCAATCACGACGCAGTCCCGGACGCCTGGCTGAGCCAATAAGGCTTTTTCCAAGTCCTCAGGGTACACATTCATGCCCGCCGCGGTGACGATGATATTTTTTCGGCGACCCTTGAAATACAGGCGGCCGTCTTGGTCCGTCTCTCCAATGTCCCCGGTGCGAAACCATCCGTCCGATTCCGGCAATGACTGAACCTCGCCACGTTGGCAGTATGCCGCCGCGACGTTTTCGCCACGAACGAGAATTTCACCGTTTTCGTCCACGCGCACTTCCATGCCCGGAAACACTTTACCAATCGACCCCCTGGCCGATTGGAAAGGGTGATTCAGGCTTATGAGCGAGGTCGTTTCCGTCATCCCGTACCCCTGGATGACCGCATACCCCAGACGGTTCCAGAACGTCTCCGTCTCTTCTGGCAAGGCTGCGCCGCCAGAGATAAAGGCCCAGAATTTCCAGCCAAGACGCGCGTGGATTCCGCGAAATCGCCACCAACGACGAAGAAAGTGCTCCTTCTCCCCAAGTGCGAAGTTTCTTCGGAACTTCTCTATGCTACGCATGTGTTCCTGCTGGCGTTCGACCTCGCGTTGAAGGGATTCTATAAATCGAGGGACAGCCACAAGGATGGAAATCTTTTCTCGCCGAATTGTGGACATCAGCTCCGATGGCTTGAGCGAATCGACGAAAACAACCGTGCCGGCTAGCAACGGTGGGATGAACACTCCGAGCATCTGGCCAAAAACGTGGCTGAGAGGCAGTAGGTTCAGATAACGGAGGGGATGGACAAGCCTTTCGTATCGAAGATATTTCTTGATTTCGCGTTCCAACGGCTCGATGTTCGCGAGCACGTTTCCATGCGAAATCACGATGCCGCGGGGCTCGGCTGTTGTCCCCGAGCTAAAGATGATCTCGACCGCGTCCTGACGCGATAAGGACGGCGAGCGGTAAGGCGATGAGTCGTGTCGCGCAGTTAACTCCGGGAGCGATTCCAACGGGACTGAGGAAATGGCCCAGCCCTGCATCTGCTCGCGGGTGCAAAACACCAGCTTGGCATTCACTTCGCGAGCCACTCGACGCGCGAAGTCGGCCGTGGAAGCACGATCGATCGGCACGACGACTGCCCCCCGCAGCAGGCATCCGAAAAAGACAATGATCCATTCTGCTGAGCTTTCGCCCCACAACAGAACTGTATCGCCTTTTGCAATGCCGCGAGCTTCCAGTTCCCTGGCCAGGCGATTGGCTGCCGCGACAATCCGCTCATAGGTCCAACTCTCCATGCGGTAGCCGCGTCGCTGGCGCAGCGCGATTTCGCCGCCGCGCGCCGCGTACGTCGAGACGAATTCGACCAGCGACTCCAATGTCACCCTCGAAAGCGATTATCCCGCTGGGGGTAATCTCAATTAAGACTGAACCGGCCAGCAGTTCTAGCCCTTTGATAGACTCTACCTGTTGTGGGGTACACGCACAAAGTCGTAGTGATCGGGGCTGGCATTTCAGGCTTAGCCTGCGCTCATCGTCTCAAGCAGGGCGGAATTCCTCCCCTTGTCCTCGAGTCTGAGGACCGCGCCGGCGGTTTGATTGCTACGATTCGAAGGAATGGATTCTTGTTTGAGGGCGGACCCCAATGCCCTCGATTTCCAGCCCCGGTGTGGAAGCTCGTGTGCGAGTTGAAACTGGAAAACGAGTTTGTGGTGGGTGACCGGAAAGCGAAGCGCTATATCCTAAGTCAGGGTCGCCTGGATCCAGCGCCTTTCTCACCAGCGGGGCTGGTCACGACGCGGCTGGTGGGGTTAGGATCCAAGTTGCGAATCCTTACGGAGGCCTTCCGACGCGCGCATCCTCCTGCCCATGAGGAAAGTCTAGCCGATTTCACCAAACGAAAATTCGGAGCAGACGTCTTGGAAAATCTAGTGGATCCCTTTATCTCCACGATCTTTTTTGGTGACCCCCATAAAATGGGCATGGAGAGCGCGTTTCCGGTTCTGGTAGAGTGGGAACGAAGCAGCGGCAGCCTAGTGCGCGGTGCCCTTCGTGCACGTGAGTCCAAGAAAGGTGCCGGCGTGTCACGTAGTTCGTCAGCACCCCGTGGGAATACGGAAGGTGGAACTCTACACGTCGCCGAAGCTCTACCGTCTCTGGGTTCCTTCAAGTCAGGAATGGGGACACTGCCAGAGAAACTCTCGGAAGAATTGAAAGAACAGATCAAGTACAGAGCGAGGATCGAGTCCGTTGCACCCCTGCGAAGCGAAAACGGGACAATAGAAGCCGGATGGCAGATACACCTGTCGGGTGGCGAAGAAATTACAGCGGGGTTTGTGGTCCTGGCGGTACCGGCGTTTGTGGCGGCACGGTTGTTGGAAGACTGCGCTCCGCAACTTAGCCAACTCCTTACTGCGATTGAGTACGAGCCGATGTGCGCGGTGGCATCTGCCTACGACCGCTCGAAGGTGTCTAACAGCCTCGATGGATTTGGTTTCATGGTCCCACGCGCGGAACGGTTACATACCATTTGCACCTTTTGGAATTCCTCCCTCTTTCGAGACCATGCTCCCGAAGGGAAGGTGCTGATGACCAGCTTTGCTGGAAGAAATACAGACGACTCTCTTGTGGCTATGTCCGAGGAAGAGTGTGCGCAGATCGTGGAAGGGGAAAACGCCAAAATCCTCGGAGTGATTGGCGGGCCGGTGGATCGCGTGGTTTGGAGATACCCGCAGGCACTGCCGCAATATAACATCGGTCATGCGCGACGAGTTGCAGAGATCCAGGGGGTTCTGCGTACGCTGCCAAACCTCTACGTCGCAGGAAACTTTTTGAAGGGCCGGTCTATCGGCGATTGCGTTGACGTTGCCTCTTGCGTGGCCGAAGATTTGCATAGCCATTTCCACGGACAAAACGTCGAACTTGGCACGGATTCTCTTGTGGAGCCGGAAAGTTGATTCATACACTCGCATGGATTTTGGGACTCACGGTGTGTGGGATCCTGGTTGGCGTGGTGTACCACACTCTGGGGACACGTAGGGATCGCAAGATGCATCCTCCTCCTGGGAGATTGGTGGATCTGGGGACTCATCGACTGCACGTTCTTGAAGCAGGCCGCGGCAGTCCGACCATCCTTCTGGAGGCGGGGCTGATGTCGACCGTACTTAGCTGGAATGATCTGCAGAGAGAGCTGGCCCAATCCTATCAGGTCGTCAGCTATGACCGTGCCGGGTTGGGCTGGAGCGACTCCGGTCCAATGCCTCGAACGGCGGAACGAATCGTGGATGAGCTTCATTCGCTGCTAGAGCGAGCGGCCATTCCGCCTCCCTATGTTCTGGTGGGACATTCTTTCGGCGGACTAACAATGCCCTTGTTCGCAAGACGCTACCCTGAGCAAACTGCCGGAATGGTTCTTGTGGATCCCGTCGTCTCAGCGGAATGGAATCCGCCTTCGGAACATGACCGGAAGCTCATGCGCGTTGGTGCAAAGGTGTGCCGGCGCGCCGCGCTCCTCTCTCGCATTGGCCTCATTCGTTTCGTGGCCTTCCTTCTGACTAGCGGAGCAAACAAACCCGCGAGCCGTCTCGTCCGGCTGATCAGTCGAGGAGCGCCCGAAGAATCCGGGTCCGTTTCGAGTCCGTGGTTTTGGGCCTTGCCCGCGAACGAAAGAGTCATGGCCTCCGTTTTCTGGATTCAAGAAAAATTCGCAGTTGCGATCGCAAGTCAATTGGAAAATCTGCCAGTCAGCGCGGCACGCGTCAGCGAACTCGGTAATTTTTGCGACAAGCGGGTTGTAATCTTATCGGCGTGCAGTGCCCCTCAGCATCGCCGCGAAGAACACGCCGCCATGGCCCGGCGCCTGCCTTTCGGTGAGTATGTATTCGCGGAAAAAAGCAACCATTGGATCATGCAAGAAGAACCTGAGCTGGTGGTCCGCGCCATTCAGAGCGTTGTGGATTCTTTTCGAGAATCTCTTGCCGCGTCTTCGGCAGCAGCGTCACGGTCGAATTGAGGTTCCTGCGGAAGGGAACTAGCTACTTTCCGTCGCAAAATAGCTCATTCTGAGTAAGCCAATCCATTTGTAGGGATCGTACAATTCTGCTTGCCGTTTGATTTCCGCCCTCGACCTCTTTGCATCGCGGTCTCAAATCTTAGGCCCTTTGCACAGCGAGACAACGAACGATCTGAACGGTCTTGTTCGCGATAACTCCAAGACCGGCCCATCGCTGCATACCTTCGAAGCCTCGATAGCGGCAGCGATGCAGCCCCTGGCGCCGCTTCAGCACGCAGATGCGACCTTCGCATCCAGACCGCCAGCGCTGCCCAGCCCCGAACCAACGGGTTCTCTGCAGTTTTCGCCGCTCGCTACTTTTCGTGCTCCGACTTGGCACCGCGACTCGGGTCACCCCATGGCCTGGATGGTTTTCTCATTCTTTAGACGGTAGAACCCCGTGTCGGCAGCGACCATTCGTGGTGGGCGCCCGAACTGATGCTGGTGTTGTTCGACCGCGGGAACCAACAGTTGGGAATCCTCCGGGCGTTCGGCGAAAACTGTATAGTGCATGATGATCTGGTTCTCGGCTGCTTGCACTTGCCCACAAATCTTCGATGTCTTTTGCTAGCCCGCTGTGCCACAAACTCGGTTACTGATGCCGCAGTTTGATCACGTTGCCTTCAGAAGCAGCAACGCGAAAAGCTACACTCCTACATCATCCAATCATCCCCAAGTCAACAAATGCGCACTACGATGCTCTATATTTGCGATGGAAAGTAGCTAGGAGATAATCGCGATGGACGGTACTTATCACCCCGACAGATACCGAATCAATAGAAGCGATTGATCGTCAAATTGCCCGCCGTGCCGCGCGACGCTTTCCAGAACAGATCGGTAAATCACGTTCAAAGGTTCCGTGCGGCATTTCTGCAATTCTGTTTCGAGCCTCTTACTCCCAAATTCTTCCCCTGCTGCATTCGCTGCTTCGAGTAAACCGTCCGTGTAAAGTGCGAAGATGTCTCCACGCTCTACACGAATTTCGGAACTCACAAATTCTCCGTGAGGAAGAATGCCTAGTGGCATATTAGGGCATTCCCATTGCTTGACCTCGCTGGTTGTCGCGGAAAATTGCAGTATGGGTGGGTGACCGGCAAGCCCCACTTGCAATGCGTTCCCCTTCTTGGCGAGAAAACAAAAGGTGACGAACATATCCGGCTTCTTGAGCGGGTACAGCACTTCATTGAGCCGCGACATCAGATGCTCGGTGTCGCCCCCCGAACTCAGGAGCATCCGGCCCGCGCTCTTGACCATCCCCATAACCACTCCGGGCGCCACTCCGTGACCGGACACATCCGCAACATAAGCTACCCAATGATCATCGGTTCCCGCGAGATCAATTAAATCACCTCCGACCTCTCCACTCGGGGACGACCCCCCGTAGAACTCGAAACTTCCGATCTTCGTGTCGATAACCGGTACCAGCACCAGGTGGATTTCTCTCGCCAGCTCTATCTCCGCTTGCACGCGGAAATAACGCCGGAACTCGGTGATGGAAACGTAAAGAAAGCACCCGTAGCCCAAACCAACTGCAATCATGACTGCGAGCCCATCGAAAGACAGGCGGCTCTGCAGCCGGGCGATCTCGGCTGCACCCATGTGTGCGGGTTGTAGCGGGGAGGGAAGCCAGTTGACGAGCAGATTCATCAGCACAAAGTGCACGGCAAAGAGCGGCAAGACTCCCTTCCAAAACTGCTTGCGAAGGGCGAAACCTGTAAACGCATAGAGCACAGGGAAGATGCCCGAAAGCAAGATGCTCACCACAAAGCGAAGCATGGGTTGGCGACCCATTTCCGCAATGTCACTGGCAATCCCAATCGTGCTGAATAGGAAGAAGACTCCCAACAGGAAACCAAGGAGTGACTTCGGAGGAACAGTTTTCCAGTAGGTTTTGATCATGGTCGTTAGATAGAACGCAGGTCCGCGAATCCTATCATGACAAGCTGCGAGCAGGCAGCGTGCTTTCGTTGGGGAGCGGGGAACCTTGCCCCCAGCGCTCAGTCTACCGAGCAGTGCTAGCTTTATCATCGGTTTGTCGTCCCGAGCGAGGTCCCGAGAATCTCACTCTCGGCTTCGGCATCTTGAGTACATATCCCTTTTGCTGCGATGCTAGGAATCGCTGACGCTGCCGAGTTGTCGGAGCCCGTCGTTCCAACGCTCACGGAGCATCCGGTTAAGGGGTTCAGAGAAGAAACGGGCGGCGATGTCTCGGACTGCGGCAGGACGATAACGGTGGCGACGAAGAGCAACGGGACCGACCAGATCGGATTCCCATAATGTACAAAGATCGCGAAGAATGTGAAAACGACAAACATGTGGGTCAGATACACTTCGTAACTACGCTGGCCTAGACCGAGCAGGGGCGAGTAGGCGAGGGCCTTTCCAATAAGCGGCATATAGGTCAGCCGCAAGCCGACAAGGATGGATAAGATCAGGGTCGTGCCTGCTAGGGCACTGGCGCGCAGCGCGGTGCGCGAGAAATGAACCGGCGGTCGAGCAGCGCAGTCAGACAACCGAGAGCGATTGCATCCATACCGCCCAGATACGACTGTTCCGACCATATCTCATTTCCATGGGCAAATATTGTGCGAGCGAAGGGTCCCAACGCGACGAAACAGACCAGAATAGACAGAAAAAACTTGCTGCGGCCAAAAAACCGCGCCACGAGCGGGAAAAAGAGGTAGAACACCTCTTCAAGGGCAAGAGACCAGAGGACGCCCCAATTGGCTGGAAGCCATCCGCGTTGCGCCTGCAACAAGTTGATGTGCAGCGTTAGCGAGACCAGTATTTGTGCGGCCAATACCACCTGTTTTTTCAGAAACGACGAACGGCGTGATATTTGCGTAGTGCAAAACTGTCATCACGGCAAGCAGCGCGAGAAGCATCGGCGCGGCACGTGCGAAGCGCCGCAGTTAGAAGTCCCGCAGGCTGACGTTCGAGAGTGTGCCCCAACGTCGCAGTAAGGTGACGCTCTTCTGACATACGGTCTTTCCGACATGGTAGAGTCTTTGCTTCCCCATGGCGTCCACGCGAAAGAAGAAGAAGCAGGCGCGCGGTCTGATGGTAATTGCCGCATTCAAGATCCTAAAAGGTTTGGGGCTCATGGCGGTGGGATTCGGCGCACTGCATTTCTTGCACAGAGACCTGGCGGCAGAGATAGCAAACTGGGTGGATCTCCTGCGCGTCGACCCGCATAGCCACTACCTGCATTGGATTCTGGAAAAATCAGCGAACGTAGACGAGAGAAAACTGCGCGAGTTGAGCGTGGGGACTTTCTTTTACTCAGCGCTTTTTTTGTGCGAAGGAGTTGGGCTGGCGCTTCGGAAGCGGTGGGCCGAGTACCTAACGATTATTTCCACGGCGTCGCTGATGCCGATCGAGATTCTTGAAATTTACAAGGGCCCATCCGTTTCGAGGGTGCTCTTGCTGCTCCTGAATCTTGTGGTAGTGGCGTATTTGGTGCGCGAATTGCGAAGGAATGCACGGGGGCATGTGGGGGAAATGGGCCCCGGTACCTAGATGTCCGTTTAGCCGACTCGGGAGTTGCCCACTGCTGCCAAGCCGGATGATTGATGAGCGACTTCGCTTTCGGAATTAGTTCGGGCTGGTCGCTGCGTGCTTGGTAGTGTGTCGATGGTGTTTGGTTTTTGAACTTTTCGTTTGACCTTTTTTCGCTTTGAGTCGTTCGTTTTCCTCTTTCAAGGCGGCGTTCTCCTGAGTCAGAGCATCGACACTATTCCCCAGATTTCCATTTTCTTTGACGAGTTCCGCCACATGTGCCTTCAACTGTTCATTCTCTTGTCGAGCTTTTGTGTCCTCGCAGGCAATCAGCGGCAAACCCAACGCCGTCGCGAATAGCAGACTAGCCATGGTCTTCTTGTGCATTCTCTCTCCCCCATAAATAATGTGATCTCAGAGTGTGTCTCAGTTTGGCAGCCACCACGGCCGCGACGCTTTCCGAAGTCCCTAAAGCTTCACAGCGGCAGCTGAAGCCTGCTCAAGAATTAAGGCCGCCTTGCCTATATCCGCGACGCCGAAGAAGACCAGAGGCGCATTCGTACCGACTTCCAAGCCGCAATATGCGTAGTTGATATTGATGTTTGCTTCCCCGAGGCGGGATGCCAGCCGCGCGATCTCGCCGGGTCGATGCTGAATCTTAGTTTGGACGATTTCTACATCCGCATATGTCAGCCGCTCGCTGTCCAGCACCGTCTTGGCTCTCTTCGGATTGTCCACGATGAATCGAGTCACGCTTTTCCCTCCGATCGGGAAGGATTGAAGTGCGAGAATGTTCACTTCGCGATCAGCGAGCGCCCGGCAGAGTTTTCCGAGCGTGCTAGGCCGATCCTCCATTAACACGGTAAATTCTTTGGTGATTGGCATAGCAGGCCCTCCTTTGCATGTGCTCCGAGAACCGCATGCAAGGTTGGGCTGGGAGGGTAATGAAATTTTACGCCCCAGACACGTGGTGTTCAAGATGGCGTGGCGATGCCCGACGGAAAGATTGCCACGCTCTCGCGAGTAGCGAGTGCGGGCAAGCTTGAGACCGAGACGGCCGACGACTTCGTGACCACACAGGCGACCAGCATCAACAGCGCCACTTTCATTGGATTGCTGCCCTCGGGCACTCCGCTCAGTGCCGTAACGCAAGTCGAGATCGAGCTTTATCACGTCTTTCCCGCCCGACGGCCGTGTCCTCACTCGGATGAACTCGCCGTCCGACAATCAATTCGCTGCGCGTGACAGCGGTCTCGGCCAGCTCAGCTTCACGACGACGCTGCTCAATCCGAGATTCACCGCCTCTAATTCGGTAGTTAACGGCATCAATCCAAAACCAAACCAGTTCACCAGTGGTGAAGGCCCTGTCCGATCGTGTAATGCCTGCGAAGTGCCCGAACCAAGACGGAAAACCGTCGGCGGCGGGTGTGGAGGGAAGACGCTCGGCAAGGAGAACTCTGAGCAGACGACCGCGACCCAGACACAGAGTTGGAGCCACGCGTTGCCTCAACGCAAGCCGGAGACCGCCTGCAGGGAGGCAGGAGTTAGTTGGCGGAAATGATGAGTTGAGCGTTAGCGTTGCCGCACATGCCGTAGACGGTGCCGGGGGTGCAAGCGCCGATGGAATAAGTGTAGCAACCAGGATGTTTGGCGGTGACCGTGATGGGACGATCCGCGCCTCCAATGATGTCACCTTCGTGGTCAAACGGATTGGCATCGCCGAAGTCGATGACGAAGCCGGTATTCTTGGAACCGGTGGAAAAAGTGACGGTGGTGCCGACCTTGATGCAGAAGGCTTTGTTGGACTTGGCGTCGGGGATACTCGGTTTCGCGGTGGCGTCGCTGCCCTGGCTGCGCCTGATATCAATGGTGCAAGGCGAGGAAGGGGAGCCGCAAGTGTTGGCCACGGAGCAAATGCTTGCGGGATTGGACGCGGAGCAAACGTCGTTTTTGACTTTCTTTTTAGTGTCTTTGCCCGCCATAAAACTAGTTAGAAGAAGCGGCAAGACGAACAGACTGGAGACAGCTACAGGATAACGATAAATCTTCATTGGGCACCTCACGCCGTAAAGATGGGAAATCGAGAACCAGGCACAACAGAAAGCAAAGCTTTAGCGATTGCCTCCAAGCGACTAGTACACACCCGAGCGTTTCAAATGGTTCTACTCGAGGGGGGTACCGGCTTTGTCCCAGTCGATAATGTTGACGAGCTTCCAGGTGTTTTGTCGGAGCTGGAACTCGAGCTGGCCTTCTTTGTTAATGACTAGCTGGGCCGCTGGGTAGAGAACCCCGCTGCTCTTGTTCTTGTCGGAATCGTTGATCTCGATTTCGCCTGCGGTCAAGTTGTAGGCTTTGCTTTGCGTGTCGTAATAATGTTCACCGAATCTAACCAGACGATTAGTGACAAAGCGAATCTTGCGGCCGGTTGGCGTTGGGATCAGTCGAATGTAACTGAGGTCATAGCCAAGAGTGCCGGTGATGGCAATGCGGCCATCGGCCTTCATCCTGGTCAGGGCGTTGACCAGACCCTGATTTTGCCCCTTCTTAAAGGCTTCAACGAGGATTGCTCTGTCCTCGTCTGTAGAGAACTCATGGATGATTATTTTCACGCTGACGTTGCCGCCTAGCTGCGTGCTAGTA
>Ga0306926_10002510_pt1 | contig 18663 bp, 15 predicted proteins | sample flu12Cox44000178_FD_203759 | JGI IMG/M metagenome (GOLD analysis project Ga0306926, IMG submission 203759) | Lab enrichment of tropical soil microbial communities from Luquillo Experimental Forest, Puerto Rico - flux8day.12C.oxic.44.000.178 (v2)... | ecosystem: Environmental > Terrestrial >... | reverse complement strand
AGAGGTTTGTGTTGCGTGGTCGCCATGACTATTCGACATCCCGCTCACCTGAAGCGAAATTTGAATACATACCACAGCGCCTTAGCCCCATCCTTCCAATTAATCTTCTTCCCTTCGGCATAGGTTCGTCCGAAGTAGCTAATGCCGAGCTCATAAATGCGAAGTTTGCGCTGGCGGGCAATCTCAGCGCTCATCTCCACTTCGATGCCGAAATCGTTAGCTGTCAAGCGCAATGACCGGGCGACGCGGCTTGACATCATCTTATAGCAGCTCTCGATGTCCGTTAGAGTCTGGTCGAAAAGAACGTTGAAAAGTAATGTGATGATGCGATTGCCCAGATAGTGATGGAAATAGAGCGAGCGGTGCGGCCGCCCGTAGAAGCGCGAACTAAAAACAACATCGGCGACCTTGCGAACCACAATGAGATCATACATTTCCGCCCAGTCGCTCGGATCATATTCGAGATCGGCATCTTGGATCACGAGCACATCTCCGGAGATCGCGGCCAACCCGGTCTGCAGTGCGCCTCCCTTGCCTCGATTTCGCTCATGGTAGATGGGACGGATGGTGATCGTCGAAGGCGCCGATTCTTGGCCGAAAAGAAGCTTGCCCTCGGCGTTGAGATCAACAGTCGCTCCACTACGCGGTCCGTCCGGAAAATTGGTCTTTAGCCATTCTCGCGTGCCATCCTCTGAGCAGTCATCGACAACGATGATCTCCTTGCTTACCTTGGGCAAAGTTCGAGCAATATTTGCTATAATGATTGCCAGCGTATGGCGTTCATTGTAGACTGGAATAATGATTGACAGCAGCATATTGAATCTTGACTAGGCGATTGACTTAATTAATCGATCGTACCCCAGAATGATCTGATCTCGTCGCCATGCATGTGCCAACTCACGAAGCTCCTTTGGAATCCGGCCCTGCCACCAGATCAGAGTTGCGAAATCATGGAGTGAAGGCCGATTTCCGGGCTTAACCAATCGATAAAAATTGCTGGAATTGAGAAGATGCAGTACTTCGATGCCCGCCGCAGTTGAAAACAACGTTGCCAAAACAAACACAGTTTGTCGTCTTCGGTCTGGCGCTGCCAACAGCGCCGCCATCAGCACTTCTAGTGAATTCGCAAGCGTCGGCGCTAACAGGACCTCACTCAAAACCAACGAGAGCAGAATAACGCCGATTAGATAATTCAGCCGCAATACGGCTTCCCGATCGCAACGAGCGGCGTATTGCGAACGCCCTAAGCAGATTCGTCCTAGTGTGCAACCGTGTGCGCATCCTTTCACTCCGCTGTCATCACGATAAGGTGGGCGTCTAATTCTTCAACAGACCAGGGCGGCGAGAAGTGATGAGGGGAAGGCATGTTCTCAGCGAAGTGGAAAGGTTAGACTGCCTGTGTCTTCTAGTGAGGTTCTGCCATGCCTGACACAGTCAATCTTATCATTTGGCTTATCGCCGGGCTCGCAGGCGGATTTGCGGTTGGCGATTTACTCAAAGGGGATTTCGATCTAGGTCCCACCCAAAGCGCGCCTGCGGGAGCCGTAGACGGAGTTATTGGCGCAAAAATCTTTCAGCTCCTTATTCCATCCTTCATTCCAATCGTCGGTCAGATAATAGCAGCTGCCGCCAGTGGGGCTGCTCTAACGGTCGTGATAGGCGCTGTCATACGCCGGCGTCAGCGCCGATAAACATGAGCCAGCTTCTGCACTGTGCTGCGAAGTAGCCGTCGTTCTCTTTAATCGTCCGGGGTGCTGAAAAAGCGTCGAGGGCGCGGATGTTCTCAATCATCTGGGATGTTAGACTACTGTGTGGCAGTCTTTCATGTAAGCCCAGGCGAAGGTATTCCGATTTACTGCGAATATAGAAAAATTCTGTGGCCCTGTCGCCATTGGTATGACGCTTGCTTTTTACTGGTCGTAGCTAAATTATAAACTTCTCTTACGAAAGGCCGCTTTCGGTATGCCCGCTTGCCGCGATCGCTGATCGCTGCCGGCGGATTTGCGTTTATCAACTACCGTCCTTTACCACGGCTATTTTCCAGGGTTACTCGCTTAACTGCGATCGGCCTCTTTGTCTCCCCTGCAAATTCGGGCGATTAGGCGATGTCTACCGGAACGAGGACGGCATGCGGCGACAAAGCATCGGCGGTGCGCCCCTCATTGAGGTGGACGATTTTTAACCCAGACTGCCTTGCTGCGGCCTCTAGCTCAGCGGCGCGCACAGCGTGGGTGAAGCCAGAATAAACCGAGAAAAAATCATTGGAATCCCGCTTGAGCCACTTCTTTACAGTGGATCGAGACTGTCCAGTGTGCGACGGTGTGTCGAGAGACTTAGAAAAGCTGATTAGGATTGGACCATGCACGTAGCGACGGAATGAAGACAAAGTGCGGATCCGCTGCGCCTCCGTCCTAAGATGTGAATAACTGCCCCAACCAAGAACTGCCGCGTCAAAGCCGGATCCTTCCTCTAGCGTCATCAACGATGCATCTGGACATGCTGGAAAGAGGTGCGGCATGTCTTCATAGCGGGCACGATAAATCTTTATGTTTAATCGTCCTGCAAAGTAGCAGGACATAGCAGCTGCTAGAGACACGCAGGGATCGAAGGCCGTGACCTCGTATCCTTTCTCTGCCAGCACAATTACTTCGCGCCCGCCTCCAGCTCCGCCGATAAGCACGCGAGCAGGAGGCGGTGGAAAGTAGGTTGCGATGGTGCTCTCTTCCCACGCGAAAAGGCCACGCCGGAAGGTCGGCGACTCGGGGTGATATGACAAATCACGACCGTACGAGAGATCATTAAAGCAGTTAGCGACCGTCTCTGAAGCAAATCCCAAAATAAGTGCTGAGCGCGCTCGATCGATAGCGTAATAGGACTTATCGATAACTTTGCTGGCAAGGATCAATCGCGCAAAGCACTCTGCTAGCCAGGTCGGCATAAAAAGAGTTCCTTACTCGTGACTGTCCAGCATCCACTTAGACAGCATTGCGTATTTTTCTTACGGCGCAGGGCTAACCGAAGATAGCATTAAGATACAGCATTGATAGTTTCAACTTGAGATCAGGGCCAGGAGCAGAGGCAGGAGGCCGGACGCCTCGTAGGTGCCAGCAATTTCGGCGGATGCTCTAGACGCGGCGCGGGTCCGCGAAGACATTGGCTAGCTGTATTAGGAAGGCGCGGACCTAATCTTTTGGAACTTCCCAGGCGAGATCATCGTCGCGCGCAATAGCCTACTCCCCGTGCGGCGGTTGCTGGTCGAGCAGAACAATGAAGAACGCGGCAACGGCATCACTATGCTAAGTGTCACGTTTGACTCGATCATCCAGAAATCCAATCTTCCCACGACAATGAAGTGCAGAATTTCTCAAGATCGACGAGTCGTGATAGCCGTAATCTGTAACGTCACGGACGTTTCAATGCAGCGGTCGTTCGTATGGTATCTCGGAATGCTCGCATACGTGTCCTTTCATCGTCGCTCCATTCATCCTCAGGAACTTGGTGGCCCATCACGTCCCCATTGAAAGTCTCGAAATTGAAAGGGGCCTTGAACTTGAACCTTGCATCAGGTTTAGCGATCTGAGCCCTGCGGTACTCTTCCGTAGTAGATCGGAACTCGAGGAATTTCACTGCCTGGAACACAGTCAAAGCCAGACCAACCGCAGCAATCCCACCCACTACGCGGCCCAAGTTCAAACCGCTCTGCTTATCCTCATGGTTGCTGTGCTTATCCTCATGATTAACGTATGTGTTAACCGACAGGACGACAAAAAAGCTAACGGACAGGACGACAACAAAAACGAGCGCCAGCGCTAGGCTGGATAACTCAGCAGGAGTAGGCTGCAAGAGTTTCAATACGTCCAAAATGATGAGCCGCCGACCCGGGAGCGTAAGCTGGGGCCTGTTGACTGCGAACACGCAGAACTCAGAGAGAATTACCGTCGATGCTGCGGCTATGGCCAACATCTCGCGCGAATATGCAGCGCGCTGATAAACTCCGACAACTGCCCATATGGCCAAAGCCATTAGCCCTGCCATAAAGGCGATCTCGGCTCCGTTTAAAGGGACGACAGTCGGGTTGGCTCCATTTAATGCGATTACAGTCGGGATAGCAAACAGCGCCAATACGAGCGCAAGGACCGTGGCGTATCGCTCGCCTACTTCCCTCAATGTCACCGGTAAGGCAAGAAAGAGCAAAAGCGCGCTCGGAATGAAATAACGCGGACCGGCATTCCAGGCATAAAACCCTGAGATAATCGCTAGATTGGCGACGTTGACGAGGCAGCTTAATCCAAAAAAGAACCTCCACTCGGCGGGTAAGGACTTGCGAAAGGAGAGACCGAGAGAGGCAAAAAAAGCGAGTCCTAATAACGGCGTGAAAGTGAGAAGGCCTACCCTGCGGCTGAATAAGACCTTCACCGCGACGGCGAAACTGGGCAGGCTAACCGACCGAAACGTCCCGTCTCCGAAAGAATAGGGGGAATGGAGCCAACTACCCGTCATCCACTGGTTTACTTGCATCACTTGGAGGAGGCCAGTGAAACAGCCGATACCGACGACGCCAAAAAACAGCGCAGACCGTGCTATGTCGCATTTCTGGAACTCGCGCCAAGAGAAAACGCCCAGGATAGGAATTAACGCCAATACAGCTTGGGGACGGCTCGTGATCAGGATGCAGCACCCAACGCCAAGCGCAATGGCGGAGGAGAAGTTGTTTCTTTTCTTTGTGAGAACCAGCCAACTAAGGGAAATGATCACTGCTGAGGTCACAGCCTCAGAGGCTAGATAGATGAAGTAATAGCCGAAATTCGTGCCAGCCAGAAACAGTGAGTACACAAGCAACTTGAGCCGATGTTGTAGTTCGATGGCATCCAAGATGCCCCACAAAGCTAGTGAAGAGATCAGGAACAGAGCAACTCCGACACACCGGGCGCTCAACGAGGCAGAGAAGAAAGGCGGATAGAGGAGGTGAAAAATGCCTAAAACTACACCGGTGCCGTGGGCCGCGGCGCTGACTGGCATGCCGGAAGGAGACACGGTCGAGGACTCTATTGACGCTGCGCTCCCACGCAGCAACGCTTCCGCCCACTCCTCGTACCGCCCGTAGTCGGGTCCACCCACCGAGCGCAAAAAAACTAGTGCAGAAAGGAGCAAAAGCAGAGGAAAAAGTCGCATATTCCCTCCGATTCTTATGCGCATTTTGCCTACCTCCGCCCAGCAAAAAATCGAGCTATACGGACTTGAGGTGCTTACCGTACCTTGCGGCCTGCTTCTATTTGGCGCTTGCGTTGGTCGCGCCATCAGTCCCGGGGCCCCGCGCCATGGTCCCGCAAGCGTTCAATCGTCAAAGTCATCGTTCTCTGGCCCTCCCAGCCCTATCCAGCATCCGTATAATTAAACGCCTCCGCACGAAAAACGGCCCGACTCCGATTTCCGGCAGTCCTATATTTGAATCCGTCGCTCCAAATGCAAACACCATACCGACCACGCCAGGTCTATTCGTCTCTGAAAGTAAGAGCTGAGTTACGGCAGAGATCTGCTGCGCAAAATTTCGGTGCACGCTAAGATTTACCTCACCGTGTTTCGGTCTGCCAATGCCCACTTGGTCAGAACAGGGCGATCAAACCCTTGTTCTTTCGGATTGACTTGGCGCTTCGCGCTCGCTATCAAATTAACTCCGGTTGAATGGACATTCGGCGGTTTGGTCCGTCCAGGAAAATCCCACAGATGTTGGACTTGCAGTGTGTCGTTCAGCGTGATCCTGAGATCCTTGCCGCGGAAGCGGATAATGACCTCGTGATGGTCAGCATTGCCAATGGTTTTTACTACGCTGTCTCAAATGTCGCGCGAGACATATGGGAGGCTATAGAGCGCCCAAAGAAGGTCTCGGATCTGATCGATGATCTAGCGATATCTTATAATATCGATCGAGCTACCTGCCGGGAAGAGACTTTATCATTCCTTGAAGATCTACGCGCCGAAGGTCTGTTGAAGGTGAGTGATGGGTCTGGTTCGTAGATTTTGGCATTTGCCTCGACGCGAAAAGCTTTTTTTCCTTGAAAGTTGTATTTTGTTGCTCGTTGCGAACGTAAGTGTAAAGATTATCGCTTTCAGGCACATCAATAGATTTCTACGTCGTTGGAGCGATCGAATGCAGAGGGCTGTTCCCTCCAATGACATGAGAAGCGACATTGAGCTCATCGATCTTTCATTGTCGCGTGCGGCAAATGTATTGCCCGGCAGGAATCTCTGCCTTAGCCGATCCATCACCAAACTAATAATGCTCCACCGCCGAAGCATTCCCGCGGTCCTATTTGCCGGTGTGAAATGCCTCGAAGATTCCTCACTTACTGCTCATGCTTGGGTTCGCGCGGGTGATTGCGTTACGAGTGGAACTTTGGACCTTAGCGAGAATGCCGAGTTCACCGTATTGGTGAGAGTCGGACTGCGGGTGTTGCCTCATTGACGCGATCGCATTTAGAATTGTGGCATTTCCAGTTTATCTACCTGCAATAACATAACTCGAACGATGCCCTCTTTCCCAAAGTGACTCGAAGCGGGGTACTCTATGAGCGGCATAGCCGCCATTTTGAACTTGGATGGATCACCCGTGGCTCCTACCGGGGTCGAGCGGATGGCAAACGTGCTGAAACCGTATGGGCTGGATCGGCAAAAAATCTTGATGCGAGGGAATGCCGCGTTTGTGTTTTGCCTGCACCAACTTACTCCGGAAGACCTCTTTGAGCAGCAGCCACTTGTCTTCGCCAATAGATTTGTCATGTTGTTTGATGGTCGGATCGATAACCGGCAGGAGCTGAGCGCGGTTCTAAATATACCTGCCGCTGACCTGCCGTTCACGCCAGACAGCTCGATTGCAATGCGGCTGTTCGATCGTTGGGGCGAGCATGCGTTTGAGCGGATCCTCGGCGTTTTCGCAATCATTGTTATGGATCTGCGAGACGGCTCCCTGATCTGCGCGCGGGATCAAATGGGTTTGCGGGTACTACATTATTATCACTCGGCCACACGATTTGCGGTGGCCACAAATCCGGACACTCTTTTCGCCTTAAGCTGGGTGCCTCGCATCTGCAACAAAGATCAAATTGGAGACGCACTCGTTAACCGTGGCATGAACGAGGAGACTACCTATTATAAAGACATTTTGCGTGTATCTTCTGGGTCTATCGTCCGTGTGCGTGGTTCGAACCTCTCAAAGACTCGGTTTTGGAATGCTGACAATATTCCTGACGTAAGGTTCAAACACGACCATGAATATGTTGAGGCGTTTGAAGAACTCCTTCACGCCGCAGTAAAAGCAAGGCTCCGCGGCCGCCGTGTGCCGTGTGCGACCATCACGGGCGGACTTGATTCATCCAGCATTTCTGTCATCGCGGCAGACATGCTCGCCGCAAGGGGCGACAAACTAAACACATTCACAGCTGTACCGGAAGTGGATTTCACCAGAGAAGAAACACGCGGGCTATATTTCGATGAAAGGCCATATGTTCTTTCGATAGCGGAATTAAACGGCAACATCACACCCCATTTTGTTCCGCCAAGCAAGGGGCCCATCCTCGAACAGATCGCTGAAGAGACCCGGGTCGCAGGGTTCCCCGGCGTCGGCACTTTGAATGGTTTATGGGTTATGGATATTTGCGCTGCAGCGCGGTCGTTAGAACATAACGTCATGCTCGTCGGAGAAATCGGTAACATTACAATTAGCTACCACGGCCGCGGGTTGTTTGCGGAGCTTGTGCGTAGGGGGCGTTTATTAAGGCTATTTCGCGAGATCGCGTCGTCCGGGTTTCGGTGGAGGCACATGATACGCCACTGCACCGTCGCGCCATTCGTTCCGGATGCCGTCTTTCGCATATACAAGCAGTGGAGTCGGGGCGCGAATCCGCCCTGGCATGATTTCAGCGCAATTCAATCGGAGTTTGGCACTCGAAGTGGGATCGTGGAGCGAGTAGCTCGCGAATATTCTCCATTCGATGTGCCGCCTTCCTCCGATAGCAGACTAAGTCGTATCAATGACTTACACGGTTTTTGTGATATGGCTGACTGGTTTGCGGCGCTGCGGGCGTTCCGCGGGATTGATATTCGCGCACCCGCCGCCGATCAACGCGTAGTCGAATTTTGCATCGGAATACCGAATGATCAATTCCGCCGGAACGGTCGCGAGCGTTGGTTGATCAAGCGGGCTATGAAAGGTCGGCTTCCCGATTCTGTCCTCTCCAACACGAAGAAGGGCTATCAGGCTTCTGACTGGTTCCCAAGGTTGGGGCGAGAACGAGCGCAGATCGCGGCAGAGCTAAAGCGCCTTACCGGCAATCCCGAGGTGAGCTCGATTATTGATCTGCAGAGGCTAATTCAGGTCTTGGATCAGTGGCCTGAGCGGGAACCAGAAGTCTTTAGTGACGAGCAGCGTCTCTTGATGTGGATTCCCCAGGCTCTTGGGACGGCAGATTTCATCGAAGGCGTGACCGGTGTGAATTATGGTGCGGCGGTACTGAACGAGGTTGGAACCGGCGGCTAAATGTTAAGCGCTGATTCGCTCAGCAGAGGTCGCTCGGCCGGCGACCGTAGTCACCTGACAAATAAACCGGACCGGCTTTTCGAACCGGATACTCTTGACATGAATCAGCTATCAGAGCGCAATGCTATCGTTAAAAGAGCGGGGGACATCAAGTTTTGGCGATCGATCTGTCCACAGTTATCGATCAGCGAAAGCCCTCTTGGCTCACACATGAAACCCTACGCGGTTTCCCCGTCTGACGTTAAGAAGGCGACACAGCAAGTCCTTGAGGAAGGGTATTTCCAGGTTGGCCCAATTGTGCCGAGGCAGGAAACCAGATTGCTCACGGATGCCGTTCGCACTGTGGTCGATCATGGTTTTCCAGCACCATTTGTTCTTGTTTATGATCAAGTGTGGCAGATCCTCTCGCGCTTGGAGAACCTTCTTTCGCCTATCCTCGGTGCTTTTTATTGCGTGACGCTCGATGTCTGGATTTATTACATTCGCGGCTTCAGGGAAGACAGTGCCGATTCGAAAGAGGACAGCGGTTGGTCGCCACACCGTGACGGTAAGCTAGTCATCAGTACTTTGCGAGGCGATGGTCGTCCGCAACTGTTGGATGTCTGGATTCCGTTCACCGATACGACAGTCGAGCACTCATGCATGTATGTATTGCCGACCCATCTTGACCCAAACTATCCCGATAACCTCCGGGAATGGTCGGTTCCACGCAAATCTCTGCAGGATATCAGAGCTTTGCCCGCGGAGGCCGGGGCTATACTTGGTTGGAATGAGTATGCACTTCACTGGGGCTCAAGGGGTACTCGCTGGGCGGACGGTCCCCGCATTAGCCTGGCGGCTCGCTTTCAAAGCCGAGATCTCGATGGGTCTGGCTTCCTCACGCTCGACGCGAACTCATCGTTCAACTTTCAGGCCCGCCTGGCAACCATCGGCACCTTGTTCAATAGATATAGCCGACGGAAGAAATGTCCTGAGGCATTAGTCAATTTCTGCCGCGGTCAAGTGTTGCTTTATGAAGCCGTTAAGCTTGGCATATTCAAGGAAAACGCGAGCGAACGGATTCCCTGAGCCCCGCTGGCACTGCTCGCCGCGTTGCCAACGGTCGCGTGATCTACCCACGGCAGGGGTAAGGCTATGAGTGGCATATCCGCGATTTTGAACTTGGATGTTTGGAGCCCCGACAATATTCCTAATGCAAGGTTAAATCACGACCATGAATATTTAGAGGCGTTTGAAAAACACCTCCATGCTGCAGTGAAAGCGAGGCTACGTAGCCGCCGTCTGCCTTGTGCGATCGCCTGACTATGCAGAAATCCATCTCGCGGAGATATTCAATCGGAGGTAAACAGATTGTCGTCTTCGACGATCTCTTCACGTCGGATGAAATTAAGAAACTGCATCAATTACTCGCCCGACTACCGTACCATCTGAGTGAGGTGGACACGCCTGAGATGCGCCACAACCGCAACTGGGCTGCGAATCTTCCTTTGCCGATGGCGACCGGAACGCCGATTCTGAAACAGTGTGTCGATCTGGCCCGGGAATTCTACGCTGATCGCCAGCTTGAGCTGCGCCGTGTCTACGTTAATTTCAATCGATATGGTGATATGCAGTATGCGCATCGGGATGCTGAAGATGGCGTAACGGCTCTCTACTACGCCAATGCGGAATGGCACGACGACTGGGGTGGCGAGACGATATTTTACGACGATGGCGCGGAACCGGCGTATGTTGTCGCTCCGAAGCCGGGTCGCCTAGCTCTGTTTCACCCGTTCATCCTGCATCGGGGAGGGGTCCCTTCACGGGATTGCTGGGAGGCGAGGTTGACCGTTGCATTCAAGTTAGAGCCTTGCTCCTGACTACGTCGAGGAAAGGTGACGATTTCGCGCCGCTATTGCGCAGTGAGGTCGGAGATGTTATAAAATAGCTAGTTTTTATATGATTGGGGGTAAAATATGCCGCAGACAGCGATGAATGTTCCAAAGAAGGAATGGAGCCGGCCGGTATTGCGCAAGCTGCCAGTGGCGGAAACCTCTACCAAATCCAAGGGCAACGAGGGGGTGGGTGGAGGCAAAGGCGAAAATACAATTGTTTCTTGAATTAGGAGCCAATAACTGGTTCCGAATGCATTTCGGAATATTGGCCTGTAATCGAAAGTCACCTCAAGTTAAGGTCTAAATCGCGAAGGCGCTCTGCCAACAGGCTAGCGAATTGTGTGTGACCCAAGGGCTCACTGCACAACGATTGATACACGTCGGCACACCAGTTCGCATTGCCCTCGAGAAGTACCGGCCCATGCTCGGTGAAGGCCGCGTCCCACCCAATAAACACAAAATTGGCACATGCCTGATGCGCGACTTTCACGTGTTTTAGGAGGGTTTCCCAATCCGGCAGTGTGCAAGCACCACCCGGACCGATATCCATGTAACGGTCCGACCGCTTCTTGCGAGGAAAATCTTGCGGTGCGGACATTAATCGACCAGTCAGCATGTCGATCACCGCGACACGCCCCTGCGCCACTATCTGGTTGGGCTCGCCGAAATAGATAAAGGCAAATAAAGGGACCACGTCGCCACCGAGTGAAATTCCAGTGACCAACCTTGCGGTGGCCAATGCACCGTTCGCGTCAACGCCGAGTTTGGGATGGTTTGATAGAGCAGGTTGGACCAGCAGCGTTCGATTCTCGGTCCGTGCGCGAGTTTCAAGGTAATCACCTAGATCCTCCGGCCTTAAACAACCACCGCGGTTGCTCTCAAAATATCCACCTTTCCAACGGAAACGCTCGGAACCGTCACCACCAACGCCGATACGTGGCTTGACAAACAGATCGCGCGCTGGCGGGAGCTCGGACTCAAACTCAACCAACTTGGCGGTAGGGGCGAATGCCGCCAAGACTGCCGGGACCGGGAGAGCCCGAGCGTTGCAAATTCGATAAAATGTTAGTTTGTCGTCAATCGCATTGGGTTGTAACGGTCGGTTGAGCAGGTGGAAGAGGCGCGGTCCCTCTTTCGAGTAAAGATAGTTATCGATGTTTGCCCTATGATTCGGGTGCCAAAGCGCGTAGGCATAGTATTCACCTGGCACCACGTTATGCCGAAGGGCCGACCAGAACGCTCCAGGAAGCCTCTTCATCGGCACGGCAGCGGATGCCCGAGATCGGCGGATTTCCCAGAAGTTTACCAGCACAGCGAATGGCCACGCTATCGTGACCAGAAGCCGAGCCAACATGCGACGAATAGGCGGGTGGTCGCGCGCGTAGTGCCGACGGACAATACGGCGGGCATGAACCATGGCCTGGTCACCAAGCGGCTGACTTGGCCAGAACCATGGAAAACCTACCAGGCAGCGTCTGTGGAAAAACGACCCTGCGCGCCCCGGAAGTGCCTTCACACCACCCGCAATCCGCTTCCAATCGATCATTTGTCGTTGCTTCCATCCCACGCAGTGACTTGCTGCTGATTCCCATTGGCGGGGTCTTTGTGTCACACAGACAGTCGCACGTCCCGCTCGTCCGTCAAGAATCGTGGGGCGCTATGGTACCGTTGGGTCATCACGGTGTAAGACCCATCGCCAGGCGTTTGCCTTGTGATAATTTCGTATTCTTAACTATTCCACTCGACGAGTTTGGTTGCAGGTCCGCAGTATTTTCTCGTCACAGTTTCATATTTTGTATAATGGAGAACCGACTGCCCAATCGTGCGAAGTCGAGTCGAAAAATCAGGCAAATCTAAATCAAAGACCAGCGTTTCCCATGTTCTGGGCCTCGCCCGTTTGGACATAAACTCAACGCCGATGCTGATCCGAGGAAAAGCTGCCCTTCTCAAAGCCCGGCGCCGGCGGCAAACGACCTAGTCAGGTTTTCCATACGCCTGAATGACACGTAGGAGATAGTAATCCCCATTCTGTAACACGACATTTACCCAGGGCACGCTCAAAATTTCTCGCGGGAACAGCACGTCACGGCGGATTAGTAAATATTTGATGTCATTCTCCACTAGAAAACTCCGGTGATGATCCCCCAGGGGAGTTGACCAGAACCACTCATGTGCATGAAGCCGATCCAGAACGTCTGGATAGGCAAATGTAAACATGAAATTCGATGCGTAGAATTGTTGTCCAAACAATTGGGGCGCCGCAATGTTCAATAGCGTTAGCAACGACCGGCCTGCAGGTTGAAACCTGAGATCATTGGTGAAAATCGTACCTGGTTCATCCTTCGCTGCTTTGAGAGCCTCAATCTCTGAGTCGTCGATGACGTGCCACCAGGTCGGCGACTGCCATGCGGGCAATTGAGTCCAACGATAACCGCCGAGGCCAATCGCAAGGATGCAAAAGACTGACAACACCGCCGTCCACCGACGAGCCAACGTAGTATTGTGCCACTGAAGGATCGCACCCGTTGCAAGCGTGCAAATCAGCGCTTCGCATGGTGCAAGCATGGCACCCAAAGACACATTCATCATATCAGCCCGGGAAAGAAATGTTGCTTCTGGCAACCGAAGCTGATCTGCAACGGTTTCGTGAATAGCATCCCAGCGGGCTTCTACCGCCGGTTTCATGACCAGAACCGTCCCCACCAATATTGTAATCGCAGATAGAAAATAAGTCTCCCCTAACAGCACTATGTTTTTACCTGCGGTCAACAGTTTGCTTCTGTTTCGATAATAAGTCCCGTACAGAGCGGGGCCGTAAATATGAGTACCTAACACGAAAGAGACTAAAACGACTAAATAGGTAGCAGGGGGCGTACCAAGGAGCACGAGGGCAAGCGGACCAGGAACGCGATCTGGCCGAATGAAGTAGTCGTTGAAAGCCGGTCGAAGCGCAAAACCTGTCTCGAATGGGACCGCGATCTTGGAAACAACGACTAGAGCAGTCGCAACTCCCAAACTACCCAATGCGCGGACGTTTCGCTCCCGCGCCCAGGCTACCAGGCCAACGACGCCCCAGGCCACAGCCAACGGAAGAAACACTTGCTGTTTTGTCAAATAAATTGCAAACAGCATGCACCCGGCGGCGAAAGGGCCACACCGATCTATGTTTGCGAAAAGCACGAGGAGAAGCACCACCGCCATCCCCACGCTGCCGTAGTCGCCTGTGAGAACCGGGGTACCGTAGAAGGCTGCGATCGGCTTGAAACTCAGATTCGCCAGCGATCCGCTATGTATAAAATGTCTAATATCCCATCCAAGATTGTAAACGTTTATGAATATAGTCGCTTGCGAGAGTAGAATTCCGACAAGCAACCGATTGATAGTCCAGTCAGGAAACAGCAGCCGGAATACGCGGTACAATGACAGCAAAGTAAGAATGCTGAACAATCCAGGCAGGATACCGTAAAGCGTGACGTGCGGAGAAAGACCCGTCAATCGGTGCATAAACTCTATGAGCAGCGGCAGGCCGTAGTGGTATTGAACGATCTCCCCCCGATACGACAGGTCAGGCGGTGGGTAGCCCTGTTCCAATCCGCGAGCGATTAGTAAATCAAAAGCGTCATCCGGATAGATGAAATCAGTAGCGAGAGGATGGAACGCGACTGCCTTTGCAATCATGCCCGCATTCGCAAGCGCTGGCGCTAGAATTAGTGCCAGCAAGACTGCTGCCAGCGTCGATCCCCCAATTCCGAATGCCGCGCGAGATGCGGCCGAAATCGCTGACCTACTCGACACCACAACGAATATCACAACGAGACCGAGCAACAGTGGACACAAGTTCGGATGTCTGATGATGTGGAGCATCCAGTATCCTGTTACCAACCATGGAAGAAAAACCGCACCACTCGCCAAACAATCGCACAAGACCAGCACACGGCGTACGCTCGCAGAGTCCCCCTGCGCTCCACAGCTAGCATCGATGCTCAATGGTGACCTTAACCCAGACAAGAGTTGCTCTCTATTTAGGATGATCTCGCATACAATGCCGACCCGAAACTTGGGCTCACCGAAGGCGCATCAAAAACGCAAGTGTTGCGGTAATGGTTAGAGTGCTGCTGTCCAATCACAGATTTGAGACTTCATGCCGCTGGCCGCTAACGACTTGCAGAGGTCATCAGTCGCACGAATTGGCCCTCCATCGGCGTACTGCCACCGTCAGCCTTGCGCTCGATCATCTCACAAGGTCTCCTTGCGGCGATAGCTCACCCCGAATTAGTTCGCTTCCGTCAAGAATCGCGGACCGCTATGGCACTATTGGGTCATCACGCTGTACGACCCATTGCCAGCGTTTGCCTTGTGTAATTTCGTATTCTTAGCTGTTCCACTCGACGAGTTTGGTTGCAAGTCCGCAGTATTTTCTCGTCGCGGTTTCATATTTCGTGTAATGGAGAACCGACTGCCCAATCGCGCGAAGCCGAGTCGAAAAATCAGGCAACTCCAAATCAACGACCGGCGTTTCCCATTTTCTGGGCCTCGCCCGTTTAGACATAAACTCAACGCCAATGCTGATCCGAGGAAAAGTTGCCGTTGCCAAGGCCCGGCCACCCCAGTGGATCACACTGTTATTCCAGCCCAATGCGGAGCCGGCGGTGGCAGGCAGTGGAACCACATTTCGAAGCAATATTTCTAATTCATGATGCGAAACCGCTGTCCAGTCTAAGTAACACGCTGGAAGGGATGGCGGCACACGGTCCTGTGGGATCACGTACATGCACCCATTATCAATGGTGGCGTCGGTAAGCGGGATCCAGATCGTTATTCGCTCTTCGTCGTTCCTGCTATCAACGTGGGGCGACCACCCACTTGCTCGCACTTGAGGATCTACTCGGTATGTCCAAACCCCGGCCGCTTGCAGGTATCCGGTGCCAAGCTTGCGGCTCAAGAAATAAACCAGCGCAGGCGTTCGCGGTATTGCCCAGAATTCATCATACACAAATGAGAATACCGGAGGCCAACCCGAGCTGCGCAATGTCTCGACAGCCTTGGACATCCGCGCAACAACGGCAGGTGCAATGATTCCTGGGATCTGAAAGTAGCCGTGTCTTTCAAGATGCGCACACGCCCAAGCCGCTTGCTCTGATGACAGAGGTACACCTTGCAGATTCTCCAGATCTTGATTAATCATTATCCCGAGCTCTGGGCACAGAGTTCGCCAATATGCGCAATCGACCGCCTTCTCAAATAGGTTGTTGACCTCATTTTCCGGAATTAATGATTGCGCGAGAAGCTTTTGGGCAATGCCCTTAAACTGTTCATTGCTTAGCATTTTTTACTCCAACCGTGCGAGTGGCCTAACACGAACTCCCCTGTCTTGCCAAAAACATTAACCTCACGCGACCTGGCTGCCAATCCATTTTCCCGCGCGAAATTCACATGACTTGAAAGTTTAGTCTTTAACTCGGCCGCGCCGAGCGGGGAGCAAGGTAGTTTGTCAGTACAGCGAATACGCCTTCGCGAACGTGCAAGTTCTGCTCGGCAACCGATGGTTGGCAGCATGCGGCCATGGCGATCCACAATCGCCATGATTTTCAAGCCTTTTCCGCGCTTTGTGGCTCCGACATCCGCGCCGCCGGCTTTGGCCATCACCAACGTCGCGTCGATGAAGCATTCTTCTTCATCAAACGCGCCTCTGTCGCGAAGCTCGTTAGCAACATCCGTCAGCACGCGACGCAGAACCTCGTTGCTGCACCACGTCCGAAAGCGCCGATGCACCGTTTTGTAGTTCGGATACCTCTGCTACTGATCGGGCGACGGGTAGATGACGTGTAAGCCGTGAGCAGATTACCGTCAGGGCTGAGTTTTCTACCGACGCGGCCTAGGTGACTACTCCCCGTGCCGCGGTTGCTGATCGAGCAGAACAATGAAGAATGCGGCAAAGATTAGTTGAAATCCTACCGAGACTAGGACGCTCGCGGCGCACACGATCCTGATCAATGTGTAGCCTTCGACCGGTCCGAACGATCGATTATACCAATAGAACAGCCCGTAGCACGCGATCGTCGCACCAATGATCACCAGTATGCCGCCGCCGAGAAGGCATTTTTCGAGATTGAACAACCGCTAGCTATGTTGAACAGCGGATCCGGAACTAGCAGATTCCTTTCGATTGCAACGAATTTTGCGAACACCCAGAAGCATACTGCCTGAATCCCAACGACTAACAGAGTACAGGTCATTATTAGCGTGTGTTGGGCGAAGGTGATCGAGCCGATTTTGACGTTTGTGAAAACTAGAGTGGTCGATGCCAGTGCACTTAACAATGCGAGGGTAAACCCAGGATAAAGGAACAAAGCCTCAGGGCTCAGTAACAGGTAAAAGCGAAGGCTGCGCCAGCCATCGTGCCAACTCCGAAGATGCGATGGCCGCCCGCGGCCATCAGGCGATAGCGTGGTCGGGACCTCGGTAATTCGTAAACCTTGGATCGTCGACTTGACGATCATTTCCAACGCAAATTCCATTCCGCGCGACGACAAGCCCAATCGCAAAATCGCATCCCGCCGAAATCCTCGCAGACCACAATAGAAATCATTGACGGGGCTGCGGAAGAGCATCCGCCCGATCAAGGTCAGCAGCGGATTGCCAAAATAACGGTGCGACGGCGGCATGGCGCTGGCCCGTATGCCGCCTGCATAACGGTTGCCTATGACTAGGTCATAGCCATCCTGGAGTTTTTCGAGGAAGGCATCAAGCGACTCGAAATCGTAGCTATCATCGGAGTCCCCCATGATGATGAACGTTCCACAAGCAGCCCGGATACCTGCTTGCAATGCGCTGCCATAGCCGCGCTGGGAAACAGTGATTATCTTCGCGCCAAGCGATTTCGCAATTTCGGCAGATTCATCCGTGCTGCCGTTGTCTGCGACGACGATCTCGCCTAGGAAGTTCTGGCGCAAAAGATAGGTCCGCGCCTTCCTAATACAGCTAGCCAGTGTCTTCGCTTCATTAAGGCACGGCATCACTATGCTAAGTGTCACGTTTGATTCGATCATCCAGAAATCCAATCTTCCTCACGACAATGAAGTGCAGATTTCTCAAGATCGACGAGTCGTGATAGCCGCAATCTGTAACGTCATGGACGTTTCAATGCAGCAGTCGTGCGTACCTTATCCCGAAATGCTCGCGCATGTGTCATTTCATCGTCACTCCATTCATGGTCCTCTTGTCCTCCGTCAACATCGGCACTCAAATTATCGAAAACGAAAGGTGCCTTGAACTTGAATTTTGCATCGGGCTTAGCAATCTGAGCCCTGCGGTACTCTTCCGTAGCAGATCGGAACTCGACGAATTTCACTGCTTGGAACAGAGTCAAAGCCAGACCAACCGTGGCAATCCCACCTGATACGCCGAACCAGTTCAAACCGCTGTGCTTATCCTCATGGTTGCTGTGCTTATGCTCATGATTAACGTATGTGTTAACGGACAGGACGATAAAAAAGTTAACGGACAGGACGACAACAAAAACGAGCGCCAGCGCTAGGCCGGATAACTCAGCAGGAGCGGGCCCCCAAAATTTTTGGGGCCTGGTGGCTGCGAACACACAGAACTCAGAGAGAATCACCGTCGATGCTGCGGCTACGGCCAACATCTCGCGCGAATATATCTCGCGCGAAGATGCAGCGCGCTGATAAACTCCGACAACTGCCCACGCGGCCAAGGCCGCCAGGCCTGCCATAAAGGCGGTCTCGGCTCCGTTTAAAGGGACGACAGTCGGCTTGGCTCCGTTTAATGCGATTACAGTCGGGATAGCAAACAGCGCCAATACGAGCGCAAGGACCGTGGCGTATCGCTCGCCTACTTCCCTCAATGTCACCGGCAAGGCAAGGAAGAGCAGAAGCGCACTCGGGATGAAATAACGCGAACCGAAAGACCAATCGCCGTTCCAAGCATAGAACCCTGAGATAATCGCTAGATTGGCGACGTTGACGAGGCAGCTTAATCCGAAAAAGAATCTCCACTCGGAGGGTAAGGACTTGCGAAACGAGAAGCCAAGAGAGGCAAAAAAAGCGAGTCCTAATAACGGCGTGAAAGTGAGAAGGCCTACCCTGTGGCTGAATAAGACCTTCACCGCGACGGCGAAACTAGGCAAGCCAATCGACTGAAACGTCTCATCTCCGAAAGAAAGGGGCGAATGGAGCCAACTACCCGTCATCCACTGGTTTACTTGCATCACTTGGAGGAGGCCAGCGAAACAGCCGA
>Ga0306926_10002507_pt1 | contig 18680 bp, 14 predicted proteins | sample flu12Cox44000178_FD_203759 | JGI IMG/M metagenome (GOLD analysis project Ga0306926, IMG submission 203759) | Lab enrichment of tropical soil microbial communities from Luquillo Experimental Forest, Puerto Rico - flux8day.12C.oxic.44.000.178 (v2)... | ecosystem: Environmental > Terrestrial >... | reverse complement strand
ACAAGGAAACGGAGTGGTGCTACGAGGCGCCGTTCTACACGCTGGGCCCGCTGGTGACGGACATTGCGCCGGGCTACGACCACATCACGAGCGCGATTGGAGCGGCGATGATTGGCTGGCATGGCGCTTCGATGCTGTGCTACGTGACGCCGAAGGAGCATCTGGGGCTGCCGAACCCGGAGGATGTGAAGCAGGGGGTGATCGCCTACAAGATTGCGGCGCACGCGGCGGACGTGGCGCGGCACCGGCCGGGGGCGCGGGACCGCGACGATGCCATCAGTTATGCGCGCTTTTTGTTCGACTGGAACAAGCAGTTTGAGCTTTCGCTCGATCCCGCGACGGCGAAGGCGATGCACGACGAGAATTTGCCGGACGACTTCTACAAGGAAGCGAAGTTCTGCTCGATGTGCGGGCCGAAGTTCTGCTCGATGAACATCACGCAACTGGCGGAAGCCGAAGGCGGCCACGACCAGGCCGAGCGCAAGCAGAAATTCGTAGAGCTACTCACCAAGGTGCAAGGCGCGTAAGAAGCCGCTGATCAAAAATGCCTGATCAGACTGAACAAAACGCAGGTTAGCCACACAAAAAGGAAGATAACGGACAGCCAGAAGGCCAGCATGGGCCCGCTTTGCGGAAACAAGCGACTGTGTTCACGTAGGATCCATGGCAACGCCAGAAAAATAGATGTTTTTCGCTCGGCCGGCGCGACTTGCCTCAATTGATTCGCCATTCTTCCGACAATGAGGAAGGTCACAGCGCCCGTAACCACGGAAGCTACAAGGAAAATAGTCGTCGCTGGAGACAACGGAATATCTCTCGAGTTGCCTCCAAATCATACCTTGAAACGAATCGGCGGTGCGCGCCTAGCCCAAGGCTCGGACTTTCGCGAGAACCTTAGGGGCGAGCGACGCCGGCAAGGGCGTGTACCCGTGCTTTTCGGCGCTGTCCTGGCCCGTGGCGAACACCCACTCGAGGAAATTAACCAGCGCCTTGGAGCGTTCGGGGTCGCTGGCTTTCAGCGGCACGTAAAGCCAGGTGAAGCTCACGATCGGATAAGCCTCGCTGCCCGGGGCATTCGAAAGAGAAACGCGGAAGTCCGCTGGAATCGCCTTCTCGAAAGAATGGTAAGCCGCCGCAATGCTCGACTGCGTGGCTCCGACAAACTTTCCTGAGGAATTTTGGACCACGCCGACGCCCACGCTGCTCTCGGTCATTGTGAAGCCAAGCTCGATGTAGCCGATGGCGCCGGAGGTGCTCTTCACCTTTTCCATCATGTCCTCGCCGCGATTTGCGCTGGTTCCGACGGGCCAAGCCGGTGAGGGAGTCTTGCCGATCTGGCTGCGCCACTTCGGGCTAGCCTTCGACAGAAAATCACTGAAAATGTAATTCGACCCTTTTCCTTCCGTGCGGTGTACTACCGTAATATCCAGACGGGGCAACGTCTGGCCGGGGTTGATTTCTCTGATTTTGGGGTCATCCCAGGTCTTGATGTTTCCGAGAAAAATGTCCGCAAGGACCGGCCCTGAGAAGTGAAGCCCTTTTGCGCCAGGAACATGGTAAATGGGGACGATGGCGACGAGCACAGTGGGAATCTGCATAATGGAAGTTCCGCTCAACTGTTCGTCGCTCATGGGCACTTCACCGGCGGCGAAATCTCCGACGCCACGGGAAATATCTTCAATGCCTTTCACCGTGCCGGTGCTGAGATAGCGGACCTGCACCTTGGGGTTGAGCTTGTTGTAGTCTTCGATCCAGTGCGAATAGAGCGGTGTTGGAAGGTTCGACCCGCTGCCCACCAAGGCCACCGCATTTTGGCAGTCCGCCGGGAGGGCAAAAGACATCATCAAGAGGACCAGTGATGACCAAGCAACGAACTTGCGCGTCCCTGAGGTCATAGTAAATGCACTCCTTGATTCGAAGTGGGTTGATGGTTTCTTTCTATGTTGGCCTCAAGTAGCTACGCCTGCAATAACCAAGTCCGATACGGGCGCCTATCGGTTAATGCGGCTTTGACGGCCCGGAGTACTATCTGTAGGATTTTGACTCGCAATGCTTTGCTAAAGCACGCTTCTCTCGAAAGTGCCTGCCGAGCAAGCGTGCGTCGTGAAATCCATATTGAGGAACCACTTAATGCGAATTTATTCTGCCGGTGCTTGCGCAGCTCTTGTATTGGGGGGGCTCGTCTTCGGCCAGCAGCCGCAAAGCCCGCCCGCCAAGCTCTTTGCCCCCGATGAGTTCACCAATCTGCTGGACGCAAAAATCAAGGCGGAATGGCAGGCCATCAAGGGCAAAGACCAGAAGGCGTACGGTGATCTTCTGGCTGACGAGTTTGTTGGCGTCGAGGCCGACGGTAACGGGGAACGATACAAGTGGAAGGCCTTGAGCGAGCTGCAGCAGAGTGCCGTCAACGACTTCACGCTCTCCTTTCTCAAGGTGACGTCTCTCTGCGGGGATGTAGCGTTCGCCCGCTACGAAGTCTTTGTCAAGTTTCCCCCGAACTCCACCGTGCGGTTTGAAAAACTCCTCGTCGGTGAAGTCTGGGTTAAGCGCGACGGACAATGGAAGGCTCTTCACTACCAGGAGACCCGCGTCAAGTAGCAAGGAGTTCTTGCGAATGATGCGGACCCGGAGGACGAGGCCATCGCAACTTTGAGAAAACGGTACTGGTCCCTACAACCCGGGTGACTTATTCGCACTCCGCGGGCATGGCGCGAATGGCATCCTCTGAAGTACACGGGCGCTTCTTCTTCGCCGGCGTAAGTCCCGGCTTGGGGTAACGGAGGATCCAAAGCCCCTCGTTGTTGGCCAAATAAATCAGGCCACGGCCCGCATCCTGGAGGAAGCTCGTCACGCCCGCAAAAGTTTGGAGCACCTTGGGGTGGGCGGGATCGCTCAGGTCCAGGACCTTGACGGTCTCCGTGGCATTGTCGGAGCTGTGGATGACCTCTTTGGAGCTTCTGTCCGGGACTGCGGCGAGGCCCACGTCGGGACTGACCATCTCGAGCTTGCCCGCCGTGGCGTCGTTTGCCGAGTTAGTACTTTTCACAAGGCTGGGTAAAGCTGGCTTGGTCACGTCCACGACGGTAAAGCCTTGCTTGGATGCCTTCTGGACGTAGAGATATTGTTTTTCCCCTTTGTTTTGGAGAAGCATCTCGCTGCCTGGGGCTTCCTGCAGGGGTAAGTGAGCGATCACTTTTGCGGGAACCTCGGTCGGCTTGTTGTTGGCATGAGTGCTGGGCACGGACATCGCCACGGCGGCTGCCGCGCAAACCAGGCAGACGCGGCCCAAATTGCTCCACATGAATCCTTCTCGAATATTGCTCATCACTTCCTCCTTGCACTGCTCCGGGACGTGTTCTCTTTAACTCTGTTGTTTTTGGTTTCCATGGGTAGTTGCCGAAAGGACCATAAGAAATATGCAATCACAGAGCCGATGACCGCTAAGGAGTGGGAGGGGCACGAGTGTAAAGGCGATTGTCCAGGGAAACAGGAAACTGGGGCCGCGGATCCCTTATCGTCCTTGGAGACGAGGCTACGCGCGGAAACGTGAGGATTCCGGAGGGTAGTGGCGGGAACAGATAGAAATCTTTGGCCAGAAGTTTGGCCGTCACCTGCGGAGGAACGGAGCGAACCCACGACGCTTCGGCCTCGCTTCTGCTGAAATGAGGGATCCGACTGGCTAAGCCAATGAGGAGAGAAAATGCGCACAACCACAACAATAGACCGCGCCAGACGGAGAGACGATGCCCCTTCGTTTTTCGACATGCATGCGGCGGCATCTCAAACCAGCCGATCAAGAATTCGCCTCGCTCGTAAGTATACACCGATGAAGCCACTGAGCCGGAATCGCTGAATCCCGGACTCAGTGGCCTGTCTCAGGTCTCTTTGCCGCAACAACTATTGCCGCCCGTAAACCGCAATGCAGCCGTTGGCACTCTGCGTACCGCAGAGGGCACCCGCCTGTGTGGGCACAAAGATCTGGTTCGTGAATTGATTGACCGTAATGCTATGAGAGTTGGAACCCGTGGTCACATTGACGAGCCACTGGCGCGTTCCGGCATCAACAACCCCCATGATCGGGCCGCTGGGCATATCGCGACCGGCGGTGTAATAGCGGTTGTCGCCAGGATTGTACCAGACCTCGTCGGTACCGCCGCTCTCATTGATTTTGACCTCGCTGGTGGCGCAGGCGGCGCTGGTGGTGCAAGTGCCGTCGAAGATGATTAGCAGCGGAGGGAATTGGACGCCGTCGTGGCCGCCACAGCCGATCAGGAAATCGTGACCCGGACCCTGCACGATGCCGGCCGGCATGCAATTGAGCGTTGGAACGACGTTAACCACCACGGGCCCGGCGGGATTCCCGATCCTAGGATCGATTTCATCGATACATCCCACGGCAACGCTGGACTGAGTAGCTAAATTCGAAACCGTGCAACTGAGGTTTTCGACATAGAAAGTGCCGTGCAGCGGATTGAAGCCCACTGCCCCCGTTCCAGCCACGGCAATTTCGCCCAGTTGGTTCGCACCCGCCGCCCCAGTGTTCGTGATGAAGAACCCCGTGTTGCCATCAACGATGGGAGCGTGGTGGCAAGGCACATTCCCGCCTCCAGGGCCGACGCCCGTTCCGGAGACGCCAGACGACACGCTAGTGGATGCATCCGGACAAGGACCACCATTGGGCGTCGCTTCATCAACTGGTACTGTTGCATCCTCTGCGGCTACGCCGTCATAGTAAATCTGGCCGAGGATGCAAGTCGGATAGTTCGGCCCAGCGGGGAAAGCCTGAGACCTGCCGCCATTGCCCACGATCGTTCCCTGGTTGGGAACGCTAGCCGGAGTGTAATTTGCCAATGGGTTCACCGGGAGGCAATAGCCTCCCGCAGCCATGCCTGCAGCGCTGCGATTCACAATATCTGTGACGTCAATCAGTGTAACGAAGGGAAGGCCAGGATCCCCATTGGCTATGGTGAGGATATCACGACCGCCGACGGCTCCATAAGCCATCTCATCGGCGCGGTCGTCTGCACAGGTCGGGTCGCTACCCGCTCCGCCGTTCCAAGTTTGGATGCACGGTGCCACGCCTGAAGTGCTGTCAAAGGCGGGAGACGTACCAGTGGGAAAGTCAGCAAGGACTGTTGGTGGATTAGTGGTGAGATCGAACGCGATGACAGAGGCGCTGCCGCTGCCAACGAAAAGCGTGTTTCCGTCTGGGGTCACGAGAAGCCCATTGGGACCCGAGAGGGGGTTCACGCCATTCGAGCGCGAAGCGCAACACTGTGCTCCTGGCAATCCGCCAAAATTCCCGTTGTCGCCAAACCCTGGAAACTTGTTCGCGAAGGGGGCAAAAAAGTTTTTGTTTCTGCAGCCAAAACGCGTAAGGCCGCCGCTGGCCGGGTCGGGTATGCCGGTGATGATGGAAGGAATGCCGGGGAGGCATGGGCTGGCGTTGTTCCCCGCATTGGCAACCTGGTTGAGCCCGCCAATGGTGTTTACGGCAAAGTTATGAACCGCGTCGGTAACCACAACGTCCAGGCCGATACGATCGGACGTATAAACCCTTTGCTGAATGGGATCGAACCAACTTATGTCGAAGGAGTTGAACGGACCGCCGGGCTCACCGGTAGGATTATGCTCGGGCACCGGGATGACGTTGAGAACAGCGTAAGCTCCGTTTGTAGTCGTTCCGCAAGTGGGACAATGCGGCTGCCCTCCGCAACTGTTCAACAGAAACGCGAGGGCTAGCACAGCGGCTACTTCCAGAATAATCCTTGCCAGAGTGCTCCTCATCGAAAATCCTCCTCTAGGAATTCCGCTTGAATTCTCCGTACCACCTTGATGCTTTTGGTGTTGGATTTGCATGGGGGTTCTCCATCCGGCTGGCCTAGAAGCGGAACTGCAGCCGCTGTAGGAACACTACGTAAGTCTGCGGCGTGGCACCAATGGTGCTCGGTTGTTTCAATTGGTTAATATCGACATTGGACATAAATCGTACCCAATAGTTGAGATACCAGTTAACGCCGAATGTAAACTGGTCAGTGTGGCGGTTGAAGGTGGGCACTTGCTGAGGAGTCTGGAGGTTGTTGAAGAAGATGCCCGGCTCGTTGCCTTGAATGCCAGAGTAGCGGAACGCCAGTTGCCAGGCGCCCCATCCGCGGCCGCCGCCTCCTGGGCCTTCTGGAGCCCCGCCAAACACAGGATGCTTGACGCGCGGCGTACCGTTTTCGGGCTGCTTTTCCCCGGTTAGAATGTAGGTAATCGAGGTGTCCCACGCTTGAAAGCGGACGTTTGGCAGATTGGCGAATCCAAGTCCGCCGAGAGTCAGGGTGCCAACCCCGGTACGATTCCAAGATGCCGAAACATATTCATCGCGCAAGGCGAGAGGGCCCCTTAGATAAGTGAATTCACCCATGTAGCGCCACACATTGCCGTTGGCCTGGAACTGCGGGAACCAGGTATAGGCGACATCCGGCATGGCCATCGTGGGCGTCAGTTCGCCGGAAAGGCCGCGCGTCTGGCTGTAATCGAGGGCGCCGCCAAAAGCAAACCCCTGCAGCGCGCTGTCTTTCTTATCCCGCCAGGGGTAGAAGCGGACTCTGCCCGAGGTTTCTGGCACGCTGGTGGTGTTGTTGGTGGCATAACCTTTTCCGTTGAAGATGCCGGCCCAATATTGGAACGCCCCGTCGTGGAGATCGCCATGAATGGTGGCGCCAGGGCTGCGGAAGGCCGAGGCAGCGTTGGGATACAACAGTGATTGCAAACCGCGCTCCACGAAATCAATGTTAGTGACGGCGGTGAGTTCTTCCTGAGCGAACGGCACTTTGAACTGGCCGGCCTGTACCTGCAAGGCGTTGTTGTATTTCGCGTTCAGGTACAGGTCCCGGAGCACGGAGCCGGCCGTAGGGGCGGCATCGATGAGCAGAGCGAACTGATAGTGCGTGCCGTAATTCCCTTGGAACCCGAACCGAGCGCGGCGCACAGTGAAAGAGTCAGGGGGCGCGCCGTCGCCAGTGTAGGAGCGGTAGTCGGTTTGTACATATCCGTACGGTTGAATTTGAAACTGCCCGTCGGCGGACCTAATGAAGAAATGCTCCCCGTTCCATCCAGCGCTCACGGGCGACGCACCCTCTTTTTTCTCGGCGGGCTTTTGGTAAGGATCCGGCAGCGGTTCAGCTTCAGCTTCAGTTTCAGCGGGAGCAGCCGGGGCAACGCTCGGGGTGGCCGGCAGCGGCATACTGGCATTAATCAGATGAGCGCCCTCATTCGCAGGCGCTGGAGCGCGCGACTTCACCTCGGCGAGCTGCTCAACAAGCATTTTCAGTTGCTCGATCGTCCGCCGTTGTGCGGCTAATTCCTCACGTAACTGTTCCACTTCCGCCTTGCTCGCTGTCGTGGAGGCAGCCGGTGCGCCGTTCCCAGCAGACTTGTCGCTCTGAGCCACGGCACGCGGGCCAATCGCGACAAGCCCCAGGGCAAGTGCCAAAAGCACAAAGCACGTCCTAAATGAATTCATGTTTCCTCCCCACCCGAATGGTCGGGTCAGCGGACCAGTGTGTGGCGGTCAGCGTTTAGCTCATAACAGGGTGCATGTCAAGCAAAAAAATTTCTGGAATGGTTCACGGAGTCCGATGCTGGCTCTTTTTTCCCAACAAAAGAGGCGCACCTCAACCGCTTTTCCGCGCCGAATTTTTGCGGATGTCACCGTTACGTCCGCTCGCCAGCGGATGTAATGGCAAGAAGACGCGACAACGCGGCACCCCTTGCGCAGCGCGTTTACGTCAGAGTCGTTGTCCCCGAACCCCCGCAAGAAAATAAGGCGAAATTACGAGAGAACTATTAGCATTCGCGCGCCAGCCTCGTCAGTTTCTTTTTTTTGTACTGTTCGGTAAGAGTAACGGGCACGCATCCTGGAACCTCTAGCGCGAGCGCTTGATTTCGGTAGCCCCGCCGGCTCCTGAGTAATTCGCCCGAAATGTGCAAAACAGTTGTTGTTTCGAACCGCCGAAGAAAATGGAATTCGCCCGTTTTACCGGGCGCGTTCTCTGTTATTCGAGCTCCTTCTGGAGGGGGATCACTCCCGGCACCAGCCACCTTTCCCACATCTCATCGACCTTGTTTTGGAAGTAGGCGATATCTTCGTCGGCGAAATGCGCGAACCTTCCTTGCCTGAGCAAGTAATCGCGGACAGGCAACCTCTTGAATTTGCCCTTCGCAATCTGCTCCGTTTTGCCGTAAAGGCTCAACTTCCCTTTTTCGACTTCGTACAGCGGCCAGATGCCCGTGTTCACCGCCAGTTCGCCCAGCTCAAAGGCAATCGCCGGATCGAAGTCCCAGCCCTTCGGGCACGGGTTGAGGCAGTGTATGAACGTCGGCCCGCCGATCGACAACGCTTTGCGAACGTTGTTCATCGCCTGCAGCGGATAGGAAGTGGAGATCGTCCCAACGTACTTGACCGTCGGATGGCCGGCCACGATGAGTGGCGCGACATTCTTCTTCCAACGGTGATGCATGATCCGCTTTACTCTGCCAGGCGTGCTGAACGAAGTATTCACGCCGTATGGCGATGTTCCCGAGACTTGTATGTCGGTGTTGGCGTAAGTTTCGTTGTCGTACAGGAATATCAGGAGGTTGTAGTCCGGGTGGGTCATCGTCGCAGAAATCGCGCTGAGACCCATGTCGGCCCCGCCGCCATCACCGCAGAAAGCGATGACATTGATGGGTTCATCTTTCATGAAGCCCTTGCGCATCTGGGCGCGCAATGCTGCCGCGACGCCCAACGCGCCGGAGCCGGCGCTGCCCAGTTGTGTGTGCATCCACGGCACACCCCACGGAGTCGCGTAATAGGACGTGTTGGCTACGTACATGCACCCGGTGGCTCCCAGAATAATCGTCCTGGGTCCCGCCGCTTTCGCCATCAGTCTCATCATCTGGGCGGATTCGCATGCTTCACACGTGCGGTGGCCGGATGTGTAATATTCCTCGTGAGGAACCTTCTTCACGCCCTTGAAAGGCTGCAGGTCTTGCGTCGGTTTGGTATCCACGAATGTGCTCATTTGTTCGTTTTCCTTTCTGGCTTCAAGAGTGTGAGTAAACTCACCCGCGCAGCCCGATCCACTGAGTCCAGGGCTGCGCTTTGCCGTTCGCAGCCTGGAAAATGATGTCGGTCATTTCTTCCACGTCAGGCACTGTCACTTCACGCCCGCCGAGCCCGCAAATAAAGCCCAGCACTGGCGGCCTGGCGGAGGCGTTGGTGTACATGGCGGAACGAACTTCGGTGGCCACGACGCCACTGAGGTCCGGTGAACCGAACGAGAAGTCGCGATCAATTACGCCGATCGCGCGGAACCGCTCGAGGCACTTGGCGATTTCCTTGCCGGCAAAAGGCCGGAACCAGCGCAAGCGCACGAAGCCGACTTTTCTGCCTTCCGCTCGCAGTTTCCGAACCGCCACTTTTGCCGAGGTGGACATCGTCCCCATGCCAAGCAGGACGACTTCCGCATCTCCCGTCATGTACTCTTCGAAGAATGGATTGCCGTACTTCCTCCCGAAGATGCGTTCGAAGTCTGCGTAGACCTCGCGGATCACCTCGCAAGCGCGCTCGGTGACCGCAAAGTTCTGCCGCCGGATCTCCATTACCCAATCTTCGTTGGCTTGCGGAGCCACGGAAATCACGTTGTCGGGATGGAGCAACAGGTCGCCACGGTCATAGCGCGGCAGGAACTTCTTGACTTGCTCCTGCGTTGGGATTTTGACCAGTGCCTGTGAGTGAGTCAGGAACGCGCCGTCGCAGCTGATGGCGATCGGCACGAAGATGCGGCGATCTTCTGCAACGCGGTAGGCGATCAGCGCCGTATCGAGCGCTTCCTGACCGTTGTCCACCCAGTTCAGAAGCCAGCCAAGGTCGCGTACGGCCAAAGCATCGTTATGTTCCACACCGAACGCGCCGGGATCATCCAAGGCCCGGTTGCCGACCATGCAGACCATCGGCACGCGCAAAGCAGGGCTGACTGTCAGGCATTCCATCGCGTACATCCAGCCTACGCCGCTCGAACCGCAGAACACGCGCGCGCCGCAGGCCGATGCATGCTTCACGATTTCGAACTGCGAATGCTCGCCTTCCGCGACAATGAATTCGCAGTCCATCTCGCCGTCAGCCACCAGCTGGCTGATGTACTGCATCACCGTGTCGTAAGGCCGGATCGGGTAAGCCGTGATCACATCCACGTTGGCAAGCTTGCAAGCAACCGCAATGGCCTCGGCGCCGGTAATCAGGGCTTCTTGCTCGCAAGTCTTCTTTTTCTCCTCAAGGGGCAGTGCTGTCGCTGTCATTTGAATCTCCTGATTTTCAATCTGCGCGCCCGCTCAGCCCTTCTTGGCTATTTCAAGAGCCGCGGGAATCTGTTCTTGGTACTGGCCGCGATAACGGAAGCCTTGTGACCTTTGTTCAAAAGGCTCAGCCGACTCAATCGTCTTCTCCAGCCACTTCAGGTAAGCGTCTTGATCCTTCTTGAAGTTCACCCACTGGCTGTCGTTACCGTGGAAATGAGACTCGTTGACCATGGTGATGCAGTCCTCGACCGGGCACACTGCTTCGCAGATCCCACAACCGCAGCAACTCTCGAGATTGGCGTTGTATGTGCCATCCGGAGTCACATCAAAAGAGCCGTCCGGGCAGTTGAGCCAGCACAGCGTGCACTTCGTGCAGGTCTTGAAGTTAACGACTGGACGGAAGGATCGGGTCGAATACTTTTTGAAGCGCTCGTTTCGAGCCGGGCGGAATCCGCCATGCTCTTTGGTGATGGGATCTTCGAACGTTCCGCCCTGTGGCTGACCCTTGATCGAAACACCGAGTCGCATCTCATGCCACCGCGGCAAGGTGTAGTGTTCCAGCGGGTCCGCGCTGCCTTGGCCCGGCTTCACTTCAGCCGCGCTGAAGCGTTCGAACGCGTTGTGGGCCGACGTAACCTTCAACGTACTTTCGAGCTTCTCGCTGATAAACTGTTTAACCGCCTTTAGGCCGACCAGTTGGGGCAAAGCCTTCGCGATCGCGCCAAGAACACGCACATCCGTGTGGTCATCCTTGTAAACCCACATTCCGGAAAAATTGGTGATGCCTTTCAGCACTCCCAGCTTGTAGGACTCATTGCGCTTGTGAATGACCTTGAAGAGTGCGGGCGCGTCCAGCTGAGAAACGACGATGAGCGTACCGCCTGGCTTCAGCGCTGCATGCACCGGCCGCAGGCCATACCACGCCCACGACTCCGTCCCTTTGCACAGAGTGTCATCGAGGACCACGGTCGCGTCAACGGCCTTTGGCTCGTACTGCGCCATCCCGGCCTCCAGCGTCTGCTCGTCGCTGGCGACGATAGCGAAGCCTTTCGCTGGTATTCCATTGCGCTCCGGACTGTCTCCATAACGGCCGAAGGAAATGCCCAGCTTGCCCTCATTGTGAGCAGCCAGAACAATGCCGCGCGTTATGTTTTTCGCCAGGGTCTTTTGAAAGACCCCGCGGTAGATGATTTCAACCGCAAATAACTGGCCCATGTGGCAACCTCCATTCTTCTAGAGCATTTGCAAGATGATTTTCTCGATTTCCGATAAGTGCCGACGCATGGCAGCCTCAGCAGCTGCTGTATCGCCCTCCTTTAGTGCTGCAAGGATGCGGTGGTGGCCGGCAAGAGACCTCACCTGCCGATCTCCTACCTGCAAGGAGCGCTCCCGCATTTCGCGCAAGGAATCCATCAAACCATGCGTCAGTTTCAGCATGACGCTGTTATCGGCGGCCAGCGCGATCGTGTAGTGAAAGGCGGTGTCTTCTTCGGTCGCGGGTTCCTCCAGGCGGACCTTCTCCTCCTGGCGGTGCAAAATCGTCTCCATTTCCGCGATGTGCTTCGCAGTCGCATGCAGCGCGGCCCGTCGAGCTAAGGCCGGTTCGATGATCATGCGAACGTCGAGCAATTCGTTAATGACTTTGTGCTTCTGCAAAAGAACATTCGCCACCGGACTGACTACCGTGTCGATCGACGGATCGCGAACCACCGTGCCCACGCCTTGCCGCGGCTCCAGGAGGCCTACCGCCTGCAGGCTGCGAATCGCGTCACGGACCGAACTGCGGCTGACGCCGAATCTCCGCACCAGCTCACGCTCCGGAGGAAGCATGTCGCCGGGCTTGAGTTGGGTAAGGATGTGAGTTTGCAGTTGCTCGGCGACCCTGGTGAAAACCCGGTTCCGGGGTATGGCTTCCAAGCCGAGTTTGGACCGCGCGCTGCCTGTCACGGGAGTTGGTCCGATGACTGACCTCTGACCGCCCTATTTCCACTCAGCGCCGGAAATTGCGCAGTGACGTTTATCATCCTTCTTTGTGACCAAAACACCTGATCCCTGTGACGTTCATGTTCGTCCCTGGCCTCTAGCGGCTCCAACCGATCGCCGCGCGCCGCCTCGGTCGCCCGATTTCCAGTCGAAAACCGCAACGAGTCCTTCCGACTTCAGTTTTGGCGGCGCGTCCAATCTCTTCTCGGTCGCTACGCTTTTCTGATAAACAGTAGGTTTGCATCTTAGCCACGCCATCCTTCTGTTTTTCGCTGCCGCGATCGCTGGGACATTGAACGCTGTGGCAGGCGGGGGCAGCTTCGTGTCGTTTCCGGCCCTGCTTTTCACGCGCGTGCCCGCCGTCACGGCCAACGCGACCAACACGGTCGCCCTGTGGCCGGGCCTGGCAGCCAGCACCGTCGCCTACCTGAAACGCTTGAGCGCCCCGATGCGCCTGATGGTTCCGCTGCTCTTGACCAGCGTGGCTGGCGGTTGGGCCGGAGCGCTACTTTTGCTCCGAACTCCTCAGCATACCTTCCTGCATCTCGTGCCTTGGCTGCTGCTCGGCGGCACGTTGCTGTTCGCCTTCGGCAACCGAATCCGCGCGACCGCAGGCCGTGCGGCCGTTGTCGACGATCTCGGGCAATTGTCGTGGCAGGCGATTACCGTCGCGTCGATCCTCGAGCTGTTGCTCGCCGTGTATGGCGGATACTTCGGAGCCGGGATAGGTTTCGTAACGCTGGGAATGCTGGCGGCGCTCGGTATGCGCGACATTCTGGCTATGGGTGCTATTCGGACGCTGCTCGCTGCCGCGATTAATGCCGCCGCGGTCGTAACCTTTATCTGGGTGGGTGCCGTCTTGTGGCCACAATGTTTCGTGATGCTCGCCGGTGCCCTCTCGGGAGGATGGTTCGGGGCGCACTACGCACAGAAGGCCGACCCACAAAAAATGCGTTACCTCGTGATCGGCGTGGGCCTGGCGATGAGCGCTTATTTCTTTGTCACCACTCGTTAGGCTAAAAGCGCAGGAGACTTGATACCATTTTGACTTGCCACTGGTTCCCTGCCAAAAAAGAGCACCTTTTTCCCTGGAACTCGAGAAAGGCCAGCACCAAATGACCCTGAAGTCGCGGAAATGCTCATAGACGTTTTGCAATTCAGTGCCCGGAGTCATATAACATAAAACCTCCTTGCTGCAGGATCTCGAGGCTGGGCGGCCCATGGAGCTCGAAGCGCTCGCCGGCGCGGCTGTGGAATTGGGCGCGCGGCCAAATCTTTCTATGCAATACAGGGGAACGGTGTATAGTTGCGTGAAGCTGCTGGCCCAGCGCCCTGCCTTCGACCGCCCCGAAGTAGCCATCCTGGATTCCACCGCCCGCCGGGAAAATGCAGGCTCTTGTTCCGGATCCAAAAACGGTACTGTTCGGGGCTTGACAAGCAAAATGTCAGGTATATACTCACGCTGGTCCACTTACCGGACCAGTTGGAGTCCGCGATGCCTCTGGCCCTCAAACCTGACTTCGAGACCGTCCGCCGCGACAAAGTCTATGAAGGTGTCGCCAAGCAGATCGAGCGGCTGATCCTCAAAAAGCTGCAGCCCGGCGACAAATTGCCGTCCGAACGCGAACTCGCGGAGAGCCTCGGAGTCAGCCGGAGCTCCATTCGAGACGCCATTCGCAGCCTGGAGTTGATGGGCATGGTGGAGCCCCGGCAAGGCGCAGGCACCATTGTTTGCGAAACCTCCCCGGACTCGTTGGTCAATCCTCTCGCCAACGCCCTGAAGCGCAAAGAAGATCTGATCGGCGAGCTTTTCGACTTTCGCAAGATGCTCGAACCGCAACTGGCTGCCCGAGCCGCGACGCGTGCTTCCCCTGACGCGATTTCTGAGATGGAAGTGATCCTCGAACGGCAAGAGGAGAAACTGCACCGAGGAGAGAGCGGCGTCGTTGAAGACTCCGAGTTCCACTACGCCATTGCTTTGGCTGCCGGCAACAGCGTTGTGCTCAAAGTGCTGGATACGCTGATGGATCTGCTGCGCGATTCGCGGGAACGCAGTTTACAGGTGCAGGGACGCCCGCAAAAATCACTGGCGGGCCATCAACGAATTCTGCGTGCGATCAAGCGGCGCGACGCGCGTGCCGCAAAGGTGGCAATGCGACGACATATTGAAAATGTCGAGCAGATCCTGCACAAGATCATGAAGTCATGATGGGCTGAAATGCCGGGCGTCGGCAAATCGCAAGGATTGAAGATATCGTCTTAAGTCCGTTGTAATTTGAGGGGAGGTCAAGGTTATGGGCCGGCTTTTCGCAATCGAAATAATCTATCGAGGTATTTTTCAGAAAACCCTGGCCAAGAATATCAGTCGTGCCATCGTTCTCGCTGCGCATGAGGATGGCAAGCCGGGCATCTCCTTTGGGCGGTACGGAGACAGCCCGGAGCGCAATGGTATCCCCGCCAAGAATTTCGCGATCGTCGCCACAGACGACGTGACTCTTGAGGAGGGGATGGCCAAGTACGAGCCCAAGGAGGTCGATATTACGATCGCCGTGGACGACACTCTCTGCAAAGGCGTGGAGTCCTGGGCTTGGTACGGGCTGCAGCCTGTTAACCGCCTGCTGAAACCCGGCGGCACCCTGATCGTTACCTCGCGCGAAAAACCTGAAACGATCATCACGATGTCGCACCGCAAGGAGCATCCCTATCAACTTGCGATTATGACGGGCACGGTCAGCTTTTCCGGCTTGTGGGCCTACAAGGACGACCACACGGATGTGCGCATCCTGGGCATCATTTCCCGTGTACTGCCTGACTTGTTCACTCTGAAATCGGTTCAAAAAGTAATCATGGATGTATCGAAGGACCCGATCAAGGTCCAATCTGCAGCGAAGGCCTTTGACCGAACGAGCTCGATTACCGTGAGGCCGGATCAGGGCAATCCCGAGGTACCGTACAAATTTGACCTCCCGAAATGGCATGAAATGGGGGAGGGGATCGCCATACCAAGCATCCCGGCCGGTGGCGCCTTTGCAGACCCCGAGACGCGTGCTGTCGGCGGATTCCGGCCGGACCGCAATCCGACTTTTAAAAAGTACACGACGCGCACGATGCGTCCGGTCATTAACTTCGACACGTGTATCAAATGCACGCTTTGCTGGCTGCAATGTCCGGACTCGTGCTTCGACGTCACCCCCGACCACTTGTATGACGCCAACATGCTGGCCTGTTGCGGGTGCGGCGTTTGCGAGGCCGTCTGCCCCGTAAAGGAATGCGTCACCATGGTGAATGAGACGGAATTCGCGGATAACGCCAGCCAGTGGGAGATGTGGAAGAAAGACAAGAAGGGTTACGAGGCTTGGCTTCAGAGTAAGATTGCAGGACGGCGGGAGCGGTCGCATGGATTCCGGTACCGGGGACAATACGAAGAGCAGATTCCCGAAATGCTAAACATCGCCAGTCAGGGTTAAGCGCCCGGGAAGGAGAATGGTCATGGCAGAGGTGGCTACAAGCGTCCAGGAGCACAAGAAAACTGACGAAACTGCCCTGATTACGGGGAGCGAAGCGATCGCCGTTGCCTGTAAGTTGGCGGATGTGGACGTGATCACGGCCTATCCGATCCGTCCCTATGACACCGTCATGCAGTATGTGGCCAAGCTGGTGGCCAACGGCGAACTGGATTGCGAGTATATCGTCGCCGAAGGCGAGCACTCGCAGTTCGAAATCGTGAAACATGCATCCGCCTGTGGCGCGCGCGTTTTTTGCGGGAGCAGCGGTGTCGGCTGGATGTACGCGATGGAAGCGCTGACGGTCACTCCGGCATTGCGCATTCCGATGATCGCGATGGTGGGCAACCGGGCGCTGGACGATCCCGGTGCCTTCGGCGTGGAACACAACGACGCGCTGGCGGTTCGGGATCTCGGCTGGCAACTCGTGTGGGTGAACAGCCCGCAAGAAGCGCTGGACACGGCGCTGATTGCCTACCGGGTATCGGAGGATCGCCGCATATTCCTGCCGTGTGCGATTAGTTGCGATGGCGCATTCCTTACGCACTCGCAGGCGTTAGTCCAGATCCCCACGCAAGAAAAGGTCGACGCCTTCTTGCCACGCTACAACCGTGCGGACTTGTTGCTCCATCCAGACAACCCCATCACGGTTGCCCCGCAGGGAAACGAAGACTGGGTTATGGAGATCCGGCGTCAAAACTTCGCAGCCATGGAGCGGACCGTGGGAGTCATCCGCGAAGCCTACGCTGATTTTGAAAGGATCTTTGGCCGCTCGTACGGCAACCCCTTCTTTGAAGAGTACAAGACCGAAGATGCCGACATCGTGCTCATGGGCATGGGCACATTATCAACACCGGTTAGAGTCGCCATCCGGCAAATGCGCGAGAAAGGAAAGAAAGTGGGTCTTGTGCGCATGCGCTGGTTCCGGCCGTTTGCCGCGGAAGAACTTGCGAACTGCCTGGCCCGCTTTTCGGCCGTGGGAGTGATCGACCGGGATTATTCGTTCGGCTCGCCGTATATGGGCGGCGTGTTGGCCGGCGAGGTCCGCAACGCGCTGTACCCGTCGCCTGGACGCAAGCCGCCTGTACTTGGATTCATTTGCGGCCTGGGTGGGCGCGAAGTCACCGTGCCGGATGTGGAGAAAATGGCCGAGTCTGTTTATCGGGCGGCCGAGGGCAAATCGCAACCGCTGACGCAGTGGGTTGGGCTTCGGGAATAGTTTTTTTGCTGAATGGTGTTACCGTTGAAAGGATGAAAAAGCGATGGCTACTTATACGCAAATCGATCCGACTCAGCAACTAGATCCATTCAAGGGAGTTAAAAAACTCCCCCTGGAGGAGTACTTTACTTCAGGTCACAGGACCTGCCAGGGTTGCGAGTCGTCCTTGGTGATGAAAATGATGGCCAAGGCCGCCGGGCCCAGAACGATCGTCCTCGGCAGTACCGGCTGCATGTACGTCGCCAACACCACCTATTACAGTACATCGTGGGTGCTGCCCTGGATGCATACTCAGTTAGGCAGCAGCGGGTCAGCCGCCTTGGGTGCATCGGCGGCTCTGAAAGCGCTCATGCGCAAGGGCAAGATGAAGAACGAGCCCATCAACGTGATCGCGTTCTGCGGCGACGGTGGTGGGGCGGATATGGGTGTGGGGGCAATTTCGGCGACCCTTACTCATCCCGACTATAACTGCCTCATCCTAATGTACGACAACGAATCTTACGCCAATACCGACATCCAGCTCTCCGGCAGTACCCCCTGGGGGGCGCACACAACCTTCAGTCCTCCGGGAAGCATGAAGCGAATTATGCACCGGCGATGGAAGAAGAACATGGCCGGCATGATGGCGGCCGGTCATCCTGACTGCAAGTATGTGGCGACCATTTGTATGTCCTATGGTCTGGCGGGAATGAATTCCATCCGCAAGGCGCTGTCGATCGGCGGACCCACGTTTATTCATTCTCTCGATCCCTGCCCGAAGGGCTGGGACTACGACCCCTTCCTGTCGCACGAAATGGGCGAGTTGGCTGTGACTACCGGCATCTGGCCGCTCTACGAGGTGGAGAACGGAGTCCTGAAACTGACCGGCAAGACGCAGCAAATCGCTGCGCGCAAAATCCGGCGGTTGCCCGTGCGGGATTATCTTCTAAAACAGGGCCGCTTTGCGCATTTTAAAGATGACGACATCGCTTACTTCCAGAATAGGGTCGACGAGATGTGGACCAAATGGCTGATTCCGGGCGTAATCCCCTTTAGCACGGAACTGGAAACTGGCAGCGCGCCGGATTGACAATTTGCGCGTCGACGTGTCCACGACTTCCTCCGAGGAATTTCGCAAAAACCATCGCGGCATTTCTGAGCCTGCAAGCGGCCCAGCGGGCCGTGCAACACCAAAGCAATCTTGTCTGCAGCCAGCAAGAGTAGAGGAGAGAGGGTAATGAGCTACACGGAACTCACCGTATGGACGCGAGGCATCATCATGGACAAAGAGGGCCGCGACATCGTTAATTCCATCGCTGCTTCCGCTCGGCTCGAAGGCAAGTTTGCTCAAGCCATGGAAAACTATGTGGACAATCCCGATCGCACCAACGCCCCGACGCGCAAGTACTGCCGCGTGAGCGAAAGCGTGCTGGAGAACGAGCTGACTTACGAAAACGATAAGCCCAACATCGTTGTTCTGGTCGAGCAGACAATGGTGAAAGGTTGGGATTATCTGCGCGGGATGCCACGCGGCGGGACGCTCGTGATCAACACGCACTATTCACCGGAGTACATGATTCGATTCGTGCCCGGGGCAGAACGGTTAGCCCAGCTTGTTTGCGTCGATGCCGCCAAGCTGGCCGACCACAAATGGCTTTATTACCGTTTGG
>Ga0306926_10002503_pt1 | contig 18698 bp, 16 predicted proteins | sample flu12Cox44000178_FD_203759 | JGI IMG/M metagenome (GOLD analysis project Ga0306926, IMG submission 203759) | Lab enrichment of tropical soil microbial communities from Luquillo Experimental Forest, Puerto Rico - flux8day.12C.oxic.44.000.178 (v2)... | ecosystem: Environmental > Terrestrial >... | reverse complement strand
TGCCCCAGGTCCAGCCGTTGCGCAATAAAACGTTGTATTGCTCTTGAATCCGTATGCCGGTCATCCGGCGCAACACGTCCAGCTTGTCCGTAAGCTCCTGAAATTGCACAAAATTAAGCTCCCAGGGGCGGTTCTGCCGCTGGCACACCGTCTTGAGGGCCAGGGCAGCGTTGCGGTGGCCGCCACCGGCGTCGTGAAAGAGAACGTGAATCTTCCTCGTAGCGGGCATGAATGGAGTGTTACACAGGAGCGCGGTCAGGTTGTAAGAGCACGGTCCATACCATGTGGATAACCCAAGAAGTCATTTGTGTTCAATAAGTTCCAGGTGCACATTCACTTAGATTTCTCGACCTCTTCATGGACTGTTCATATCTCTCTCCGACAATGGCGTTATGAGATGTGACCTTCACGTCCACTCAACCGCCTCGGGGATGTGCGACACTCCGCTGCTCAACCTGGTCTGCAGGGAGTCCTACAATCAACCCGACGAGGTGTATGCCCGCTCGAAGCAGCTGGGCATGTCCATCGTCACCTTGACGGACCACGATTCGATTGACGCGGCGGAGTCCTTGCGGCGTCATGCGGACTTTTTCGTCAGCGAAGAGGTTACCTGCCGCATGCCGAGCGGGACGCTGGTGCACATCGGCGTCTACGATCTGTCCGATCGCGACCACATCGAGATCCAGAGCCGCCGCAACAACTTTGTCTCCCTGCTGATGTACCTGACCGAGCAAAAGCTCTTCTTCAGTGTAAACCATATGTTCTCCGGGCTCACCGGCAAACGCGCCGCCGAAGATTTTCACTGGTTTGCCTCCTATGCGCCGGCTTTCGAGATCCGTAACGGGCAGATGTGGCGCCCGGCAAACGGCCAGGCGCGGCAGCTCGCGAAGCGGCTCGGGAAGATCGGCATTGCCGGCAGCGATTCGCACACTATCGCCGGAGTGGGGCGGACCTACACCGAGGTGCGCGGTGCGCGGACGGTCAGCGAGTTTTTTGCGGGCTTGCGGGCGCAGCAAGGGCGCGTGGCCGGGGCAGAGGGAACCTACGGCAAATTGACCGCGGACATCTACCGCATCGGCGCCGCGATGTTCGAGGAAAGGCCGGCGACGCTGGCGATACTCCCCCTGGCCATTCTGATACCGGCTTTTACGGCGGCGCATTGGGTCAACGAAGTGTGGTTTTGCAAGAAGTGGGAGAGGCATTTTGAAGATGCGACCAAAGCGCCGCGCATGTTGTGGGATCTGAGCGCGGGAGCGGAGCGGGTGTGAAGGTGCGGTAAAGCAGGAGAAGGCCATGGCAGTCGCACGGCAGGTCTGGGGATTCATCGAACGGCGCGATCACCGGGTAATGCGCAGGATGAACCGCTGGCGCGCGCCGCGCTGGGTCCGCTACTGGATGATTGCCGCGACCAGAGCGGGCGACGGATGGCTGTGGTACTCGCTGGGTGCCGTGCTGCTGGCGTTTGGCGGGACGCAACGATTTGAGGCCGTGGGTGCGGCGACGAGCGCGGCAATCGCGGGCATCGGCGTATTCAAACTGCTGAAAAGAATGAGCCAGCGGCCGCGGCCCTGCCAGATCGAGCCGCACTGCTGGTCGAAGATCCTGCCGCCGGACCGGTTTTCGTTTCCCTCCGGGCACACCATGACCGCTTTTTCCATTGCCCTGGTGTTGAGCTATTTTTATCGCGGCGTCGAGCTTCCCCTGTACTTCATGGCCGCCAGCATAGCGATTTCCCGCGTGGTGCTGGGCATGCATTTTGTAAGTGACGTGCTCGCCGGTGCCGTTCTGGGAGTCGGTCTCGGCTGCGGCGCGCTCACTGCTTGCGCATCGTTGGGCCTGATTTAGCTTCTCGTCCGCGGACCAAACGGAAATTCTCGCCTGGCTAGCAGCCCCGGGCAACGTTAAAACGCTTGCATTTAATGCTCTATAGCACTATCCTCTCGCATCCGGACGGGTGATTTTGCGTCCCCATCCCGGCGACGACGAGAGGAACATGCCGCTAACCACAACCGATTGGGCGGTCATCATCGGCTACCTGCTCGTCAATCTGCTGATTGGGCTCTACTACCGGCAGCGCTCCAGCGGAAATACGGCGGAGTTCTTCATCTCCGGCCGCGATGTGTCGTGGTGGCTCGCGGGAACCAGCATGGTGGCCACGACATTCGCCGCTGACACGCCTTTGCTGGTGACGGGACTGGTGGCGACGCAAGGGATCGCGGGCAACTGGCTATGGTGGAACCAGTGCCTGACGGGGATGCTCACGGTGTTTTTCTTTGCGCGCTATTGGCGGCGCGCCGAGATCATGACCGACGTGGAGCTGACCGAACTGCGCTACTCCGGCAAGCCCGCCGCTTTTCTGCGCGGACTGAAAGCGGTGTATCTCGGCCTGCTGATGAACTGCTTCATCGTGGGCTGGGTCACGCGCGCGATGGTGGACATCATCGCCGTGTTGCTGGGCCCGGCGATCGCAGCGGGGCGGGTGTGGCAGCTGACGCTCGGGAACCACGTTTTGCTGCACTACACGCTCGGCGAGCCGCGGCACACCGCGCTGTTGCTCTGCGTTTTCGTGCTCATTCCCTTCACCGGCATCTACACGTTTATCGGCGGGCTGTGGGGCGTGCTGGTGACCGACCTTTTCCAGTTCGTCTTGAAGATGGGCATGGTGGTGGTGCTGGCGTGGATCGCGGTGTCCAGGATCGGAGGCATCGACGCTCTGAGGCTGCGGCTGCAGATGGTGAGCGACGCGACGGCGGCGGGCGGAGTGAGCGTGGCCAATCCTCTGGCGTTTTTCCCGGATTTTTCGCACGGATTTACGAGCGAGGCGGCGTGGACGATTCCGCTGATCTCCTTTGTGCTGTTCCTCGGCGTGCAGTGGTGGAGCAGCTGGTACCCTGGAGCGGAACCCGGAGGCGGCGGGTATGTGGCACAGCGGATTTTCAGCGCCAAAGACGAAAAGAACTCGCTCGGCGCGACCCTGTGGTTCAACATCGCGCACTACGCGCTGCGGCCGTGGCCGTGGATCGTGACGGGCCTGGTGGCCCTGGCGCTCTATTCGCCGCACGGCGGGATGACCCCGAGCGCCGATTTTGCGGCCAGCCCGCAACAGGGCTATGTGATGGTGCTGCGGGACTTCCTGCCGCCGGCGCTGCGCGGGTTGATGGTGGCGGCGTTTCTGGCAGCCTTCATGTCCACCATCGGCACGCAGCTCAATTGGGGAACGTCGTATCTGGTAAATGACTTTTACCGGCGTTTTCTGGTAAAGCGCGCGACCGAGCACCACTATGTGAACGTCGGAAAGATCTTCACGGTGATGCTGGTGCTGGCCGGAGGATACGTATCGAGCCGGCTCGCCTCGATTTCAGAAGGCTGGCAGATCGTGCTGGGGATCGGGGCAGGCACGGGCGGGGTGCTGATTCTGCGCTGGTACTGGTGGCGGATCAATGCGTGGAGCGAGATCGTGGCGACCATCGCCGCCGCGGTCCTCACCTTCGTGCTGGCGGAGATGAAGTTTAACGGGAGCGGCGCGGTGGTGACGGCGAAAACCACCCTGATCACCGCCGGGGTGACGACGATCCTGTGGCTGGTCGGAACCGCAGTGACCAAGCCGGAGCCTGCGGAGAAGCTGGTGGCCTTCTACAAGCGGGTCCACCCGAGCGTATACGGCTGGCAGCCCATCGCCAAGATGTGCCCGGAGATGCCGCAGGTGCGCGACTTCGTTACCAACTTCGCGAACTGGGTGGCCGGCTGCGTGATGGTGTATGCAGCGCTGTTCGGAATCGGAAATCTGGTCTTTCACCGCTTCTTGCTGGGCGTCCTGCTGCTCGGCTTGAGCGCGCTTTCCGGCTGGATCATTTTTTCGAATCTGTCCCGGCAGGGCTGGGGAACGCTGTCGGGAGCGGCGGATGCGGCGCCGATCGCACCCATGGCGACCGAGAAGACCTAATCCCGTCCTCATGAAAACCCGTCCCCTCCTCGAAATAAGTGTCGAAACGATCGATGCCGCGCTTGCCGCGGTGCGCGGCGGAGCAGACCGCGTCGAGCTTTGCCGCGACCTTCCCGCCGGGGGACTCACTCCGAATGCCGCGATGATGCGCGAAGCGCGCGAGAAGATCGAGCTGCCTATTTTCGTGATGATCCGGCCGCGCGGGGGCGGCTTCTGCTATTCCCCGGCCGAGGTCGACGAGATGAAGCGACAGATCGGGCTCGCGGCGAAAGCGCGGATGGACGGCGTGGTATTAGGGATCCTGACCCGTACGGGAAGCGTGGATGTCGAGCGCGTAGCGGAGCTCGTAAAGCACGCCAAACCGCTGCCGGTTACATTCCACCGTGCCTTCGATGAAGCGCAGGGCGATCGGCAGGCGGAGTTGTCCCGACGACTTGAGGATGTGATTCTGACCGGCGCGACCCGGCTGCTGACCTCGGGCGGCACTCGGACGGCGGAAGAAGGGCGCCGGAAGATCGCGAGGCTCGTCCGTCAGGCCGCCGACCGCTTTACGATTTTGCCGGGCGGAGGGATCCGCCCGGGCAACCTCAGAAGCATCGTGCAGAAAACGCGCGCCAGCGAGTTCCATTCCGGACTCGGCAGCCTCATTCCTTATCCGCGGCGGAGATATGAGGAATTTGAGGCGGGAGTGCGGGAGTTGGTGCGCATCCTCGAAGAAGAGTCCGGGGGCAGGGAGAAGACTGCAGAAGCGGAAGCAAGCGGCAGGAGCTTGGCCTGAGGAAAGCAAAGGGCGCAGCCATTTCGCCGTCAAACCGATTTAAGCTTCGCTCTCCAATGCGCGTTGCAATATGGCCGAGACAAACTGGGTTTTGCCCGCGACGTAAGCGGCACGGTCGCACGAGAATTGCGCGGCCAGCCGGCGCTTGAGCTCGGCGTAAGCGCTGGCGTCATCAGGGTGTTTTCGAAGGTGATCCCGGAACGCGATGTGGCGGCGGTATTGCATGCAGTGCGGCAGGCACACATAAAGATGATGAGCAAAGCCGGCCGGCGGCGCTTCGAAGGCTTCGCGGCCCGGAATGCCCAAGTCACCCTGGTGGCGGTATCCGAGCGAAGCGAGCCTCACAACGGCGCCAGGAAAATCACCGTTCGCCTTCAGAAGCACATCCATATCGATGATGGGCTTGGCGGCAAGTCCGGGAACCGCCGTGCTGCCGATGTGTTCGATGGCCGTTGCGAGCTCGCCGAGTGCGGCGGCGATGCGCAAGCGGAGTTCCTCAAACCGGCAAGGCCATTGCGGATCGTAATCGTTGATCATCAAGGAATCTTCCGACGGATGCCTGTAATTTCTCGCAGACCGTGGCTAACAAAAAGATACAGGCGAAACGCTTCTCGCTTGGAAACCAGCTTGTTTTTGCTTCCCACACGTGCTCCAGTCTGCTAGAGTCCGCCGAGTCGCGCCTAATTCTTTGCCTGCAAGTTGCCGCGGCTTGCAAGATTGGAATGCACGATGGGCGCACTCGATGCAGTTCTGAACGAAGCGGGAAGCAGGTTCGGCCTCAGCAGCAGCAAAGTTACCACACTCCTCTCCTCCCTTCTGTACTTCATGAATGAGCAGGGCGGCGGACTGAGCGGTCTGTTGGACCGCTTCCGCAGCACCGGGATGGGAGATACCGTGTCCTCGTGGCTAAGCGGAGGCGCCCCCACCGCCAACGCCAGCCAGGTGGAGATGGCGCTCGGAAGAGACACGCTCGGCAACATGGCTTCCAAAGCCGGCGTGTCCATGAGCACCGCGGCGTCGGCACTGGCGTTCATGATTCCGCGTATCATTCAGCGCTTCGCGCCGGGGGGAGTTCTGCCGACGCATTTGCCGAGCGATCTCTCGTCCTACCTCACCGGGCCCACGGCAGCCGTCGCATCGACGACGCGGCAGGCAGTTTATTCAGCGGAGTCAGCGGTGAAGCAAGGCAGCTTCGTGCAGCGCTTCTGGCCGTTGCTAGCACTGCTCGCCGTGTTCCTGCTCGGACTGTGGCTGCTGAGCGGCAGACGCGCGGCGGAAACCGCGTTCAACGCCGAAGACGCGGTGCGCCTCGCAGGCCAGAAGGCGGCGGCGGCACTCGCGGCCTTGAAGCCGGGATTCGCAGCGAGTGAGCTAGTCAACGCATTGAATTTCGACGTCATCAACTTCGCGTCGGGCAGCGCCCAGATTCCCGCCGACAACTACGATTTTCTGAACAAAGCCGCGGCAGCGATGAAGATTGCGCCGGCCGGCACGGTCATCCAGATCTCCGGGCACACCGACAACAGCGGTGACGCGGCCACCAACATGCGTCTCTCACAGGAAAGAGCCGATGCGGTACGCGATTACCTGATCAAACAAGGTGTGGACGGCTCGATGCTGGTGACCAAGGGGCTCGGTGATACCCAACCGACCGGAAGCAACGACACCGACGAAGGGCGCTTCCGCAACCGCCGCATCGAGTTCAGCGTAGTTCATTAGGGCCGACTGCCCGGGATGGATCGCGAGGTGCGTCATGCAAGGTGCGCTGGCGCTGATCCTTCCCATAACCTTGGAGGCGCGCACGCGGCCTCTGCCTTTACCGTTTCTCTTCGGAGCCACACGGTTAACGATTGCCAAACCCAGCGCGGAATTGACTACGCAAAGAGGAAACCTCACGGTATTCTTGGTACCAGGAGGTAGCGTGGTCAAGACACTCGCGGTGTTAAGCTGGCTTCGCGACTTAGGAATCATTCTGCTTTTTTTGGCAGGCAATCAAATCAGACACGGTTCATTTACGGTTGGTTTGGTCATACAACTTTGCGCCGTGGTGATGTTCGTGGAACGGTTCGTGTGGCACTGGCATTTATGTGATCTGCAGGAGGCGCGCAGCCGAGCGGACCGCACGCCGCGGTAGAGATTCACGATAGCCTAGGCAATACGGAACGGAAAAGGGCACGATCCTCGGATCGTGCCCTTCCTTTTTTCGGGATACGCGAAAAGCCGGTGCTCAGGCCTTTTGCGCCGCTTGGCGGCGCAGGAACGTCGGGACGTCGAGGTCGTCGGCGGGAACTTCGCGAGCGACTTCACGGACAACATTTGGCTGGACTTGCTGGACGACGGGCGGAGGTTCGAGAGTGGCCTGAGACGCCGTGGACACGCCGGCAGCAGCCGCAGAGACGGACACTTCCTTGCCGGCCTTCCACGTTCTGGGCAAAAACTGGGGCTTTTGCGAGGGGTTCTTCTTGTTGGCTTCCTTGAAGCCTGCGGCGATGACCGTGATCTTGACGGCGTCCTTCATGGCTTCATCCTGAACCGCACCAAAAATAATGTTGGCGTTTTCGTGGGCGGCTTTCTGAATGATGGAAGAAGCCTCGTGGACTTCGTGGAGCGAGAGGCTGGGGCTGCCGCAAATGTTGATCAAAATGCCCTGGGCGCCCTCTATGGAGTTGTCCTCGAGCAGCGGGCTGGCGATAGCGCGGTTGGCGGCGTCCACGGCGCGGTTCGAACCGGTAGCGACGGCGGTGCCCATGACGGCGTAACCCTGACCGCTCATGATGGCTTTAACGTCGGCGAAGTCGCGGTTGATGATGCCGGGAACGGTGATGATGTCCGAGATGCCCTGAACGGCCTGGCGAAGAATATCGTCGGCGATGCGGAAAGCGTCGAAGAAGCTGGTGCCACGCTCGACAGTTTCCATCAGGCGTTCGTTAGGAATGACGATGACCGTGTCCACGGCGCCGATGAGATCCTGCAAAGCTTGTTCGGACTGGAGCATGCGGCGCTTGCCTTCGAAAGCAAACGGCTTGGTGACGACGGCGACGGTGAGCGCGCCGAGTTCGCTCGCGAGGGAGGCAACGACGGGCGCGGCGCCGGAGCCGGTTCCTCCGCCAAGACCGGAGGTGATGAAAATCATGTCCGAGCCTTCGAGAGCTTCGATGATCTTGTCGGTGTCTTCGAGTGCGGCCTTGCGGCCGACCTCGGGGTTGGCGCCCGCGCCGAGACCCTTGGTGAGTTTCGCGCCCAGCTGCAGCTTCACGGGCGCCTGGCAGAGTTTCAGCGCTTGTAAGTCGGTATTGGCCGCGATGAATTCGACGCCCTCGACTTTGGCGCGGATCATGCGATTTACGGCATTGCAGCCGCCGCCGCCAACGCCAATGACCTTGATCTTGGCTGGAGACAGTTCTTCGCTGAAGCTCATGCGGATTGCGTTATCTTTCGCCGTCATTCGTTTTCCCCCTTGCGGACTGGGTGAAGCTGTTCTGCTTGCGAAGCTTTACGGCTTCGCGGAAATCCTGACCGCCCAAAAGCGGCTCTGCGCGCTTTCCGGGCTCAAGCGCCGGCAAACATCGCCTTCAGCTTGGCCACGAAGTTGACGTTGCGCTGCGTTTGCGCCCGGCGCGATTTTGCGCCGTACAGCACCAGGCCAATCACCGTCGCATACTCCGGTTGACTGACCTGTTCCGGCATGTCCGCCAAGCCGCGCGGCTCGGCGATGCGTACCGGAACGTGAAAAGCCTGTTCCATCATTTCGACGAATCCGTTCAGGCGTGCGCCGCCACCCGCGAGAACGAATCCCGCAGGGATCTGTTTGTCGAACCCGGAGCGGCGGGTTTCATCGCGGATTAAAGCCAGAAATTCCTGTGCGCGCGGCTCGATGATGTCGGTAAGCATGCGCGCGAAGATGGTGCGCGGGGGGCGGTCGCCGACGCTGGCAATTTCGATGGCGGTGTCTTCGGCCAGCAAGGAAGCGGCGGCGCAGCCGTGATGCCGCTTGATGCGTTCCGCTTCGGGAATGGGTGTGCGTAGGCCCACGGCGAGGTCATTGGTGAAGTGGTCGCCGCCGACGGGAATGGCTCCTGTGTGGCGGACCAGCCCGCCGCCGTAGGCGATGAGTTCCGTAGTGCCTCCGCCAATGTCGAGCAGACAGGCGCCAAGTTCCCGTTCGTCCTGCGTGAGGCAGCACTCGGCCGAGGCCAGCGGCTCGAGAACCGTATCGCTGATCAGAATGCCGGCGCGGTTGGCGGCGGTGACCAGATTCTGAGTCGCGATCACGGACGACGTGACCACGTGAACGTTGGCTTCCAGGCGCTGGCCGACCATGCCGATGGCGTCACGTATGCCGTCGTGATGGTCGACGATGAATTCATGCGGAAGGACGTGCAGGACCTCGCGGTCGTCGGGAAGATTGATGTTGCGGGCGGCATCGATGGCGTGGCGGACATCTTCGCGTTCGATATCGCGGGGGCGATTGCCGAGGGTAACCCCGGCGCGCGAGTTGACGCCGCGGACATGGCCGCCGGCTACGCCGATGAGCGCTGATTCCACGGGAACGCCGGAGACACCTTCCGCTTCCTCGACGGCGCGGCGAATGGAGCTGACGGCGGAGTCGAGATTGACAATCGCGCCCTTGCGCAGGCCTTTCGATTCCGCGGCACCGAGCGCAAGGAATTTGATCTGCTCATCGGCGAGTTCTGCGATGAGCACGGAGGTTTTGGTGCTGCCGATATCGAGCCCTACCAGGTATTTGTCCTTTTTCGACAAGCGCCGCTCCTGCCAGAAGGCACGGGCTACCGTGCCCCTACTTCTTTTTCACGGTCATGTGCTCGCCGCAGCCGTTCGCATCCGGATTGAGAACGACCTGGCGCGCGTACTGCAAATCCACAGACTGCACGCAGCCGGCATTGGATTGCCATTGCGCAAAATTTTCCATCAACATGCGGTACTTTCCGGTGAATTCGCCGGCGCCCAGATGCAACGTGATCGCCTGCGGAACGTTGAGCCCGGGCAGGCCGGCCATGACCACGCGCAGGTCATGAGGGTTGGCCAGATCCACCTCGCTCACGAAGTCCGCAGAACCGGAACGTACCAGGTCGGCGTCGCGCATAAACTCCTGATAGGTCTGCATGCGCTTTCCGCGCTCCGCGCGGGGCATGCTGTCCGAAATTCCGGTGACAATCGGGAAATGCAGATCTTCCCCTTGCGGGCGGTCCAAAATCACTCCGAATTCGTCGATCAGAGCGAGTTCGCTGCCGTTGCGCACGAAGGCAATGGGGGTACGTTCGGAAACATCCACCCGGATGCGATTGGGGAGAATGCGCTCGACGCTGGCCGTCTCGACCCAGGAGATCTGCTCGATCTCGCTGCGGCGAGAATCGAGCGGAATGCGCAGCACGCTGCGGCCGCGATCTTTATAAAAGGGGGCGAGCACGGCATCGCGCGTGACCATGTGATTGCCGGTCACTTCGACCTGGTCGGGCTTGAGCAAGAGAACCTTGGGAGAGTGCAGCAGGAAGTCGCCCGTAAAATAGGCCAGAACCGCGCAAGCGGCGGCGATCAGGATTCCGAGAAACAGGCGGCGATAGAAAGTGGCGGATTTGCCGCCGAATTTCTTGCGCCGGATTTCGACCGGCTTCTGGCGGCGCAAGTAGCGCGGCTCGTCGTTTTCGACAAGTTCGGGCCGGTACGGCTCGGCTTCGGCGGCCGCGGCGTTTCTGGCCACGGCGTCCTTGGGTATGGCTTTCATGAGCTCCACACCACCACTTCGTTTTCGAGCTTCACCCCGTACGCCTTTTCGACCTCCGCGCTCACTTGGGCGATGAGGCGGAACATGTCGCTCGCGCTGGCCTGGCCAGAATTGACGAAGAAATTGGCGTGACGGTCGCTGACGCGGGCGTCGCCGACGTTCCGTCCTTTGAGGCCGAGCTCGTCAATCAGGCGCCCCGCAGAGGCACCCGGAGGATTCTTGAAGATGCAACCGGCGCTTTTCTGCCCCATGGGCTGGCTCGAGCGCCGCTTTTCGTTGCAGATACGAATTCCTTCGAGGATTTCCTGGTACGGCTTGGAGGGAAGTGCCAAAGTCACCGCGAGCATCATATCACCAGCCGCAAACGAAGTGTGACGGTATTCAAAGGAAATTTGCTCGCCCCTGAGGATTTCTATTCTGCGCCGGGCGGCGCGATAGACCTGTACTTCGCGGACATAGTTGCCGATCTGGGTCCCATAGGCGCCGGCATTCATGCGCAGAGCGCCCCCGACCGTGCCGGGGACTCCGATCAGCCCTTCCATGCCGCCGAGGTTGTGTCGGGCGCAGAAGGTGACCGTGCGCCCGAGGTCTGCGGCGGCGCTCACGTGCGCGAGATTGCCTTCCAGGCGGAGTTCCGGTTCCGGCTTGACCAGCTGGACGACCACCCAGGGAAGTTCGCCGTCGTCGATCAGCAGGTTCGAACCGCCGCCAAGGAATTTGTGCGGGACGTGATGGCGATCGAGCAGGTCGAGGAGCGCCGGCAAGGATTCGTGCCTGCGGATGCGCAGGAGGTCGGTAGAGCCCCCGATTCCGAGAGACGTGAGCGTGGACAGGGCGGTGCCGGGCCGCAGCTCGATTTCGAGCTTCGCGAGTTCTGAGCGGATGTGCGCGTCAGTAATGTGCATGGTGTGTCGGGTGTTCGGTCCCGAGAAGAACCATCAACTCGTTGCTGGCGCGGCTGACGCTGCCTGCTCCGACGGTAAGGATGGCATCGCCGGGCCGCGCGTTTTTCAAAAGGAAGCCGATGCTGTCCTGTAGGGAGCGGATGTAGTAAACGTTTTTGTGTCCGGCTTCGCGGATGGCGGCCGCGAGGGCTTCGCTCGTGATACCGGGGATGGGCAGCTCGCTGGCGGCGTAAATGTCGGTAAGCACGAGGATGTCGGCTTGGTTGAAGGCGCGGGTGAACTCTGCCCAGAGATGCTGGGTGCGCGTGTAGCGGTGGGGCTGGAAGAGCACCAGCAGGCGGTTGAATTTGCAGCCGCGGGCAGCTTCGAGCGTCGCCTGGATTTCGGCGGGGTGATGGCCGTAGTCGTCGACGACCGTGATGTCGTTAACGGAGCCTTTGATGTCGAAGCGCCGGACGACTCCGCCGAAATTGGCCAGGCCCTGACGGATGAGCTCGGCAGGGACGTTGAGATAGAGCGCGACAGCGGCGGCGGCAGCGGCATTGCGCACGTTGTGGATGCCCGGCGGGTGCGGAAGACGGAACCTTCCGAGGTCTTCGCCTTTGTAGGTAAGGCGAAATTCGCTGGCTAAGCCTTCGAGCTGGATGTCGCTGATGAGCAGATCAGCCTGGCTCGAGGTGCCATAGGTAAGGATGGGGCGCTTGACGTTCGGAATGATCGCCTGCACGTTCGGCTCGTCGAGGCACAGGATGGCCGCTCCGTAGAACGGAACACGATTGACGAATTGCGTGAAAGCGTCCTCTATGTCGGCGAGCGAAGTGTACTGATCGAGGTGCTCGCGGTCGATGGTGGTAACCACGGCGACCACCGGTGCGAAAAGGAGGAAGCTGCGGTCGCTTTCGTCGGCTTCGACAACGAAGTATTCGCCGCGGCCGAGACGGGCAGTCGTTCCCGCCTGGTTGACCTTGCCGCCCACGACAAAGGTGGGATCGAGGTGCGCGGCCGTAAGGATGCTCGAGACCAGCGACGTCGTGGTGGTCTTGCCATGGGCGCCGCCAACGGCGATCCCGTATTTGAGGCGCATGAGTTCGGCCAGCATCTCGGCCCGGGGAATTACGGGGATCTTGCGTTTGTGGGCTTCGACGACTTCAGGATTGTCCACTTTGATCGCGGAGGAAATGACCACCACGTGCGCACCTTCGACGTTCGCGGCTTTGTGGCCTTCGTAAATGGTGGCGCCCAAGTTTTCTAGGCGCTCGGTCAGGGTAGAAAGCTTGATGTCCGAGCCGGAGACGGAGTAGCCGAGAGTCAGCAGGACCTCGGCGATGCCGCTCATTCCGATGCCGCCGATGCCGACCAGATGAATTCTTTGAAAATTGCGGAACGAGACCATCATGACGTTTGTCCTCGACTGGATCCCAGCCCGTTTTTTCCCTGCACGCCAGCGACCTCTTCGACAAGGTCGACGATGTCGCGCGCGGCGTTGGGGCGACCGAGCGAACGGGCATTCGCCGCGAGCTGCCGGATCTCGCCGGGCTGGTCGAGCAGCGAGAAAATCTCTCCCGTCAGGCGTTCGGCGGTGAGTTCCTGCTCGACAATCAGTCTGCCGGCGCCTGCTTTGGCCATTTCCTGCGCGTTGCGCAGTTGGTGGCTGTCGGTGGCATGCCCGAAGGGGATAAAGATAGCGGCGCGGCCGGCAGCGGCGATCTCGGAGACGGTGATGGCGCCGGCGCGGCAGACGATGAGGTCGGCCCAGGCAAAACGCTCGGCCATGTTGCCGAGAAACGGCACGACTTCCGCGCTGTGAAATTCTCTCCGGGCATAGGCAGTTCTTACCGCGTTGTAGTCACGTTGTCCGGTCTGGTGGACCACGCTCAGCTGGTCTTTGCGCGCCGCCAGGCGGTCCATGGCGTCTACAAACGCGCGGTTGATGGGGAGCGCGCCCTGGCTGCCGCCGGTGATGAGCAGGTGCAGCGGCCTCTCGGGAACCCGCGGCTCGATCGAGAAGAATTCGGCGCGCACCGGATTGCCGGTCACCACCCCTTTGCCGCCGAGTCCCTTCGCGGTGACTTCATAGCCGGTGGCGATGCGTTTCGAAAGCCCTGCCAGCACCTTGTTGGTGAAGCCGGGCTCGGCATTGGGCTCAAAGATGACGTTGGGTATGCCGCCGAGCCAAGTGGCCAGAAGCATCGGGCCGGCGGCGTAGCCTCCGACGCCGAACGCGGCGACCGGCCGGTGCTTGCGCAGAATCGCCCATGCGTCGAGCGTCCCCGGAGCCAGCATCGACAAATTCTTCACGAGCGTCAGCCCGCCCTTGCCTTTGAGGCCGGCAGCGCGCAGCGTCTCTAGCGGCAGGCCGGCTTCTGGCACCAACCTCATTTCGATTCCGCGTTCTGTCCCCACCAGCACGACTTCCCTTTCCCTTCCTCGCGACAGCCATTCGCGCGCAATGGCGATGGCCGGAAAGACATGGCCGCCGGTGCCGCCTCCCGCGATGAGCAGCTTCATCTGCGCCACCCGGGCATGCTTCCGCACGCGCTCACTGGTTCGACGCCTGCTGAGAAATGTTCAGCAGCACGCCGGTGGCGAGCAACATCACCAGCAAACTCGAGCCGCCGTAACTGACAAACGGCAGCGGTATGCCCTTCGTCGGAACCATGCCGAGCACCACGGCGAAATTGATCAGCGCCTGAAACATCACCATGGCGGTGATGCCTAGCGCCAGCAGCCGGCCAAAATTGTCGGGAGCGGAGAACGCCGCCCGCAGCCCGCGCCAGCCGTAAACCGCGAAGAGGGCGATCACCAACAACGCACCGATGTAGCCCAGCTCTTCGCAGATCACGGCGTAGATAAAATCGGTGTGCGCTTCCGGCAGGTAGAAGAGCTTCTGTTTGCTCTCCATCAGGCCCACGCCGGTAAAGCCACCGGAGCCGACGGCGATCAGGGATTGCAGAAGCTGGAAGCCGGCACCTTGCGGATCGCTGTCCGGATTGAGAAACGCCATCAGGCGCGCCTGGCGGTACGCGACATGGGCAATGAGAATGTACAGGGCGGGCAGAGCCGCGGCCGCTCCCACAGCGATCCACTTCCAGGAGAGGCCCGCGACGTAGAGCACCGCAGCGGCGATCAAAATCACATCGACCGAAGTGCCCAGGTCGGGCTGTGCCAGTATCAGCCCGACACACACCAGGACGGGGCCGATCGCCGGCAAAACGTTGCGCAGAAAATCTTCCTTCGAAAACTCCATGGCCGCGGCGTTCCGGCGTCTCAGATCGAGGAACCACGCCAGATAGAGAATGACCGCCAGCTTCGCCAGCTCCGAGGGCTGTATATGAATGGGCCCCAAACCGATCCAGCGGTGAGTGGCATGGGACTTGTCCATGAAAAATGCGCAGACCAGCAGCAAGCCGACGGCACACAGCACGCTGTAGACCACTGCCGGCTCCCGTAAGCGACGGTAGTCGGTGCGCATCAGGACGAACATTCCGGCGAGACCAAGCACCAGCCAGGCCGCCTGGCGCAGCAGAAAAATGTACGAGTGGCCGTATTCATGTTCTGCGGTGACCGCTGACGCGCTGAAAATCATCACCGCGCCCAGCAGGCACAGCACCAGCGTTACCAGGAACAACCATTTGTCGTTTTCAAGACGTCTAGGCATCCCGTCTCCCCGCGTTCACCGAATTCGCCCGAGCGGCGCCGGACTCGCCGAGCACCTGTTTTTCGAGCCCGTGGACCAACTCTTTGAACACCCGCCCGCGATGCTCGTAGTTCTGAAACTGGTCGAAGCTCGCGCAAGCCGGCGCCAGCAAAACGATGTCTCCCCGCTGCGCGGCGTGGAAGGCTTCACCGACCGCACTTTCGAGGGTAGCGGCTTGTTCGATGGCCACACTGCCCGCAATTTGCCGCGCAATCTTGGCGGCGGCGGAGCCGATCAGCAGCGCCAGAACCGCCTTCTCGCGCAGGGTATCGCGCAACTGCGTGTAGTCGCTCTCTTTGTCCTGGCCGCCAAGAATGACCAGGATCCGTCCGGGAAACGCATCGAGCGCCTTCAGCGTGGCGTCCACGTTGGTGGCCTTCGAATCGTTGTAATAGCGCACGCCCGCGATCTCGGCGACAAACTCGATGCGGTGCTCGACTCCCTGGAAGGAACGGATTCCGGCTGCGATCTCGACCGCTTGCGCTCCGGCAAGCCGGGCTGCGACCACGGCCGCCAGGACATTTTCAAGATTGTGCGCCCCGAGCAGCGGAATCTGGCTCCGAAGCAGGACTTCTTCCTCTTGGCCCGGCCGCCGAAAGACGATGGTTTCTCCGCAAAGCGAGGCTCCCCTGGCGACGCTGGCCTTGCGGCTGAACCAGTAGACTTGCGGCCGCGAAGGCGCGTAGCCGGCGCTCGCCCGATCGTCCAAATTCAAGACCGCGAAGTCTTCCTCGCTCTGATTCTCGAAGATCCGCGCCTTGGCCGCACCATAGGCGCCGAGCGTCTTGTGACGGTCGAGATGGTCGGGCGTCAAATTCAGAAATACCGCAACGTGCGGTCGAAAACTCTCGATCAGTTCCAGCTGAAAGCTGCTCAGTTCGGCAACCGTCACGGTACGGTCCGTGGTTTCCGCCACCTTCGAAATCAGCGGCGTACCGATATTTCCCGCCAGCACGGTAGCAAATCCGGCCCCGCGCAAAATGTGTTCGACGAGAGCGGTCGTCGTGGTCTTTCCGTTGGAGCCGGTGATGCCCATGAGCCGCCCGCTCATAAAATGACTGGCCAGCTCGATTTCGCTCCATACCGGAATTCCGCGGGAGCGGGCTTCGTTGAGCAAGGGAGCATCAGCAGGCACGCCCGGGCTCGGAATGACCAGCTCCTCGTCTCCGAGAGCCGCCACAGGGAATGCCCCGAGCTCGAGCCGCACACCCGCTCGGCGCAACGTTTGGACCACCTCTCCGAGTTGCTCCGCGCTCTGAACATCGGTACCGCGGACCAGAGCGCCGCGGGACGCCGAGAAAAGCGCCGTAGCCACACCCGTGCGCGCCAACCCGACCACCAGCACGCGCTTTCCCTCGAGTTCGACCTTCATGCCCTCTTACCGTAACTTCAGCGTGGTGAGCGCGAACAACGCAAACACCAAAGCCAGGATCCAGAATCGCACAATGACCTTCGATTCGCTCCAGCCCAAGAGCTCGAAATGGTGATGGATCGGCGCCATCCGAAAAATGCGCTTCGAACGCAGCTTGAACGAACCCACCTGCAGAATGACCGAGAGCGCCTCGATCACGAAGATGCCGCCAACGAAGAACAGCAAAATCTCCTGCTTGATGATCACGGCAATGACGCCGAGCGTGCCGCCGAGCGACAGCGAGCCCACGTCTCCCATGAACACTTCCGCGGGATGCGCGTTGTACCAGAGAAACCCGAGCGAAGCGCCGACGAGCGCTCCGCAGAAGACCGTCAACTCGCCGACGCGCGGAATAAACTGGATGTCCAGGTAACTCGACCAGCGCGCGTTGCTGCTGACATAGGTCAAAACCGTCAACGCACCGGCGGCAATCACCGTGCACCCGATGGCCAGCCCGTCCAGGCCATCGGTCAGGTTCACGGCATTGGAGGAGCCGGTAATGACGATGACCATGAAAATCAGAAAGGGCGCGAACGCCAGGGGCCACAGATGCGGGCTTCCGAGCAGAGAATGAATCACCAGATCGGGGTGGAATTTCTTGAGAAAGGGCATAATCAGCTGCGTCGAATACGCACTGTGCGCGGAAAGGTCGAGCAGGACCACGCCGACGATCGTGCTTACCAGCACCTGCAGCAGGAATTTTCGCTTGCTGGTCAAGCCGAGGTTCTGTCTCTTGGCCACCTTCGCGTAGTCATCCACAAAGCCGATCATCGCGAACCCGCAAAGCGCAAACAAAGCCAGCAGAACGAAGGGATTAGTCAAGTCCGCCCACAGCAGCACCGGTACTGCCGTCGACAGCACAATCAGCACCCCGCCCATGGTCGGCGTACCGGCTTTTTTCTTGTGCTCCTGCGGACCCTCTTCGCGGATGTACTGGCCAATCTGCAGTTCACGCAAGCGCCGGATGAGCCACGGCCCAAACACCAATGCCAGAAACATCGCGGTCAAGCTGGCGTACACCGTGCGCACGGTGATGTAGCGAAACACGTTGAGTGGGCTGAAGTACTTCTGCAGGACGTGGTAGAGGAGGTAGTAGAGCATCTAGTGGCCGACCTCCACCGCGCTGCCCGGGGCGCCGTGTTTGAGCAGCAGCGCTTCCACAATCCGCTCCATCTTTACGCTGCGGGATCCTTTCACCAGCAGCAGGTCGCCGGACTCGACTAGTCCCGCCAGAAATCCCGCGGCTTCTTCCGAGGAAACGAAAAATCTCGCCTGCCCGGGCGGAATCCCGGCGCTCCGCGCTCCCTCGACCAGCTGCCCCGCGTCGCCCGCAACGCCGATCACCCAGTCGATCGCTCGGGTCGCGGCGGCGAATACCCCTGCTCTGCGGTGCAGTTCGCCGGAGGTGGCTCCGAGCTCGCGCATTTCGCCGGCAGCAAGAATGCGCCGGCGGAATCCGGGCGTCGCCGCAAGCAGCGAAGTCATGGCCTCTAACGCCGCCGGGCTGGAGTTGTAGCTGTCATTGATCAGCGCCGCTCCATCGGAAAACCGCAGCAGCTCCCCGCGCATCGCCGGCGGCCGCAGCCTGGGCAGGATGGTGCGCGCTTCTTCGATCCCGATTCCCCACACGCTGGCCGCCGCCAGCGACGCCAAGGCATTCCCGATCACGTGCCGGCCGGGCAGGGCCAATTCCAACCGTACCCGCCCTTCCGGGCTTACGTAGTCAAATGTGGTTCCGAGCGCCCCGCGGTCTTCGATGTTTTCCGCGCTGAAAAAAGCGGGGCTCGCAATTCCATACGTCAGGACGCGCCCGGGCGCATGCGCCCCGAACGCCAGCACCCGCGGATCGTCCGCGTTCAGCACGGCCGTGGAGCCTTTTCCGTTGAGACCCTCGATCAGCTCGCGTTTGGCGAGTGCGATTTCGTCCAGCGAGGAAAAGAATTCAAGGTGCGCCGGCGAAACGCGCGTCACCACGCCCACATCGGGCCGCGCGATCTCCGCCAGCCGCGCCAGTTCCCCGCGTCGCGACATGCCCATCTCCAGAACCGCCGCTTCATGCGTTGCTTCCAGCCGGAACAGCGTCAACGGCAGCCCGTACTCGTTGTTGAAATTTCCTTCCGATTTCAGTACGCGGAACCGCGCGCCCAGCAGTGCCGCCAGGATCTCTTTGGTCGTGGTTTTTCCGACCGAACCCGTAACCCCGGCGATCTTGCCGCCCCAG
>Ga0306926_10002502_pt1 | contig 18710 bp, 12 predicted proteins | sample flu12Cox44000178_FD_203759 | JGI IMG/M metagenome (GOLD analysis project Ga0306926, IMG submission 203759) | Lab enrichment of tropical soil microbial communities from Luquillo Experimental Forest, Puerto Rico - flux8day.12C.oxic.44.000.178 (v2)... | ecosystem: Environmental > Terrestrial >... | reverse complement strand
TCAACTTCATCTTCTTCCGGGCGCTCCCGACATTTCCCATCCTAGCGGGCGGAACCCTGATTGTGATCGGCGGAGTGATCGTGTCGTTCTGGAAGCAGTGAGCGCGGGAACACGACCAAGGGGGGGTATGGTTCTGTGGCTGGCTTCCGCGCCGGCAGGACCTCTGCAGGTGCTTGGCTGAGGATTCCATGATTCCGACGATTCAGACTCTGGTGCTCCTGCTGATCGTCATCTCCGCTGTTGCCGTTGCCGCGAGACGACTGAAAGTTCCTCCGGCGATCCTCCTGGTGCTCACTGGCATCGTGCTGGCGCTGATTCCCGGCCTGCCGAGACTGGAGCTCGCTCCGGAAGTCGCTTTGCTGGTGGTCTTGCCGCCGCTCATCTACTCCTCGGCGGTCGCGATGAGCTGGCGGGAGTTCAGATTCAACCTGCGGCCCATATCACTCCTGGCGGTGGGGTGCGTGTTGTTCACCACGGTTACCGTCGCCGCCGCAAGCCGATGGTTGTTAGGCTTCTCGTGGCCGGTCGGCTTCGTTCTGGGTGCCATCGTTTCACCGCCCGACCCGGTCGCTCCGCTCGCCATCGCGCGGCGCATGCATCTCCCCCAGCGCATCCTGGTAATTCTGGAGGGCGAGGGACTGGCAAATGATGCGACCGCGCTCATCCTCTATCGTTTCTCGGTGACGGCGGTGAGCGCCGGGGTCTTTTCCTTCGGCCCCGCCGTCGGCACGTTCGTGCTCATCCTCGCCGGCGAGGTTCTCTGGGGAATCGGCTGCGGCTGGCTGATGCTGCGGCTGCGGCGGTGGGTCGATGATCCGCGCATCGAGATCATGCTCTCCCTCCTGACACCATTTCTCGCCTACTGGCCTCCGGTACAGCTCGGCGGTTCTGGAGTGCTCGCGACCGTGACGGCTGGTCTATACATCAGCTGGAATGGCGTTGAGCTGATCAGCCCGGCAACGCGGCTGCAGGGCATTTTCTTCTGGGATTTTCTCGTTTACCTGATCGAAGGCATGGTGTTCCTGATCACAGGCTTACAGGCACGCACACTGCTGGCTGACATAGCGGGTAGCTCAAAATCCGAACTGGCTCTCGCCGCAGTGGTGGTGAGCGTTGCGGTGATCGTCACGCGCTTCGTGTGGACCTTCCCGGCCACCTATCTGCCTCGCTGGCTGATTCCGGCCGTGCGACGCAAAGATCCGGCGCCCCCCTGGCAAACGCCGTTTGTGATCGGCTTCACGGGCGTGCGCGGCATCGTCACGGTAGCTGCAGCGCTGGCTATTCCGCTCACGACCGGGAGCGGCGCACCGTTTCCGCACCGCTCGCGCATCATCTTCCTGGCTTTTGTTGTGGTTCTCGTGACGTTGGTTGGTCAGGGATTGATCCTCCCCGCGGTGATCCGTTGGCTTGGCCTTGCAAATGCCGACCGCCGGGAGCGTCAAGCGAGCAGGACCGGAGAAGCCAGAGCCGCTCACCAGGCGCTCGAGGCGGCGATCGATCAGCTGGGGGCGGTCGCCGCGAAGCAGCAGCTTCCAGAAGACATCGTGCGCTCATTGCACGCCAATTACCGGGAGCGCCTGAACACTGTCGAGCACCGCGTCGATGGCAGTGAGCACCATCGTCGGCTCGTCGAATTGACCGACGATGCCAAGCTACGGCTGATCGAGGCTGAGCGGCAAGTGATCAACCGGCTCTACCGCGAAGGCAAACTGGATGATGAGGGACGACGCCGGATCGAGCGCGAACTTGATTTGCGTGTCGCAGACATTGCGGCTCAGCGCGCCGAAGACTGACGCGAAAGCGTTCGCCGGCATGCCTTCGCTTGCATCTACGATCAGAATCAGAACCTGAAACGAAACCCGACTACCGGAGCAGTGTTGTTATTGTAGAAATAGGGGACGCCGGGTTTGTGAGGAATCGCGATGGCCAGACCGCCGCTGACGTTGGAGTATGCAATACCCGCATAGACGTCGAACCGTTTGGTGAAGAAATGATCCACGAAGAGCGAGACCTCGTTGAGCGTGCCCGCGCAGGAGGAGCGCATGTTGCCCGGAACGCAGGTCGGCGGAACCCGGAAGGTGTTTTGCTCCTGATGATAGTAGGACAAAACGATGTCAGTTTGGACGTCGAAAGAGTATCGCACGCCCGTCCAGTACACCTGCACGTTCTTGGTCGAATCAAGATTGTTGTCTTCAACGCCGCTCAGGAGATAACCGCCCTGGGCCGTGGCGCCGATGCCCAACGGGTTCGATGGGTTGTTCTGCCGGATGTGTTCGTAGCCGGCGTAGAACTTGACCGGGTCCCAGGCATATTTAGCAGCGACCATGACGGCGGTATTGTCGGTCACGATGCCGTATTCCGTGTTGGTCGTTCCGATCAGATTAGTGCCGTTGATGGGGTTGGTATTGATGCTGTTGGTGGTCGACTGATAGGGCTGCGTCAGGCTCTGAGGCCCGAGCAGGGGGTTGAGTACGCTGATCGCCTGGTTGATGTGTTGATAGACGACGTCGGCGGAGAACTTGCCGACGTCTCCGCCGAAATCGAAGCCATAGGCGTCGTTGTGCGGCTGTTCCGGGGTACAGGTCGCGGCAGTCCAGGCTGCGGAGGCGGAGTAGCAGCCGCCCGAGCCATCGACGAATTTGTACATCGCGCCGAAGCGGACCGGACCGTAGGAGACGCGATACTTGATGGCGTTGTCCCAGCGGGTGTCCTGGGTGTCGCCGCCGCCGGCCATCAGGCCGTTATAGCCGATGTACGAAAAGGAATAACCGCCCGCCGCCGGATCGTAAGCGAGCATCGCATCGGTACCGAGAGAGCGCTGACGACCGAAGGTCAGCGTACCCGGGGTAGACGATACACCCCCATAGAATTCGTCATTGATGGTCTGGCCGGCGCGCGCACCGTCGCCGGTGACCGAGTAGGCCTCCCTGGGGAGGCCATTATTGCTGGTGTTTGTGGCTGCCATGTTGGCGAACTGGCCGGACTGCGGATTGATGCCGGTTGAGGCATTGAACACCAGGTACCAATCGCGCGTGAACTCTATCCGGGCCTTGATGCCGAAACCCGTCTGCGACAGGTTGTTCGGCGCCAGGAGCCACTGGGGGTGATTGCCGTTACGGTTGACCAGCGATTCGCCTTCGTAGTTATAGCCATTCATGGGCAGGCCATGGCTGACCCAGCCCACGCCGGCGTCAAACGCGCCATAAAAGGTGATGCCGTGCCAGGTCAGCGGGCAATCGGTATGCATGAACTCCTCGAAGCTCGTGCAGCCCGCTTCGCTCGGTGGATCGGCGGCGTGCACGGGACGATTGAGAACGAAGATTGCAGCAAGCGCCACGAGGGCGCACGACCATACGGACCGCATTTATAATCTCCCCTGGAAGCAGCCGTCACATGACCGAAATATTCAGAACCGATCCAACGCTTCCGCCCAGATCATTCTTGGTAAGGGTGCTGGCGTCCCCGCTTTCATCGCGCCAGGACCGTGAAACCGTGCTTGACGAAGATGTCGTGCGCCCGGGGACCACTCAGATAAGCGACGAACTCCGCCGCCTGGCTCTTCGCGGACCTGGTCAACGCGATGGGATAGACGATCGGCTCATGAGTGTCCTCGGGAAACGTATCCACCACGCGCACGCCCTTATCGGCGAGCGCATCGGTCGCATAGACGATGCCGAGCGGTGTCTCACCCCGAGCGACATACAGGAGCGCCACGCGGACGTTTTCCGCGCGCGCCAAGCGGGATGCGACTCCGTCCCACACGCCGAGCTTCGTCAGCGCCGCGCGCGCATAGATGCCGGCCGGGACCGAATCCGGATCGCCGGTTGCTAAACGCCCATCGCTGAGCGCCGCGGCCAGTGGAAAGTGCGGCGCGATCTTGAGCCTGATCGGGCTCTGCGCGGGGGCGATGAGCACGAGGCTGTTGCCGAGGACGTTCCTGCGGCTCGCCACCTGGATGAGGCCGCGACTCTGCAGCTCGTCCATCCACTTCGTGTCCGCCGAGAAGAACACATCCGCCGGTGCGCCTGCCTCAATCTGCCGCGCCAGAGTCGAACTCGAGTCAAACGACGACCTGACCATCACGCGCGCCGTCTTTTCATAGCTCGCGCCGACCTCCTGCACCGCCTCGGTAAGAGATGCAGCGGCGAAGACCAGAATCTGCGGCTGCTGTGCCTCCGCCGCCGGCAGCGAAGCAATGATGAGGCACCGCAACCCGAGGCTGAGCAGAATTCGAGACATGCGTTGCAGACCGCTTTCGTTGTATCTATTCGGATATAACCGATAGCAGCTTTGCGCTAACATTGCAACTAACGTCGCCGCTCGAAATTACCGCACGCGCTAAACTCAGATGGGAAGAAAAGCACCGTGACCAACCCAACCGTCCGTCTGCGGGTGGACTTTGCAACACTTTGTTGTGTGGGTCCGGGAAAGATCGCCCTCCTCGAGGCTATTCACCGCACCGGTTCGCTCTCGCAGGCGGCCCGGGATCTGGGCATGAGCTATCGTCGTGGCTGGCAGTTGCTGTGGAGCCTCAACACCTCTTTTCGGGCACCGGTCGTGGTCACCGCCACGGGTGGCCGCGGTGGTGGAGGCGCGCGAGTGACTCCCTTCGGTAGGGAACTGATCGACCGCTACCGCGCGTTCGAGCACGATGCGCAGACCCGCGCGGGGAGAGCCTTCAGAGCGATCGCAGTTAAGGCGCGTACCGGAGCCGCTGGCGCCCGCACCGCCTCTCCAGGGCGCGCCGGCCGGCCAGGGCCGGCTCGGCTCAAGGTGCGATTGAGTCCCAGCCGGAGAGACAGCGAGGAACAGGAGGTCTCATGAAGCTCAGCACCCGAAATGAATTTGTCGGCACCATAACCCGGCTCGTACGCGGCCCGGTGAGCACGGACGTGACGATCCGGATTGCCGACGGCGTCGAGATAGTGTCTGTTATTACAAGCATCTCAGCCAAGCGGTTGAAGCTCAAAAAGGGTCAGCGCGCGCACGCGTTCATCAAGGCCGACCACATCATCGTCGGCGTTGACTAACGCATGGTCCGCGACGACGCCGCGGTTGGGTCGTGCGAGAAACTAACGCGCGGCGCCCGGGCCGGCGGAGGGCTGCGTCGGAGCGGCCGCGGCTTGAGCGTTCAGTCGATCCACCGCTGCGCGCGGTAGATCGTCGAGTCCGCCATGGCCTTGCGCAAGATAGGCGTTGAGCTTCTGACGCATCCGCAGGGTCCAATACCTCTTGATGTGGTTCGCAATCCCCGCAATTGCCTCGTCCGGTCCCTGCGCGCGAAAGTAGTTGCCGATATCGTTCGCCATGGTAACGAGGCGCTCACTGCTCTCGTGAGAGTGCGACGTTTCACTCATGTGCTCGAGCCTACTTTACGAAGACGTCCGCCTGCTTGACGAGCGCTTCCTGCTTCTGGGTGAATTCCTTGAAACGTTTCTGCCATTCAGAGGGCTGATTCACGCGCGTGACCTCGACCGCCGTCACCTTGTACTCGGGGCAGTTGGTGGCCCAGTCGGAGTTCTCCGTCGTGATCACGTTGGCCCCCGACTCAGGAAAGTGGAACGTCGTGTACACCACGCCCGGCTGCACACGATCGGTCACCCGGGCTCGCAGCACGCTCTCACCGGCACGGCTGGCGATGCCGCACCAGTCCCCTTCGGCGATTCCGCGGTCCTCGGCGTCGGTGGGATGAATCTCGAGCCGATCTTCTTCGTGCCAGCGCACGTTCTCGGTACGCCGCGTCTGCGCGCCGACGTTGTACTGGCTCAGAATTCGACCGGTGGTCAGGATCAGCGGGTACTTGGCGTTTACCTTCTCGCTGGTCGGGACATACTCCGTCAGCAGGAACTTGCCCTTGCCGCGCACGAACGTGCCGACGTGCATGGTCGGGGTGCCCTCCGGATGCTCGGCGTTGCACGGCCACTGGACGCTCCCCAGCCGATCGAGAAGGTCGAAGCTGATGCCACTGAAGGTTGGCGTCAGCCGCGCGATCTCGTCCATGATCTCGGACGGGTGGCTGTAGTTCATGGGGAATCCCATGGCGTTCGAGAGCAGCTGCGTGACCTCCCAGTCGGCGTAGCCAGACTTGGATTTCATGACCCGACGCACGAGTGAGCAGCGACGCTCGGCGTTGATGAAGGTCCCGTCTTTCTCCAGGAAGGTAGATCCCGGCAGGAATACGTGCGCGAATTTCGCGGTCTCATTCAGGAACAGGTCCTGAACGATGATGCACTCCATGGAGGTGAGCGCGGCCGTGACGTGCTGCGTGTTGGGGTCCGATTGCCCGATGTCCTCGCCCTCGATGTAGAGCGCCTTGAAGTCGCCATCGAGCGCTGCCTCGAACATGTTGGGGATGCGCAGCCCCGGGTCGGCGCGGAGCCTGACGCCCCAGGCCTGTTCGAAGGAGTGTCGCACGGCATCGTCCGACACGTGCCGGTAGGCCGTGAACTCGTGCGGGAAGGAGCCCATATCGCACGAGCCCTGGACGTTGTTCTGGCCGCGTAGCGGGTTGACGCCCACCCCTTCGCGCCCGATGTTGCCGGTGGCCATGGCGAGATTCGCGATCCCCATGACCATGGTCGAGCCCTGGCTGTGCTCGGTCACGCCCAGGCCGTAGTAGATCGCCCCGTTGCGCGCCGTAGCGTAGAGACGGGCGGCCCCACGTACTTTCTCAGCGGGCACTCCCGTCACGCTCTCCATGGCTTCCGGCGCGTACTTCGGGTCGCCTACCAGAGCCCGCCACTTCTCGAACGAATCCCACTCGCAACGCTCGCGGACGTAGTCCTCCTTGACCAGGCCCTCGGTCACGACAACGTGCGCGATCGAGTTGATGAGCGCGACATTGGTGCCGGGCCGCAGCGCCAGATGGTAGTCCGCCTCGACATGCGGCGTGCGCACGAGGTCGATGCGGCGCGGGTCAGCGACGATGAGGTGCGCACCCTGGCGCAGCCGGCGCTTCATCTGCGAAGCGAAAACCGGGTGGCCATCGGTCGGATTGGCGCCGATGACCATGATGACGTCGGCCTCCATGACTGAATCGAATGCCTGGGTGCCAGCGGACTCCCCGATCGTGTTCTTGAGGCCGTAGCCGGTCGGGGAGTGGCAGACGCGCGCACACGTGTCGACGTTGTTGTTGCCGAAACCCGCACGAACCAGTTTCTGGACGAGATAGGTCTCTTCGTTCGTGCAGCGTGATGAGGTAATGCCGCCAATCGAGTCGCGGCCGTACTTCGCCTGGATTCGCTTCAACTCACTGGCGGCGTAGCTGATCGCCTCTTCCCAGCTCACTTCGCGCCAGGGATCGGAAATTTTGGCGCGGATCATGGGCTTCACGATGCGGTCCGGGTGTGTCGCGTAGCCGATCGCAAAGCGACCCTTGACGCACGAATGCCCGTGATTGGCGTGCCCGTCCTTGTTCGGGACCATGCGCACGACCTCTTCGCCCTTCATCTCGGCGCGGAACGAGCATCCGACCCCGCAGTACGCACACGTGGTGATGACGCTGTGCTCGGCCTGACCCTGCTCGATCAGGCTGTTCTCAGAGAGCGTCGCAGTCGGGCAGGCCTGTACGCAGGCGCCACACGAGACGCACTCCGAATCCATGAAGGGGTCGTCCTGACTGGCTGCTACGGTGGAGTCAAAGCCGCGAGCCTGGATGGTGAGGGCCAACGTGCCCTGCTGCTCGTCACAGGCGCGCACGCAGCGCGAGCAGACGATGCATTTGGCCGGGTCGAAGGTGAAATAGGGGTTGCTGGTGTCCTTCTCCGCCTTGAGGTGATTGGCACCGTCGTACCCGTAACGCACCTCCCGCAGTCCAACGACGCCCGCCATGTCCTGGAGCTCGCAGTGCCCGTTGGCGGGGCAGGTGAGGCAGTCGAGCGGGTGATCAGAGATATAGAGCTCCATCACACCGCGGCGGACATCCGCAAGCTGCTTGTTCTCGGTGGTGACCTTCATGCCCTGTGCGACCGGGGTCGTGCAGGAAGCCGGCATCCCCTTCATGCCCTCGATCTGAACCAGGCACAGTCGACACGAACCGAAGGCCTCAAGCTGATCGGTGGCGCAAAGCTTGGGCACGGCCACCCCGGCGAGAGCCGCCGCGCGCATGACCGAAGTTCCCTCCGGCACGACCACTTCGCGGTCATCGATGGTCAACGTGACCATCCTGGCGCTCTGGCGGGCCGGGGTCCCTAAGTCTTTTTCCGCAATGGATTGCATAGCAGTGCTCTCAGGTCGTGGAGCCCATGGCCTTCGCGGCTGTGGCTTTGACAAAGTCCTGGGGGAAATGATTCAACGCTGAGATCACAGGGTAGGGCGTCAGCCCCCCGAGCGCGCACAGCGAACCGTTGATCATGGTATTACAGAGATCGCGAAGCAGGATCTCCTGCTTAGCAGAATCCTGGCCTGCGACCAGGCGGTCGATGACCTCGACGCCCCGCGTCGAGCCGAGGCGACACGGCGTGCATTTGCCACACGACTCGATGGCACAGAACTCCATCGCATAGCGGGCCTGAGCGGCCATGTCGACCGTATCGTCGAACACGACGATGCCGCCGTGACCGACCATGGCGCCGATCTTGGCGAATTCCTCGTAGTCGAGCGGCGTATCGAACTGTGACTCGGGCATGTACGCCCCGAGGGGACCGCCCACTTGCACGGCACGGATGGGGCGCCCACTGAGTGACCCGCCGCCGTAATCGTACAGCAGCTGCCGCAGGGTCACGCCGAAGGCCTTCTCGATCAGTCCGCCGCGCTTGACATTGCCGGTCAGCTGGATCGGCAGCGTGCCGCGCGAGCGCCCGACGCCATAGTTCCGGTAGTACTCAGCACCCCGGTCCAGGATGATCGGAACCGAGGCGAGCGTGATCACATTGTTGACCACGGTCGGCTGACCAAAGAGGCCTGCGATCGCAGGCAGGGGAGGTTTGTAGCGGATCTGTCCGCGCTTGCCCTCGAGCGATTCCAGGAGCGAAGTTTCCTCGCCGCAGATATAGGCGCCGGCACCCATGCGGATCTCGAGCCAGAAGGGCTTCCCGCTGCCGAGGATGTTGTCACCCAGATAACCGGCGTCCGTCGCCGCGGCGATCGCCGCATCGAGCGCGACTTTCGCGTCGGGGTATTCCCAACGCAAGTAGATGAAGCCCCGCGTCGCGCCGGTGGCAAGCCCCGCGATGGTCATCCCCTCGATGAGGACGAATGGGTCTCCCTCCATGATCATGCGATCCGAATAAGTTCCGGAGTCGCCTTCGTCCGCATTGCAGACGATGTACTTCTGTTCGGCGGGCGTGGCAAGGACGGTCTTCCACTTGATGCCGGCCGGAAAGGCGGCACCGCCGCGGCCCCGCAGGCCCGAGTCGGTTACCTGCGCCACGATAGCCTCGGGCTTGAGAGCGAGCGCGGCCTTCAGTCCGCGGTAGCCCGCGTGGTCGATGTAGTCGTGCAGGCTTCGCGGGTCGGTGATCCCGACCCGCGCGAACGTGAGTCTTTCCTGGTTTTTGAGGTAGGGGATCTCCTCGGTCAGGCCCAGGTGCAGCGCGTGCGGCTTCCCTTGCGTAAAGCCGGCATCAAAAAGCCCGGCCACCTTCTCGCTCGTTACCGGACCGTAAGCCACGCGTCCGCGGTCCGTCGTGACCTCAACGAGCGGCTCGAGCCAGTACAGTCCGCGGGAGCCATTACGTACCAGTTCGATGTCGACGCCGCGCCGGGCCGCCTCTTTGACGATGGTGTCTGCGACCTCATTCGCCCCAACACCCTGGGCGGACGCATCGCGAGAGACAAAGACCTTGACGCTCATGAGCTGGCCCGCGCTTTCGCCATCAGCTCATCGAAGCGCTGCGGCGACACGCGCCCCTGCAGTTGGTTGTCGATCATGATCGAGGGGCCGAGTGAGCAATTACCGAGGCAGTAGACCGGCTCGAGACTGACCGCCTTGTCAGCCGTCGTCTGGTGAAAATCAATGCCCAGGGTCTTCTTGGCGTGCGCTTCGAGTGCGACCGCCCCGACGGACTGGCACGCCTCGGCGCGACAGACGTGGACAACGTGTCGGCCCGGCGGATGGGTACGAAAGTAGTGATAGAAGGTGAGCACACCGTGCACTTCGGCCCGTGAGAGATTGAGCTCGGAAGCGATCAGAGCCACGGCATCTTTCGGTACGTAACCGAGGGCAGCCTGGACGGCGTGAAGGATCGGCATCAAGGCTCCCGCTGCAGATTTGAGCTGGGTACACGCCTCGAGCACCGCGCCGCGCTCCTCCGGACTCAGCGACGAGATGGGCTCGACCTTGATCGGGATGACGCGAAGCGACTCTTTCTTACCCATATGCGACTTAGGTATGTGATATATCAGGACAATTGTACTGCAAGCACGGCGTTCCCGTGTCGAGGCAGGCTGCTGTGACGCTCGAACTGATTCCGCCCCGGCCGACGTTGTCTCATTGATCGCGATGTAGCTCAAGTCATGAGCTGGCGGACATAAGTGTGGACATCCCGCCGCCGCTGGCTTATGCGCGTCGGTTCATATCTTTTCGGTCCAAGTGCCGGCGGTATGCTCTCGCCATGAAGCACCATTCGCCAGTGGAGTCGTTGCCCGGCGAGGCGCCCTATCCGGGGGTCTTCCGCTTCGAAGTGGATTTCGGTGGAACGCTACGTTGTATCCCCATGAGCGTCCGCATGAAGCTTGATCAGGCCGGGATCAAGCTGTCTCTGAAGCAGTGGAACCGGATTCCGCCGGCCGGACGCCGCGAGCTCGTTGAAAGGCCCTTCGGAAGCGCGGAGGAGGCCGAAGCCTATCGGCAGTTTCTCGTCTCCCAGATCGAAGCTCATACGAGGACGGCGGTTGAGTTCGCGCCGCTCGATCCGGCGCCACCGTGGGCAGATACCGCCGTGGTCCCCGAACGAATCCGCGAGTGGGCGCGCGGCCTGAGAATGGCACCGCCCTCCAGCGAGCAGTGGGCCGGGCTGACTCCACTGCAGCGATTCGCATTGTTCAAGCTGACCCGCCCGGGTCATTCGAACGAGAATTTCCTGCCGGCCATGCGGGAGTTCGAACTACTTCCCCAGGGATAATCGCCGCAGAGCGCGACGTAGCTGCAGACAGTTGACTGAGACTTCCGCTGTATCAGGCAGCCCTCACAGCTGCGCGTCGGCACGTATGTCGGGGCGTCGATCGTCAGGCGCAGGTGGCGTGGGATCGGGCACGGGCCGCGTGCGGCGGCCGATGAGTTTGCTCAATTCACGTAGCCATAGCACCGAGCTCCCCACAGCCGCACACAGCAGCCAGTCCTTGGCAGTCAGCGGCGTGGTCGAAAACGCCTGCTGCAGAAATGGCACGTAAATGACGGCAACCTGAAGCAGCACTGCGAGCGCCACGGCGCCCCACAGCCATTTGTTCGAGAACAAGCCCACAAAAGCACTGCGTTCCGTCGAGCGCGCATTGAACGCCATGAATATCGAGAAAAACGCGAGGGTGTTGAACGCCATGGTTTGTGCGTGAGCGAGACTCCCTCCTCCTGCGATGAAGCCTCCAGGCAGGCTCGCATCGAGCACGAACAGCGTGCCAGCCGCGATAACCGCTCCAGACAGGAGTATTTCAACCCACATTGCCCGGGTTATCACACCCTCGCCGCGCGGCCGGGGAGGTCGGCTCATCACGTCCGGATCCGCGGGATCGACACCCAGGGCGAGCGCCGGGCCACCATCGGTGACCAGATTGATCCACAGGATCTGCGCGGCGAGCAATGGCAGCACGAGCGTGCCGGGCTCGCTGGCAGCAGCCAGCCCGAGATGCCGGGTCAGCAGCACGCCGAAGAACATGGTCATGACCTCGCCGAGGTTCGAGGCGAGCAGATAGCGGAGGAATTTGCGCACATTGGCAAAGATCGAGCGGCCTTCTTCAACGGCTGCAACGATCGTGGCGAAGTTGTCGTCCGCCAGTACGATATCCGCCGCCTGACGGGAGACGTCCGTGCCGGCAATACCCATCGCGACCCCGATGTCGGCGGTTCGAAGAGCCGGTGCATCGTTCACGCCATCACCGGTCATGGCGACGATCGCACCCGACTGCTGCAGCGCCTGGACCAAGCGCAATTTGTGATGAGGACTCACTCGAGCATAGATCGAAGTCTCCTGCAGCGCGGAGCGCAACGCTGCGTCGCTCATATTTTCAAGCTCGCTGCCGGTCAGGACGCGCCGGTCGTCGCTTACGCCCAGCTCGGCCGCTATGACGCCCGCGGTCACCGGATGATCCCCGGTAATCATCAGCGGCCGGATCCCCGCAGCTTTCGCGCGCGCGACGGCGTCGCGCGCTTCCGCCCGTGGCGGATCGATCATGCCGATCAATCCTGCGAACACCAGGCCCTGTTCGAGGCTGGCGTCGGCCTTGTCACCATCGAGCGCACCCGGTGGCAGCGCGCGGTAGGCGACGCCGAGCGTGCGTAGAGCCTCCGCGGCCAGCTGTTGATTGCGCCGGCGGATGTCGTTGCGGCGCGCGTCGTCCAGCATCCTGGTCTCGCTTCCCACCAACTCATGCGAACAACGATCCAACAGGACATCCGGTGCGCCCTTGGTGAACACCAGCACCCGGTCGAGCTCCGCGTCCGTGTGAATCGTCGACATCAACTTACGGTCGGAGGAGAAAGGCACCTCTCCGATGCGCTGAAAACGCCGGGCCAGCGCGTCACTTCCAAGACCCGCCTTGCGCGCAGCAACCAGCAGGGCGCCCTCGGTGGGGTCGCCCTGGACGATCCAGCCACCATCGCGCTGCTGCAGGACGGCGTTGTTGGCTCGATCTCCCACGGCGAGCGCGCGCTGGAGCTCGATCCGTAAGCCGTCACCGACGGCCGGTCCGTTGCCATTGCCGGCGCCCCACTCGGGAACGATCTGCCCCTCCGTCGCATAGCCCGTGCCGGTGACGTTGACGCGTCCACTTGCGGTTACGATCGTCCGCACCGTCATTTCGTTCTTCGTCAGCGTACCGGTTTTATCGGATGCGATGACATCGGCGGAGCCGAGTGTCTCCACCGCGGCGAGATGACGCACGATGGCGTTGCGCTTCGCCATGCGCTGGACGCCGAGCGACAGAACCGCGGTAACGACTGCCGGCAGACCCTCAGGGACGGCAGCGACCGCAAGTGCCACGCCAAAGATCAGCACGTCGAGGATGGCTGGCAGACCCCGGACCTCCTCGACGACGATGATTGTCGCGATCATGGCTATCGCGATGCCGACTACAATGAGGCCGAGCCGCTTTCCGACACGCGCCAGCTCTTTTTGCAGCGGAGTCGCTTCGAGGGGTGTTTGCTCGAGCATCTCTGCGATTTGACCGATCTGCGTCTGCAGCCCGGTGGCGGTGACCACGGCCCGTCCGCGACCGTAGGTGATGGCAGTCCCGCTGAAAACCATGTTGCTCTGATCGCCGAGCGCCGCTTCTCCTGCGAGCGCGGCAGCATCCTTGGACACCGGCAGACTCTCACCCGTGAGTGCAGCCTCTGCGGTCTGCAAGGCAACTGATTCAGTCAGACGTGCATCCGCCGGAACCGTGTAGCCCTCTTCGATGAGGATTACGTCGCCCGGGACGAGCTCGCTCGCGGGAATCATGTGTTGAATGGCGTCCCGCACTACGCTGGCTTTGGCTGCGGACATGCGCTGCAGTGCGGCCACCGCCTGCTGGGCGCGCGACTGCTGCACGTACCCCATGATGGCGTTGAGCAGCAGCACCGACAGGATCGCGATCGCTTCGTAAGGAAGCGGCGTCTCCCGTTCGATGAACCACAGCGTCGCGGAGATCGCCGTGGCAATCAGCAGCAGGAGGACGAGTGGATCCTGAAACTGCTCAAGAAACCGGCGCCAGGCGGGGGTCGGCTTTTCGGCCGGCAACTCATTTCGGCCGTAACGGCCGACGCGCGCCTGCGCTTCCTGCTGCGTAAGGCCGCGCTGTCCATCGCTGCCGAAGGCGGCGAGCACCTCCGCGGCGGGCATTCGATAAACGAGGGTCTGCTCGAGCATGATGATCAGCCTGAGCTATGGCCGGAGAAATGGCGGCGTCATTCTTCAGTGGTGTACTGCGCCTCATCAATAAGACCTTGTGCCGACACGAAGCGGTAAGCTCAAGTTTCGGAACGTGCTGGACGCTTTGCCGACGAAATCGGGACCACACGCTGCGTTCACGGGCTCGATGCCACGCCCAGCCTCGAGTGCAAACGATGGCTCGCATGGAGAGATGCGTTAGCAGCTCAGCGTGTACGTGCCCGCCACTGAACTACTCACATTGAGCAGGTTCCCGAGTTGGCCGCCCACCGGTCGAAAGGCGCGGGGGTTGGGGCGGTCCTCGTCACGAACCGCGCCTTGCTTCGAGCACTTGAGTATTCGGCCAGTCAGTAAGCCCAAAGTCCAATAGCAGACCGTGGGCAGGCCGAAGAAGACTGCGTGGACGCAGTCGCGTTAACCAGCTGGACGGTCTAACCGCCGGGGCATCAGTCATGGCCACGAAATCGGACAAGACAGCTTCCGAGAAAAGCCCAACCCCCACTCCCGGTACTGGCACTCCCGAGGTCTTACCTCGACCGGACTTTCATTTCCCGGGCGAGATCGGTCGCACCTACCTTGAATCGGATCCCGCCCAGTTCCCGAAGATGGTGCAGTCTCCCGCCGGTGCACCCAATATCCTCCTGATCCTGATCGACGACTGCGGCTTCGGTCAGTACGGCACCTTCGGCGGTGGCATTCCGTCTCCGACCATGGACAAGCTCGCTGCCGAAGGCCTGAGGTACAACTGCTTTCACACTACGGCGCTGTGCAGCCCCACGCGAGCCGCGCTGATCACCGGTCGCAACCACCACTCTGCTGCATTCGCCGGCATTACTGAGCTTGCTACCGGGTACGACGGCTATACCTGCATCTTGCCTCGAGCGTGTGGCACCTGTGGGGAGGTGCTGCGCCAGAACGGCTACATGACCGCCTGGATTGGCAAGAACCACAATACGCCCACCTGGGAGACGAGCGCGGCCGGACCCTTCGATCGCTGGGCGAACGGTCTCGGGTTCGACTACTTCTATGGCTTCAACGCCGGGGACATGAATCACTGGAACCCGATCTTGTATGAGAACCGCAATCTCGTGCCCGCATCGAGCGATCCCAACTATCACCTGACCACCGACATCGCTGACAAGGCGATCGCCTGGGTGCGGCAGGCGAAGTCGATCGCGCCCGACAAGCCCTACTTCCTTTACGTGGCTACCGGAGCCACGCATGCGCCCCACCACACTCCCAAGGAGTGGATTGATAAGTTCAAGGGACAGTTCGATGGCGGCTGGGACAAGTACCGAGAGGCAACCCTGGCCCGTCAGAAAAAGCTCGGAGTCGTGCCTGAGAACACGGAGCTCACCGTCCGCTCCAAAGGGTTACCCGGCTGGGATTCGCTCAATGCGGATCAGAGACGCCTGTACGCGCGCATGATGGAGGTGTTCGCGGGTTACGCCGCGCACTGCGACTACGAGCTCGGACGGGTCGTCGAGGCGTGCAAGCAGCTCCCCGGAGCCGACAACACCCTCATCATCTATATCGCCGGCGACAACGGGGCGAGTGCCGAAGGCGGCCTCGAGGGCTCGCTCTGTGAGAACATGTTCTTCAACGGCTTCTCGGAGAAGTGGCAGGACAATATCAAGGCCATTGACGAGCTGGGCGGGCCGAAGCACTTCAATCACTTCCCGTCCGCCTGGGCGCACGCCATGAACGCGCCCTTCCAGTGGACCAAGCAGGTAGCGAGTCACTTCGGTGGCACCCGCAACCCGATGATCATCTCCTGGCCGGCTCGCATCAAGGACAAGGGCGGACTGCGCACGCAGTTTCTCCATACCATCGACATCGTCCCAACGCTCTACGAGCTGAGTGGCATTACGGCGCCGACCGAACTCAATGGCGTGATGCAAAAGCCCATAGAGGGGGTGAGTTTCGCTTTTACCTTCGAGGACGCGAAGGCCGAGAGCCGCCGCAAGACTCAGTACTTCGAGCTCGGTTGCAACCGCGGCCTCTACCACGAAGGCTGGATGGCCTCCTCACCGTCCTTCGTCCCATGGGATCCCAATCGCGCCGAGTGGGACCCTGACAAGGCGCCCTGGGAGCTCTACAAGATTGACGAGGACTTCTCTCAGGCTCGCGACCTGGCGCAGAAGTTTCCAGAGAAGCTCAGGCAGCTCCAAGACATGTGGTGGGTGGAGGCCGCGAAGTACAACGTACTCCCGATCGATTGGCGCGGGACGATCCGCATGAATGCGGAGCTGATGGGTCGACCAAGCCTCACGCGTGGCCGCACCTCGATGACTTACTACCCCGGGACCATCGGGCTCCCCGACGCGGCTTCGCCTCCGATGTGCAACAAGTCCTGGACCATCACCGCGGATGTGGAGATTCCTGAGAGCAATGCAATCGGCATGATCGTGACACACGGCGGCCTCGAGGGCGGCTATGGACTGTACCTGCGGGATGGGAAGCCGACCTTTGTCTACAACTTCCTGAGTGTCGAGCGCACGACCTTCGCTGCGAAGGAGGCCTTGCCGAAGGGCAAAGCAACCATCGTGGTCGACTTCAAGTACGACGGTGGAGGGATGGGCAAGGGCGGCAAGGTGACGCTGTCAGCAAACGGCAAGACGCTCGCCGAAGGGCGCCTGGAGAGATCAATCCCTGTTCAGTTCTCGCTGGGCGAAGGCGTCGATATTGGGATGGATATCGGATCTCCGGTCGACTTCACGTACAAACTGCCCTTCGCCTTCACGGGAAAGATTCAGCAGGTGACTATCAAGCTGGGAGCCCCAGAGATCGGAAAGGCACCGACTTGATACCGGCAGGGATGACGGATCTTCACAACTGGCTTGCGACACGCTACGGGAGAAGAAACGATGGGCACGAAGCAACCGGGTGATAGCTCCCGGAAGGGTGATGACGTTTCGGCCAACCAAGGTATCGACAGCGAGCTGGTGGCCCGTGACATTCTTCCCATTCCCGATCGGCAGCATGTTGGCGTAACGACATTCGATGCGCGCGACCCAGCGACGAAGTATCCACCGATCAAAGCGCTGCGCCCGCCCGCTGGAGCGCCCAACGTTCTCATCATCCTGATCGACGATGCGGGTTTCGGGTCTGCAAGTGTGTTCGGCGGCCCCTGCGCGACACCGAATATCGAGCGCCTGGCCGCCAATGGCCTCAAATACACCCGCTTTCATACCACGGCGCTGTGCTCGCCCACGCGCGCGGCGTTGCTGACGGGGCGGAATCATCATTCGGTCGGTATGGGCGCGATCACGGAAATGGCGACCTCGGCGCCGGGCTACTCATCGATTCGGCCGAAGAACAAGGCGCCGCTGGCCGAGATCATGAAGCTCAATGGCTACTCAACCGCGCAGCTTGGCAAGTGCCACGAGGTGCCGCTTTGGGAGGTAAGCCCCGCCGGGCCATTCGATCGCTGGCCGAGTGGTTCGGGTTTCGAATACTTCTACGGTTTCGTGGGCGGCGAGGCCAACCAGTACTACCCGGGGTTGTACGAGGGGACCGCAGCCGTGGAGCCGCCGAAGTCGCCTGAGGAAGGCTACACGCTGAACGAAGACCTCGCCGATCGCGCGATCAACTGGGTCCGTCAACAGAAGGCGCTCGTGCCGGACAAGCCCTTCTTCATGTACTTCGCGCCGGGCGCCACGCATGCGCCACATCATGTTCCCGCGCGTTGGTCGGACAAGTACAAGGGCAAGTTCGACGGCGGGTGGGACAAGTTGCGTGAAGAGACGTTTGCGCGGCAGAAGAAGCTCGGCGTAATCCCCGAGGACGCGCAACTAACGCGCCGACATGAAGAGATTCCCGCGTGGAATGCGATGCCCGCAGATTTGAAGCCGGTGCTCGCGCGACAAATGGAGATCTACGCCGGATTCCTGGAACAGACCGACCACGAAGTAGGGCGACTGATCGACACGCTGACGAACCTCAGGATCCTCGATGATACGTTGATCTACCTCATGATCGGGGACAACGGGGCCTCCGCCGAAGGGACGATCAACGGCTGCTTTAACGAGTTGACGACGCTCAACGGCATGCCGGGCATCGAGACGGTGGAGTTCCTCAAGAGCAAGATCGACGATTTCGGCACCCCCAAAGCCTTTAACCACTATGCGGTCGGCTGGGCGCACGCGCTCTGCACGCCTTACCAGTGGACCAAGCAGGTGGCATCGCACTGGGGCGGCACGCGCAACGGGACGATTGTGCACTGGCCGAACGGAATCGCCGCAAAGGGCGAGATGCGCCATCAGTTCCATCACGTAATCGATGTAGCGAAGACCGTGCTCGAAGTCTGCGGACTGCCCGAGCCGGCCATAGTCAATTCCATCGAGCAGGCGCCGCTCGAGGGCGTGAGCATGGCCGCGAGTTTCAACGATGCCAAGGCGCCCGAGACGCACGAAATTCAGTACTTCGAAATGTTCGGGAATCGTGGCATCTACCACCAGGGATGGACTGCCGTTACCAAACACCGCACGCCCTGGAAGGCAGATCAGCCGGGTCCATTCGATGCGGACAAATGGGAACTGTACGAGCCCGGCGACTGGACGCAGGCGAACGATGTCGCCGCCAAGAATCCCCAGAAATTGGCCGAGTTGCAGCGCTTGTGGCTGATCGAGGCGACCAAATACAACGTGGTTCCGCTCGATGATCGGGGTTTCGAGCGCATCAACCCGG
>Ga0306926_10002501_pt1 | contig 18718 bp, 20 predicted proteins | sample flu12Cox44000178_FD_203759 | JGI IMG/M metagenome (GOLD analysis project Ga0306926, IMG submission 203759) | Lab enrichment of tropical soil microbial communities from Luquillo Experimental Forest, Puerto Rico - flux8day.12C.oxic.44.000.178 (v2)... | ecosystem: Environmental > Terrestrial >... | reverse complement strand
AAGCTCCCGGTGGTCAGTCGGCGTTGGGCGCTTGCCACAGGCGCCCGCACGGTGAAACACTGCGGATCCGTCGCGACAGTCTCGAGAAGCGCCTGTAACCGTGAGCCGTCGAACCGTTTTTTTCGTTTCGGACCAGACGGGCGTCACTGCGGAAACGCTGGGCCACAGCCTCATGACGCAGTTCGAGGGCTTGGAATTTCGGCCGGTGACTTTGCCATTTGTGTCAACGCTTGACAAGGCGCGCGAGGCGGTGCGGCGCATCGACCGCGCGGCGCAGGAGGAGGGCCAGCGGCCGATCGTCTTCAGCACGTTGGTGCAGGATGAGCTGCGCGATGTGCTCATCGGCGCAAACGCGCTGTTTCTCGATCTGTTCTCGGCGTTTGTTGGTCCGCTCGAGCGTGAGCTCAACACTCGCTCCACGCATCGCGCCGGGCGCGCGCACGGTATCGCCGATCTCGCGGCATACACGACGCGCATCAACGCCACCAACTTCGCCCTGGCCAACGATGACGGCTCAGGCGGTGACTACACCCACGCGGATGTCGTGCTGGTGGGAGTCTCGCGGGTTGGCAAGACCCCGACTTGCGTGTACATGGCATTGCAGTACGGGGTGTTCGCCGCCAACTACCCGCTCACCGAGGAGGACCTCGAGGCCGGGCGCTTGCCGGCGCGGCTCGAGCCCTTCCGCGCCAAGCTGTATGGGCTCACCATCCGCGCCGAGCGGCTGCAGCAGATCCGCTCCGAGCGCCGGCCCGACAGTCGCTACGCCTCGCGCGCGCAGGTGCAGTACGAGCTGCGCGCCGCGGATGCGCTTTTCAACCGTTACTCCGTGCCGACGCTCGATACCAGCGAGTCCTCCATCGAGGAGATCGCGAGCCGCATCATGAACAGCACCGGCATCGAGCGGCGGCTGCCGCTTTAACTGCCGCCCAGGGAAATTCCGCCCACTGCTGAGCGTGCGCATCGACCTGCAGGGATCCGCGAGCTCACGCGGACCGCGACGCGCGTGCGCAGTCAAGTTGCATATTGTTGCACGTTTTGCCGCGCGCGTGCGCACGACGCACGGGTCGCACGAAAATTGCAAGTGGTCCGCGCTCGCCGACCGCTGCATTTCTGGCCTTGTTCGCACTTGCAGCAGCAGGCTTGTGAGTTATAGTCGGGGCGTGCTACTTGCTGACACCACAACGGTAGTTTCCTGGCGCGCTCGTCCGCGGAGCTTCGTTGCGCTCATGGGCCTCTATGAGAGCAACTTCATACGGCTCGGCTGGCTCGCCGGAAACCTCCGCGTCCTCAGCGGGCGCTACCTCTCCTCGGTCCCCGGAGATTGTGACCTCGTTCTCACCGTGACCGAGCGCTCACCGTACACCAGCACAGTCAATCTCACTTACCTGTTGCCCGAGGCCCACGGACCCCGCCAGTACCCGGACATGCGCGTGCGCATCTACCATGACGCACATCTCGTTGAGGCGCAGCCCTGGCAAGCGCTGCACAGCCGCAACCCCTCGCCCGCGGCCCCATGCCGTGCTCAGGGGCCGCCACTGGCGCGGGCGCGCCAGGGCTGTGCGGAGCGTGAACTGGATCAGCGCTGGGCGCGCAACATGATGTTAAACAAGTGGCTGGAGTACTGCGTGGAGCGAGGTCATCGCTTCTCATCCCGCACGGAGCAACGCGCCGGCGCATGAGACGTGGCGGTTGGCCGCCGCATCTCTCATGAAGGCGTTGCGACAACTCGGTTTTCTCAAGCTCAGTCTGCGCCCCGACGTCCAGCCCGAAGAGGACCATCGGGTGCTGGCGCTGTTCCGCAACCGTGCGGAGCTGAAGAAAGCCTACGGCGACCTGCAGGAAGAGACCTTCCGCCTGAAGGACCTCGTCAAACAGCAGGAGGGCGCGACGCAGCGTGTGCAGGAGATGCTCAACACGCTCGAGGGGCGCCTCGGGGTCGCCGAGAGCGCCTATCCCACACTCGTGTACTACCAGCTGCGCCGCCTGTGGCAGGCCGGCCGCGAGCTGATAGCCGCTTTCGTCGGCGATCTCGCCCGGCAGCAGGAGGAGCGCGAGCGCCGTGCGCACCTGGCGCAGCACAACCGCCAGCAGTTCGCGCGCCGCCAGGGTGCGGAAGCCGAGCTGCATGCCGCCCAGACGCTGCACGAGGAGGCGCGTGCACAGCTCGCCACGCTCGAGACCGAGCGCGGGACGCTCACCCGCTTCTGGCACTACTTTCGCCGTCGCTCCCTCGAGCGGCGCATCGCCGCTGCCGAGGCCGCGGTCACCGGCGCGGACGCCTCGGCCGCGGAGAAGCAGGCGCAGCTCGATGAGATCGCGCGCGAGGCTGGCCCGGAATTTCAGGGGATGTCACTGCAGGCACGCCGTTCGATCAACCTGGCGGCAATCGCCTGCGCCGAGGTGTTGTGCCTGCGCTTGATGGAGCTCAAGACGCCGCTGGTCGAGCTCGCCCGCCAGGCGATCGGCCGCCGCGAGCCGGGGAATGACTACGGTACCCCGAAGGAGTGCGTGTTGCTCATGGGGGAGATCGCGCGCGCCCACAGGCTGATTGCTGAGCGCGCCGGGCTGGCCGAGGAAATCCGCGAGCGCGGCGAGCGGCTGAAGGCCGTGGCGCGCTACCGCGGACCGAAGGACACCGCGCCCCAGGTCGAGTGCCTCGCGCCCGCCGAGGGTGATGTGCTCGCGGTTCCGGCGCAGGGTGGCGCGGGAGCGCGCGTGCCCAACGTGCTCGCCGAGGACACCTGGGACCTGTTTCGCGTACTGCTGCGTTGACGGGTCGCGCGGCGCGCCGGCGCCGCGCTTATTGGGGGCGCGGCGGGTCGTTGGCGAGCGCGGTTTTCTGCTGTGGCGTTTGCGGGTGTACGCCGGTCACCATGTCCGCCATCACCTGCGTCGCCTGCTCCAGCACCACGTCTGCGGCCTCGTCCTTGGTCTTCTCCAGCTCTTCGACGCTCTTCAGCGGCGGCAGGTTCTTCGCCGCGCGGCGGGCGTTCTCGCGCTCGAGCCGCTCGTGCTCCATACGAGCGCGTTCTTCGCGCCGCGTCTTGAGGTTCAGCGACACGGCGTGCTGCTCGCGCACCGAATCGATCGCCGCGATATCCGACACCAGCCACTTGTAGTCCGGGTCGTGCTGCGCGCGCTCGCCCTCTTCGGTGGCGAGCGCCGCGAGCGGCGGCGCCGCCGCGGTGCTGCTGCTCAACTTGAAGGGTACCCCGGCAATGCGGTCCCACGGCAGCGCGGATTCGAGCGCGCTCTCGCCGATCTCCTTGGTGTCGAGCACCGAGGCGAGCGGCACATCCGGCTGCACTCCGCGATGCTGGGTGCTCTCACCGGTGACGCGATAGAACTTGCCAATGGTGACGGTCAGCTGGCCGTTGTCGGTCTTGTCGGACGACCAGCGGTCGAGCGACACCAGGTTCTGCACCGTGCCCTTGCCGAAGGTGGTCTGCCCGAGGATCACCCCGCGGCGATAGTCCTGAATCGCCCCGGCGAAGATTTCGGATGCGGAGGCACTCAGGCGGTCCACCAGCACCGCGAGCGGGCCGTCGTACGCTGCGCCGGTCTGCGGGTCATCGAGCACCTCGAGCCTTCCGGAGGTATCGCGCAGCTGCACCACCGGGCCGTGATCGATGAAGAGTCCCGTCAGCGCCGTGGCTTCCGGCAGATAACCGCCGCCATCGTTGCGCAGGTCGAGCACGAGTCCGTCGATCTTCTCGGCCTTGAGCTGGTTGATGAGCTTCAGCACATCGCGGGTGGTGCTGCGGTAGTTCTGGTCGCCGGCATTCTGCGCCGCGATGTCCTGGTAGAAGCCGGGCACGGTGATGACGCCGATCTTGAGTGTGCGCCCATTGCGCGCCACGCTCTTCACTTCCTTGTGCGCGGCCTGCGCTTCGAGCGTCACCCGGTTGCGCGTGAACTCCAGCACCTTCTCGCCGGTTCCGGGCGCGGCGCCCGCCGGCAGCACCTGAAGGCGCACCGCAGTGCCCGCCTTGCCGCGAATCAGCTGTACCACATCATCCAGTCGCCAGCCGATCACATCGGTGAACGGGCCGTCGTGTCCCTGCCCGACCCCTACGATGCGATCGTTGGTCTTCAGTGTGCCGGCGACCGCCGCGGGTCCGCCCTCGAGCACGCTCATGATGGTGACGTAGTCATCCACGAGCTGCAGCGAGGCGCCGATGCCCTCGTAGTTGAGGCTCATCTGGATGCGGTATTCCTCGGAGCTGCGCGGCGAAAAGTAGCTGGAGTGTGGATCGAAGGCGCGCGCGTAGGCGTTCATCAGGTTCTCGAACACATCCTCGCTGGTCACCTGGTCCACACGGCGCAGCACGCGCTCGTAGCGTTTCTTCAAGATGTCGGCGGCCTCCGGCCAGCTCTTGCCGGTGAGCATGAGCGACAGCGCGTCGTTCTTGACACGCTTCCTCCACAGCTCCTCCATCGCCTGGCTGTCGGCGGGCCAGAGCGCCTTGGTGCGGTCGAACTCGTAAGTCTCGTTCAGCGTCCAGTCGGGCTCGGTCTGCAGCAGCGTGAGCGCATGCTGCATGCGTTCACGGTTGCGCTGCTGAAAGCGCGCGAAGATCAGGTAGGCAGGATCGATGTTGCCGGTGCGGATCATGTCGCCGAAGCGAGAGCGATAGATGTTGAAATCGCTGATGTCGCTCGCGAGGAAGTAGCTGCGCTGGCCGTCGAGGAACTCGAGGTAGCGCTGGTACACGACATCCGACAGCTTGTCGTCGATCGCTGCGCGGCTGTAGTGCTGATCCTCGAGAATGCGGCCGATCTTGCGCGCGGTGGAGCGCTGAGTGTCGGTCGGGATGATCGTGCCGGGCGGCAGCAGCTGTGTGCTCGCCGGCACCTGCACTGATCCCGCCAGCGCAAGCGCCATGACCGCCAAAGCGGCAGCAGATATCCATCCCGAAGACCGGCGCAGGAGTAAAGGCATTGTAAAGGCTCTTAGCTTGGGTAGATTCTTAGAGCAAGGCTAGAGCGAGCGGTTCGTCTCAGCAAGTACGGCACTCACGGTAGCATGCGGCCACTGGCGGCGCTTCTGGCCATTCTGATGGGATCGGCGGTCGCCCTGGCCTCGGGGCTCCTGCTCACCTGGGTCGTAATTATGTTCCTTCCCGCCGAGCAGGCCCGCTTCGCGCCCGAGCACGCGGCGCTGGTGCGGGCGGTGCTGGTATTTACCGCCTTCGCCGCGATCACCGCGGCCAGTTTCTACGGGGAACAGCGCGAGCGCCGCTGGCGGCTCGCCGCCCACGCCGCCACGCTCGCGATGTTCGCGGTCGCGGTGTGGCTCTACTGGCCAAAATAAGTCGCCTGGGACTCTAGCGAGCCTTGCGCCCGGGGCCGGCATCGGGCTCGTCCTCCTCCTCCCGCGAGCCCGAAATACGCACCAGCCGGATGAGGAGGCGCACCAGCAGCACGAACGCCGTTGGCCCGAGCGCGACCAGCCAGAACACCGCCGATCCGTGCAGCAGCCCCGCGAAGTAGTCCTGCAGCAGCGCCAGGGGGCCCGCGTGCTGGTTCAGCTCGTGGCTATAGGGCCCGAGCCAGCGGTTTCCGGCCACCCAGGTAAGGAGCGGCGCCGCAACCAGTCCGCACAGCAGCAGGATCCCGAGGATGATGAGCTCGCGCCGCACTCCGGGGGGCACCCGCGGCGGCACGGGCGGGGGGATGCGCCGCGCCACCGCCCTCACGTCCGTGGGGAGCTTCAGCGAGCGCTCGAGGGGGGGTGAATTGGTGTGCCTTCCGGGCGGACTCGACATCGGTGCGGGCATAATACCGTTGCGATGCAGAAAATAAGAGCCGCCGTGATCGGGGTGGGGTACCTCGGGCGCTTTCACGCGCAGAAATATGCCCAGGCGGCAGGGTGCGAGCTGGTCGGGGTAGTGGACTCACGGGCCGAGGCGCGCGAGTCGGTGGCCGCAGAGCTCCACACGCGGGCGCTGGCCGAGCACGGCAGTCTCCTCGGGGCAGTCGATGCGGTGAGCGTGGTGACGCCGACGCCGGCGCATTTTCCGATCGCGCGCGAATTCCTCGAGGCCGGTGCACACGTCCTGGTGGAGAAGCCGATCACCGAGACCCCCGCCGAGGCCCGGGCGCTGATCGCGCTTGCCGCCCGCGAGCAGCGGGTTCTGCAGGTGGGACACCTCGAGCGCTTCAACTCCGCGGTGCTCGCGGCCGAGCCCTACCTGCGCTCGCCGCGTTTCGTCGAGTGCCACCGGCTCGCCCCTTATCGCGAGCGTGGCACCGACGTGAATGTGGTGCTCGATCTGATGATTCACGACATCGACATCGTGCAGACCATCGTAGGCGCCCCGATCGAGGCGATCGATGCCATTGGTACGCCGGTGTTCTCCGAGGGCATCGACATCGCCAACGCGCGCATCCGTTTCACGAACGGCTGCATCGCCAACGCCACCGCCTCGCGTGTGAGCGTCAAGACGGAGCGCAAGCTGCGGATCTTCGAAGACGATGCTTATCTGTCTCTCGACCTGCAGCAGAAAATCCTGACCGTGATCCGCAAGCGCTCGCCCTCCGATGGGCCGGGCCCGCTCCCGGTGACCATCGAGGAGCAGAGTCTCGAGCCGGGCGACGCTCTTAAGGCCGAGATCGATTCCTTTCTCGATTGCATCCGCAGCGCTCGCGCGCCGGTCGTTTCCGGGGAGGCCGGCCTCGTGGCGCTGGAGACGGCTATGCGCATCAGCGAGCAGGTCGAGCGCTCCCTCGCCCAGCGCAAAGTATCGACACGCACGAGCGGCACGTAGAGAATTTGTTGCATGTCTCGCGAACCAGAGCATTTCCGGCAGACGGCGCGCCCGGTGACGGTGGCCGCCATTCAGATGGCCTGCGATTGGAACACCGCGGGTAACATCGCCCGGGCCGAGCGCCTGGTGCGCACGGCCGCCTCGCGCGGCGCCCAGATCATCCTCCTACCCGAGCTGTTCGAGACTCCTTATTTCTGCATCGAACAGGACGTGCGGCACCTCGCGCTCGCACACGAGCTCACGCAGGACCCCGCGGTGTTGCACTTCACCGGGGTGGCGCGCGAGCTTGGAGTCGTGCTGCCGATCAGCTTCTTCGAGCGAGCGGGTCAGACGCGCTTCAACTCCATTGCCATCCTCGACGCCGACGGCAGCCAGCTCGGCGTGTACCGCAAGTCGCACATCCCGAATGGCCCGGGCTACCAGGAGAAGAGCTACTTCGCGCCGGGCGATAGTGGATTTCGGGTGTGGGATACGCGCTTTGCGCGCATCGGGGTCGGAATCTGCTGGGACCAGTGGTTCCCTGAGACCGCGCGGGTGATGGCGCTCAAAGGGGCGGAGCTGCTCTTTTTCCCGACAGCGATTGGCAGTGAGCCGCCGCCGGCGCTGCCGGTCAATTCGCGCGAGCACTGGCAACGCACGCAGCAAGGCCACGCCGCCGCGAATCTGACCCCGCTGATCGCCTCGAACCGCTACGGCCTCGAGCGCTCGCTCCAGGATCCGGAGCGTCTTTACATCCGCTTCTACGGATCGTCCTTCATTGCCGATGCCACAGGGGCCAAGGTGGCAGAGGCGGGCGAGGAGGGTGATGCGGTGCTGACCCACACCTTCGATCTGAATGAAACGGCGCAGCTGCGCGATAACTGGTTCGTGTTCCGCGACCGCCGCCCGGACCTCTACGGACCGCTCACATCCTTCGACGGTGGCAGCGGCGCGGACTGCCGCCCGGGGAGCTCAGTCGAGACCACGTAAGAGAGCGACCAGCTCCTCGGCACGGCGGCGCATCTGCGCCTCGTGCCGCGGGTGCACAGGCTGGCCGCTCTGGCCATCAGCGGACTCGGCGGGCGCCTTGCGCAGCACCACCTCGCCGTTGCCGTTCACGCCGAACTCCACCGCGTCCCCCGGCGACAGCTGGAGCGTCTCGCGCACGTGCTCCGGAAGAGCCAGGTGCCCGTTCGCGGTTATTTTTGTTGCCATGCCGGCAAGTCCTGCATTTGCCATCCTTGTCGCCGCAGTGTAGCCCCGCTCTGTGCACTGCGACATGGGAGAACACCTGAGCAGGCATTTAACAATAATCACCACCGCGGCTAGGGTGTTGAATCACCTTCTACTTGGTATCGACCGGACGGATATGGCGAAGAACCGATCCTCGCGGTCAGTCTGCCGCAGCTGCAGGGACTTTCCAGCAGCCGTAATCGGCCGGTTCGCATCGATTTGCACGCTGCCTTCGCCGCAGGAAAGGGGGGAGTTCCCGGCCCTGCCGGCCGGGAACTGCTTCGGTTGGTGGAGGCGGGGGGAATCGAACCCCCGTCCGTAAGTCCTAGACTTCAGGATCTACGTACGTAGCTCTCTCTTTGATTCTCGCGTTGCGCTACCCGAGGAGCAGGGAAGACGCCACGCCAGCGTCCAGTGACTCTTAACGCGCCGGCCTGTCCGCAACGCCGGAGCGCGATCCTGTGAGCGCGTCCCCTGATTCGGTCGCACAGGCACGAGCCGGTCAGAGGTCAGCTGCGTTTAGGCAGCCAGAGCGTAGTTGTCGTCGTTGGCAACTATGGTTTGCAGCATTATTAACGAGGGCACTGCGCCTCGGTACGCCCCTGAAGGTTCGCAACCCACGTCGAAACCGGTCGCCCCCATCAGGTTCACATCTGCAGCATACCTCATGGCGTCGACGGCCGCGCTTTTCAAGGACTTGCGCCATTCGATATGGTGTCCGGAGGACACAACCAAGCCAGGGAGTTCAGGCATGCGTATTCCGGTTGTATTGGGTCTTGGAGCGGCGAGCGTCCTCTCGAGCATCTCGGCGGCCGACACCGCGCCGATCGGTCCGGGAGACCCGACCTGGGCCATACGCGGCGTGCTCGGGTATACGAAGACTGGCGGCAATACCGATAACAGCGCCGGAAACCTCCTGTTTCACGCGGCGCACGTGATGGGGAACTGGAAGCTGCTTTTTGGCACCGAGGCGCTGTACGGATCGACCAAGGGCGAGACCACGGCGCAGGCCTGGCTGGCGTACCTTCAGGCCAACTACAACATCACACCCAAGCTCTACTGGTACGTCGGCGCGCGGTACGACGATGACCGTTTCAGCGGCTTCGCCTACCAGGAGGCTGTGAAGACCGGTGTGGGCTACAAGTTCATCGACACCGATTCCACCAAGCTCGCCGCCCAGATCGGTGTGGGCCGCCGGCGCCTCCGCCCGGAGATTCTCGTCAAGGACGACATCGGTGGCATCGTCAGCCGCACGGAGCAACCGGAAACGAGCGATACGATTCTCGATGCCGGCCTGGCGTTCGAGCATCACTTCAATGCATCGACCAAGGTGCTGGCGGGCGTAACGATGCAGTCCGGCCAGGACAACACCCTCACGAACGCGAATGTGGCACTCGAGGTGAAGATGAGCGACCGGCTCGCGCTCGCCGCCGGCTACAAGGTGATCGATAACAGCCATCCGCCTCCCGGCACGGGCCGGCGCGACACCCTGACCACTCTCGGCGTCGCCTACGAGCTCAAGAACGAGAAGCTGCCCCCGGAGTAGCGCTCAGCCGCGGCGCAACAGCCGCGCCTTGTCGCGTTGCCAATCGCGCTCCTTCTCGACCGCGCGCTTATCGTGCTGCTTCTTGCCCTTGGCGAGACCGAGCTGGAGTTTCGCGCGCCCATTCTTCCAGTAGAGCTCGAGCGGCACGAGCGTGTAGCCGCGGCGCTCCACCGCACCGATGAGACGCTGCAGCTCGCTGTGATGCAGCAGCAGCTTGCGCGTGCGTACCGGGTCGGCGGTGATGTGCGTCGAGGTGGTCGGGAGCGGCGAGAGATGGGCGCCAATCAGGAAGGCTTCGCCGCCGCGCAGATACACGTAGGCTTCTTTCAGCTGCGCACGCCCGGCGCGCATCGCCTTCACCTCCCAGCCCTGTAGCGCGAGTCCTGCCTCGAAGCGCTCCTCGATGAAATAGTCGAAGCGCGCCTTGCGGTTCTCGGCGATCAGGTGGGGAGTTTCTGCAGCTTTGGCCATGCGCGGGCGGTAATGGGACAATGCCGCGATGCGAGAGGTCAAGCGCTCGGCTCTCGTCAACAAACCGCCGGCCGAGCTGTTCGCGCTCATCAACGACATCGAGAGCTATCCGCAGTTTCTGCCCTGGTGCACCCACGCGCGGGTGGTGTCCCGCACGCCCACGGAGATCGTTGCCACCCTCGGTGTCAGGCAGGGCACGTTGCACGGCGAGTTCACCACGCGCAACACGCTCGAGCCTGACCGGCGCATCCTCATGGAGCTCGTGAGCGGTCCGTTCCGGAAGCTCGAGGGCGAATGGCGGCTGACACCGATCGAGCCCGAGGGCTGCCGCGTGGAGCTCAACATGCGCTTCGCCTTCAGCCATCGGCTCACCGCCATGTTGTTCGAGCCGAAGTTTGCCGCGACCATCGGCTCGCTGGTCGATGCTTTCGTGGCGCGGGCACGCTCACTGCCGTGAGCCCGCAGCCGCCGCCAGGCGTCCGCAAGCGCTGCACGGTCGCCTTCGGGCTGCGCGAGCGGCAATACCTCTGGAGCGTCGAGTTGCCCGCCTCGGCGCGCATCGCCGATGCCCTGGCCGCGGCGCGCGCGCAGGCTCCGGCGGATCTTGCCGCCGAGATTCCCTGGGACTGCGCGCCGGTCGGTGTCTTCGGCGAGCCGCGCTCGCGCAGTGACAGTTGCGAGGATGGTGATCGCATCGAGCTGTATCGCCCGCTGCAGCGCGATCCGCGCGCGCGGCGCCGCGAGCGCGTCGAGCGCGAGCGCCTCGGCGCCAAGCGCAGAGGTTAGCAGGCTAGATCTTCGGGAATTTCTGGATCGGCGCGCCCTCATCGGGCGCCTGCGGCGCGCTCTGCGGCACGTTGATGCGCTCGAAGTGCGTCACCTTGTCGTCCTTGAAGTACACCACGAGCCGCCGCGGGTCCTGCGGCCGGTGACGGCCGTGGCGGAAGTAGTAGAGGTAGTCCCACCGGTCCTTCTCGAAAACATCGGGCACGAGCGGCGTGCCGAGCAGGTAGCGCACCTGGGTGCGTGTCATGCCGACCTGCAGCTGATCGACGGTCTTGCCTTCGAGGTAGTTGCCCTGCTGCACGTCCATTCGATAGACGCAGCCGCCGAGAGCTGCGCCGAGCAGCGCCAAGGCGAACGAAGCAAGAGTCAAGCGCATGCAGGTCCGATGGAGGATAATCATCGCCGGGATAATACCCGATCGCGCGGCACCCCAGACAGTTCGAGTCGCTGCGCCGGAGGCCGACGTGGAAGGCAAAGACCTGCGCAAAGCGGGTTTGAAGGTGACGCTGCCGCGACTGAAGATCCTCGAGATCCTCGAGGGCAGCCCGACCCGTCACCTGTCGGCCGAGGACATCTACCGCACACTGCTCGAGTCGAACGAGGACATCGGGCTCGCCACCGTGTACCGCGTGCTCACCCAGTTCGAGGCCGCGGGTCTGGTCACGCGCCACCATTTCGAGGACGGGATGGCGGTGTTCGAGCTCAACCAGGGCACACACCACGACCACATCGTGTGCCTCGACTGCGGCCGGGTGGAGGAGTTCATGGACTCCGGGATCGAGGAGCGCCAGACCGCGGTGGCGCAGAAGCTCGGCTTCTCCATCCGCGACCATTCGCTGATTCTTTACGGGCACTGCCGGCGCGAGAATTGCCCGTACCGAGCCCGAAAATCCGTGTGATCCGTGTGAGTTGATCCCGCCGGGCTTACCGGCGGCGAGCTGCCGGCGGCCGCGGCTGGCGCACCGTATCGCCCCCTTTGCTCCCGGGCTCAGCGCTCGCGCCTTCGGCAGCGGCTCCGCTGTCGCGCGCCGCGGGTGCGGTCTTGCCGCCGGCGAGCGTTGCGGCGGAGAGCATGTCGCGTGCGTGCTCGCGCGCCTTGGCGGTGATCTCGACGCCTCCGAGCATGCGCGCGAGCTCCTCGATGCGCTCATCGCCGCCGAGCTCGGCAAGGGCGATCCGCGTCGTGCGGCCGTCGGTGGTCTTGGTGACCCGCAGGTGCTGATGCGCCTGGCAGGCGACCTGCGGCAAGTGCGTTACGCACAGCACCTGGCTGCGCACGCCGAGTGATCGCAGCTCGCGGCCGACGATCTCCGCCACTGCGCCGCCGATACCGGCGTCGACCTCATCGAACACCATGCAGCGTGTGTCCTGGGAGGCGCAGGCGACCTGCACGGCGAGCGAGAGCCGTGACAGCTCACCGCCCGAGGCGACCTTGGCGAGGGCGCGCGGCGGTGAGCCGGGGTTGGCGGTGACGCGGAACTCGATCTGATCGATGCCGTGCTGCGCGGGTTCCGCATTGCCATCCTGGGAGACATCCGCCTCGAAACGGCCTCCGGCCATGCCGAGAGTCTGCATGCGTGCGCTGATGTCGCGTGCCAGCACGCGCGCAGTCGCCATGCGTTTGCCCGAGAGCTGTTGCGCCTGTGCGCGGTACGCCTGCAGCGCCGCGGCGAGCTCGCGGCGCAGATCGGCTAGATCGGTATCGGCGCGCTCGAGCGCGGCGAGCTCCGCCGCCAGGCGCTCCGCCTGCGCCGGCAGCTCCGTCGCGGTGACATGGTGCTTGCGCGCCAGCTCCTCGACGGCCGCAAGGCGTCGCTGTACCTCCTCCTGACGGGCGCTGTCGAGCTCGAGGGATTCGCCATAGCGCTCGAGCTCGCGCGCGGCCTCGCGTACCTGCACCGCCGCCTCTTCCAGCAGCGGCAGCACTGCGGCGAGCTTCGAGTCGAGCGCGGCGAGTGCGCGTAGCGACTGCAGTGCGCGGCTCACCATCGCGTGTGCGCTCAGCTGGTCATTCTCGTAGAGCGCGCTGAGCGCAGCCTGGGCGCCGCCGGCGAGGCGCTCGCGGTTGGCGAGCCGTCCGGCCTCTTCGGTGAGCGCCTCGGCTTCGCCCGGTTTCAGTTGCAACGCCGCGAGCTCCTGCACCTGGTAGCGCAGCAGCTCGAGCTTCGCGTCGCGATCGCGCGCCTGTCCCTCGAGCGTGAGCGTGCGATTGAGCAGCTCGAGCCACACACGATGCGCGATGCCCACCTGGCTGACGCTCGCAGTGAGGGAGCCATAGCCATCGAGCAACTCACGTTGCGCGGCGCTGCGCGTGAGCGACTGAAACTCGTGTTGCCCGTGGATATCGATCAGGATGCTGCCGGCCTCACGCAGCAGCTGCACCGGCACCGATTGCCCGTTGAGGTAGGCACGCGAGCGGCCATCGCTGCCGATGACCCGGCGCAACGCGAGCTCCGTGCCGCCGCCGAGGGACTGCTCCTCGAGCCACTGCCTGAGCTCCCGCGGCGCCTGGCTGAGCTCGAAGGTCGCGGCGATCTCCGCCCGCTCGGCGCCGTGGCGTACAACCTCTGCACCCGCCCGTCCGCCGGCGAGCAGCTGCAACGCGTCGACGAGGATGGACTTGCCGGCCCCGGTTTCACCGGTGAGCACGGTGAGTCCCGGGCGCAGCTCGAGCTCCACCGCATCGATGATGGCAAAGTCGCGGATCTGCAGGTGCGTCAGCATGCTCAGTGCTCGAAGCTGCCGCGGCCCCAGCGGAGCTTCGATCGCAGCAGCCGGTAGTAGTCGTGACCGGGCGGGTGCAGGAGCGTCACCCGCTCGGCGGCGGTGGTGACTTCGAGTCGATCAGCTGGCGTCAGCGCCCCGAGCAGCGCCCCGTCGCAGGTGACGTTCGCCTGCGTGTCGGGACGCTCGTGCAGCACCACCTCGACAATGCACTGCGCCGCCACCACGATCGGGCGGTCGGAGAGGGTGTGCGCGCAGATTGGGACGATGACCAGCGCCGGCAGGTGCGGCTCCATGATCGGCCCGTTGCACGACAGGGCGTAGGCAGTGGAGCCCGTGGGGCTCGCGACGATGATGCCATCGGCATCGTGCGTATTGACGTAGGTGCCGTCGATCCGCGTGTCGAAATCGAGCGTGCGGCCGGTGTCGTGCTTCTGCATGACGACATCGTTGAGCGCGAAGGACTGCGCTACCGCCCCGCCGGCCTGCCGCAGGCGCGCGCTGAGGAGTGGCCGCTCATCGGCTTCGAGCTCCCCGGCGAGAGCCGCATCGACCGAGGACAGCATATCCTGGGGCATGACGTCGGTGAGGAATCCGAGGCGGCCGCGATTGACGCCGACGAGCGGCACGTTGTGGCGCGCCACCAGACGCGCGGCGTAAAGGAGGGTGCCGTCCCCACCGACGGCGATCACCAGGTCTGCCCGTTCGCCAAAGGTTCTCTCCGCTACGCGGCTCACCGGGGCCCCGGCCGGCAGCTCCGCATCCTCGCTGACCAGCACGCGCACGCCCCGGCCCGTGAGGTGCGGCAGGAGCGCCGCGACGCTCTCCGCTACCCGCGGATCCGAGAATCGGCCGACCAACGCACAGGTGCGCACCGGAAAGCCCATCTGCCAGTGCCTCGATTTGCCTCGCTCATGCCGTAAGGCGCGCCTTTGTAACACGCTCCCAGCGCCGGGAGCCAATGCGGCCGGTCACATATCACACACGAGGGACCCATCTGCCGCGCTCCTTGCTTGACGGTCTCCCCGGCCCAACGCTAGCTTTCCTGTTATATGGCCCCTGAAGCCCGGGACGAGCACCTCGGCGAGCGAGCGCAGCAGCTGCTGCGCACCCTCATCGAGAGCTACATCCGCGATGGCCAGCCGGTCGGCTCGCGCGCGCTCTCGCGCGAGTCGGGGCTGCAGCTGTCGGCGGCCACGATCCGCAACGTCATGGCGGATCTGGAGGAGCTTGGATTCGTCGCCTCGCCCCACACGTCGGCCGGGCGCGTGCCGACCGACAAGGGCTACCGCTTCTTCGTCGACACGCTGCTGCAGCTGCGCCCGCTCGATGATGCGGCGACGGCCGAGATGCGCCGGCATTTCGAGGCGAGCCGCGACAACTCGACCGAGCTCATCGCGACCGTGTCGCAGCTGCTTTCCTCCGCCACGCAGCTCGCGGGTGTCGTCACCCTGCCGCGTGCCCGCCAGGCGTCGGTGACGCAGATGGAATTCGTCGGGCTCTCGGAGAACCGGGTGCTCGTCGTGCTGGTGTTCAACGACCGCGAGGTGCAGAACCGCATCATCCAGCTCGAGCGCCATTATTCGGCGGACGAGCTCAAGCGTGCCTCGAATTACCTCAACGAGCAGTTCCGCGGCCGCTCGCTGCGCCAGGTGCGCGAGGAGCTGCTGCGCCAGCTCTCCGAGGCGCGCGCTCACATGAATCAGATCATGCTGGATGCCATCGCCGTCGCTCAGCAGGTGTTCGACGCCGGCAGCGAGGACAAGGTCGAATACGTGATCAAGGGCGAGACGAACCTCATGGGGGTCGCCGAGCTCACCAATGTCGAGAAGCTGCGCCGGCTGTTCGAGGCCTTCAACGAGAAGCGCGACTTCCTGCACCTGCTCGATCAGAGCCTCAAGGCCGAAGGCGTGCAGATCTTCATCGGCCACGAGTCTGGATACCGTATCCTCGATGACTGCAGCGTGGTCACCGCGCCCTACGGCGACCGCGACGCCGTGGTGGGCGTCCTCGGCGTCATCGGCCCCACCCGCATGGCCTACGAGCGGGTCATCCCGATCGTGGACATGACGGCTAAACTGCTGGGCGCCGCCTTGAATTCGCGGCGCTGACCCCCCACCCCCGGGGTGCCCGGGAGAGCCGACGGCGGTGGCTGGCGGCTCAGGACGGGCATGACTTTTGGAGGCCATCGAGATGAGTGCGAACGAGTCCGCGCGGGGCGTACCAGTCACCACCGGAGCGGAACCCACGACCGTCCTTCCCGAGGCCGCGTCCCAGCTGGTCGAGCTCGAGCGGCTGCAGCAGGCGCTGCTCGAGGCGGACGAACGGGCCAAGAACCACCGGGAGCAGTACGTACGCGCTGCGGCCGAGCTCGACAATGTCCGCAAGCGCGCTCAGCGCGACATCGAGGCCGCCAACCGTTACGGACTGGAGAAGTTCGCTGCGGAACTGCTGCCGGTGAAGGACAGCCTGGAGCTCGCCGTGCAGAATGCCGGCCGGGCGGACGTGAAGAGCCTGCGTGAGGGTCAGGAGGCAACCTTGCAGCTGCTGTCGCGGGCGCTCGAGAAGCTCGGCGTCAAGCTCATCGACCCGGTCGGGGAGCCCTTCGACCCGGAGCGGCACGAGGCGATGATGGCCCAGGAATCGACCACCGCCGAGCCGAACTCGGTGCTGAAGGTGGTGCAGCCCGGGTACGAGCTCAATGGGCGGCTGCTGCGCCCCGCCCGGGTAATCGTGGCGCGAGCCCCGGGCTGAGCGCACCGTCACCGCAAACGCAGGGCTTCCGGACTTGAAAGCACCCCCGCCTACCCCTAAGAAGTGACCCAGAATTCCCCATTCAGACCTATAGAACCCCGGCGGAGTGACCCATGGCTAAGGTAATCGGCATCGATCTCGGCACGACCAATTCGTGCGTGGCCATCATGGAGGGCGGCAAGCCCCGCGTGATCGAGAACAGCGAAGGCGACCGCACCACTCCTTCGATCGTCGCCTTTACCAAGGACGGCGAGGTGCTGGTGGGCCAGCCGGCCAAGCGCCAGGCAGTCACCAACCCGCAGAACACTCTTTTCGCCATCAAGCGCCTCATCGGCCGGAAGTTCGAGGACGAGGTGGTGCAGCGGGACATCAAGATGGTCCCCTACAAGATCGCCAAGGCCGACAACGGCGATGCCTGGGTCGATGTCCAGGGCAAGAAGATGGCGCCCCCGGAGATCTCCGCGCGCGTGCTCATGAAGATGAAGAAGACCGCCGAGGATTACCTGGGCGAAGCGGTGAAGGAGGCCGTGATCACGGTCCCCGCCTACTTCAACGATTCGCAGCGCCAGGCGACCAAGGACGCCGGGCGCATCGCGGGGCTCGAGGTCAAGCGCATCATCAACGAGCCGACCGCGGCGGCGCTCGCCTACGGCCTCGACAAGCAGGGCGGTGACCGCAAGATCGCGGTCTACGACCTGGGCGGTGGCACCTTCGACATCTCCATCATCGAGATCGCCGAGGTCGATGGCGAGCGGCAGTTCGAGGTGCTCTCGACCAACGGGGATACCTTCCTCGGCGGTGAGGACTTCGACCTGCGCATTATCAATTTCCTCGCCGAGCAGTTCCTGAAGGAGTCCGGCGTCGACGTACGCAAGGACCCCCTCGCCATGCAGCGTCTGAAGGAAGCCTCGGAGAAGGCGAAGATCGAGCTCTCCTCGACGCAGCAGACCGACATCAATCTGCCCTACATCACCGCGGACGCTTCCGGTCCCAAGCACCTCAACATCAAGCTGACGCGCGCGAAGCTCGAATCGCTGGTTGAGGACCTGGTGCAGAAGACCGTCGCGCCGTGCAAGACCGCACTCAAGGACGCCGGTGTCACCGTCGGCGATGTCGCCGAGGTAATCCTCGTCGGCGGCCAGACGCGCATGCCACTGGTGCAGAAGTACGTCAAGGACCTCTTCGGCAAGGAGCCCCGCAAGGACGTCAATCCCGATGAGGCCGTTGCGGTCGGAGCCGCCATCCAGGCGGGCGTGCTCGCGGGCGAAGTGAAGGACGTGCTGCTACTCGATGTGACCCCGCTCTCGCTCGGTATCGAGACGCTCGGTGGGATCATGACCAAGCTCATCGAGAAGAACACGACGATCCCGACCAAGGCCTCGAACGTGTTCTCGACCGCCGACGACAACCAGACCGCCGTGACCATTCACGTGCTGCAGGGCGAGCGTGAGCGGGCGGCGGACAACAAGTCGCTCGGCAAATTCGACCTCGCCGACATTCCGCCCGCTCCGCGCGGCATGCCGCAGATCGAAGTGTCCTTCGACATCGACGCCAACGGGATTCTGAACGTATCGGCGAAGGACAAGGCCACCGGCAAGGAGCAGAAGATCGTCATCAAGGCCTCGAGCGGACTGAACGAGGACGAAATCAAGCGCATGGTGCGCGACGCCGAAGCACACGCCGAGGAAGACAAGCGCTTCCGCGAGCTGGTGGAGTCGCGCAACAAGGCGGACGCCCTGATTCACGCGGTGGAGAAGTCCCTCAAGGATCTCGGCGACAAGGTCGACGCTGGCGAGCGCGCCAAGGTCGAGAGCGCGGTTTCCGATCTGCGCACGGCGCTCAAGGGCGATGACCGAGGGGTCATCGACAAGAAGAGCGAGGCACTGGCGCAGGCCTCGGCGGGCATCGCCCAGCGGGCCTACGCGGCCGGCGAGGCGGGAGCGGCCGGAGCCGGGTCTGGGCCGCAGGCTGGCGCCGGTGCGGGCGCGCAGAGCGGTAGCGGTGCGGGGCCCGGGCGCGATGACGTGGTGGACGCGGAGTTCGAGGAGGTCAAGGACCAGGGACGAAAGGCTTCCTAAAACCGCTCCATGGCCAAGCGCGACTATTACAAGGTACTCGACGTACCGAAGGGGGCGACCGAGGCGGAGATCAAGAAGGCCTATCGCCGCCTGGCTATGAAATATCACCCCGATCGCAATCCCAACGATCGGGAAGCGGAGGAGTCCTTCAAGGAAGCGAAGGAGGCCTGCGAGGTACTCACCGACCCGCAGAAGCGGGCGGCCTACGACCAGTACGGCCACCCTGGCGTCGAGGCGGCCGCGCGCGGCGCCGCCGGCCGCGGCGGATTCGGCGCCGACACCTTCAGCGACATCTTCGGTGATGTGTTCGGCGACATCTTCGGTGGCGCCCGCCGTGGTGGGCGCTCCCAGGTTTACCGGGGCGCCGACCTTCG
>Ga0306926_10002499_pt1 | contig 18725 bp, 25 predicted proteins | sample flu12Cox44000178_FD_203759 | JGI IMG/M metagenome (GOLD analysis project Ga0306926, IMG submission 203759) | Lab enrichment of tropical soil microbial communities from Luquillo Experimental Forest, Puerto Rico - flux8day.12C.oxic.44.000.178 (v2)... | ecosystem: Environmental > Terrestrial >... | reverse complement strand
GCAGCCAACAGCCCGATGTTGGCAGTTGAAGTGGGGTCTCGAATGACTCCGACATGTGTCACATAGGGGGCAATTTCCTTGAGCAGTTCCACCCATTTCGCAGCCATATCGTAGTCGAAGACTGTGAACCCCGTGATGTTGCCGCCCGGCTTCGCCAGACTATCAACAAAGCCACCGCTGACGGGATCGGCAACATTCGCAAATACGATTGGCACGCTCCGGGTCGCTTGTTGCAATGCGGCGACAGCTGGAGTGCTGTTGGCATAGATCACGTCCGGAGACGATGCCACCAATTCTGTTGCAGCTTTCTGCAAATCGCCGGTATCCCATCGATACTCGATTTGTAGATTGCGACCTTCGGTCCAACCCAATTTCTGCAATGCTTGAAGGAACGCCGTGATGCGTGCCTGCGCTTCCGGATTGTCTCTGGCAAGCGGCATTAGCACGCCAATCCGCCGCGTCGGCCCGGATTGCTGAGCGCGCAAGGCGAGCGGCCAAGCCGCCGCGCCTCCCACAAGCGTGATGAAGTCGCGCCGTCTCATGGAGCGCCCCCTACGGACCGACGACTGCAGCCTATCACATTACCCGGCGCTGGAAGCTATCTTGTGCGGTTCGGTAATGTCGAAGCCGAATGTCCGCTTTGCGGGCATCAGGACTATCTAGTTCACCCCACGAGTTTTACCCTGCCAATAGGGATCACGAAGACTACGCTTTAGAATCTTACCGGCGCCCGATTTGGGTAACGGCTCACTTCGGATCACCACCGATCGGGGCACCTTGAATCCACCGATATGCTCTCTGCATACGGCCACGATCTCCTCGACCGTGATGGAGGTGCCCGGTTTGGTGACCACCTCGGCATGGACCATCTCTCCAAAGCTCTCGTGGGGAATCCCGAACACCGCGACCTCGAGCACGGCGTGATGGCGAAATACGGCGTTCTCGACTTCAGTCGTGTAGACGTTTTCGCCTCCTGAAATGATCATGTCTTTGGCCCGGTCGACAACGAACAGGTAGCCCTCTTCATCCGCCCAGGCCACGTCCCCGCTTTTGTACCAACCGTCACCAACAAGGGCACTGGCCGTCTCTTCCGGCCGTCTCCAATAGCCCAGCATAATGTTCGGTCCGCGCACGTACACCTCGCCGATCTCACGAGGCTTGCAAACCGAGCCGTCATGACGGCGGATCTCGACTTCGACGCCCACGACCGGTTGTCCGCAGCTCGCAAGGCGGCTCTTGGCCGGTTCAATCCCGCGAGCGCCCTCGCGGTTGTCGGTGCGCTGTGTGGAAGTCACGAGCGGCGACGCCTCGGTCATCCCATAGAGCTGGACGATGTCGCACGGCAACAGACTGCAGGCCCGAAGCAGCAGATCCACCGGCATCGGCGAAGCTCCATACATAAGCAATCGCCATGCAGAAAAGTCCCGGTTGGCCGTGGCTGGGTGATTGAGCAACATATTGATCATCGTCGGGACGATCAGAGCCACCGTGACCCTTTCGGCTTCGACGACCCTGCCGAATAACTCCGGCTCGTACCCGCGGATGCAGACGTGGGCCCCGCCCACGAATGTCAAGGCGAACGTCGTCGCGGCGTCGGCGGCGTGAAACATCGGCGCAGCATGGATAAAGCGATCCGTTGGCACCAGTGGGTTGACAAGGAGCATATGCTTGGCATTGGCGATCAAGTTGGCATGGCTCTGCATCACGCCCTTAGGCAGGCCCGTCGTGCCACCAGTGTAGGAGATGGCTGCCAGCGTATCCGCGGCGATCGCCTGGAGTTCGGCATGGTCCTCATCGAGGGGCGTTGCCGAGCACAAATCGTCCCAATGCACCCAGCCTGCTGGAGTGGACTCGATCCCGGAGTAAACCAGGTAATCGAGAGAAGGGCATCGTTGCTTCAATTGAAGGGCAACCTCCAGGAACGCACCATCGGCGACGATGGCTCGGGCCCCACAGTCGTTGATGATGAATTCCAGTTCCGGGACGGCAAGCCGGTAGTTGAGATCATTGAGCACCATTCCCGCGGCGGGAATGCCGACCCAACACTCCAGGTGCCTGAAGCTGTTCTGGCCGATCGATGCGATTACATCCCCTGTGCGCAGGCCGAGGCTCCGCAGGCCAGCGGTGAGTCCACGCACCCTGCGGCTCCATTGCGCGTAAGTGAGGCGTGTTTCTCCATCGACGATCGCTTCAGCGTTCGGACGCGTCGCCATCGCGCGCGTCATTGGCCACGATAGAGTTCCTTGATTGGTCACTGCCCCCCCAATAAAATTTCCGGCTCCGAGGCGAGTACGCTTGCGGCGAAATTCACTTCCGCATCGCCAAGAAGGCACCGATCTCGGGCGCCGGCGACTTGATCTCGACCACAACGGAGTCTTCGATAGCCTCCAATCCGTGGAGGACTCCCTTGGGGTGCCGGCAAACATCGCCAGGTCCCATGATGAATTCCTCCGAGCCGACAGTCGATTTCACTTTGCCCTTCACCACGTAGGCCATCGATTCATGCGTGTGGGTGTGAAGCGGGGCGCCAACTCCCGCCGCATAGTGGATCTCGAGGAACGTCATCTCGTCACCCCTGATAAGCGGCTTGACGAGCAAATCGCCGCCGTACACCGGCTTGCCCTCGACGGCGCTTACCGCCACGGCCTCGACGTCAGCATTTCTCGACTTGATCACGTTGGCCTCCGATTTTTTTCCGTCAGGCAGCCTTGTGCGCATCGCCCATCTTTCCTGCTCCGCGGGCTCTTTTCGCGCAATTGCCGGCAAGCATACATCGGCGCTGCAGCGGTCGCAGCCGAAATTGTCCCTTTCAAAAAGCTAAGGGAGGGCCCTGAGAAGGCCCTCCAGTGGTTCACCCACCTCCACCAACCTCTTGGAATCGTTTGATATCTCTACATAACCTTACATAGCGCTACATGGCACTCCATATGGGTCTACGGGACACCCCGAGGACACCGATATGGCCCGCCAGAAATCGCCGCTCGAGAATCGTACCGCCCGCCGTCGGCTGGAGACCAGGCGCAAACCGTACTTCGACGTCATCTCCCCCGGCATCAGCTTGGGTTACCGGAGGGTCGTCACTGGTGCCGGCCGCTGGGTGCTGCGTGCGGCTGATGGTGCCGGCGGATCCTGGACCCAGGTGATCGGAATCGCTGACGACTACGAGGCTCCAAACGCCAGTGTATTGAACTACGCTCAGGCGATCGATCGAGCCAGGGAGCTCGCCAGGGGTGGGTCGGCGGGCCGGCCTGTTACCGTCACGGCGGCCCTGGATGCTTACCGGGCAGATCTACAGGCCCGTGGTGGCCTACTTGGCAACGTGTCCCGTGTTCGGGGCAATCTGCCGCCGGCGTTACTGGCAAAGTCCGTAGCTTCATTGAGTGGCCGGGAGATCCGGAGCTGGCGTGACTCCCTGTTGGCTCGCGGCCTGGCGCCGGCCTCAGTCGACCGAAATCTGATCGCCTTGAAGGCAGCTCTCAATTTGGCTGCGCGCGACGATCCCCGAATTCGCAATGCCTCGGCCTGGAAATTGCCGCGGCTGCCGGATGTCGAGCCGACGTTCCATCATGTTGTCCTGGATCCTGCGCCGATCGCCAAAATTATCCGCAGTGCTTATGCATTCGATCCGGCTTTCGGCCGTGTCATCGAAGTCCTGGCGACCACGGGTGCTCGAGCCAGCCAAGTCGTCCGCCTCGAGGTGGGTGACTTGCGGTTGGATCCGCCGCGGCTGCTGATGCCGACATCGCGCAAGGGTCGACGTCGGCGAGCTGAACGCCGCCCAGTGCCGATCCCCGAAAGTCTGGCGCAGCGGCTCCGTCGCAATGTTGATACCGGACCGCTGTTGACGATGAGCGATGGCCGGCCCTGGCGGCCGAACGAGATCGCGAAACGATTCCCACTCCTGCGCGCCGGCGCCGGCATTACCGCCTATTCATTGCGACACTCGAGCATCACGCGACAATTGCTGGCCGGCATTCCGGTTCGCGTTGTTGCCGCCCATCACGACAGTTCTGTTCAGCAGATTGAAAAAACCTACAGCCGATACATCAGCGATCATGCCGACGCTCTAACGCGATCGGCGTTGCCGGATTTCGCGCCATGATGAATCCATCACACCGCGAAGCAATCGCAGCCACGCTGCCGCGTAAAGTCCCGGAGGAATTCTGGACTGAGCTCGAGCAGGTGTTCGACGTGTTTCGATTGGTTGAAGGGCGACGCCGCTCCAGGCCACCCACCAAACGGCACAAGCGTTGGCTTCGCATCGCCGCCCTGGCCAAGAAAGAGGGTGATGATGTTTTGTTGGAATATGCCGAGGCCAGGGCTGTGGCCTATGGAATGATGGGTGCGACTTTCCGCGGCCGCAACAATTTCTATCGGTCGCATTTTCTGATCGGAAGCGTGCTGGATCTCTGGCTGCGATATATCGCCGACGATTTACGGGTGTCTCGGAGCTCCGGAACTACTCGCATTCCAGGCGGGCCATTGATCCGATATGTCACCGCCTGCGTTGTCCCCGTGTTGGGGAAGAAGGTTTCGCCGGAGACAATCAGAAACAGGATCATCCGAGAAAAACGCAGTCTCGCCGGGCACAAGAAGCGACTTGCCGCGGGCTACGCGTACCGGTGACGAGCTGCTTGGCTCGAGTTTTCCCGAGACGGTCGAGGCGTTTAGGCACCTTGTCGGCAATATCGCCGCGGCAGCTTGAGTGTCTCCTAATGTCAAAAATGGATCCGTAAAGACCATTTAGACGAAATCTCCATATCGGTTTTCAATGCTCCAGCGTGCGCCGCCATGTTCTTCGGCGCGCGCGTTCGCTGGTGGCGCGTGGAGCCTATCTGCGTTCGCCACCTCTCAACCAACCGCGAGAAATGGGAGGAGCAAGTCGATGGCACTCGCAGGAGAAGTCGCCGTCTACGGTCGCAGGGCCAGGACCGTTAGGGAGGTCAAGGCCAAGACCAAGACTAGGGCCAAGGCCAAGGCCAAGGCTAAGGCCAAGTCCAAAGGTCGTCCATCAGATGCGGAAGCCTTCACTGTCCCCGAGTTCTGCCAGGCTCACAGGATTTCTGAGAGCTTCTATTACAAACTGAAATCGCTTGGCCTCGGTCCGGAGGAAACCAAAAAGCTCTCCAAGACGATCATCACCAATGAGAGCGCGGCGGAGTGGAGGAGCAAGCAGGGCGAAGCAGCATAACGAGGAGGTGGAAGGCGCCGGTTGCTATGCCGGCGCTTCCTTTTTTCGTGTGCCGTCCCGTGGAGCGGGCGGCAAAATTTCTCAGATGATTTATCCCCGGTTTTTGGTTCAACGGAGAATTCCAGATGCTACCTCTACTCCAGTTCGGGAGGCAATTCCGCTCCCAGAAATCCTACCGCGCCGCCGGCGTGCTGCATGCGCTGAAGCAGGGCCATTCCCTCCATTTTGAGCATGTCAAAGGCGGCACCTCACGTTGGCTTTTGAGTAACGGCCACGCGATCCCGGCCAAGGTCGCGCGCGAGGTTATTGCTGATTCCCGGATTGTTGACTGCGGCGGCGCGCTGTTCGCCGACACTCCAGGCCAGGTTTTCCGTTTCGTTGGGGCCCCCCAATGAGTCAGCGCGTGTCGGGATATCAGCGGCAGGCCGACGATGAATACGAAACGCCAGCTTGGGTCGCGCATGCCTTGGTGCCCTATCTCCCGGCTGGTTGTCGACATTTCTGGGATCCCGCGAACGGTCCAGCGTCAAAGATTGCGCGCGCCCTGCGCCAGAAGGGATTGAAGGTCACTGCGACCGGCGATGATTTCTTGGGCCGGGCCATCCTACCGCGGCTCGACATCGACGGAATCCTGACCAACCCGCCCTATGGCCCGAACGGCCGGCTGGCGTGTGCTTTCATCGCGCATGCACTGGAGTTGGTGCCGATCGTAGCCATGCTGCTCCGGGTCGATTTCGATAGCGGCAAGACGCGTCTGCCTCTGTTCGGCGACTGCTCATCCTTCAGCAGCAAGATCGTTTTGCTCGATCGCATCGTGTGGTTCGAGCGCCCAGGAGCCGCGGGGCCGAGCGACAATCATGCTTGGTACATCTGGGATGGGCGGCACAGCGGCCCGCCCACAATCAAGTATGCGAGGCGCGCCACTTCGCCGCCGCTCCTTGGGTGGGGCACGTGGTGGCGCCCTGACAAATTCACGAATTTATCCGGCTGCACTCGATCAATGAGTCAGCGCGCGCTCGATCGCGGAGAAAATAAGCCGTCGCCTTGGACCGGCGACGGCTGTTGTTTTGGTTCTGATGAAGCAAAAAAGAGGAGATTGATACTATGGTTAAAAAGGCGATTAAGGCTCTTAAGCGATCTGTATCTCGCAGGGCGCTTATGGGCCAGCAGAACGGCAAAGGCAATGGCAAGCTGAATGGCAAACCGCCGGAGCCGGCTGCACCCGATCCGTTCGATCTCGAGGCCCTCGGCCTGCCGCAGGATTTCGAAAGCGCCGGCGTCGTTAAGAAGATCCTCAATACGTTGCCGGTGAGGAAGCCGACGCGTCAGGAATTCGTTCGCGTCCATCCCACCATCCGCGGCGTCGTGGCATTGATTGAGGACAAGGCCGACCGCAGCGAATACATCGTTTCCGGCAAACCTTTTATCAAGGCAGTCAATGAGGCGCTGCCGGGTGAGGTGATCTCGAAAGTTCTGTATCTGACCGTGAACCGGCAAGGGGTGTGTTTCCTGTGGCCGGTTCGCCTGCCGGATCCCAACGGCCGGCCGGAATCGGATTGGCACCGGTCACAGCGCGAGGCCGCTGTAATGGCGGAGACCACCTGGTTGCGCGTCGCGGCGAACATGTCCCTCGGCGCCTATGACATCACCATCGCTCCAAAGATTAAGACCGAGCCGGCCTGGCCCGATATCGTGGAGTGGAAAGAACTACTCCGCACTGCCTTCCGCGCGCGCCTTATCACTGATTTCAAACACCCATTGATTCGCAATCTGACCGGAGAATAGGGCCGCCCAATGAACGGCGTCGCCTCGTGTTGGCGGCGCCGCCGTTTTTAATCGCCATCACCGTCATCGAGGGGTTCATCAGATGTCTATTAGGAAATCTTTGGCTGTAATGGCCGTGCTGCTGAAGCTTGCGCGATTTCGTCAAATCGTGGTGGAGGATACCGAGTTTGAATCCGCGCCAGGTGAGCGTCAAAAACCGGTTTGCGGGGTTTTCAAGGAGCTACGCACCGGTCGGGTACATCGGATTTTCCGTGGTGATTTCGGTAAGCACCCTCCTTTCTCGACCGGACCGGACGCGGTGCATATCGCCTACTACACAAGCGCCGAGTGGGGTTCCTACCGAGCCCTGGGGTGGCCGATGCCTGAGCGGGTGCTGGATCTGTTCACCGAGTTCCGGAATAGGACAAATGGCCTGCCCACAACCGCCGGCGGCGCCTCTCTGTTGGGCGCACTAGCGTATTTTCGGATTGCCGGTATTGATCCCATCGAGAAGGCCAGCATGCAGGAGGCGATCGGTTCTGGCACCTGGCGCGGTCGTTACTCCAAAACGGACATCCTCGATTACTGCCAGGCAGATGTGTTGGCCCTCGAGCGTTTGCTGCCGGTGATGCTGCCGGAGATCGATCTCCCGAGGGCGTTACTTCGCGGCAGATATATGGTTGCCGCCTCAGCGATGGAATGGAACGGCGTCCCGGTCGACGTCCCCACCCTCGATCGGTTGCGTAAGGGTTGGGGAGATATTCAGGACCAGTTGATTGCCGATATTGACCGCGATTTCGGCGTCTATGAGGGCAGGTCTTTCCGCTCTGATCGCTTTGCCGAATGGTTGATCAAAGAGGGCATTCCCTGGCCGCGTTTGGAGGATGGCCATCTCGATCTCGAGGATGACACGTTCCGACAAATGGCAAAATCCTATCCCGCAGTTTCGCCGTTGCGGGAGCTGCGATCGTCGTTGAGTGAGTTGCGACTCAACGATCTTGCGGTCGGATCTGATGGCCGCAACCGTTGCGTATTGAGTGCGTTCAGGGCTCGAACCGGACGCAATCAGCCGAGCAATTCAAAATTTATTTTCGGGCCAAGCGTCTGGATCCGCGGTTTGATCAAGCCACCACCGGGCTACGGCATCGCTTACGTTGATTGGTCGTCGCAGGAATTTGGTATCGCCGCCTATCTGAGCGGTGATGCCAACATGATCGTGGCCTACAATTCCGGTGATCCCTACCTCGCTTTCGGCAAGCAGGCAGGCCTCATCCCCGGGGATGGCACAAAGGCGACACACAAGGCCGAGCGTGAACTTTGCAAGCAATGCATCCTCGGGGTTCAGTATGGGATGGGCGAGGAAAGCCTCGCGGTGCGGATCGATCAGCCGGTTATCGCCGCCCGGGAGCTCTTGCGCCTCCATCATGAAACCTACGCGAAATTCTGGAGGTGGTCCGACAACGCGGTCAACACCGCGATGTTGGAGAGTGTGATCGGGACCAGATACGGCTGGACCCTGCATATCGGCGGCGGCTTCATCAACCCTCGCTCATTGCGCAACTACCCGGTCCAGGCGAATGCCGCAGAGATGATGCGGGTTGCGGCCATTCTCGCAACTGAGCGCGGCGTCGAGGTTTGCGCGCCGGTTCACGACGCTTTCCTGATCTGCGCCCCACTCGATCGCCTTGATGCCGATATCGCCAAGATGCGCCAGGCCATGATCGAGGCGTCTCGGGCCGTACTTAACGGATTTGAGTTGCGTGTGGACTGCGATGAAGGCGGGGAATTCCCGCACGTTATTCGTTACCCGCATCGTTTCATGGATGAGCGTGGCATCGTGATGTGGGATCGCGTTCTGGCTCTGCTTGCTAGGAAGAGGGTGAAAGCATGATGAAAAATGTTGACGCGGCCGAGCTCTATGTTGAGCCCGGGAAGTTCACCAAGCGCCGGAAACAGTTCGTTATGGTGCCGTGGGTGTGGGTCGAACGTCTCGCCGGAGCTGGTGGCCAAACGTATGCACTGGCGTTGCACCTTTTGTATCGCGATTGGAAAAACAATGGTGCGCCGATTAAACTGCGCAATGGCACTTTGGGGATTGACGGCATTGGCCGTGTTACCAAACGGCGGGCCTTGGCCGAGCTCGAGCGCCGCCAACTGATTTCCGTCGACAGGCAGGACAGGAAGGCCCCGACGGTCCGGCTGCTTTAGGGTGGGTTAATCTGTACCGTCCGCGGTACAGATCTGTACCGTCCGCGGTACACCGGTTCTATGTCTTGTCTTATGTCTTGTTTGAATTCATTAAATGACCGAGGCGGGCAAGGGCTGTTTTTTGGCGTATGGTATCGGGCGAGTCGGTTTCGTTTAACGGAGGCTCGCCATGTCCGTCGACATCGCTGCATGGGAAATGCAGTTGCGCAGTGACCATCGCCTTAACGGCAAGGCCAGACAGGTCGCGCATGTTCTGGCCGAACATTTTTGCAACAATGACGGTCACTGCCAAATGTCTGCCGAGCGCGTTGCATCGGCTGCCGGCATCATCAGCGTAACGGCGACACGCGATGCACTGGCAGCGTTGAGGATATCAGGTTGGCTCGCATCCACGCGCGTCGACAACACTCAGCGGCATGGAATGGAGCATCGGCCAACGATGGCAAGTACTGGCGCATGATAGACAGACAGACCAAGGTCAACGCGATTATGTCGCTAAATGAGGTTCGCCAAGGATGCGAGTGCTACGCCAACTCTACGCCTATAATCCATTGGCCACAGCTATCGTTCGTTAAGGGGGTCATAGTCATCGTTGACCCATCAGACACGTTTGCCCCGGCTTTGAGAGGCGGCAAGGCGATGGGATGAGCAAGCAACACGTCAAATGGTACGATACCGCAAGATGGCAGCGACGCCGTAAACTACAGATGACCCTCGAACCGCTATGCCGCTCATGTGCAAGACGCGGCCTTGTCACGCCTGCTGAGGTTGCTGATCACATCACGCCGCACAAGGGAAACGAGATGGAGTTTTGGTACTCGCCTCTTCAGTCGATGTGCCTCAAATGCCATCTGAGTGAGAAGGCACAGCAAGAGCAGAAAGGTTTCTATAATGAAATTGGCATCGATGGTTATCCCGTTGATCCAAACCATCCGTTTTATCGCAACGGTTGATCAGGCCGGGGGGAGGTTCTGTTCGTAGAGGGAGGGGGTCGCTCACAGTACGGCGGCCGTCTCTCTTTGCTAAACATGGAAAATTTAAATTTTGGGAACGGGCTAATCGCTACGCTAAAATTGGAGGTAAATGTGCTTCAGAGAGGCAGAAAATCCCGATCAAGCCGTGAATTTCTGGCCTTGGTCGGCCGAACACCAGACCCCAAGGCACCGGCACCGCACATGCCGGAGCTACCAAGCGACCTCGGCGAAGCAGAACGGAAGACCTGGTACGCCATTTTGCACGAAAATCCGCACCTCAACTATGGCGGCGGTATCCTGCTCGAACTGGCCATCAACGCCATCGCTCGTGCCCAGCAGTGCTCAAAAATCATCGCCAAGGATGGTGGACCGCTGATCATTGGTGATGACCATAAGCCCTGCCGACATCCGCTTACCGGCATTGAAGTACAAAATCGCAAATTAGCCCGGGAGGTTTTTAAACTTTTGCGGATTGAAGTTCGCGAGGTAGATTGATTTTGTACCCTACTGACCGATCGACAATTGGCCGCCGTTGTGGGGGCACGTTGTTCACCCGATGCCCGCTCCGATTTTCTCGAACTGATTCCGAGCCAATTGCAAATCACAGAACATGCCGTGCGCAGCGCGGAGAGCGCTGCGGTTTTCTGCAAGAGTCATCGCGCATCACGCGGTGATCGTGTTCTGTTAAGCCGTCTTCCCGTAACGTCTGCTGTGGGCCACTTGCGGACTCATGCACCGCAGCAAGGGATCACCGCGTCGGGACAGGCGGGCGGTGATGCTGATTCTTGCTCGCTAACCGCTACTCGTCGACGCCCCTTGTTGAGGTCGGACAACATTCGGGAACCTCGGCGGCCAGCCATTTGGCAACATCATCGTGTGCGCCGTTGGCATCCACGGCATCCACATCAAGCTAGCGGCCTGCACCCAAAGTGTGAAAGGATCGGCTACCTCGAAGGAGCGCCCCGGGCATTTCGAAGGACGGCGGTGCCCATACGACGCCTGCTCCCACTCGTCGTTCGGCGATTGTCGGTGAATGATCTCAATGTCGAGACCGGGTAGATGAGCGCTTGCTTTGGTGACCTCGATCTTACTCTCTCGATTATCAGTGCCGTCAGGCATGAGGTTTACTGTCTCCATGCAAATTGCATCCCGCTGGACGTACCGAGGGGCTCGCCGACTATCGCGCGGATCATTCTCCGGAACGGAAGTATCGGAAGCCGCTGCCGCGACCGCCCCTAGTGGTTACATCGAACCCATGCCCATCGGTCCATGAATAAGCTGGTCGGCCACTTTCTTCTGCTCTTCGGTGAAGACCGCATAGAGTGGTGCGAGCGCGGCTCTTGTCCCCTTAACCGCCTCGAGCATGCCTGACATCATTTTTTCCATGTGATCGAGCCGATCGAGCGCGCTCATGGATGCGCCATCCCGACCCATCATCCCACCCTGCATCATGGTTGTGCCCATCCCTGCATTTGCCCTCAAGGCGTCAGCGAAGGCGTTCCACGGAGGCATCTGCGCCTCGGTAATCTTCAACTCGGCCTTAAGAAAGGCGATCCGCCCCTCGACGTGATCCACCATCCCCATCACGCCGATGCCGCCGGGGCCGCCCATCATAGCCATACCACCGCCCGGACCCATCATCATCCCGCCGTGCGGCATGGTCTGCTCGGCCGAAGGGGGCTTCTCTTGGCCCGACGCAATCCCCAAACTCGCGAGAACCAAAACGGCTGTACCGGCTGCGGCGTGTCCAACTCGTTTCATGGTCGCCTCCTGGATTTTTGGTCTCACCTCCTAACGGGCCCGGTCGCACTGCGGCATTGCGGTGGATCAAGTCGGAGTCTCGTAGAGATTTCGGGGCCGTTCGGTTGACCGCAGCTCGCACGTGCAATCCAAGGGGTGCAAGCTGGTTTGGGCGAAAAATTACCGCTAAGGAGATTGTGGCAGCGGCGAAGATTTCCGCGTCGGGATGGTTCGCGCCAGCTGTGGCGGCACGAGAGCGGCACGCCTGTAAGGTTCACTGACACGGGCGTCACGCTGTTTGAGTGAACTGGCTCAGCTCCTCGGCTTGCGCAAGTTTTCTCCAATCTTCCGCAAGCCGCGACCATGCTTCTTGATCGATCTGCTGATTTGCTCTCTTCGCGTTCAGCTCGCATTCCGCCGCTTTGTGACGGTATCTCTGGGCGACAGTCTCTGACTTCATGGAACCCTCAAGGAAACGCGTCTTTCGCGGGCACCTTAACGACAATCCGCGAAGGATTTGTTTGCTGAAGATCAATCAACCTTTCTGTGACCGCTGGTCTCAGAGCATCTTTTTTTGACGGTTTGATGACGCATTTGGGCGGCTCTTCGTGCGCACAAATTTGATCTCGCTCAAAGCTCCCAAGATGACAGTTCGGCACAATCCGCGCGAGCAAGGAGACTTGGTTCCGTGTTCGCCAAAATCAACGCAAACTCCAACGGGCCAAAAACCAGCGAGCTAAGCGCGTTATCTCACGAACAGGCGTTTTCGAGCGAATTTCGATATCGCCGTGGTGCTGAAATCTATGGAGAAGCAGAGCCCGCGGAATTTATCTATCAAGTAGTCGAAGGAGCAGTCCGAAGTTATAAACTTTTATCAGACGGTCGTCGTCAGATCGGTGCATTCCATCTTCCGGGTGATATTTTCGGCCTTGAAAATGGAAGCGTTCATCACTCTACGGCCGAGGCAATCGTCCACACCACGGTTTGGCTTCTAAAGCGTCGGGGTCTGGAAGACGTTGCAGAAGGCGATGTGTCAGTTACACACGACCTCCTGCGCTTGATCACAAAAAACCTGCAACACGCTGAAGACCACCTGTTACTTTTGGGACGCCAGACAGCTTCTGAAAAAGTTGCGGCGTTCCTGTGTGAAATGGATAGTCGCTTGAGCAATTCGGCAGTGATGACCCTTCCCATGTATCGCCGGGACATTGCCGATTACCTTGGGCTGTCCCTTGAAACCGTATCACGCGCCCTTTCGATGCTGCGTGACAGAGGCATACTCAGTTTCAAAAACCAGACGCAGCGGGAGATCGTCGTTCTAGATCGGTCCAAATTGGCTCAGCTCGCCAATCAACCAGCTCGGCGCGATCCTGCTTTTGTGGCCAAGACGCGCCTCTCGCGCCAGCGCCGGGCGTTGCCTTCATTTCAACTGCTTGCGTAGCCATTGAGGATTTCTAGGTAGCTCACGTACTATGCGATGATCGTCCGACGCTCCTCAAGAGGCTCGTCGCTCTAGTTGGCCTGCGCGGCCTTCTCCTAGCTGTCAACGCGGAACATTCCTGGCCTGCAACGAAAATGCTTGCTTCGGTTCCACATGTTGTGCGATCTGGAGGTCACGGGAGAAAACGATGACGATCCGGCGGCTGCTTAAGGCCAATAGGCTAGCAGGGCTGCAAGAAGTGGAGCAGCGCCTAGACAGGGCCTACAGAGACGTATCGCGGTCGCTTTGCTTGGTTGATCGCAATGACCCGATTGCCGAAATCGTCGCAAAGACAGTGATCGAGATTGGCGCGTCAGGTGTTCGCGATCCGTCAGAGATCTCCAAGATCGCCCTCAAGCGCCTTACGCAATTAGGTCGGCCGCGCCGAAAAGCCCCGACGGGCCAAGAGATTTTTGTCGACTTTTGAACGGCCCACTGGCTCCACAAGATCAAGTACGACGGCTACCGCCTCTGGCTGGAGCGGGACGGCAACCGCGTCCACGGCTGATCACCAAGGGTGGTTACAACTGGACCGACCGATATCCGTGGATTGTGGAGGCGGCGCGCAAGGTCCGCCAAACCGCTTCGTCATCGACGGCGAGGCGGTCGTGCCCGGTGTCGATGGCATCGCCGACTTCGACGCGCTGCCGCAAGCACGACGCCGAGGTGTAGCTCTACGCCTTCAACATCCGGGCGCTAGACGGTGAAGACCTGCGCCGCCTGCCGCTGTCGATGCGCAAGACCAACCTCGCCCGCCTGCTGGCGCGCAGGTCGGACTGTATCTTCATCGCGCCGTTCGAGTAGGTGAGATCGGGCCTGACCTCTTCTGGGCCGCCTGCAACATGGGTCTTGAAGATCTGGTCTCGAAGCGACGCGGCCGACCGTATCAGGCTGGGCGGTCGAAGCATTGGGTGAAGATCAAGAACCGCAAGCACCCGGCGATGAGCCGGTTGATGGAGTCGTTCGACTTGCTCGCTGTCGACGGCGAGGACATTCGGCTAGAGCCGCTGTTGCGCGCAAGGATCAGATAGGGCCACTAACACAAATACCCAACGGCTTTTGACCTCCATCAACACTGCCGTCCGTTTTCCCAGAATCATGGTGAGCGTGAAGCGGATATCTTGCATCGACGATACGATCTCTCGCGATGTGCCACATTCGTTTTTCCGTCGTGACGATAGCTCTCTTGGTCACCGGATGGACTATTTCCGGCGTGAGGCGTCCACCGGCTCGTCGCTCAGGTCGATTGGAAACTGCTTCACTTGGGCCAACCCCGCGAACAGCGCCCGCTCCTTCTCCGCCTGGGCTGCCGTCTGGCCAGTGCTTTGCTCCTTGTGCGGTAAGGCGCTGCGCAGAGGGCTCAATATCGGGATGGAGAAACGTTGAGGTCGGGCCGTCTGGATTTCTCTTTTCCCGCATGGCACACTTAGGCGAGGAGGAGTTCGGCCTTTGCTGTCGGTCATCAAGGTTATCCTCATTGTCGCTGCCGTTGTCCTCACCACGGCAAACAGAACTTATGCAGCTCATTCCGGTGCCGAGTGTTACTTCCATGGCCATCGAATATATGTTCCTGACGGTTTGAATTATCCTCGTCAGGCGTGGGGTGGTTGGGGAATAAGTTGTCGAACAGCAACGCCGGAGATAGCAGCGGAATCAGCAGCGATTGGAGCTGACTCTGGAGAGCGGCCCGCAGAGTGGTGTGGCTGGTGGATGCGGCAACATCTGGGAGGACGCTATGGTCCTGAGTTCAATACTGCTCGCAACTGGTTGAATGCTGGTCGTCCGCTGGACGGTCCCCGTCCTGGCGCCATTGGCGTCAAAGCTCATCATGTATTTCAGGTAATTCGGGTTGTTGATCGCGACCATGTGCTGGCGATTTCAGGCAACGACCATAACGATGTTCGGACTCGGATACGCCCAACCTCCGATGTAATCGGGTGGCGTGACGTTACCGACGAAAGCACTGCTGCTGACAAGCCTGCTGCTGATAGCGCTACCACCGACAAGCCCGCAGCGGATAAGGTTGGTTCAGACAAGAGTTCGGATGACGCCAGCGCCCAAGGCCCTTAGCGGCCCTTCGATGACGCTTACCAAAGACGAGTTCATCCGCCGCTTCCTAGCTGCCCAAAGGCTTGCATCTAACTCCGCAATGCCGCCAGCGGGTCAAGTGCTAGGTTCTGGATCGTCCGCAGCGCCGTCCAGGCCAGCAGCAAGACGCTCGAGCAAGAGTACCTTCCGTCTCGTCCCGGAGCTCGGCAAAAACCTAAGACATGGGGAATATCGATGGGTTGGACGGACATCCCATGGATACCGCAGAACGCTATTTCATGGCTCCGGCGGCGAGCCGCCGATTGAGCGCCGTTCGCTGCGCCTTACTTTGCGCTATCTCAAATCTGGGCAAGTCTTGGCGAGACGCCAGAGGAGGCACCAGGATATTGCAACGCAAGATGATACCGAGGCAGCCCGAGTCGGGGTGCACGGTTTGTCCCAAGTACGCCGCACCCGCGGGTTTGCTCAATTTGATCTAAGCCACAGTGTCGGATCTGGTCGTGGTCGGCGGATGTCGGGTTTGGCTAGACGAGCTGGTGACGATGACTGCGAATTTCGGGGCGGATTGGGAAAGGTCGCACAGGTGCTGGTTACGATTGGCGGTTTTTCAACGAACACGCGACTGATAGGCGTTTCCAGCAATAGTAAGAACTTTTCGCCAAGCGGTGAATTCGACTGTCAATTCAGCGAGGCCGGAGTGCCTCGGAATCTGGATTTCGCTGGCGCGTCACCACATGCTGATCGCCGAGATAGGCGCGCTGGACCTCCTCATTCTGACGGATGTCAGAAGGCGTGCCGGAGGCAATGACACGGCCTAAGACCAGCACTGAGATGCGATCGGCGAGCGCAAACACCGCCTCGATATCGTGCTCGACGAGCACGATCGTGACCTCCTTGCGCAACTCCTGCAATAGCTTGACCATGCGCGCGGATTCGGTGACACCGAGCCCCGCCATGGGTTCATCAAGCAGTAGGATTTGTGGCCTCGTCGCAAGCGCGACCGCGAGTTCAAGTTCGCGCTGCTCGCCGTGACTCAATTTCGAAACCAGCGTATTGGCGCGGTCGGCAAGGCCGACACGCTGTAGCGCAGCTTGCGCCGTTTTGCGGAGTCCTTCTTCCATGCGCGCGTTGCGGAAGAAGCGGAATGAATGCCCATCATGCGCTTGCGCTGCGAGTGCAACATTGTCGGCGGCCGTGAAGTCGAGAAGCAGCGAGGTAACCTGGAAGGAGCGCGCGAGTCCCAACGCACTGCGGCGATAGGCCGGAAGGCGCGTGATATCCCGGCCGGCCAGGTAGATGCTGCCGGAATGCGGCGCGAGCTGGCCGGTCAGTTGGCTGATCAGCGTGGTTTTGCCAGCGCCGTTCGGCCCGATGATGGCATGCAACTCGCCGCGTGGTACCACCAGTGACACATTGTCGGTCGCCACGATCCCCTCGAAGCGGCGGACCAGTCTGTCGACACGAAGCAGGGGCTCAGCCACCGGTCAAACCTCCCTATTCCTCCACGGCTGAACCCACCATTAATGATAGGAGCTGGTCCATGACCTAGAGCTGGTCCATGATGCTCAGTATGGAGTAGCAACCGCTCCCAGCAATTCACCTTGAGCAGGACATGATGCTCCACATCCTGGAAAGACGCTGGAATTGAATGCCGTCAGCGATCTTCTTTGCATCATTCAGGTTGCCGTTGTAGATCGCCGGTACGATTTCGTTGTCACGCGTCGCCTTGAATTGATCCCACACTGCCTTGAAATCGGCTGCCACCTTGGCGTCAGCTACGGTCATGCTGGCAAGCAAAGAATCAATCTTGTTGCTCGCCGCTTGCATCTTCGCCTTGAGCGCGTCCTGCGCCGACCTATCCTTAGCGTGCAACATCGAATAGAGCGAAATACGAGCTTCTCCAAGAGCCATGCAAACCTCACTCACCGGATTAGCCCGAGCGACCGGAGCGAATGTCAGTCCGATGGCGAATACTGTTGCTACAGCGATCGATTGCTTCCTTGCCATCAAGGTACCCTTTTCACGAGCCGCCGGCTCGCGCATGTTAGCCTGCCATTCCAAGTCAACGTTGGAATGCAGGCCACATTCCCGGAGGCTGGCCGGGGTGTCCGACCCCCTACGGACCGCACGAAATGCAAAGGATACGGCCGGCTGGCCAATCCCACCTTTCGTGATGCCCTACTTTATCGGCCTCAACGTTGGCCGAGATGACTTCGGTCAAGTATCGGCATTGATTTTTGTAATCAAAATAGCGGCCGCAGCGGCGCCTCGGCACCGGCGACGAGGAGCGGAGGTTATGGCGGAACGCTCGTTCAAAAAGGAAGTGGGACTGTTGCGGCTCGGGGCCGGACATGAGTTCAGGGGCGAAGGTATTCTGGCAGTCACGAAGGCGTTGTTGCAGTCCGGAGTCAACTACATCGCCGGTTATCAAGGCGCCCCGATCTCGCACCTCGTCGACGTTTTGTCGGACGCTGCCGACATTCTCGATGAACTCGGAATTCGTTTCGAGATGAGTGCCAATGAGGCGGCGGCGGCCGCAACCCTGGCAGTGTCAGTGAACTACCCGCTCCGCGGTGCGGTCACTTTCAAGGGCGCCGTTGGCACCAATGTCGCATCCGACGCCCTTGCCAATCTGTCGTCCAGTGGGGTTACCGGCGGTGCGTTGATCATTCTTGGCGAAGACTACGGGGAAGGCTCCTCGATCATGCAGGAGCGGAGCCACGCGTTTGCAATGAAATCGCAAATCTGGCTGCTCGATCCGCGCCCGAACCTACCCTCGATTGTGAGAGCCGTCGAAACGGGTTTCGGCCTATCCGAAGCATCACACACGCCGGTGATGTTGGAGCTGCGCATCCGTGCCTGCCACGTCTACGGCAGCTTCACGGCCAAGGACAATGTAACGCCGACCTTCACAATGCAGGATGCACGAACCTCGCCCCGGCGCGCCACCGATCGCATTGTGTTGCCACCCGCAAGCTACCTGCACGAGAGAGAGAAGGTCGAACAGCGCTGGCCTGCAGCCGTCAAATTCATCAAGGACCACAAGCTCAACGAGATCTTTGATGGCGATGCCAACGACATCGGAATTATCGTGCAGGGCGGCATTTACAACACCCTGATGCGGGCGCTGCAAACGATCGACCTTGCCGATGCCTTCGGCGAGACGCGCGTGCCGGTCTATGTCCTGAATGTCACCTATCCGTTGGTGGACTCGGAGGTCGTCGGGTTCTGTGACGGCAAGCGCGCCATTCTTCTTGTTGAGGAAGGCCAACCGGAATTTATCGAACACTCTATCAACACGATTCTGCGCCGCGCTGCC
>Ga0306926_10002497_pt1 | contig 18737 bp, 15 predicted proteins | sample flu12Cox44000178_FD_203759 | JGI IMG/M metagenome (GOLD analysis project Ga0306926, IMG submission 203759) | Lab enrichment of tropical soil microbial communities from Luquillo Experimental Forest, Puerto Rico - flux8day.12C.oxic.44.000.178 (v2)... | ecosystem: Environmental > Terrestrial >... | reverse complement strand
TCTTCTACAAACGTTGAGTCGGGACGGCCCGAATCGACAGGTAGCCGGATAAGCTCCAACCCGCATTCTTCAAGCACCCTGCAATAAGATTCGTGCTGCCGTTGAGCCAGATCTACGTCAGGAGCACCCAGTCGAGACGTGGTCAGGCCGTCGGCAAAGTTGGCTCCGGGAGGTCGAACGATGGCACGGCGAAACAAGGTCGTGAATCTCTCCTAATCCGCCGTGCTGTCCAGGCGAATCTGCACCTCGGGTGACAGGTTGCCGCCGCAGAACACGATCGCGACTGATTTACCCTCATAGCTTGCGGCCTCCTGGAAGAATGCTGCCAGCGCGACGCCGGCAGATCCTTCAATCGTCCAGCCGTGTTGCCAGGCCCATTTCATCGCAGCGAGAATTGCGCCTTCCGCCACAAGTACGCCACGATGTATGGTTATCCGCGCCAAGTCAAACGTGACGGACCCCGATTCAACTCCTCCTGCCGTGCTCTCCGACAATGTGTAGGTTTCGGGATACTCAATGATCCTGCCTGCGAGCAGTGATTCGTACAGCACGCGAGAGTTCTCAGGCCAACAGCCGACGACTTCCGTTCCCGGAGAATGCTTCCGAAGATAGGTTCCGATTCCGCTGATCAGACCTCCGCCGCCGGTGGCGATGAACACCGCGTCCAGGCTGTCGGTTTGACGGAGCAATTCAACGCCGATTGTTCCCTGCCCGGCGACCACTTGGCAGTCGTTATACGGCGAAATATAAGTACGGGCGGATTCGCGGGCCGCCGCTCGCGCGGCGAGTTCCGCACTGAGCGGATCATTACCGACCTTGCGAATGCGGGCTCCGTAAGACGCAATCTTCTTCCACTTGGCTTCGGGGACCTGGGAAGAAAGAAACACCTCAGCATCGATGCCGCGGAATTTGGCCGCGGCCGCGACACCCACACCGTGATTTCCCGTGGACGACGTTACAACCCCTGCCGCCGCGGCTTCTGGCGATAGGCTCAAGATTTTATTGGTCGCGCCGCGAAGCTTGAACGACCCCGTAACCTGTAGTTGCTCGAGCTTCGCATAGGCGCGGGTAGAAGCTGGTCTTCGAGAGTCGTGCGGCAATTGAACAACCGCCGTTTGACGAACTAAGCCGTAGATCCGACCACAGGCGGCTTCAATCTCATCAAGCAACGTGCGGACCGTAGTTCCCTTTCCTGCTTCTTCCTTCAGACTGTCCACAGATTTGCCGTCGGTCATTGTCGCTGCAATGGGAAAAAATCGAGAGGTTTGCTACCCTCGCGCGTCCTTGCCATTGACGCGCTTCCTTGAAGCCGGACGACTCGTGCCGATCGAAACTGGATGCGGCGGCGCTGGATGCGGCGGCGGCTCGGAGAGGCCCTCCCACAATCGGTATCCTCCGATGAAGGCATTCGCATTGCTGCCGGCACGGCACCTTGGCGGGAGTGATTTAAGGAGCTTAGTGTTGCCGCCGCCCAGGACGATGTCGTCGGGTTCAAGCGCCGCCGCTAACGTCTCCACGACATCGGCCACATATTTCTGCCACTTTTTCTTGCCGTAGTGTTCTAGTCCGCGTAGCCCGACGTAATCTTCATAGGTTCCCTTGCGATAGGGCAAGTGCGCCAGCTCCATCGGTTGGAGCTGCCCATCGATAATCATTGCCGAACCCAAACCGGTGCCCAGTCCAAGGAACAGCATGCGTCCGCCCTTGTAACTGCCCAGCGCCTGCATAGCCGCGTCATTAATGATCTTGACCGGACGGCCAAACGCCCGTTCAAAATCGAAGCCTGCCCATCCCTTACCGAGGTTGTACGGCTCAGTGAGGATGTGGTTGTCGAAAACGACCCCTGGATAACCGATCGAAACCACGTCGTACTTCCAGTCGCCAGCGACCTTGCCTGCTTCATCGACCATTTGTTTGGCCGTCATTTTGGGCCCAGAGGGAAACTTGCGCCGCGTTTCGTGGCCGGTCGCAAGTAACTTGATGTTCGTTCCGCCAACGTCGATAGCAAGTACATTCATCCAGCGCTCCCGTTGCTAGTATGCCCATCCATTACGGTTTGAAGGACATGTCTGCCGCATGAGTCTACAACAGCAACGCCCCAATGTAGTGCAGTTTTTGCTCTGGCAGGACCACAGCTCAATGAAAAGCGCTTGACAATGCGGGCGCGGGAAACAATCATTCCGTCATCCGAATGTGGCGCTCTAAATATCTCTGCTATGAGACGTTAATCGTCTTCGACGCCGAGAATTCACCTGACGCGAGATGCATGTTCGGATTGCCGGTACACTGTGACCGCTATTAGGAACTAGGCGAAGCAACTAACCGAGTCTGGGAGCTTGGTCTTGAAGCTGGATCGTACGGCGTGGTTCGGGTTCGTGAGCGTGCAGGCTGCGTTCGTTTTGGCTGCCTCGAAGGCTTCCCTTGCCGATCCGGCTATTCCCAGCATCTTCTCTCCCAGTTCGACGCCTGCCGACTCCATTTACCATCTCGCGCTATTCGTCCTCGCCATTACTGGCGCGATCTTTGTGGTTGTCTTCTCGCTGCTGGCGTATGCCGCGATCAAGTTTCGGCGCCGTGCCAACGACGACGGCCGCGAGCCTCCCCAAATTTATGGCAGCAATCAGGTGGAGTTGGCGTGGACCGTCATTCCTGTCCTTATCGTGGTTGTGCTCTTTCTCGCCGCGGCGCGGGTAATCCATGCCATAGAAGATGCAAAGTTTCCGCCAGGCACAATAGAGGTAACGGCGATCGGCCATCAATTCTGGTGGGAATTTCAATACCCCGGCCAGGGATTCATCACCGCCAACGAATTGCATGTGCCGGTCAGCGACCGCGATCATCCGACGCCCACGCACATCACTCTGATGTCCGCCGATACCGACCACAGTTTCTGGGTGCCGAAACTCGCGGGTAAAACCGACCTCATTCCCAATCGCGTGAACAACATGTGGATCGATCCGCACGAAACCGGTGTGTATGTCGGCCAGTGCGCACAGTATTGCGGGACCCAGCACGCAAAAATGTTGTTGCGTGTGGTAGTTGAATCTCGCGAGAATTTCGACAAATGGCTGGCCAATGAGAAACAGCCGGCGGCCGATGTTGCGTCAGCGGCTGACGGACGTCGCGTGTTCGAATCCACGGCCTGCGTCAATTGCCACACCGTTGCGGGTACAAACGCGCACGGCAAGTTCGGCCCCGACCTTACGCACCTGATGAGCCGCGTGACCATCGCTTCGGGCGCGGCTGAAAACACGAAAGATAACCTGCGCCAGTGGATTAAAAACCCGGACACCATCAAGCCCGGCTGCCTGATGCCCGCGATGCAAATGAGTGACCAAGACATTGACGCCGTGGCCGAATATCTGATGACGCTGCACTGAGAGCCAGAGACATGCTGGACGCTGATTCCATTTCGAAGCCGATGTTTGTGCCTCCCGAGGGAGTGCAGGCGCGGCCGTGGCTTGACCGAGTGCACGAGTGGATCGTCACCGTCGATCATAAGAAGCTCGGGCTGATGTACATCACGTACGGAATCCTGTTTCTGGTCGTTGGCGGTATTGAAGCGACACTGATGCGTATTCAGTTGGCGATTCCGCACAATCACTTCGTTTCGCCGCAAACGTTCAATCAACTCTTCACCATGCATGGCACAACGATGATCTTCTTCGCCGCCATGCCAATCGTGTTTGGATTTGCCGTCTATCTAGTGCCGCTGATGATCGGCGCGCGCGACATGGCGTTTCCTCGCCTCAACGCCTGGGGCTTCTGGATGAGCGCGCTGGGCGGCATCATTCTTTACTTCAGCTTTGTTGGTGGCGGCGGACTCTACGGAGCGGGCGGGGCCCCCGACGTCGGATGGTTTGCCTATGCGCCGCTTACGTCGCCGGCATTTTCCGTCGGGCACAGCACGGATTACTGGATAATCGGCATCTTCGTGAGCGGGTTCGGAAGTATCGCAACCGCAGTGAACATTATCACTACCATTTTGTGCCTCCGCTGCCCCGGCATGACATTGAACCGGATACCGCTGTTTGCCTGGTTGAGTGCGGTAATGGCGAGCCAGGTCCTTCTGGCAGTCAGTCCGCTGACTGCAGCACAAGTCATGCTGATGATCGACCGCTATCTGGGAGGACACTTCTTCGACACTCAAGCTGGCGGCTCGGCGGTGCTATGGATGCACTTTTTCTGGATCTTCGGTCATCCCGAAGTCTACATTCTGGTTTTGCCGGCCTTCGGGATCTTGTCGGAAGTGATTCCGGTTTTCTCACGCAAGCCGATCTTCGGCTACTCCATTATGGTGGCTGCAACCCTGGCCATCGGGTTTATCAGTCTGAGTGTCTGGGCGCACCACATGTTCACCGTGGGGATGACCTCCTACGCGAACGCATTCTTCGTCGCGTCCACCGCTGCTATCGCGGTTCCTACCGGCATAAAAATCTTCAACTGGCTGGGAACGATGTGGGGCGGCAAGATTAGCTTCAAGGTACCAATGCTGTTCTCTATAGCCGCTGTGTGCCAGATGCTCATCGCGGGACTTACGGGCATCATGCTGTCCGCCGCCCCCTTTGATTGGCAGCTTGGCAATTCATACTTTGTAGTCGCACACTTCCATTACGTGATCCTGGGCGTCATCGTCTTTGCCGTTTTCGGAGGGATCTACTACTGGTATCCGAAAGTAACGGGACGAATGCTGAGCGAGACCTTAGGCCGTTGGCACTTTTGGTTGTTCCTGATCGGTTTTCATCTCACCTTCGATTTCATGCATGTTCCCGGCGTGCTCGGTATGCCCCGTCGAATTTATACGTACGAGGCCGGCCGCGGATGGGACGTCTGGAACCTCGTTGTTTCGGTCGGTGTGGTCTTCCAGGCGGCAGCCATATTGCTATGGGTTGTAAACTTAATCGTCTCTTACTACAAAGGTGAGGTCGCGGGCAACGATCCATGGAACGCATGGACCCTGGAGTGGTCCACCACTTCGCCGCCGCCCGACTACAATTTCGCGACGATTCCGGTGGTGCGAAGCCGGCGTCCGCTGTGGGACCTGAAGCATCCGGAGGATCCGGACTGGAAGTACGAGTAAAGGAGCGTTCATTTGGCAGCCTCGACGCTGACCGTGCCGCAACCCGAAATACCAATGTCGCTCCATCTGCGTGGGCGCGTGGGCATGTGGTCGATGATCGTTGCAGAGTCGGCGATCTTCACGATTTTCGTGGTGGCGTACCTGTATTACTCCGGCAAGAGCCTCTCTGGCCCGACGCCGCGTGAAGTGTTGGAAGTGCCGATTTTCATCTCAATTTGTCTGTTCAGCAGCAGCTTTACCATTGTCATGGGGGAGAAAGCGATTCATCGCGGCAACATCAAGCTGTTCACGGTGTGGCTGTTCGCCACCATCGCTCTGGGTGCGATTTTCGTGATCGGCAGTTTCCGCGAATGGTACCGGCTGATTTACGAACATGGCGTAACCATCAGCTCGAGCCTGTTCGGCACGACGTTTTACTCGTTGGTGGGGCTGCACCTCTCGCACGTGATTGTCGGTCTGACAATGTTGAGCCTCGTGTTGATCTTTTCCCTGCTCGGATCGGTCAAGCAGGAACACGCCGAGCGCATCGGCGTGCTGGCGCTGTACTGGCATTTTGTGGATACGGTGTGGGTGGTCGTGCTGTCGGTGGTGTACTTCATCGCGAGGTAAGCGAAGGTAAACGAGGTAGGCGACTTGGATCAGGAGCACAATCCGACTGGACAGCCTGCAACAGTGATGCTGCCCGCCCCGACTGCCTACCCGTTCGTTTTCGCGGTGGGAGCGGCGCTCATTTTCAGCGGACTACTTACGAATGTTTGGGTGAGCCTGTTGGGGTTCGTCCTCTGGATCTTCGGAGCGGTAGGCTGGTTCCGGCAAGTGCTGCCGCACGAACACCACGAGGAGGTTCCGGTTGTTCCCGAACCAGAAGTGGTAATGGTTGAGCCCACGCCTGAAGTTGTTCATCTTGAAGTTGCGGCCGACGTGAAGCGTGCTTGGCTGCCGCTCAAGATCTATCCCGTTTCGGCTGGGGTGAAGGGTGGTCTTGCGGGCGGCGTAGCCATGGCCTTGCTTGCCATGCTGTATGGAGTGCTCTCGCATCACAGCATCTGGTATCCGATCAACCTCATTGCCGGGAGTTTGTATGCGGCGCCGGCGATCCCGACTATGGATGAGCTGGTACGGTTAAACCCGGGTTGGCTGCTCTTCGCCCTCGCCATGCACCTCACGATGTGCCTGTTGGTTGGATTGCTTTATGGAGCGATGTTGCCCATGCTGCCCAAGCGGCCCATCGTTCTGGGCGGCGTGATTGCACCTTTACTCTGGACGGGACTGCTCTATCAGATCCTCGGCTTCATTAACCCGCTGCTTGACGAGAAGATCGATTGGGTTTGGTTCACTGCTTCGCAGATCGCATTCGGGGTCGTAGCAGGCCTGGTGGTAGTCCGTCATAACAAGGTGTGGACGAGCGAGAACCTTCCATTTGCCGTGCGCGCCGGACTGGAAGCGCCCGGCATCATGCATCAGCAGGATGACAAGGGGCCGAAGTGATGAAGGCACGCGTCTCGCGGCTGCTGTCTTTGGTGCTGGCTTCATTGGCGCTCGCCGGATGCTCGCATTTGCCCGGTAAACCAGGACCTGGGCCCGAGGTTCCGCGTCCGGACTCGATTCTCGATCCCGTGGTGCTCTTCAATCAAAATTGTCAGGGATGCCACGGTGCTGATGGGAAGAACGGGCCGGCCATGATGCTGTCGGATCCCGTGTATCTGGCGCTTGTGGATGACGATACGCTCCGCTCGGTCATCTCGAAGGGAAGGCCCGGTACAGCTATGTCGGCTTTTGCGCAAAAAGAAGGCGGCATGCTGACCGATCAACAGGTGAGTGCGATCATTCGCGGAATTCGCGAACGCTGGAGCAAACCCAATGCATTGGGCGGCGATACTGCTCCCCCGTATGCGGCGAAATCTGTGGGCGATGCCGCCCGTGGGCAAGCGGTTTATGGAGCTTTTTGCGCATCATGCCACGGAGCAGATGGAAATGGGGGCCCGAAGGCTGGCTCGATTGTGGACCACGCCTATTTGAGCCTGATTACCGACCAGGGTCTGCGCACTATCGTGATCACAGGAAGACCTGACTTTAATGCGCCGGATTGGCGCAATAACGTGCCAGGGCATCCGATGAGCGATCAGGAAATTTCCGACGTTGTAGCGTGGCTGGCCTCGCAACGGCCCAATCGCGCGGTCGGTGTCGCAGCTAATCCGTCTTCCGCTAACGGAGGTGCTCAGTGAGCGAGCAACCTGAGACAGCAAACACGGCTTCCTCCGGTGACCTCTCGCGCCGCGAGTGGCTCACGAAGATTGGACTGTTATTGAACGGTCTTGCTGTCACCTTGCTGGCCATGCCCATCATCGGATACCTGGTTTCTCCGCTCATTGGCGCCGACAAGGGGCAGTACAAGCGCTGGATCACTCTAGGCGACCTCGGCGAGTTCCCGGAGAATCAGACGCGCCTGGCCAAGTTTGATAACCCGATTACTTCGTTTGCTGACGGCGACACCGACCACATTCCCTGCTGGGTTCGGCGAATGGAGGGCGAGAACTTCCAGGTCTTCGCCGTGAACTGCGCCCACCTTGGGTGTCCGGTGCGGTGGTTCCCGCAGTCTGGCTTGTTCATGTGTCCGTGCCACGGCGGCGTGTATTACCAGGACGGTACGCGTGCCTCCGGTCCGCCTCCGCGCGGACTGTTTGAGTATCCATTCAAAGTCGAAAACGGCAAGCTGATGATTGAAGCCGGGCAGCTTCCCACGCTTTCGACGACTGCAAAACTCGTTGTCAGGAGCAGTGGATGTCAAGGCTGAAACAAATTGGCGAGTGGTTCGACGAGCGGCTGCAACTAGCCGGCCCCATCAAAGAGGCGATGGGACACCGTGTGCCGCGCAGCTCCGCGAGCTGGTGGTACGTCTTCGGCAGTGCGGCGCTAACGCTCTTTGCATTGCAGGTAGTTACGGGCATCTTTCTGGCGTTCACCTACGTGCCGTCGGCCGCTGAAGCATGGAACAGCCTGCAGCATCTCAACCACGACGTCACGCTGGGGTGGTATCTGCGAGCCGTGCATGGGTGGGGCTCCAACTTCATGGTGGCGGCCGTGTTGATCCACTTCTGCCAGGTGTTCCTGTTCGGCGCATACAAGTACCCGCGACAACTTACGTGGATTGTCGGCGTGTTTCTGCTCCTTATGACCTTAGGAATGGCCTTTACCGGCCAGGTAATGCGCTTCGACCAGGATGCTTACTGGGGCCTCGGTATCGGAGCATCCATTGCGGGCCGCTTTCCAATCATCGGCGCTGCATCAGTACACATGCTGTTGGGCGGGCCGATCATTGCGGGCGCGACACTGTCGCGATTCTTTGCGCTGCATGTGTTCATGATTCCCGGCCTGCTGATTGGCTTGGTCGGCTTGCATTTGCTCATGGTGTTGAAGCTGGGCGTCAATGAGTGGCCGATGCCCGGGCGCGTTGTTCGCCGCGAGACTTACGAGAAGGAATATCACGAGCTAGTGAAGAAGGACGGCGTGCCGTTCTGGCCAGGAGCAATCTGGAAGGACATGTTCTTCTCGGCTGCCATCATCGTTGCCGTTATGTTGTGTGCAGCCTACTTCGGGCCGTTCGGGCCGACCGGCTATCCAGACCCCACTATCATTCAGACCGTCCCCAAGCCCGACTTCTTCTTCCTGTGGCTTTACGCGATGCTCGCCCTGATGCCGCCGAAGATGGAAACCCCTGCGCTGATCATCGGGCCGGTCCTCGTGATTGGATTCCTAATTCTACTGCCGTTCCTCTCAGGTGAAGGCGAAAAGAGCTGGAAGCGGCGTCCTGCCGCCGTCGTTACCTTGCTACTCGTTGCGGTTTCGTTGGCCGTCTTCACCAAACTTGCGACGTTCTCACCGTGGAGTCCCGTCATGAACGCCTGGAGTGGTGAGCCACTTCCAGTCTCATACCTGAACGGACTCTCTCCCCTACAGCGGCAAGGTGTGCTGGTCTTTCAGGACAAGCAATGCCACAACTGTCATGAGATCGCCGGCCTAGGCGGTAAGCGTGGCCCCGATCTCACGAGAGTCGCTACCAGGATGACGCACAATCAGCTCGTGCGGCAGGTGATACAGGGTGGCGGCAACATGCCTGCTTATGGGAAGAACCTACACCCTGCCGATGTAACCGCGCTGGTTTCCTTCCTCGAGACCCTTCATCCAGCTGGTCGACCACCGGCCCGCGACGCATCGCAAACCGCAATGCAACCAGAGCCAACACCCGCGTCCAGTCGTTAACGCCCATGCCATCTGTCGCACAAGCGGTATTGCAGTCATGGTCGATTCCGCCCGTTGCAACCTTCGCGCTGCTGCTAACGGCACTGACCTACCTTCGCGGCGCATGGCTCCTGCGGCGCGCGGGATACCCGTACCTTCCCGCTTGGCGCATCGCAAGCTTCGCTCTCGGACTTTTCGCTCTTTGGTTCGCACTCGCCTCTCCGCTCGACACGTTCTCGCCCTTCGTGCTCACCGCACACATGCTGCAGCACATGATGCTGATGATGGTCGCGCCGCCCCTGATTTTGCTAGGCGAGCCGCTGATCCCGATCGTCCGAGGGATGCCGCGCTTTGCCGCGCGCGAGTTCGCCGGTCCGATTCTGAACTGGCGAATCGCCGAGCGAATTGCACTCACACTCACCAATCCCGTCGTCGCGCTGGTCTTGATGGGAAGCGTCATGTTCGCCTGGCACGTTCCCGGACCTTACGAACTCGCGGTACGGTCGAGCGCGTGGCATCAGTTGGAGCATGCGTTTTTCTTTTTCACCTCGATCATTTTCTGGTGGCCGATCGTGCAGCCCTGGCCGAGCCGCGCGCAATGGCCGCGCTGGGCCATGGTTCCGTATCTGATGATCGCCGATCTCGAGAACACCGCGTTGTCGGCCATTCTGGTTTTTTCCGACAAGATCCTCTATCCGTCGTATGCGGCAGGACCCAGCCTGTTCGGCTTCACTCCCCGGGAAGACCAGGCCGCGGCCGGCGCCATCATGTGGGTCGTCGGCTCGCTCGCGTTCCTCGTGCCCGCTATCTTGATCGCAATCGAGTGCCTCTCTCGCCGGCGCGCTGAGGTTCGGGTGTCACTCGCAATGCGGCCCAGAGAATTCGCCGAGGATGCTTCATCGCATCCTCGAGCGAAGAAGCAGTTCGCAAACCGGCTGAATTCTAGCGCCTTTGAGGCCGCTTCCTTCGTGACCTTGTTCGTGATGACTGCTGCGGCCTTCGTCGTTTTGTCCTCACACGCCAGCGACGATGACGATCAGGTCTTGCGCCTGTCGCGACAAGAGGGCCCGTTCGCGATCTCGGTTTATGGACCGGCGGGCAAGCTGGTGTCGGGCCCCGCAACTCTCGGTGTTCTGGTACAGGATCGAACGAGTCGCGCCGTTCTGCCGGATAGCGAGGTCCACTGCATTCTCCGCGACACTGCCGGCAAGGACCTGCCAGTAACAGTCGCTGCCCCGCCAGGAGACGAAAACAAGCTGCTCTTCGCCGCAGATCTCGACTTGGACACTCCGGGCGCCCGGATAGTGGACATAACAGTTCAGAATGCAAACAGAAATGTGATCGTCTCAATGCCTCTGGAAGTAGTGGCAGCGACAGAGAGTGGCTTCGCACTGCGCTGGTCTTACGTCGTGATTGTTGCACTCGTTGTGCTGCTCTGTTCGGCTTACTTTTGGCGGCACCGGACAAGCAAGCCGGCTGGGTTGCCAGCTCCGGTCGCTTAGAGCGAGTGCACAATCAGCTCGTAGCCGAAGGGTGGTAAAGCCCTTTATCACCCGTTTCTAAGAGGGCTCAAGTAGCGATCTCTCGCCCGCCCCACACCGCCGCGGCCAGCTCGGCCAAAAGTCCCGCTGTTTCGTCCCAGCCCATGCACCCGTCGGTGATGCTCTGCCCGTGCGTCAACGGGCTGCCGGGTACGAGCTTCTGCGCGCCGGCCAGCAGATTGCTCTCCAACATCAAGCCGACTATCCGGCGCTCGCCGCCCGTGATTTGACCCGCAACATTCCTGCACACACCCGCCTGGCGGGTATGGTCCTTATTGCTGTTGGCATGGCTGCAATCAATCATCACGTTGGGCCTGAGTCCAGCCTTTTCGAGCCGGCTACACGTGTCAGCCACCGCCTCGGGCGTGTAATTCACAGCGTGGCGGCCGCCGCGCAGAATTACGTGGCAATCTGGATTGCCGGTGGTGGCGAAGATGGCCGACTGCCCATGCTTGGTGTGTCCTAAGAACGTATGCGGCTGCGCCGCCGATAACACCGCTTCTACGGCGATCTGCACATCACCCGAGGTCGCATTCTTGAAGCCCACCGGACAGGAAAGCCCCGACACGAGTTGCCGATGAACCTGGCTTTCCGTCGTGCGCGCGCCGATCGCTCCCCAGCTCACCAACCCAGCGAGGTACTGCGGTGTGATCATGTCGAGGAATTCAGTGCCCGCAGGCACTCCCATTTCTGCCAAATCCAGCAGAAGGTGCCGGGCCTGGCGCAGGCCGTCGTTGATCTTGTACGACTGATCAAGATACGGATCATTGATGAGCCCCTTCCACCCAATCGTCGTGCGCGGCTTTTCGAAGTACACCCGCATGACGATGTGAAGTTGCTTCGCATACGCAGCAATCGCTTCCTTCAACAAACCCGCGTATTCGCGCGCCGCTTTGGGATCATGAATCGAGCAGGGCCCAACAACCACCAGCAGGCGCTGGTCATCACCGCGCAAGATGCGCCCGATTTGTTCCCGTGACTGAAATACTGTCGCCGATGCCTTCTCTGTGGTGGGCAACTCCTCCTCGAGGAAGACAGGCGGCAGTACGACTTTGATCCATTTAATGCGTAGATCGTCGGTTGAATAGAACATGGCCGCGACAGCCGCGATGAACCAGTGATATGCCGTGAAAGCGCTTTCCTGGCGCCTTTCACTACTCTAACAGCTACCTGCGGAGGGATGGGTCAAACACTGTTGCAACAAAAAAGGCCTGCGGAACCTCGCGGAATCCGCAGACACCTTTCTCCCAAGTACGGTTGTTCAGGGCTTGGACGGCGGCCTGGGCGCGCTGTGTGCCATGGGTTGCGCCTGCCGCTGTTGCATCTGCTGCGTCTGTTGTGTGTGTCGGGCTTCCATCTGCTGAGTCTGTTGGGCGTGCTGCTGCTCCATTTGCTGCATTCGCTCCTGCTCAGCATGCTGCTGCATCGCTTGCTGGTGCTCTTTCTCCTGCTGCTGCGCAAGCTGTTGATGTTCCTTCTGCTGTTGCTGATAAAGCTGCTGCTGCTGCTTCTGATATTGCTGATCGAGCTTGGCGTCCCCGGTATTCACCGGCGGAAGCTGATGCGGCTGCACCTCGCTCGCGTGCGTTGGTGTGTTCTGTGGCGCCGCCGCTCGGTTGGCGGGTGGATGATACGGCGCGCCTGCTTGTTGGGCTGCTACCACTCCGCTGCCGCGGAAGTTTGTCGGCTTGTCGGTTGCAGCAATGGGGGGCTTGCCCTGGTTAACCGAGGCGCGCAATTGCGTCTCAGACCGGGCCTGCTGAACATGTTGCTCTTGGGCGGCAACAGGCGGCAAACGAACTTCACGTGCGACCGCTTCCTGCTCGGCGGTAGGTCGAGCACTGACACCACCTGGACCACCGTTATAGCTCACGCGGTTCACGGTCGTGTTGTTGATAACGGTAGTGTTGTAAACGTTGTGAATGTTCGTGACATTCACGTTGGTCACGGACCGGTTGTAATAGAAGTGATCGTGGTCCCAGCGTCCGCCAACGTAGCCCGTGCCAAAATAGCCGAAGCCGTAATTGATGCCGCCATAGAAGCCGACAACCGGGCCCCAATAACCTTCATAGAAGACGAAACCGGCCCCATTCCACCCCCAGTATCCTGGCGTCCACAGGTATCCGACTTGAGGCGCGAGCACCCAGGTGCCCGGGACCCAATAGTAATCGCCGAAATTAGGGTCCCACGCCCAGTAGCCCGGAACCCAGATATACCCCTCCGCCGGAGGAGGCGGCTGCACATACACTGGAATCGCCGGAGGCCCAAAATTCACGACGATGCCGACCGCCGCGAAGGTCGCTGTCGACAGCAACCCAATCATCAGGGCAAGAATCGCTGATCGAAATAAGGAAGAAGTGAAACCCATCTATGCCTCCGGTTCGCCGCCCGCCGGTTCGAAATACAGCCGAGTCACCGGGCAATCCTGGCCAGATTTAAACATTAGGCATCAATCTCTACACAACGTACCCGGAATAACCCTGAGTTTTGCCAGGAGTTTCCCTTAGCCGTTCATGGGACGTCTTTTCGGTTCAATCAGTTAGTGAGGTGCTATGTCTGGGCTGCCCCAAAAGTGGACGTGAAAACGGCAGCGCGGCGAATCCAGATTGTTGCCACGAAATCAATCACTCTGTCCGGCGACGGACACAACGGTTTGAGCATCGGACACGGAAGCGGCAATCTGCGACCCGGACAGCAAGCATGTCCATCACCGCGCAACAGCGCAGCGGTGTCTAATTCCGGTAAGTGAATTGCATGCCACGAAGTGAAGTGTGTGTTTAACAGCGCCCTTACCAGACGACCATTCGACGCGCCATCGTTCCGAATGAAGTCCAGAGCGAGCTCGAACCGCTCGCACGGAGGCGAATGTATGCATGGCGTCCTCGAAGATTTCCGCTTTGCCATCCGGCAACTCAGAAAAAAGCCGGGCTTCGCGGCGGTGACCATGCTTACCCTCGCGCTCGGTATCGGCGCTTCTGCCATTATCTTCAGCGTGGTGTACAACGGCGTACTTTACCCCTTCCCTTAGCGCAGCGCGGAGCGCCTCACCGCTATCAGCATTCAGGATCTGGAGCAGCGCCAACGCCTCAACGGCATGTATCACCTCGATGAGGTCTCCGCTTTTCGCAACGGCAATCACTCTTTCGAGGACATCCTCGCCTACGGGATGTTCCCTTCCATGGTGTACGTGCGGCGCAATGAGAGCGAAATGCTGTACGGCGTCGGAGCAACACCGAATGCGATGGAATTCTGGGGCGTGCCGCCACTACTTGGGCGCGGGTTCGGTGAACAAGACGTTCAGTCCGGAGCGCCGCCGGTAGTCGTGCTGAACTACCGCTTTTGGAAGCGAGAGTTTCAGTCGGACCGCAACGTCATTGGCCGATCGATCATGCTCAATGGCAAAGCTCGCACCATCATTGGCGTGATGCCGCCGCGCTTTCAAGCCGTCGGCTCCGACGTCTACATGCCCATCTCGTGGACAAGGCCCGATCCGCAGCGGGACCGATTCGACTGGGACGTCGACGATCCGGTTTACTTTTGGGCCACCGGGATAGTGAAGCGCGGTGTCAGCCTCGAAACTGCCGCTGCCGACATTGACGTGATCGCGCGCCAAACCGCGCGGATGCATCCCGATGAGTATCCCAAGAAGTTTCGCGCGCTCATGAAGCCGCTGAATGACGTGGTCCTCGGCAGCTTCAAGATGACGATGCTTCTGCTGTTTGCCGCAGTCGGCTTATTGCTGTTCATCTCCTCGAGCAACGTGGCCGGGCTTCTGCTGGCTCACGCCAGTGCACGGACAAGAGAAATTTCGTTACGCGTTGCTTTGGGAGCGAGTCGACCCCGCCTGTTCCAACAACTACTCTCCGAGAGCCTCGTGCTCGCCGTCGCCGGTTGTGCATTGGGTTGCGTCATTGCTTACGTCGGCCTGAAGGCCTTCATGATGACGAACCTGGCGCCGCTGCCGTGGGAAGCGGAAATCGCCGTGAATCGTCCTGTGCTGGCCTTCGCAGCAGGAATTTCACTTTTGTCGGCGTTGTTTTGTGGACTGGCTGCTGCGCTACACGCGGTGCGCGGGGATTTGCAGAAAGGGCTGGTCAGCAGCGGTGTGAATGTGAACCCGGTTTTTCAGCACAGCCGTTTCCGCTCAGGATTAGTCATCGGCCAAGTAGCGCTCTCCTTGCTTCTGCTGACGTGCGCCGGCCTCGTGACAAGAAGTTTTCTAACGCTGATCCACATCGATCTCGGGGTCCAGCCGAAACAGATCTTCACTGCTGAAATTCATTTTCCGCGCGGCAAATACACCCAGGCCGATGACAAGAAGGCCTTCTTCGAGCGCCTGCTTCCTCAGCTCAGCGCCACGCCCGGCGTGAGCAGCGCGACAGAATTAATCGGCTTGCCGCTGCTGTTCGCGCCGCAAGGCGATGTCACCATCCCTGGTAAGCCCCACCCTGAGCAGTGGACGACCAGGATCGAGATGTGCAGCCAAGATTACTTCCTTACCCTGGGCCAGCATTTGTTGCAAGGTCGGTTATTGACCGCTGACGACATGGCGGGCCAGCGTAAGGTCGCCGTTGTCAACCAGAGCCTGGTGCGAAAATTCTTTGATGGTGAGAACCCCATCGGGCGCGTGATCAAGTTCAATGTGCTCGACCAAGTACCCGACACTCCGCACGACGCCTATTTCGAAATTGTCGGCGTCGTCAACGACACTCGCGGCTTCGACTTTGAGGGCGACACCGCAATCCCCAGACCGGCCGATAAGGCTGTGCCTTCAGCTTTTATTCCCTACTCCATTTCTGGATTTGGAAATCGCGCCATCGCCATGCGGACCCATATCCCGCCGGCTTTCCTGGCTAACCATGTCCGGCAACTCATTTGGTCCCTGGACCGCGCTGTCGTGCTGGTCGAACCGCATGCTGGTTCAGGGGTAGGCTTTTCGCTCGATCAGCTCATGCAGGGGCTAGTGTACGGCAAGCAGGAATTCGCCGCGATGGCGTTCGGGGCCTGCGCGTTTCTAGGATTTGTGTTGGCCCTGATAGGGCTCTTCAGCGTGATGATCTACATCGTCTCGCTCCAGACGCACGATATCGGGATCCGTTTAGCGTTGGGAGCACCCCACCTAGCCATTTTGCGCATGGTGCTCGAGCGAGGCATGCGCCTCATTCTGATGGGCGTCGGCATCGGTGTGGTCGTTAGCCTGCTCGTCACCCGTTTTCTGTCGAGCCAATTCCGTGGAATCTCTCCTCGCGACCCTCTGACGTTGGCTCTGGTCACAGCCGCGATTCTGACAGCCGGTTTGTCGGCTTGTCTGCTGCCCGCGCGCCGAGCCACCCGCGTCGATCCCATGGTGACATTGAGGTACGAGTGAGCGTGCGGGCCGGAATGCGCGCCCCTCGTGCCGGCTCACGAGCACCTACTTTCGTGTTATGTAATTTCTTCCGCCCGCTAACCAGATTCTCTTCTCGCTTAACAAAAATTATTCCTGAATTTCTGAAATTACGCTATGTTTACGATGTAAGTCTGAATACTTCTTCGTCTTATGCCTATTCGTCTTCTGCCGGCACTGGGCCGTGTGCCCGATGATGGACCTGGCCTTACTCGCCGCGAACTCCTCTCTTTTTTGGCCAAAGGCGCACTGCTCTCTCCGCTGCTCGGCTCCAGTCTCTTCGCAGTCGCTCGCAAAGATCAGTCGGAAGACACGTTTTCTGCCCTGTCTAACTGGCAGCTCTCCGATGCGGCCCTGCTAGAAGAAATTGTCAGCCGGGGATTTCTGTATTTCTGGAATGAGGCCAGTCCGCGAACCGGTTTGGTCCGTGATCGTGCCCTCGCCGATGGCGGCCTGGACACACGGCATGCATCCAGCATTGCAGCCACCGGCTTCGGTCTGACGGCACTCTCGATCGGTCATCAGCACCGTTATGTCCCATCCCGCGACATCCACGCACGAGTCGTTGAAACCCTGAACTTCTTGCTGAACCACACCGAGCAGGTAAACGGCTTTTACTACCACTTCGTCGACCTCGAGACCGGTCGCCGATATCGCAGATCCGAGGTCTCGCCTATCGATACAGCCATCCTTCTGTGCGGCGTACTGACGGCCCGCCAGTATTTCCAGCATCCCGAGATTGAACGGCTTGCCAATGCTATTTACCGCCGCGTGAATTGGCGCTGGATGTTGAACGGCGCCCGGACCTTCGCGATGTGCTGGACGCCCGAACGTCAGTTCTCCAGTTATCGCTGGGATAGCTACAGCGAACTGATGATGATGTATCTGCTCGCCGTCGGTGCGCCGCTCTATAACGTCGATCCCGACTCATGGGACGCCTTCGCTCGCCCGACGAAAGACTTTGCGGGCTGTAGCTATATCAGCGGTGACGACCCGCTGTTCGTGCATCAGTACTCGCATGCCTGGTTCGATTTTCGCGGCCGTCGTGACAGCCATGCTGACTATTTTGCGAACTCGACAACCGCCACACGCGCGCACAAACTCTTTTGTGTCTCTCTGTCCCAGCGTTTTCCCGGCTACGATGATCACGCCTGGGGCATCACCGCATCCGATTCGGCTGTCGGCTACAAAGTTTGGGGCGGGCCTCCAGAACTCGATCAGCTCGACGGAACGATTGTTCCCTGTGCCGCAGCAGGGTCGATTCCATTTCTGCCAAACGACACCATGAACTGCCTCCGCAACCTCTATCTCCGTTACGGGGTCCAGACCTGGAAGCGGTATGGCTTCGTCAACGCTTTTAACCCGATGACGAGATGGATTGATCCCGACGTAATCGGCATTTCGACCGGCATCAGCATGGTAATGGCCGAGAACTATCGCAGCAGGCTAGTCTGGCAAACTTTCATGAAGAACCCTGAGGCGCAGAGAGCCATGGAATTAGTGGGATTCCAACCTTCCGCAGCGTCGACCTTGACAGCCTAGCGTAGTACTTTTGCGTAGTTTACTAGTTTCTAATATACAAGATTGACGGCAACGGTTGTATGTAGTTGTACAACGACGCTGGGGGGGGCGGGGGTACCCAGCTCTATCCCTACAACCTTTAATTTATAGGCAACGCTGTGAATCTCCGATGCATCAATGGTGGCATTGGGGGACCACATGAAGACTGTTGGTAGGGGTTTTTCGTTCTCTCTCCGTCCTTCGGTTTCTGGTTCAGTTCACAATAAGAAAAAAGCTTTCGCACACTGCACGTTGATTCTCTGTTCCCTGCTCACGTGTTTTGTGCTCTGTTCGCCAATCGCAAAAGCCCAGTACCGAACGAGCATTCAGGGTACCGTTACCGATCCCTCGGGAGCTGTTGTGCCAGACGCCACGGTCACGCTCGTCAACAACGAAACCAATCAGTCATTGCAGGCGACGTCCTCAAGTGCAGGAGTCTTCAACTTTAGCGCGCTGCTCCCCAGTACTTACACCATCACAGTTGAGAAAGCTGCATTCCAGAAGCAGGTTCTCGATCACGTTCAGGTGATCGCCGAGCAGGCCAACGCCGTCAACGTTCAGCTGCAGGTCGGAGACACTTCTCAGACCGTTACGGTGAGCGGCAACACGTTGCCCGCCATCGACACCGAAACCGGAATGATCAGTGGCACGGTCACGAACCGGGAGATTCAGCAATTGCCCTCCTTCGGCCGCGATGTCTTTCAGTTAGCGCAATTAGCCCCCGGCGCATTTGGCGATGGCTCGCAAGCTGCCGGAGGCGGCACCAATAATCTCCCGAACAATGCCGGCCCCGGCGGCTCAGGAGCTAACAGCGGGATATTCCAAACGGAAAACCAGGTTCAAGTCATCGCCAACGGTAACCCGATATACGCCAACAACATCACCATCGACGGCGTGAGCGTAAACAGCATTAGCTGGGCTGGCGCGGCGG
>Ga0306926_10002495_pt1 | contig 18747 bp, 4 predicted proteins | sample flu12Cox44000178_FD_203759 | JGI IMG/M metagenome (GOLD analysis project Ga0306926, IMG submission 203759) | Lab enrichment of tropical soil microbial communities from Luquillo Experimental Forest, Puerto Rico - flux8day.12C.oxic.44.000.178 (v2)... | ecosystem: Environmental > Terrestrial > Soil... | reverse complement strand
CACCCTTGACCTCTTGACCGGGAAGTCGAGCGAAAAGCTCCGCGTCAATCCCCGCAAGTCCTGGTATCGGAACCTCGAAGCGGTCACCACCAATGGCGATTACGAGGTCACCTTCCATCTGAAGCGGCCGCAGCCGGCCTTTCTCATGACGCTCGCCGGCGGGTATTCGCCGATCTATCCTTGCCACGTGGCCGCGCGCGACATGCGCAGCCATCCGATCGGCACGGGCCCCTTCAAATTCATCGAATTCAAGCCGAACGAACGGATCAGGGTGCTCAGAAACCCGAAATACTGGAAGGCGGGACGACCCTATCTCGACGGCATCGAGTACACGATCATACGCAACCTGTCGACGGCGACATTAGCGTTTGCCGCCGGCAAGTTCGATATGACCTTCCCCTACAGCCTCGAGGTGCCGCTGCTCAGGGACGTGAAGAACCAGACGCCAGATGCTGTCTGCGAGTTGGCGCCGCTCGGCATCAGCCGCAGCCTGATCGTCAACCGCGACAAGCCACCCTTTGACAACCCTGATCTGCGGCAAGCGATGGCGCTGAGCCTCGACCGTCAGGCGTTTATCGACATCATCACCGAAGGGCAAGGCGACATCGGCGGAGCCATGCAGCCCCCGCCCGAAGGACTATGGGGGATGCCACCGGATATGCTGAAGACGCTGCCCGGCTACAACCCCGATGTGCAAAACAACCGTAGGCAAGCCCAGACGCCGAGCCGGCATGCAGCATGATCAACGAGCCGCTCGATCAGGTAATTGGCTTCCGGCTTACCAGCGCCGCGATAGCATCGATCGGCAACGTGTTTGTGAAGACGCCGCTCACTGCCGCGGCTCGTGCCGAGCGCGGCAGCCCCAGATAATCGACGACGGCATGCAGCCGAAGCCGACGATTTTCGCCTTAAGCCGGGCTTGCATCGCACGCGGAACCGGAAGTTCGAATCCATCTCCCTCCAGCGGAGAGATGCTATGGGGCAGGCGGCGAGGAGATGGCACCATGAATCGCTGCAGGGAAGCAACTGATGGACGGTGACGACAGCGATTGCGCCGGCGATCGGTGACGCCGGCCGACGGGTCGCCATGCTACCTCCCCCGCCGCTTCGCGGGGGAGGTAGGGGCCGGTTCAACCCGATCCGCCCTACGCTCGGGGCCACTCGACGCCGTGGGCTTCGGCGACGCGGTGGAACAGCGGCATCCCGTACTGCATGAGCTTGCCGACCGCATCGGCGACCAGAGGCTGGATGCGCGGCAGGGTCTGGGCGAGCGGGGGGTCCTCCGGGATGGTCGTCTTCCTTCCCTCCCGCAAGGCCTCCAGATTCTGCACGTCGACGGCCGTCTTTTCCGGCGCTGCGTCCCAGACCGGCGTATCCGGGCCGCTTTCCCAAAGCCGGCCGAGCCGTCCGCGCCCCTCAGGCTGCTCCACCTCCAGCTGGCCGAAGGCTCCCCAGGGGAATTCCTCGTTCCCGCTCCAGGCGACTTCGACGACGAACTGATCGGCGCGCTCGAATGCCTGCACCATGACGAAGAAGACCAGCTTCGGCGATGTGTTCCACAACCATATTCTCGCATCCCGATCAGAATCGGAGAACTTGAATTGCGGACACCGAATCTGCAGCTCCCTCTCGAAGCATTTCATCAGCTCCTTTCGCACGGGGCCTCGCATACCACTCTACTCCTATCGCTACTTGAACGCGGCCTTCACGGCCTCCAACAGGTCCGTCTGCTTGGACACGATCTGGATCCTCTGGAATACCTCTTTACCCAATCCCTCGCGGAGCGCCGCAATCTCACTGGTCGTCGGCTGTCTGGCGACCTGAAGAATAACGCTGTCTCCAGGCTTTGCGGCTTTGACCGCATTTGTCAATTGCCCAACAATCCTGTCGTTTATCTCGCGAATCGTCAGCTTGGTCTCGACGAACACGGTAACCGACTTGCCACCCTTGGTTGCTTTGACGACATTATCGATGACCGAGCCTTGACCTTTTCCGATCTTGACATTCGGTTCCACCGTCGCCCCTTCGACCTGCCTCAGCGTGTCGCGGGTGATGTTTTCCGCCTGCCTCCCTTGCTCGTTGAGCACCCTCCCGCCTTCCCGCTTGCCGCCGCGCTCGAAGGCTTCCTTCAGCTCCTTCTGCTGGTTCTTCAGCAGCTCGTCCTGAGCCGCCTGATTCTTGGCGACGGGCGTCTCGGCCGGTTTGGGTTTCGCCGCCGGACCACTCGGCGCGTCGCCGCTCGATGGCTTGGGTGGCGTCTCGCGGGGTTGCGGCTTGGACTGCGTCGGGGGCGGATCGGGATCCCGGCGCACCGCCTGCACGAAGTTCCCGAGACCCGCCGCGACGTTGCCGCCGCCTTGCACGATCACCGCCGCGGAGGCGATGTTGAGCGGCACGCCGGCGACGGCGCCGACTCCCGTTGCGTCCAGGGCGACGCCGCCGACCTCCCCGCCCGCTCCCCCGACGATCTGCACCACCCCGGTCGCAAACTCGCCGGCCCCGTAGCCGGCCTGAAACGCCCTGGATGGCTGGTTCAGCGCCCCCGACGCCTGGCCTACCGGGGCAATCAGGAATCCGCCCGGAATAAATGAGGACGTTGTGCCGGCGGCGACGCCTCCGAGAAATTGGACGGTATCGGAATTACGAATTCTTTCCCATAGGCTAGGGGATTCGTCGTCCTTTCCATCCGGATCCCGGTAAAATACGGGGTTGTTGCGGACATACCCGTAGGGGTGCTTAGTCCAAACAGGATCGCAGCTGGTCCACCGACCGAGCCACGGCGCGTAATAACGCGTTCCGTGGTAGTAGAACCCGCTCTCTTCGTCGCGCTCCTTGCCGATGAACCGATAGCGCTTCAGGCTTACTTCGGCTGCGCTCCGTCCCGCCTGATACGACGTGCCGCCGAACGGGTAATACTCCTCATAGCTGATCAAGGCGCCGGCCTGGTCTAGCTCCAGGTTGGCGCTCTCCAGATGGTTAGAGTACTGGTAGCGCGTCGTGCCGCCCGGGGCGGCGCCCCGGCCGACCGTCGTGCTCTCGACCAGGGCGACCCGCTTGAGGTCGTCCATGACATGCAGCGTCTCGCGTACTAGATCGACGTTCCCCGCCCCGTCGTATTCGCGATAAAGCTCGAAGAAGTCGAGGTACAGCCGCTCCTTGACGACCTTGCCGGCGGCCGATTCGGTCGTCTTCCGGACACGTCGCCCTGAGGCGTCGTACACGTAGTATGTCCGTTCGCCCTTGTGCGTGTCGCCGTCCTGGTCGCCGGCGTTGACCGCCTGACGTCGCGACATGACCATCTGGTCCCTGAAATCCCACTGCACGGCCTGCAGCTGTGGCAGGCTCGTCATGTTTCCGTGCGGGTCGTAGGAATAGGGCTCGTTGAGGATCTGGCTGCCGCTCACGGCGGTGCTGCTCAGCCGGTTGCTCTGCTTGCCCGCCTCCAGGGCGCTCGCCTCGTTGTAGGCGTAGCTGCGCGTCCAGCCGGGATTGGCGGGATCCGAGCCATTGTGGATCAAGCCCAGGAAGTTGCCGACCGCGTCGTACTGGTACTGCTCCGTATACGTCCCCATTGCCATGCCGTCGCCGGGGCTCAGCAGGCCGGCGCGCGGCGCGTCGTTGTACGAGGTCGGCGCCGGCGGGAGCGGCGCGCCGCCGTTCAGTCCCAGCTGCTCGCGGCCGGTCGCCTTTATCAGGCGGTAGATGGCGTCGTAGGTGTAGTCGGCGCTCGGCTCGACCCTCCGGTTACGGAAGTAGACGACGTTCTGGATGTCCGCGCCGTCCTGGATGTGGGTGATGTTGCCGGTCGGATCGTAGGTGTACGACAGCGCCTGGACCGTCTGCTGGTCCGACGGGAACCCCGCCCTGGTGGTGACCAGAGTCAGCAGCCGGGAGGTGAGCCGATCGTAGGTGTACGACGTCGTCGTGTTGTTGCCGTACGCGACCAGCACCCGCTGGCCCTTGGCGTCATAGTCGATGTCGGTGACGAACGGGGTGACGGCCGCGGAGGCGCGCAGGCGCATGCCGACCGTCTCGAGAAGGCCCGCCTCGTTGTAGCCCAGAGCGAACACGCTGCCGTCGGGTGTGGTCAGGCTCGTCGGCCGGCTGAGGGCGTCATACCGTGTGCTGGTCTCGAACACGTCCGGAGTCGGCGGCGGCGCCGTCAGAGGGGGCAGCGCCTTGTAGTCGGAAAACACGCCGCGGCTGCTGCCGAGCGGGTTGCCTTTGAAATCGTACCCGAGCTGCTGCTTGGTGACGGGGTCGGTGATCGTGTTGGTGACGATCCCGACGGCGTCGAAGTGCTGGAAGACACGCGTGCTCAGATTGAGCGCCGGCGGCTGGCCCTCGCCATAGACGATGCGCTCGCAGAGGACTTCGGCGGCGGTCGTCCTGGGGTCGGAGCTCGCCGGATCGGCGCCGTGGACGAAGCGGCCGGTCGGGCGCCGCAAGGCGTCGTACTCGGTGCGGAAATCGTGGCCGCGATCGTCCCACAGGCGGACCACGTTACCCGCCGCATCGTTCAGCACCCACCGCTCGCCCGCCTCCATGCTGGCCTGGAGGATCTGATTGCCGAGCATGTCGTGCTCGTAGCGCCTGACGACGCGCCCCTGCTGGTCGCCGGCCTGGACGATCGCGTCGCGCACGGCAAGCTGGTTGCCCTGCACGTCGAGCTCGAGCCGTGACGGAAACTTGGCCCCGCCTCCGTTGTCGAGGACGCTCAGGAACGTCCGGCCGAGCGTATCGAGCCAGGTGACGGTCGGCGTGTCCGCAAGCGCGGCCGCCTTGGCGGCGGCATCCTGTTCCCATGGGCCGAGCGCTCCGCCGGAGCGCTGGGCGTACCAGGTCGGGGAATAGTCGGCCTTGGGCAGCAGCGCGAAGAAGCCGCCCACATCGGGATCAACGGTCGGATCGGCCTGCAGGACGGTGTCGTTCACATCCCAGCTCACCTGCGCCCAGGCGTCGAACACGACCTTCTCGTAGGTACCGTTGGGGCGGATGGTGAGGACGGCGCGTCCCAGCGGGTCGTAGCACAGGATGGGGCTGACCCCGACCTGCGCGCCGAACTCGAAATGATGGCCTTTGGCGAGCTGTGAAAAGAACGGCTCGTACCGCCGGACCGGATTGCCCTTGTTATCGAAGACGGTCCATCCGCTGCCCACCCAGCGCGGGTCGACCACAGGTCCCCCGTCGACCACCGGCCCCGGCTCGGCCTGGCTCTTCCTCTGAATCTCCCGGCCGAATCCGTCCGAATAGCTGAAGGTGATGTGGGTCTTGGTCGTCTGCCCCGGCGCGAGATCGCTGACGTGCGTTTCGCGCGCGATGGAGGCCGCGAACGCCGGCAGCCACTTGGAGGGATCGCCGGGCGAGGCCTGCCGCGAATTGCTGAACCGCCACGGGTCGTAGACGGTGCGGCTGGTCGCGGTTCCGAGCAGGCCCGCGGCGAGCGTGTGGGGATCGTCGGCCGCGTAGAAGCCGTCGATCTGCGCCTGGGTCAGGTCGGCCGAGAAGGTCGCAAGGGAGTCGCCCAGAGCCTCGGTGGTCTTGCCCATCACGGCCGTGCCGGCCACCATCCCCAAGAGATCGAACGCGGCCGCGCTGCGGTTCCCGTTGGGATCTGTCATAAGCGCCGGGGCGAGAACCCGATAGTCGTGGCTCGCGGCGACTGTGTTCGCGGCCGCGTCCGTGGTCTTCACGATCATCAGATCGTCGGCGTCGTAGTCGACCGACGCGGCGGCGCCGAACGGATCGACGAAGCGGCGCGCCGCATAGAAGTGCTTCAGGGCTTCGGACTTTTCCGCCGCGGGCGTCGCTGCGGCAGGCGACATGAAGACGCGCCACGAGGGGAGCCACCAGCAGCCGTCGCCATCCAAGTCAGCGTAGCTGCCCCCGTCCGCAGCTGTGCTGCCCAGCACGCCCGCGGGCGCCGGCAGCAGGGCGTTTCCCCCCCGCTGGTACACCTTCGAGATAAGGCCGGGGATGAACGCGAGCCGGTACTGCGCGCCCAGCAGCCCCAGCGACCCCAGCTGTCCCAAGGGAAGAAGCGCGTTGGCGTCGGCGGCGGCCGCGCCCATGTCGTCCGGCCGGTAGAGGACCCGGGTCCGCTCGATCAGCCGTCGATAGGGCTGTCCTGCATTCAGCCCGGAGGGGCTGCGGTCCTCGAAAGCGACGTCGTGCGCGCCGTCGCTCGCCGCCTGCACGCCACCCTGCAGCTCTTCGAACCGGAACAGGTTGGTGATCCCGGGCTGGTTCGCCGACGGCTGCAGCGGCAGCAGCTCGTACCGGCTGGTCTGTGCGGGCGAGGGCACGCGGTAGCTGTCGTCGGCGATGACCGGAAGGGTGTAGGAGCTCTCCAGGTAGGTGCACTGCAGAGCGGACTGCTTCTCCTGGTCCGCCGGCGTGAGCGCCGGATCGAGGTATCTGCGGCCGTAGCCGATCGCCATCGATTCCAGCACGTTCCCGAACGGGTCGCTCGCCAGCGTGACCGCGTGCAGGACCCTGGGATCGGCGGCGGTCTTTGCGCCAGGCGGAGGCGGGCCGCCGTCCGCCAGCACGCCGCCCACGACCTGGTACAGCTTGCGCTCGTAGTGGTAGTCGATGCTCTCGCGCGGATGGACGAAGAACGCTCCGAACCGGTTGGGGCCTCTCGGCTGCAGCACTTCGATGGTGAAGTTGCTCTCCGCGACGCTGTAGGGGCGATCGGAGTCGTCCGAACTGTCGACGGCGTAGATCTCCTGGCGCAGCATCGAGCCGCGCAGCGCCCGGCATGCCTCGCGCATCTCCTCGCCGGAAAGGTCCCACGCAATGCGGGAGCCGTCGGGGAGCAGGACGGTCGTGGGAAGCACGGTGTCGTCGAGGAGCATCGCCTCGAGCTGGGCCTGCGTCAGGCCTGCGATCACGTCGCTGGAGTCGCCCTCCGAGTAGTACTCCTGCACGAGGTGTCTCGAGATCCGCGATCCACCAAAGAAGGCGCCGGTGTGGAACCAGGTCTTGGTCAGCGTGGGCGGCACATTGGAGGCCGGCTCCATGGCCTGCGGGAAGTTGTCGGAGCTCGCGAGCGTCGCCAGCTCTTCGGTATCCCATTGGTCGACCCTACCGAATCCGCGGAATTCCCGCTCCACGCCGTCGTAATAGCCGTGATGGTAGGCGTAGCGGGTGACGAAGCGGTTGCGGCTCACGTAGTCATAGGTCTCCACCCTTTCGACCACGTGGACGGGAAAGGGAACGCGCGTGAGCCAGGGCGTTCCGGCCAGCTTGTCGGCGACATAGAATTTCGTGGACGGCGCATATTGGACGACCGTCTCGGCCCCCAGGTTGTTGGCCGTACGAACGAGCAGGTGCGGTTTGTGCCCGCCCATCAGATCGATGTAGCGCATCGGCCGGCGCGCGCTCCCCGCCAGCGGGGATGACCAGACCAGGCAAGCGGTGCCGTTGCCGAGCAGATCGATCACCGTGACCGAAGCGGCGCTGTCGAAGTCGGGGAAGTGGCTGAGGGTGCGCACGGCGCCCAGCGCGTTGCCGGACTGGTTGAAGTACAGGCGGACTTCGTCGCCGGCGAAGTAGATGATGTCGGCGGTCCCGGAGCCGTCGATGTCGGCCAGCTGGATGCGACGCCCGTCGAACAGGTTCGGCCTGTCGAACCGCGGCGACTGGTCCATGGTGACCTTGTGACCGAAGCGGCCATAGCCTAGGTTCGGCCAGTAGCACACTTCGCCGAGCCGGATGCGCACCAGGTCGGTGAGGCCGTCGCCCGACATGTCCGCCAGGAAGATGGACTCCGAGCCGTCGGAGAAGACGAGCCGCGGTCCCTTCTCCTCGTCGAACGACTGCAGCACGCGCCGGGCCGAGCCGAAACCTGCGGAGGAGAGCGACGCGTGCCACCGGAACGCGTCCTCCTCGCTGACGAGCAGATCGGGAAGCCCGTCCCCGGTGAGATCGATGAACTTCAGATCCGGGCTCTGCCAATCCAGCACTGGCAACGACCGGAAGGCCTGGAAGGGCTCCCAGCCGCCGTGCTCGGTGCGCTCGAAGAAGCCGGGAGTGGGGCTGTCGAGCTCGACGAGATCGAGCCGGCCGTTTCCGGAGAGAGACATCAACTGCTGCCGTCCGCTGGCCAACGAGGCCAGGGACGGCTGGCGCGCGACCTGCTCCACCGGGCCGAACCACGGCAGCGTCAGCAGCTCGTCGCCCACCGCCTGCTGGTTTGCGGGGCTCAGGTTCGGCTTGTAGAACCAGCCTCCGCCCTGCTCGGTCAGGATTCCCGCGAGGCCCTCGCCGTCCAGATCGAGCCAGCGGTAGAGCTGGCTGTCGATCCCGGAGGGAAGATTCTTCAGGCTCTCCGGATCCACGTCGCGGACCGTCTCGTCGATCTCGGCCTGCGTGTACTCGAATTGCAGCGACGGATAGGACTGCGAGAAATATCCGCCCGCGGGGTTGCGCGCGTACCCGGTCTGCGTGATCGACAGCACATAGGAATAGAAGGGCTCCGAGGTCCCCGGCAAAGATGCCGCATGACTGAGGTCGGTGGAGCGCACGAGGCAGTCGGCGCCCACGGCCGGCTGGCCCGGGAAGCTGTGGAACATCAAGACCCGCCGGCACAGGCGGTAGATGCGGACCTCGAACCTCGAGCGGTAGCTGGAGAACGGATCGGCCCGGCAGATCCACGGCTGGGCGGTGTCGTCCGGTATCGGCGCGAGCAGATCGTGCTCGCCGTAATCGAAGACGAGATCGAAACACCAGTCGGTCGGGAGCGCGGCGGGCCCGGCGGCGGTCAGGTCTGGAAGGTAGGGAGTGCGGTTCCCGTAGCGGACGTGCTTGAGGTAGCGCTGCGCGGAGCGCGTGCGGTTACGTTCGTTGGCCTGGGAAAGATCGACACCCGCGGAGTCCTCCGGCTTGTAGGCGTAGCTGATGACATTGCCTTTGTTGTCGTAGGTCTCGCAGATCAGCCAGCTGAAGACACGACTGGGGTCGGCCGGATCGGCGATGCGGCTCTCCGCCGTCTTGCCGTACCAGGTGGTGATGTTGTCCTTCGAGATCGATCGCCAGAACGTATCCTGCGGATCGGACAAATTGATCCAGCGCTCGATCCTGGCGAACAGTCCCTCCACGCGGGGGCGGTAGCGATGTATGGCGTACTGCCTGCCGTAGACCGTGCGCGGTGGCGTGACGTCGCGCGTCCACTGACCCTTGGCGTTCACCAGGGCGGGGATGAGATCTTCCTCGCCCGATATTATGAAGATGTCGGACTCTTTGAAGTCCCGATACTCCGGTAATCCCTTGTCGGTCTTCCGGGTGACTGCCGGAAGATTGAGCGACCAGCCGAAGCCGAAAGCGCCGTTGCCGGCACCCGAGTCGTACGACAATGAGAGCTGCGGGCTGAAGCCGGATCGGCCGGAGCTGACGTAGATCGGCACGGATAAGGACCCCGTGCCCACCACGGGATTGGCCGCGAACTTCTCCCCCAGCCCGCGGATCGCGCCGCCGCCCTTGGGCAGCGTCAGCTGCGGCGGTTGGATGCGAAAGGACGTGTCCGCGGCTTGGGCGGGGCCGGTTCCGGTTCGAGTTTGCTCAGCCACGGCGCCTCCGATGGCAATTGTTGAGGCAAGACTCAGGGGGACACGACTTCATCGCTCGGGCCCAGCGGCGCGGCCGCTCGCCGGAGGCAGGACTGCGCCGACCGGTGGCTACTGCGACCACGTCAGTGCGATCCAGAGATCCTTCATCTGGTTGTGGTCGAAGTAGAGCGTGAGCGGCGGATGGGCGGGGTCGGTCACCGCCGCCGGCAGCGGGATCTTGGCGAGCGATCCGGCGAGTATGGCGCCGAATTGCGGGTTCAGGACCAGGGTGTCCTTGTTGCCGGTTCCGTCGGCCTTGGCGGTGATCGCGATGGACGTCGCGGAATCGCCCGCCGGCAATTCCGCGAAGAGCTCGACCGCCTTGAGCGTGATGGGCTTGGGCGCGCTGCCCGGCGCGCCCTGGGTCCAATACGGGTAGAGCTCCTCGACCAGATCGAGCTGCAGCTCCGCGGTCGGCGTGCCGGCGGCGATGGTGACGCTCTTGAACTTGGCCCATTGCGCCGCGAAATCGTGCCGGACCGAGAACAGGCTGGTCGAACCCACCGTCTGGCCGCCCTTGATCAGGGCCTGGAGATTGGCCACCGCCGTCGACTTCAATTGCTTGCCGCCCTCGCGGGCGGTGTAGCGCAAGTGCAGCACCACGTCGGTGATGGTGTCGAAGTCGAACTGCGGCAGGTCCGCCGGCAGGGTCAGCTGCCACTGGCTGCCCGCAACGCCCATCATCTCGAACGGCAGGTAGCGCTCGTCGCGGAGGTTGGTCTCGAACAGGCCGCTGTCGGACTGAGCCGAGCTGGTCACGATCGAGGCGACGGTGCCGTAATAGTCGTTGAAGCGGGGGTCGTCGGAGCCCTGCCGGGCGTACTTTCCATTCTGCAGACCGGTGCTGGTCCGCACCGAGCTCTTCTGAAGCGTGAGCGTGCAGTTGACGCTGGCATACCGGCCCGCCACGCATGGAATGGTGACCGCCACGGCCTTGAGCCGCCGGAAGTAGTGGCCGGGCGCGTCGAGGTCGAAGGTCTCCTCGGGCAGGGTGAAGAAGCACGTCCCAGTCGCGCGGAGCTGAAGCAGCGCCATCGGCGCGACCTGAAGCAGGCTGACATGCTTGGTGAGCTCGTACTCGCGCTGGTTCAGGTTCTGGTAGGCAGTCTCCATGTTCCTGAGGTCGAACACCAGCCTCTCCCCGGCCAGGAGGCCTTCGGGGCCGTCTAGATAGTCGAAGTTGATGTAGCTTAGCGAAGGGTCGCCGAGCTCGTTCTGAAGCGCACGTTCGGCCTTGCGAGCCTGGTCGAAGGCGAGCTGGAAGGCGTTGGAATAGAGAGCCTTCAGCTCGCGGCGCATGTAGGCGTAGAAACCGATGGTGGTTTCCTTGGGCTGGAAAGAGCCGCCGATATCATTGCCTTGCAGGAAATCCACGATCTGCTGCGAATTCGCGATCTGCGTCTGGTAGTTGTTGTATTCCGTCTGGGCGATGGCTTCGCGGAGCTGCGCACCGCGGATCTGCTTCTGAACCTGGTTGATGTCGGAAACCGCTGAGTTGCTCTGGAAAACCCAGTCGAGCTGCCGGCGGGAGTAGGCTCCAATCTTGGCAGCCTTGTTGGCCTCGAAGGTGCTGCCGTCGGCATCTGCGCGGTCTGACCGGGCGCTCCCCTGGGGAAACTTGGCTGCATACGTGCCGCCCAAAGTCGTGCTCAGGCCAATGTTCATCCACGGGTTAACATTTATTCCGAAATCTGGGATCTTTCCCAGGTCAGATGCCGTACCTTCCGAATCAGCGGCAGATTTCTGCTTGTCGCGGGCATCCTGCAGCTTGCTGAGCTCGGTGACCTCATTATTGCTCAGCGTCACAACGGCGCCGTCCGTCACCTGGGTCGGGTTCTTGGCGATGTCCGGCGCAATATCAGCAAGCCCTACCTGCGGCTCGCGGCCCGTATCGGCCTGGCTGAAGCTGAGGTTCTGAAGGCTGCCGGTGTCCAGGGCATCGAGCGCCGGGATGCTGTTCATAATGTCGTTGTCGCTCCGGCCAAGCAGCTTCTGATAATAGGAGTAGCGCTGAACGGCGGTCGCCAGTGTCAGCTGGAGCGCCTGGGTCGCTTTGTGCGCCTCCTGCCACTGTGCGTACTTCACCGAGTTGGCCAGCTGAATAACGGCCTTCTCCTGCTGCGCGCGCAGCAGCGCCAGGCTCTCATTGTCCTGCTTCTCGATGGCAGCCTGGAGGCCGGAGCTGATCGATGACACCATCTGGGCTAGCTCGACAGCGCGCGCGATGAGCACGGGAAAGCGCACCAGCGGCAAGGGCTGATTGAGGCCGCTGACCACGGCGCTGACGTCGAGTCCGGATGCGGCGGCGCGGACCAGCAGGGCAGGGTCGATCGGCGGCTCATATAGCGGCAGTTGCTGGAACACGCCCTGGATGTTGAGGCTGTTGTGGATCTTGAAGAGCCGGTCGGCGACCGTATCCCAGTAAGCCAGAAACTGATCGTTTCGCGGAATGCAGAAATAGAGTGTCTGCCCGATGCTTGTCAGGATTTGCATACCGTTCGCCGCGGTCCCCGTCCCCGTCGCGGGAGCGATGTCGAACGGCATATCGACTTCCATGTCAGCCAGCGTGTTGCCGAACTCGTCGAGCTTTCCCCGGAGCTGATTGTAGGTGAGCTTCTTAACCGTGCCTTTCGGCGGCACCGGCTGCGGCTTTGGCCCAAGTATGTTCGCAGCGATGATGTAGAGTTGCGTCGCCTCGTTGATGGTTTCTATCGTGTACTGTCGGAACAGCGAATCGCCCCAGGCAATCAGGTTGTCGAGATAGGCCATCACCGTCTTGAGCATGTATGCCGTCGGCCGGTACTGCGCGACCGCCCAGGGCTGGAACGGGTTCTGCATCCAGTTGTTGATGCTGGCGACGGTCTGCTGGCGGAGCTCCGGATCCTGATTGGTCGAGAGGTTCACCAGGATGTCCTCGATCATCCTGACATCGGTGTACTGGAACGGCTGGACCTTCCAGAACCGCTCCGGCGTCGGGCCGGGGCTGTTGTCGAAGGGGTTGAAGATGTAGTGGAACCAGTTCTGAGCGTCCTGATACTTTCCATTCTGGCTGAGATGGATGGCGACCATCAGCGGAACCTGGAAGAACATCTCCCAGTTGTATTTTGAGTAGGCTCCGCCGACGCTGAAATCGAGATTCTTTACGGGATACGGGGTATTTACCCACGGCGACGGGTTGTAATGGCCCCCATCGAAAATGACCTCGTAGAAGAACGGCTGGGGAATGCCTGAGCGGATACCAATCCCCGTCCCGTTGGGCAGTATCGCCTGGCTGCCGTCATAGGTGAGCACTGCGGTCGCGCCGTTCGGCAGCGTCACCGCGGTAAAGTCCGGAACGATGATGTCTGTCGCTGGGATTTGAACCCCGCTGGAGGACGACACAGGGATGTTTCCGGGCAGGCTCAGCGGCGTCGCAGCCGCCAGGACGGAACCCGACCCGTCGGTATGGGCCACGGCCGTGCCGGCAGGAACCGTGACCGCGGTCCCGTCCGGCAGCGTCAAGGGCGTACCCGCGGTGAGCGAGACCGTGCTGCCGTCGGCCAGGCGCGTAGCGCTGGTCGTGGACAAGAGCGTGGCGCGCGTGCTGCCGGGCTTGACAGTGAGTGGCTGTGGCGTCCGCCCCTGCGGCTGCGGCATGTAGAGGGTATCTGAATCCTCAAACTCGGACAGCCCGCCTTCCGTCAGCCGCCCCATCAGCGAGGTCTGCATCCCGGGGACCCCCGCGCGGTTGGACGACACATAGGGATGGAAGTGCGGTTGGAACTCGTAGCCGACGCTTCTGTCGACGACGAGTACCGGCCAGGGCACCCAACCAAGGTCCGAGGTTTGCAGCTGATAAGCGCGCAGGTTCGCGTCAATCGCGCTGTGGAAACTCAGTTGCTTGTTCATGACGCGCCTCCCCTCAGAAAGCTTAGAGATGGCAGGCCAGGGTTTCCCGGGCTGTGCCGCGCCAGCGCGGCGAGCTCCGAAGGGCCGACGCCGCGAGCGCCCACTACCGTGAGTCTCTGCCCCGGCATCGAGGCAAGCGCGGGGATTGCCGGAGGGCCTGCGGGCCCGGCAGCGCCGTTCGCGCGCGCCTCAAGAAAGCTGCTTCCGAGGTCGGTCGCGGCCGGCGCACATTGATGCCGCCCGTTCGGTTCACCAGCACCCCGCTATAGTCCAGCACCGTTGCCGCATGCGTCACCCAGTCGGTCCTGTCCTGAAGCTCTTGCAGGGAATAGACAGGATCCGGCACCGGCACCGGACCTGCAACGGCAACGGGAACCTGCGGGATCACCGGGATAGTGGCGACCGCCTGCGGCAAGCCGATTGCGACCGATATTGGAACAGCCCACCATTCCCATTCCAGCAGCAGCGTTTCGGTGAGCGACGGCTGCACGAAAAAGGTGAGCTCGTTGTCGGTCGCGGGATGTGCTGTATCCTTGTAGAAGAAGGGCGCAATAAGGCTGCCCGCCTCCGTGTAGTTCGGCTCATTGGCTGGATTGAGGAAAGGCGATGGCACGATGGGATTGGCGCACGGCACAATCGCATAGTTGTTGGCCGTGTTCAGGATGGATTCGGTTTTCGAGCTGGTCGTGCCGTCGCTCGCGAAATCCCCGGTGAACGTCGCCGAAAGGCTGCCCGATCCCGTAAGCATCGTCGCGTCCACGCCGGTCGCGTTGTAGGGATTGGGTGGCGCGAAATCCAGAAATGCCGGCGTAAGCTGCGGATGGCAGTTCCGGCCGGTCACGCGGAACGCATAATTGGGCATAGGTTCCGGGCTGACCACCCCACCAAACCATTGTCCAAACAGCCACAGTATCCAGGTGCCTATATACTCCGGGTCGGCAATGATGTTCTGCGGGAAGTCCAGATGGACATCCAGAGCGCCTTCGCTGCCGTTGGCCGCCGTTTCCTTGGATACCCGGATACGCACCGTAGCAGCGTCGAAACCGTCCTTCACCGCAATCGGGGGTGAGCCGGAGAGCTCCGAAGATACTGGGGTGCTCCATTTTCCATGGAGATACTCCGAACGGTGCAACTGCAACTGCTGGCGCGCTTGGGCCTGCGAGTTGATGCCGACCTGCGTCATCTGGTCGAAGCTGATGGCCGATACCTGGTTTGCGTTCACACCGGCAGACAGGGACGTTGACGTTGACACCGGCTGGCCGACGAAGGTCACCCAGAGGACATGGAGCCGGCCGCGCCAGACCGCGAGCGTGACGTGATCCCCCTCAATAGCGGGCGTGACCGGGGTCCAGGCGGACCACACGTCCGCGAAGTAGGTGCGGACGTAGTATTTGCGGGGGGTGCCGTGCGTGCGCGCGAGCACGTAAAGCGTGCTCAGGCCGGGATTGACCGTGTTCTGGTCGAGATAGGTCGCGATGATGTCGAGGCGCGCGTAGGCATCTAGGCCTTTGAGATAGCCTAGCATCGCGTCCTCTACCGTGTCGGCGTTGATGTCGCCTTGGAGGAGCGTGCCCGCGACCGTCTGGAACAGGTCCGTCTGGTCGAGGCGCAGCTCCGGGATCATCCAGTTTTCGGGGTACAGGAAGATTTCGCGGTTTGCCTGCCAGACCCGGTAGCGTTTCATCCATGCCCACCAGTCGGCATCGATGGCGCTCGGGGAGACGTTGAGCTCAGGCCTATTGTTGTCGTTCTCCATGTTAAGCAGGCAGCGCTGCGCGAAAGTCTGCAGAGATGACATGGCAAGCCGCAAGCGCGACGTCTGCACCACCGGCTCCATCCCCGGATCGACCAGGAAGTACTCGAATAATTGTTCCTCGTTCTCGAGGCCAAGCTCCTGCACGAGATAAGCGACGAGCGCGTCGCGCTTACGTCTGCGGATGGGATCGAATACCGATTTGGCGATCGGCAGCCACGCATCGTTGGAGTACTGCGACTTGACGGCGTTCTTGAAGTTCGCAGCGATCACGTCCGGGGCAGCCGAGCCCGCCGGCGGCGCGAGCGAGGCAATCACCGTCGAGGCGGTGAGTGAATCCGCGGGTATGCCAACTATCTGCACGAGCTGGAGCGCCTGCCAGATCCGCCTTATGCCTTTGTTGTCGCCGAAATCGCCTGTCGCGGTGACCTGCCTTGTCGCCCCCGCAACCGCCTCCTGGATGAGGCCGAAATACTTCGCGATAGCCCGGACCGTGGCGGGGTCGCGTCGGGTTAGGTTAGCGAAAGCGGTCCATGGCGTCGTGAGCACGGTGTCGGCCGCTTGGGAATTGACCGGCTCCGTGAAAGCCTGGCCGACATTCTGGAACACATCGATAAGGCCGTCCGTGCTGCCCGCCGGCCCCTTGCGTAGGTCGGCGTAGTCGGCAAGCGCAATGAACTCAGTGAACAGCGCGACCGCTTTGCCGGGCGTGTCATCCGCCTGCTGGGTCGGCAATGCGCTCAGCTTGAAATTGCTTAACAGCGAGGCGTTCGCCACCACATAGCTCAGCTCGCGTTCGGTCAGCCCCGTCACGCCGAGGATTTGCAACGCCTTGCCAAGCAGGATTTTCACCCGAGTAAAAGCTGCAATGGCGTGAGCCGGGTAGATTACGAGCTGGCTGAGCGGGCCTTTGGGCAGGGTTTCCCCCTGCACCAACAGGCTCGCCCCGTTGGCTCCTAGGTTATGGAACTCGAGTGTGAACTGGTAAAGCACGCCTCCCTTGAGCTCGACAAACTGACTGACCTCGTCGTGATCCTTAGCAGCTTTCGCGCCGAGGGGGATGACCGGGTTGGCGATCAGTGCGGCGGGATCGGGGGAAACGAGCTCAAGCAGGGCGGCGGCCCCAGTATTACCCAGTTCGGCAAAGAACCGGTAAGGGCCGTCGGTGGCGACCTGGAGATATCCTCGGAATCGGGCGCTCTGCGTACCCGGCTTGCCGTTGGAGGGATCGGCGGTGTCAGCCGTGGCAGCGGTACCGCTCGCCTGCGCCGCGCCGGTCGCGTCAACAGAGGTGAAGTAGGCCGCGCCGACCCCCGGCTGCGCCAGCCCAAGGAAAGTTGCCATCAGAGACTTGCCCGGGTTGGTCGGGTCGCTCAGCAAGGCTGCATCCGTCATCAGCGCGCCGGTCAGCGACGGATCCGTGCCGAGGCTGTTAGCCATGGTCTGCACGACAAGGTCGCGGGAGAGTTTGCGCGCCAGCAGCGGCAGGAAGGTGGCGAGCAGCACCCCCTTCACTCCCTTCTGCTGCCGCGGCATTTCAAGGCCGACGAGCGGGATGGCGTAGGTGTCGAGATCTGCGGCGGATACGGTTAGCAGGCCGGCGGCCAAGCTCTGGAACATGCTCACCGCCTGCGTCCGCACGCCCGCCAGCAGGGAAGGGAGTGTCGCGGATCCGGGCAGGAGTGCCGCGAGCTGCGTCTCCATGGAAGCCGTGAGTACGCCCTGGCAGGCCAGGGTTTCAGTCTGCGTGGCCGCGTCATAGCTGAACTGGAGCCCGGGGACGGCCGCCGTGATGGTGCCGTTCTGCAGCGCGGCGGCCAGGGCCGCATTGAATCCCGCGACGTCTACCTGGTTCGCCGCGGCGACCCCCGTCTGAGCCGCGACAAAGGTCTGCACGCCGGCCGCCATCGCGAGCAGGCTGCCTGCCATCCGGCTGTATGCGGGGATGGACTGCTGCTGGATGTCGTCCAGCAGCCCGCTCAGGACCGGCGCGAGCCCGGCGGGCAGCGGCGCAGCCTCAAGCAGAGCTTTTTTCGCGTCGGTCAGGACACCGCGGTATCCCAGCCATTGCAGCTGGTCGGCCTGGTCGTATGTCACGTTGACCGCGGGATCGGCCTGCGTCAGGGCAGCGGCGGGAAGCCCACTGGGCGTCCCGGTCTTGACCGCCTCGTACTCAGCAAGGCTTGCCCAAGCCCCAAGGAGATTCGCGATGCTGTTGCCGAGTGCAGTCCGGGCATTGGCTTGCAGGGCATCGAGCAGCGAGTTGAACAGGCCCGCGGTCGGCGAGGCAGGCGCGATGTTCTCAAGCTCGGCCTTCTTCCAGTCCGTCAGGAAGCCTTGGAAAGACACGCTCTGCGTCTGCGTTGTCGGGTCATAGCTGAAGTTGAGCAGCGGCTCCTGCGCGAAAGGCGCCGGATTAATCGGCGTGATAACCCCGCGCTGCGATGCGGTGTAGGTCTGGGCGTTGGTTAGTTGCGTGAACAGCGCCTTGAGCACCGGCTCGGGGAGAAGCTTCGAAAGCCCCTGGTCAATGCGGCTGTCGGGCAGGAGCGCCATATCGGGGGGCACAGCATTTTGGGCGGCGATCTGGCGTAGCCCGTTGGCAACCGCCTGCGCCAGGGCGAGCAGGGCGTTCTGGTCGAGGCGGTACTTGCCGACGGGGTCGAACTGTTGCCGAAGCAGGTACTGGAGGTCCTCGACGGTGAAGCCGCTTGCCTGCACGACCTGTACGTCCGAGACGAACTGCAGAGTCTGAGTGAAGAGCACGTCGTCCGCCAGAACCGCAACGGGCGCCCCGGAGACCGGACGGAACGGGTTCAGTCCGGACAAGGTCTTTAGCGCGATCAGATCCTTGGCGCCTATCTGCAGGCACTTGGCTAACATCGCGTAGGCGTAGCAGACCGACAGGTTGGTGAGCGTGAAGCTCGGGACCGCTACGTTCTGCCCGTTCTGTACCGCCGTTACGGTGGTGACGGCCGCCCCGGCGTCGGTAAGAATGGCAGCGACTTCGTCAGCGGTGAGGCCAAACGCACCCTGGATCGCAGCGAGATGAGCCGCGAGTGTTCGCTGCTCGGTGGTGAGGTCCGATGCCGGGACGGGAAACAAGCCCCTCGGATCGTCGAAGGCCCAGTCGCTGTTCAGCACACCCGGTGTCAGGAACAGCTGCGCATACATCGGGTTGTCGCCGTTCACCGGCAGGCTGCCCCAGAGCGGCAGCAGTCCCACGCGGCCCAGGGCGGGCTGGAGCTCCGTTGTGAGGTCGTCCAGATGCGCCAGGTAAACGAGCGTGGTCTTCCACGCCGCGGTGAAGGCGGTGCCAAAACCTGCGCTGCCCCAGGCGGGAAGGGGCTGTGGGAAAAAGGCCTCCGACGCCCGGTCGAGCTCGTCCATTGACCATCCGAGCTTGGCCAGGAGCCGCGCGAAAAGATTGAACTTGATGAAGTCGAGCTGAGTGGCCGCGGTGCCATCGGCGTACTGAAGTATGGTGTTCGTGAA
>Ga0306926_10002492_pt1 | contig 18757 bp, 16 predicted proteins | sample flu12Cox44000178_FD_203759 | JGI IMG/M metagenome (GOLD analysis project Ga0306926, IMG submission 203759) | Lab enrichment of tropical soil microbial communities from Luquillo Experimental Forest, Puerto Rico - flux8day.12C.oxic.44.000.178 (v2)... | ecosystem: Environmental > Terrestrial >... | reverse complement strand
GGGTGTTTGCGAACTTCGGGTTCAAAAGCGGCACTAGAATCATAACGTTGCTAGTGTCCCTTTGATTCCGAAGTTCGCATCGAGACTGCCGCGAGCGCGTGCGAACTTCGGAATCGGGACACTAGCCTTGGCATTCGCACGATAGCAGCGCGGCTGGACACCGCGAGCTGAGGTTAGCGATGCTTATGAGCCGCGATGCCACCGGAGAATTGCGGCTCCGGTTGTGGTTCGCTTGGTTCAAGCTGCTTGAGTCGGGCAAGCAGACGTTCCAGCACAGGTGCGGGTTGTTCGGCGGCGTCGGTGTACTCGTCGCGGAGCCGTCGCCCGATTTCCATGAGCCAGCGGGCTTGCACCATTCCCCTGTTAACGCGCATGGGCCGCTCCTCTAACGAGGGGCTTGCCCAAGCTGGCAATCGAATCCCGGCTGTTGTCAGGATTCCTGAATTGCCACGGCGAGGTCGCTAAATCCGATCGCGATGGCCAGTGTGATGGTGGCCAGGGCAAGCCACATGTGTTTCCTCCTCCGCTCGTCGACTCAGAACGAACGCACTGATCGTGAGTCCGGTTCCCGACGGAACTCGGTCTGATGACTCAATCTGGGAAGCCGCGGGCGGTTGTTAGATACCTGTGGTGTTCGCTGGGGAATTAAAGTTCCCCATTGCAAGTACAAACGCTGCGAAGTCTCTTCTCGCAGCATCGACGAAGTGCGAAACTTCTCTTGCTTCACCGCCCGGGTCGAAGAACCGCTCTCGACCGCCGACGTCCTCCCCTACCGCAAGTTCGTGTCAACGAGCTTCTATAAAGAGTGGGCAACGCCACAGGGGTTGGTCGTCTCCCTACACACCATGCTGGACAAGTCGGCGACGGGCGGGGCCGCCTTCGTGGTCTTTCGCCACGCGCGCGACGGCCTCGTCGACGGTGAAACGCGCCGGCGCGTGCGATTGATCGTGCCGCACGTTCGCCGCGCCGCGCTCATCGGCAAGGTGATCGAGCAAAAGACCGCGGAAGCCGCGACCCTTGCCGACACGCTCGACGGCATCAGCGCTGGCATGCTGCTGCTCGATGCGAGCGGCCGCATCGTGCGCGCCAATGCCGCGGGTCAAGCCATGCTGGCCAAGGCCGAGGTCCTGCACGCCGCCGGCGGTCGGTTGGTCGCCAACGATCGGCAGAGCGATCGGATGCTGTCCGACATCGTCGCCAGCGCCGAGGATGGCGATGTGGCGCTCGGGATCAAGGGCATAGCGCTGCCGCTCAACGCGCGCGGCAGCGAGCGTTACGTTGCCCACGTGCTGCCGCTCACGTCCGGGGCGCGGCGACGCGGCGGTGCTGCCTACCGTGCCGCCGCCGCACTGTTCGTGCACAAAGCGGCATTGGACGACCCTTCGCCGCTCGAGGCGATTGCCAGGGTCTACAAGCTCACGCCGATGGAGCTGCGCGTGCTGGTCGCCGTGGTCCAGGTCGGCGGCGTGCCCGAGGTCGCGGGGACGCTCGGCATTGCCGAGACCACGGTGAAAACCCACCTCGGCCATCTCTATGAGAAGACCGGCGCCGGCCGGCAGGCCGATCTGGTCAAGCTCGTCGCCAGCTTCGCCAATCCGCTCGTCGCCTGAGCAACGCGACTTCGTAGACGATCTCCTCCGATCGGAGGAGGCGCGTGCGGCCATTTTGCGCCAGTGGTGACGCACGAGACCCAGGAGCGCGGCAGATCCCGGAGTGCGGCACACACGCAACATCGGGTCGCATTGCCGTGACCAAGGGTGTGGGGCAGCTTTTCGCATCGCATCGATCGGCTCAGCCTGCCGCTGCCGCCGGTTCCGTTGCAGTTCACGGTGACGGTCGTAACGCCGCAAATTGACTCACGATCAGTATGACATGCGCCATGCCGTTGATCCCGATCGGGGTCTCAGTACTTGTCATGGGCACCCCTGACATGCTTGGCGTCTAAGATCATCCTCGGCAAGCAACCGCACAGCCCGTGAAATTCCCGCGGCACAAATCGCGCCGCGCCGCTGCGAGTTGGGTGAACCTCGACCCGAGTTGGCCGAGGGGTTATACCATTCATGTCCGCTTTACCCCCAATAGCGACCGGATTGATGCGTCACAGCGAAACGTCGGGTTGTGCCAATACCCGACATATGCAGCGCAGCAAATTGCGCTCTCTTTAAGCTTTCATGGGATCGAGGACCGCACAGTACCCTGCGCATTGATGATTTGCCCGCCCGCTGTGGCGGCGATTGGCGCGCCGCCGGGCGACGCGCACCGGCGCTATTCCGGCAGGCCGGCTTTGCGCAGTCCTTCCACAATGTGACCGAGCGCGCGTTCCGAGCGCAGTCGGTTCATCGACCACGATCGAAACGCGGATAACGTCAATTCGGGTCTACGTGGCTCAAGCTCGGCAAGCGCTACCGCAGCCTCATTGGTACGGCCGAGCTGTCCGAATGCCGCCGCTAGGTGAATGCACGACCAGACCACGTCTGCGGTCGCAGATCGCATGGCATCGCGAGCGGACGCTGCAGCCTCCTCGTAGCGGCGGAGCTGATAAAGCGTACCGGCTTTGAGCGTCGCCAGATGCGGCCACTTGGCTGGATCCCGCGGATTGAGCAGCAACGCGGCGTCGAACTCATCGAGCGCCTCTGCGAATCGCTCGGCGAAGATGAGCACGAAGCCATAGCCCCAGTGTGCAAAGGGCGAATTTGGGTTCAGCGCCAGCGCCACCTGGTGCTCGCAGATCGATTGAGCAAACTCGCCGCGCCGCATGTAGTGCAGCCCTAGGGCCACGTGGCCAAGGCAGTCTTTCGGGTCGAGCTCGGCCGCGCGAACCGCTCCGCGAAACATGGCATCCAGTAACGCGGGATTGTGGTCACGCTGCGCGCGCGGGATCTGGAAAAAATCTACGAGTGCCAGCGCCGCATGCGGAGCCGCAAAGCTCGGGTCCAGCGCGATGGCGCTGTGAAACAGTCGCTCCGCTTCGAGCGAATTTTCGTAATTGTGCCGAAGCAAATGCCACATTCCGCGTTGATAGAGCTCCCACGCGCCGAGTTGTTCGGGCGGTTTTCGCCGCGCTCGATCCTGCTCCGATGCGCTGATCTCTGGTTCGATCGCCGCAGCAATGGCGTTTGTGATCTCGTCCTGGATGGCGAAGATATCGCCGATTGTCCGGTCATAGCGGTCAGCCCAGACATGGGCGCGCGTTTCGGCCTCGACCAATTGCGCCGTGATACGAACGCGATCCGCGAACCTACGAACGCTGCCTTCCAAAACATAGCGCACGCCGAGCGCGCGGCCGACCTGCTGCACGTCGACCGGGCGGCCTTTGTAGGTGAAGGTCGAGTTGCGCGCGATGACGAACAGCCCGTGCAAATGCGACAGCGTGGTGGTGATGTCGTCGACGATGCCATCGGCGAAATAATCCTGCTCGGGATCGCCGCTGAGGTTCGCGAACGGAAGGACGGCGATCGACGGCTTGTCGGGGAGGCGTGGTCCGCCTGGCGGCGCCTCCGCGGGCGCGTCCGCAACCCCGGGTAGCGCCGATCGATCGAGGCGGGGCGCAAGCGATGCGGCTTGGACTAATCCTGAATAGTCGGCAGATTCTCCCTGCTCGCGCACCGCTCCGACAAAGCGGATGCCCTTGCGGTGCAGTGTCTTGATCAGGCGTTGCTCGGCGCCGCTATCGGCGACAGCGTGACGGGCGGCATTGATCCGTGTCGTCATGGCCGATTCTGACACGATGCGTCCGTGCCAGATCGCCGCGAGCAAATCATTCTTGCTGACGACGCGCTCGCGGTTGCGCACGAGGTAGGCGAGAAGATCGAACACCTGCGGCTCGAGCGCAACGAGCGCTTCACCCCGGCGCAACTCGCGCCGGTCAACGTCGAGAGCATAATCTTCGAAGAGGTAACGCAATCCGGCCTCGGTTCCCAATCGCGGCCCAGAACGCTCTTTCGTGCGCCCAGCTTCGCAGCAGAATCAAGCATTCCTTAAGGGAAAATGAAGCTCATCTGAAAGCAGAACTGCCGCCGCTCCCCTAGAGAAATTCAATTTGGGAACAAGCACAGCGGAACTTCTCTCGATAATCGCGTCTACAAATTTTGCGTCTGCGATTGGTCGCCAAGCAAATACGTAGAAACGCGTAGTTCGGTTCAGGGCTTTCCTGCTGCGGCGCGGGTTATCCGGCAAATTTTTTCGCAATCGCACCCGTCGGCTCGATCGTGAGCCACGGAGGTTTGAACCCTAGTCGGGGAGGCGCAAATGAGGAAAGACGTTCGTGCGGCTAACTTTGCTCCGTCGCCACTGAGATTTTCCATCTCGGGCCTTGCCCTCATCACATTTTTTCTGGGCAGCTCAGCGCCGCCCGCGTCGGGGCAAACGGTCGACGTCATCGATCCCGCCCAAAACCGGAATTGGGCGCCTGGCGCGATCGACCACGCGCTGACAATGCGCATGTTCCAAGATGTCAATCAGAGCTCGCAAGCGACGCCGCCAATTATTCCAAAGTTTGAAGTCGACGGCGATCCCAGCGGCGCCGTCGCGACGTTCACCCCCGGCGTCGCCACGATCACCGCAAACAATGCGTTCTTCAGGAACATGGGAACCAACGGGCGCACCTGTTTCACCTGTCATCAACCGCAGACCGGCTGGACTATCAGCGCCGCGAGCGCGCGCGCAAGATTCGAAGCGAGCGCCGGGCTCGAGCCGCTGTTTCGAACGGTCGACGGCGCCACGTGTCCGACCGACGATATCTCTACGCTCCAGGCCAGGCAGGAAGCCTTTAAGCTGGTGACCGGCAAGGGCCTGATCCGCATCGGCATCAAGCTGCCCCTGCCGCCGGTTCCGTTGCAGTTCACAGTGACCGCGGTGCAGGATCCCTACAACTGCACGACCAATCCGGCGACCGGCCTGACCAGTCCAACGACCGGCGTTGTTTCGATGTATCGGCGCCCGCTGCCGTCGACCAATCTTCCGTTCCTGAGCGCGATCATGTGGGACGGGCGCGAGCCCAGCCTGTCGAATCAGTCGATCGACGCGACGCTGATCCACGCACAGGCCACCACCGCGCCGACCGCCTCGCAGCAAGCGGAGATCGTGAACTTCGAGACCGGCCTGTTCACCGCGCAGGTGTTCGACAACAAAGCCGGCGTGCTCCATGCCGATGGCGCAAGGGGTGGCCCGGTCGCACTCTCGCAGCAGAAATTCTTCATCGGCATAAACGATCCCATCAAACCTCCCACTCCCCCGGGATTCTTCGATCCCAACATCTTCGATATTTACAAGCCGTGGCTTGGACTCGCCGGCGTGGGCGAGGCGGCCTATCGCTTGTCGGTCGCGCGCGGGGAGGAGGTCTTCAACACAACGAAGATCAAGATCACCGGCGTGACCGGCCTCAATGACGTGCTTGGCATGCCGGTCATCGATGGGTTCTGCGGCACCTGTCACGACTCGCCCAATGTGGGCGATCATTCGGTCAAGGCGCCGCTCAATATCGGCATCGCCAATGAAGGACCCGGCGCGCCGCCCGCCCTCGACATCTCTGGGCTTCCGGTGTTTCGGCTCGACTGCGTTGCCGGTCCGCTGGCGGGAAGCCCGCCGTTCTACGTCACCGATATCGGCCGCGCCATGATCAGCGGCCTATGCGCCGACATCGGCAAGGTGAAAGGACCGATCCTGCGCGGACTAGCGGCGCGCGCGCCCTATTTCCACAACGGCTCGGCCGCCACCTTGATGGACGCGGTGAACTTCTACGACCAGCGCTTCGGCCTCGGCTTCACCGATCAGCAGAAGCAGGACTTGGTGAATTTCCTCAACACGCTGTGAGGCTGCGCAACGCTCCCGTGTCATGGCCGGGCTTGTCCCGGCCATCCACGTCTTCCTGGTGCTGCGAGAGACAAGATGTGGGTGCCCGCGCCAAGCGCGGGCATGACGATTCAACCTGATGCTCGCTTGGCAAGGATAACCAGCGGCAAACGCGATTTCACCCCCTGCAAAACCTGTCAAGCGCTTTATCAGCTACAACGAGAAATAATTTCTTTGACTACGAATTGCACCTGATATACATGCGCATCGTCCGCGCTCTTCGAAGGGGCGTCTTCTAGAGGCGATTCCTGAAGGCGGAGCGCGGATGGCGTCCTCCGGAGCCACGGTGAAAAGTCGCGGCAGGAGGAAGGGCGGGTGTCCGACCCCCGGAGTTACGACCGGGCGCGGATCGACCGCTGGAAGTTGGCCGAGGCAGCAGCCGAGGACAATGGAAAGTGCGGGCAGCCGTCACCGAAACCGCCATGCGGAGCGCCGAGAGGCGAGCGCACCGGTTCGGAGCCGGTGCGATACACGCCTCGTAAGCGTGGCTAAGACGCGCCTCGCAAGCGCGATCGTTGAATGCGCCTTCTCGGCGCTCCGTCCGCCCCTTCAGCGGGGCGGGCAGAAGGAAGGAAGAGAAGCGCGGCGAGTGGCCCGCGCAAAGGAAAGGTGTTGTGCGTATGGCAGTTTGAAATCGTGAGAGGACAAGAAAATTAGGTCGATGTCGTCCCGGCCAAGCGAGCGCAGAGCCGGGACCCATGCCCCGTATGCCATCGAGAGGCCGCGGAGCATGGGTCCCCGCCCGCTGTCGCCAAGGCTATGGCGGACTTGCTCACGTGCCCGCCGAAGCTTCAGCGAAGGCGGGCGCTTTCGCGGGGACACACTGATGGGCTGTTTGACATCGTGAGACGAAAATCGACAAGCCGCGGGCTCATCCCTCCGGCGCGAAGCCGAACGCCTGCTCGAAGCGCTTCGCATAAGCTCCCCAGACCTGCGGATTGACGATGCGCGGCGGGCGTTTGCCGTCGAGCGTCATGATCAGCTGCTCGGCGGCGATGCGGCCCATATTGGCGCGCGCCTCGTGGGTCATGCCGGCGGTGTGCGGGCTCGCCACGACATTGTCGAATTGCAGCAGCGGATGATCGGCGGGCGGCGGCTCCTTGTCCCAGACGTCGAGCCCGGCGCCGGCGATCTGCTTTGCGCGCAATGCCGTGGCCAGCGCGCGCTCGTCGTGGATCAAGCCGCGCGCCGTGGTGATGAAATAGGCGTGCGGCTGCATCAGCGCGAACTCTTTCGCGCCGATCATGCCGCGCGTTGTTTCGTCGAGCGGGCAGTTGATCGAGACGAAGTCGGCGCGCCGCAGCAGCTCGTCGAGTGTCACCTTCGCCGCGCCGCGCGCGGCGATCGTTTGCGCGTCGAGATAGGGATCGCAGGCGATCACCTGCATCGCGAATAGGCCGCGGGTAAGCTCGGCAACGCGGCTGCCGACATTGCCCAGGCCGACGATGCCGATAGTGCGGTTCTTGATGTCGTGGCCCATGAACGCCGAGCGGTCGCGCATCGTGCCTTGGCGGAGCGCGTGGTCGGTGTGGATGATCTTTTTCGACAGCATCAGCATCATCGCCAGGACGTGCGCCGCCACCGCCTCGGCGTTGCCGCCGGACTGGTTGACCACGAGCACGCCGGCTTCGCTGCAGGCCGTCACGTCGACGGTGTCGAAGCCGGCGCCGTTGGTGGAGACGACGAGCAGGTTGGGCATGCGCGCGAGCAGCTCGCGGCGCGCGTGGTAACGCGGCGCGAGCTCGTCGCGTGCCGAGCCGATCTGATAGGCGTGTGCCGCCGCGATGATCGGCGCGGCAATCGCGTCGGCGGTCTCGTGCTCGAGCTTGTCGAGGCGGATCTCCGGCCGCTGGGCGATGATCTCGAGATAGCAGGGATGGGCGAGATAGCGCACGTAGAACACGCGCTTGACGTTTTCTTTCATTGCGATCCTTGCTCGCTCCGCCCTCATCCTGAGGAGGCCCGAAGGGCCGTCTCGAAGGATGAGGGCGGCCTCATGCTTCGAGACGCTCGCTGCGCTCGCTCCTCAGCATGAGGCCGGGAAAGTGGACGCTCGTAGCAAGCGAGTGGCCCGCTACGCCACGCCCTCGACGATGCGCAAATCGCGCTTCGCCGCGTTGGCGAATACCTTGAGCGCGGCCTGATAACCTTCGCTGTCGTGGGCGGTGACCGCGCGCTCCACGCTGTCGAACTCGATGATCACGACGCGCTGCGCCACGCCCGCCTCGTAGGCTTTGGCGGCATTGCCGCGCGCAAGGAAACGGCCGCCGGCGGCGGCCAGCGCCGGCCCGGCGAGCTTGGCGTAAGCGGCGAGCGCCTCCGGGTTGGAAATCGAGTGATAGAACGCGACCCAATAAGCCTTGGCCATCTGTCATCTCCCTGACGTTTGTGCATGGAGGGCTACCGCTTGCGGCGCAATTTTGAACATGCGCAGCTCGGGTGGCCCAAGGTGCGGTGCGATCATCTCGTTCTTTGGGAATAAAAGAGGTGGCGGCCCGGTACAAGGGCATAATGGAGGCGCGCACACACGCTTGCCGCACCCGCCGGTTGCGCTACGATGAAACAACTTTCTCACGGAGATTTCCCATGAAAACCTTTCTCGCGTTTATCGGTCTGCTCGCCATCATCGTGGCGATTGCCGCCGCGCTGTTTTTCTTCGGCGGCTTCTATAGCGTGGCCGGCACCGAGGAAGATCCTGGAGTCGTCAATTGGAGCCTGATCCAGGTTCGCCAAGCCTCGGTCGCGAGGCACGGCAAGGATACGCCGCCTTTCTCGCTCGACGATCCCGCCGTGGTCCAGCAAGGGGCGCGCGCCTTCTCCGAGCGCGGCTGCGTCAATTGTCATGGCGGACCCGGTGTCGAGTGGCAAAAATTTTCTGAAGGCCTGCGTCCCGATCCACCCGATCTCAAGGAACTTGCCCCGCAGCGCGAGCCGCAGCAGCTGTTCTGGGTGATCAAGCACGGCATCAAGATGACAGGGATGCCGAGCTTCGGCGCGATCGAGGTGCCGGATCGGGAAATCTGGACGATCGCCGCGTTCGTCAAGAAGCTGCCGAACGTATCGGAGGCGGATTACAAGGCGTGGACCGCGCCGCGCTGAGCGAAATTTCGGCGGTTGCGCGCACAGGCCGGCTGGAACAATTCCGCCCGCAAACGGTTGTCTCAGTCCGACCCGGATGCGGAGGAACAGATGCGCAAAGCGTCAATCATGGTGGCGCTGGCCATGGCGCTGGCCGGCATCGGCACGGGCGCGCACGCACAAACGCCGCAACAGCAGGAGCTTCCGCCGCGGCGAGAGCTTCCGCCTAGCCCCAAGCTCAATCTGACCCTCGAGCAGCGCCACACGATCAAGGAATTCATCAAAGACGAAAAGGGCGAGGTCGCCTCGCCCAAGGTGCAAGCGACCGTGGGCGATCCGATCCCCGTCGGGGTCAATCCGCGTCCCATGCCGCCCGATGTGGCGCAGAAGGTGCCGCAGGTGAAGTCGCACCGGTTCTTCCTGACCGCGGACGAGATCGTCATCGTCGATCCCAAGGACAACAAGGTCGCCGACGTCATCAAGCTTTCGGATTAGCTGATCGGCCTCATGCTGAGGAGCCGCGCCCAGCGCGGCGTCTCGAAGCATGGGGCCGCCCTCATCCTTCGAGACGCGTGCTTCGCACGCTCCTCAGGATGAGGGCGGAAGTCACACCGCCGCGACCGTCGCAATTTCGATCAGGAACGGCTCCTGCACCAGCCGATCGACGATCAGCAGCGTGTTCGGCGGATAGACGCCGCCCGGAAACAGCCGGGGAAATTCGCGCAGCCGGTACGCCATGAATTTCGCGATGTCCTGCGAGTGCACGAGATAGGTGGTGAACTCCACCACGCTGGCGAAGCTCGCGCCCTGCGATTGCAACGCAGCTTCGATATTGGCGAACACCTGCCGGCATTGCGCGTCGAAGTCGCCCGGCCCGACGAGCTTGCCCTCTTTGTCGGTGGCCACCTGGCCGGCGATGAAGATGAATTCCGACGCTTTCACGCGCGCGATCTGCGAATACTGCCCAAGCGGTTTGCCGAGCGTGTCGGGATTGTGAATCGTGATCTCAGCCATGATTGCCTCCGCAATTCGCCGTCATGGCTGGGCTTGTCCCGGCCATCCACGTCTTTCCTACAGGAAAGCAAGACGTGGATGCCCGGCACAAGGCCGGGCATGACGAACTCTCGCGGCGAACTCGCCGCGTATTTCCTTCACGCATTCGGAATCACCGGCAGCAGCAGGTGCGAGGGATGCTGCGGGTCGTGATAGATGCGGTGCAGGACGGTCTTGCTGCTGCAGATGTGATACGGAATGTATTCGACGTTGTGGGCGCCGCCGACGCCGGTCGCGAGATCGAGGCTGGTGATCTCGAGACAGATGCGGTGTCCGCGCTTGAACGCGTTCGCGGTCGCCATGATCTCGATCGCGTATTCGTTGATCGCGCCGGGCGTGACCGGCTTTTGCGCCTCGCGCGTGAGCGGATGCCACGGACGCCACGACAGCGACCGCTTGGAATCGAGCGCGCGGTGGGAGGCCTTGAGCCAGCCGCGGGTGAGCTCGCGCTCGTGCAAGTTCGGCGGGACATCGCGCTCGCCCTCGCGCGCGGTCTGCACGCCCACGTCGGGCCCGACATCCTTGAGAATGACGATCCAGTTGGTGTCGTCCTGGTCGATCGCCGCGTGGAGGTTGAGCACGCTCGGCCCGGCGATGGTGAGGTCCTGCGTGAGCGGCTCGCTGAGATAACGCAGCCGCTGGATGCGATTGGTCTGGTTCGGCGGCATCTGCGCGAATGCGTCCGGTGCCTGGTAATCGTCGGCGCTCGCCGGCACGAACGGCTCGGTGGTAAGCCGCTCCCAGCCGCGCAGATAGAACTTCACCCATTGCGTCTCCGGCAGCGGCCAGTCGCTGCCGCTGCGCCATTCATTGGCGCCCATGACCCAGAATCGCACCGGCGGATCGTTCAAAATGCCGGTGTCGATGCCTTTAAGCCACTGGTCGTACCAGCGCAGCATTTCGTCGTGGAAAGCTTTTACCGGCCGGTCAAGATGCGCCGGCCCGGCGAGAAGCAGCTTCTTGTGCGGCGCCTTGATGTTACGGAACCAGTTCTGCGCCCCGTTGAGGTGAAGCTTGTACGTGTAGCCGTACCAGCCCGAGCCGGTATAGGTCGGAATCTCGATCTTGGAGAATTCAGCCTCGCTTTTTTCGACGGCCGCGACCTTGTCGTAGGGGTCGATCAGGATGTCGAAATAGATCGGGAAATGTTCGCCCTTGAGCGCCAGCACGTTGTAGATGTGCGGATACATCCTGAAATCGGGATTGGCGATCGCTTCCGCCCAGAGCTTTTCTCGCGCCGGCGGCAATGCCTTCGGCTGGCCTTTCTGCTGGTGCGCGGAGGCATAGACCTGCAGCAGAAAGCGGAACAGATGGATCACGCCGCCGGGATATTCGTCGCGGAAGCCGCCCGCTTCCCCGTAAGCCCCGCGCGAATCGAATGGAAAGATCGCCTTGAGATGCGGAGGCTTGAGCTTGGCGGCCATGAGCTGCTCGGCGCCGAAGCCGGATATGCCGACCATGCCGACATTGCCGTCGCACCAGGGCTGCGCCGCGATCCATTCGATCAGGTCGTAGCCGTCGAAGGCGCGCGAGCCGCCCGCTTCCGATTTGCCAATGCCGCGCGGATTGCCGATCACGTGCACATAGCCGCGCGAGACGAAGAACTTCGTGTCGCCCGCTTCCGCCGGCCCGGTCCACAGCATCGACCAGGCCGGCTGGGTCAGCGATGCCTGGGCAAGCTCGGGGCCCTGGATGTCCTTGTTGTGAATCGAGAACGCCAGCAGGGCAGGAAGCTTCTCCGTCGTGTCCGGACGGTAGATGTCGACGGCGATTTTCACGCCGTCGCGCATCGGCACCATCACGTCTTTCTCCGCGATCATGCCGGGATAGGTCGGCGCGCGCTCATAGGCGACCGGCGCTCGCTGGCCGGATAGCGAAAGTTCAAACGCGCGCTCGGTGGTTTTCGGCATTCGTTCCTCGGAGATGATCGCTGCTGGGCGGGTTGATTGCGTACGGGAATGCTTATCAATGCCGCTGCTGGCCGGCGTTGCTTGACCTGCGGCGGTGAAATCCCCAACTTGGCAAGACGGCGCAAGCGCCAGGTCGTCCACAAAGCCCGAATTCGTCTTTCCAAAACACATGCGCACGCCCGCTTCTTTCCAAGCCGAAGTGGAATCACCGGCCGCCTGGCTGCGGGTCGTTATCGCCGTGCTGCTCGGCACGATCTCCAGCGTGGCGATGTGGTCGATGCCGGTCGTGCTGCCGGCAATCGAGGCCGAGTTCACGGCGGCGCGCGCCGATGCCTCGCTTCCTTACACGCTCGCCATGCTCGGCTTCGCCCTGGGCGGCGTCGTCATGGGACGGCTCTCCGACCGCTTCGGCGTCGTCGTGCCGGTCGTGTGCGGTGCGTTTGCGCTGAGCGGCGGCTACGTCGCCGCTGGGCTTGCGCCGAATCTCATCTTGTTCGCACTGATCTACGGGCTGATCGGCTTCGGCGCTTCCGCGACATTTGGCCCGCTGGTCGCCGACACCTCGCAATGGTTCACGCGCCGGCGCGGCATCGCGGTCGCGATTGTCTCGTGCGGGCAATACATCGCCGGCACGATCTGGCCGCCGCTGCTGCAGCACTTCATCGCGACGCAGGGCTGGCGCGCGACGCATATCGGAATCGCCGTGTTCTGCGCGGTGACCATGCTGCCGCTCGTCTCGGCGCTGCGCCGGCGCGCGCCGACCCCGGCGACCACGGCGGACCCGTTCGCGGCAGCAGCGGAGCTTGGCCTGTCGCCGAACGCTTTGCTGATCCTTTTGTGCGTGGCCGGGCTCGCCTGTTGCGTGGCGATGTCCATGCCGCAAGTGCACATCGTCGCCTATTGTAGCGATCTCGGTTATGGCGTCGCGCGCGGTGCCGAAATGCTCTCGCTGATGCTCGCCTCGGGCATCGTTAGCCGCATCGCTGCGGGTTTCATCGCCGACCGCATCGGCGGCGTCGCGACGCTGTTGATAAGCTCCAGCCTGCAAGGCGTGGCGCTCTTGCTCTATCTTTTCTTCGACGGCCTGGCGTCTCTCTACGTGATCTCCGCGCTGTTCGGATTGTTCCAGGGCGGGATTGTCCCGATGTATGCCATCATCGTGCGCGAATATTTTTCGCCGCGCGAAGCCGGCATCCGGCTCGGCATCGTGCTTATGGCAACCCTGTTTGGGATGGCGCTCGGCGGCTGGATGTCCGGCGCGATTTTCGATCTCACCGGCTCCTACCAGGCGGCATTCCTCAACGGCCTGCTCTGGAACCTGGTCAACGTGTCGATCATGCTCTGGCTGCTCATGCGGCCGGGCCGCCGCCTCGTCGCGGCCTGAGCAGCTGTTGCGTGCTCGCTACGGCGAGGTGCAGCGGGCGATGCGGCCTCACTCGCCCTTGTAGACGTGCTCCTTCAGCCAAGAGATCATGCGATGCATGATTTCCTTGTTGTTCTTCTCCAGCATCAGGGTGTGGCCGTTACCACGGATGCCCGCCTCGGGGAGCACATCGACGGTCACATCGCCGCCGAGCGCCCGCATCGTCTTCTGAAACGCACGCGAGGACTCTACGCGGTCCGGCGCACGATCGCCGATGACGATCACGATCGGCACCTTCGCGAGAATCTTCAGTGCGTCCGGCGGAATCTCGGCAAACGCTCCGGGACTGGTCTCGACCGCCAAGATGCCTTTGACCAGCTGCGGCCGCTCGGCCGCGGTCAGATATCCCATCAAGCCCGAGGACGACCAAGTCTGCAACGTCGCCGGCCCGACCTTATCGAGCAGCGCAGCAAGTGCGCTGACCGATTTGCGCAATTCCTGCGGATCGCGATAGGTCGTGACAGTCTGCGGATAATAGTTATCAGCCGCTTCGACGGGAAATTGCGTGTCGGGATAGGGCTTGCCGAATTCCGGACCCCAGCGGAACGTCACCCAGGCCGATTCCGCGGCATAGCGATTCATGGCGGGCAACTCTGGTGCGGGGGCCGCACCGAGCTTGACCGCATTGATCTTGCAGATGTCGGTGCCGGCGCGCCCGGTGTTGACGCGGTCGACGCCATAGGTCGCGAACCCTTCGCGCAGGAACAGGGTGAGCCAGCCCTCGCGCCCGTCGGGCGTCGTATCGTAGACCCGCGCAGTGTGACCGCCACCCGGATTGAACAGGATCGGATATTTGAATTTCTGCTCGAGCGGATATTGGTACGACGCGTAAACGTGGTTGATCACGACGCGTCCTTTCGGCCAGCGCGTACTGTTCGGATTGCCTCCATCATTGGTGGCGCAGAAGACGGTTTCGCCGCCCGCTTCGAGGCTGCCTTGCCGTGCGATGTTGAGCGGCGCCTGGGCCGCCGCCGCTGTGTTGGCGAGGGCGAAGGCGGCGATCACGAGACGACGCATGCCATGTTTCCGGGCAAGGAAGCGTATGGGAGTTCGGCGTCCGGAAGTCCGGGCGCTCACTGGGAACACCCGGACTCGCGTTGCTTGCAGGCGTTGGGTGTCGTCGCCTGGTTACTTCAGATCGGCGGCGACCTTGTCGATGCCGGCCTTGACGCAGGCTTCGTCCTTCTCGCCGCCCGGAGCGCCCGACACGCCCGCCGCGCCGATCACCTCCTCACCGATCATGATCGGCAGCGCGCCGCGCGCGGTGGTGAAGCCGGTGAGATATTGTGCGCCCATCGCCGGATTTTTCTTCAGCCGCTCTTCCATCTCGCCCGACGGGATGCGGAACGTGCGGGCGGTAAACGCCTTCTTGAAGCTGTTCTCCATGGTGTGCGGGCCGGTGCCGTCGCCGCGCACCTGGACGAGAACTTCGCCATTGCGGCCAACGATGGTCGCAGAGACACGATAGCCCTGGGCGGTGCAGGTCGCGATCGCAGTTTGTGCGATCGTGAGCGCCATGTTCGCGGAAAGGTCCTTGCGGGCGAGAAGTTGCGCGCTTGCAGGCGCCGCCAACGCGCAGGCAAGGCCGACACCGGCCAGGCGATACAACACGACAGACATGATGGAATCCCTCCCTCTCATCAGCAGACCGCTTGGTCGAAACGCGGCTGCAGATCGATGCTAGCGCATTTCCAATCGTTTGTATGGGCTTGCGCGCGGATTTCCGCTCGACGCTGCGGATATGCTATCTGCGGGCCTGGCACAGGATAATCCAGCATGATCGGCGTCGGCATCGTCGGCTGCAATTATGGGCGCGCCGTTCTGCTCCCGGCGTTTCGCACCGATCCGCGTTGCGAGGTGGTGGCGATGGCGGGAACCGACGCCGCCCGCACGGCCGAGCTCGCGCGCGCCGTCAATGTTGCGCGCGGCTTCGGCGACTGGCGCAGCCTGGTCGAGGAGCGTGCCGTGACCGCCGTTGCCGTCGCCGTTCCCCCGCAGCTGCAGCCTCCCATCGCTGTTCACGCGCTCGGTCTCGGTAAACCGGTTTTCGTCGAGAAGCCGCTCGCGGCCGATCTCGCCGGTGCCAAAGCCATGCTCGAAGCCGTGCGCAGGAACGGACGCGCGGCGATCATCGATTTCAATTTCCCCGAACTGGCGACTTGGCAGCGCGCGAAGGCGATGTTGGATGCCGGCGCGATCGGCCGGCTGCGGCACGTTGTGGTGACCTGGAATCTGGAAAACCAGGCAACGCGGCTGCGGCTTAAGAACTGGAAGACGCGCGGCGATGGCGGCGGCGGCTTGCTGGGTAATTTCGTCTGCCATTGCTTTCATTATCTGGAATGGTTTTGCGGGCCGATCGCAGGCCTCTCCGCCCGCGTCTTCCCGATGCCCGACGGAAACGGCGAGGGAAGCATCGCACTCGCGCTCGCCTTCGCGTCTGGCGCTGGCGGCAGCCTGCAGATGAGCTCCGCGTCTTTGCTCGGCTCGGGACACCGCATCGAGTTCTATGGCGAGGACGGCACGCTCGTGCTCGCCAATCCCACTCTCGATTATTTTCGCGGCTTCAAGCTGTTGCACGCGCGGCGCGGCGATGCCGCCTTGCAGCCGGTGCACGTCGAAGACATGCTCGGCGATGAGAGCGCGGACGCGCGCATCATTCCGGTATCGCGGCTGGTCCGCCGCTTCATCGATGCCTGCGAAAGCGGCGACGCGGCCTCGCCAAGCTTCGCCGAGGGCTATCGCGTGCAGTGCCTGATCGAGGCGGCGCGGGGCGCCCACGCATCCGGCCGCTGGACCGAGGTCCCGCCCGATCGGGAGATCCGCACGTGAGCGCGCGTCGCATCCTGGTCACCGGCGGTAGTGGCTTCATCGGCTCCGCGCTGGTCAAGGCGCTCGTCGCGCAGGGCGAGGCGGTGCGCGTGTTCGACGATCATTCGCGTGGCGCGCAACGCCGCCTGCGCGAGGTCGAGCGCGACATCGAAATGATCGAGGGTGATATTCGCGATGCAAATGCAGTCGATGCCGCGATGCGCGGCATCGACGAGGTGCACCACCTCGCGTTCATCAACGGCACCGCGGCCTTCTACAGCATGCCCGATCGCGTGCTCGATGTCGGCGTGAAAGGCATCGTCAACGTCATCGGTGCGTGCCGGCGCCACGGCGTCGGTCGCCTGATCCTCGCCTCGAGCTCGGAAGTGTACCAATCGCCGGCAAAGGTGCCGACCGACGAGAGCGTGCCGCTTATCATCCCGGACCCGCTCAACCCGCGCCTTTCCTATGGCGCCGGCAAGATCATCAGCGAGATGATGGCGATCAACCATGGCCGCAAGCATTTCGAGCGGGTGCTGATCTTTCGTCCGCACAACGTCTACGGCCCCGACATGGGATTCGATCACGTCATCCCGCAATTCGCCGTGCGCCTCAAGCGCGCGACGGCGGAGCATGCCGGCGCCACGATCCCATTCCCGATCCAGGGAACCGGCAAAGAAACCCGCAGCTTCTGTCATATCGATGATCTCGTTGCCGGCGTGCTGATCATGCAGGAGAAAGGCGAGCATCTCGGCATCTACCATATCGGCATGAGCGAGGAGATCACCATCGCCGCGCTCGCGCAGCTCATGGCGGCGATTGCCGGACGCGAGATTGCGCTCATCCCATCGGCCGCGCTGCCCGGCAGCACGCCGCGCCGGTGCCCTGATATTTCGAAGCTCGCCGCGCTCGGCTACCGGCCGCGCGTCGCGCTCGCTGAGGGGTTGCCGCCGACGCTCAAGTGGTATTGGGATCACGCGAGCATGGCGCCGGCCGCGTAACGAACGTCAGGAGATCGCGTTGTTCCCCGCAAAAGTCGCCCGCGCCGCCGGCACCGGATCGAGCGTTCCGGTCGAATGCTGCCAAACCTGCGGGCACGCGCCGCTGACCAAGGTGCTCTCGCTCGGCTACATGCCGCCAGTGAACCAGATGGTTGCGATCGGGGAAGTGCCGCGCCAGCAGGCCTGGTTTCCCACTGACCTGCTGCACTGCTCCAATTGCGAGCTGACGCAGCTTGGCCTGGCGGTTGATCCCGTCATCATCTTTCCACCGGACTATCCCTACACCAGCGGCACGACCAAGCTGCTGCGCGACAATTTTGCCGATCTCCATCGCGAGGCTTCGGCCATGCTGAAGCTTGGCCCGCGCGACCTCGTGATCGACATCGGCTCGAACGACGGCACGCTGCTCGCGAATTTCAAAGACGGCGGGCATCGCGTCCTTGGCATCGAGCCGACCGAGGTCGGGAACATCGCGATGCGGCGCGGCATCCCGACGCTGGCCGGCTATTTCACCCCGGCGCTCGCCGCACAGGTGAAGCGCGAGCACGGATCCGCGCGCGTCGTGACCGCGGCCAATTGCTTCGCTCATATCGAGGATATCCATTCCATCGTCGAAGGCATCCTCGACCTCCTTGCGCCCGATGGCGTGTTCATATCCGAATCGCACTATCTGATCGCGTTGATCGAAAAGCTGCAGTACGACACGGTCTATCACGAGCACCTGCGTTACTATTCGCTGAACAGCCTCGCCCATCTGCTGCAGATGCACGGGCTCGAGGTGTTTCACGCGCGGCCGATCCCGAGCCATGGCGGCTCGATCCGCGTCTACGCCGCGCGTCCGGGTGTGCAGCCCGTGAACGCGAGTGTTGCCGAAATGCGCAAGGGCGAGCCGCGCGGCGAGGCAATGCTGGCACGGCTCAAGGCGTTTGGCGAAGCCGTGATGCTCTCGAAGCTGCGCTTGCTCGCGATGATCCGCGAGCTCAAAGAAAATCGGGCGCGCATCTGCGGCATCAGCGCGCCCTCGCGCGCGTCAACTCTCGTCAATTATCTCGGCCTCGACGCGGCAATCATCGACTACGTGTGCGAGATCGCCGGCTCCTTGAAGATCGGCAAGTACGTGCCGGGAACCTCGATCCCGGTGGTCGAGGAGAGCCGGCTGTTCACCGAGCAGCCGGAATGCGCCATCATCTTTTCCTGGCATATCGCCGACGAGCTCGCACCCAAGCTGCGGGCGAACGGCTATCGCGGCAAGCTGATAACGCCATTGCCGGTCCCGCGCGAGCTTTGAACCGAGTCTTTCGCGCTCAACGATCTGGCGAGCTCCGGCCGCCGCAAATATCGACCACGCGCCGGTCCCGTCGTCTTTCCACCATGATAGATCGGAAGCCCACGCAGGAAGGTGCTCTTCACGCGGCCGGTAAGTTCGAGACCCTCGAAGGGCGAATAACCTTGTTTCGATTCGGACTCGCTGGCGCGGACGGTGAAGCGTTCATCCGGGTCGACGAGAGCGATGTCGGCATCGTAACCCGGAGCGATGTCGCCCTTCCCGAGCAGGCCGAACCGTTGCGCCGGCTTCCAACTCAAAAGCTCGGCGACGCGGTTGTAGGACAAGCCACGCTTGCCGCCTTCGCTCA
>Ga0306926_10002486_pt1 | contig 18771 bp, 13 predicted proteins | sample flu12Cox44000178_FD_203759 | JGI IMG/M metagenome (GOLD analysis project Ga0306926, IMG submission 203759) | Lab enrichment of tropical soil microbial communities from Luquillo Experimental Forest, Puerto Rico - flux8day.12C.oxic.44.000.178 (v2)... | ecosystem: Environmental > Terrestrial >... | reverse complement strand
AATCCAATGTTTGAGCGTATGCCCATCGAGGAACTCCATGACGATGAAGTTTTGGCCTTCATATTCATCTACGTCGTAAATTGTGCAGATGTGCGGATGATTTAGCGAGGAAGCTGCTCGTGCTTCCCGCTGAAAACGTTCGACGGCCTGGCGGGCCTCGGACAGTTGTTCCGGCAGGAATTTTAGAGCGACCAGGCGGCCAAGCTTGATGTCCTCCGACTTATAAACTACTCCCATTCCGCCGCCGCCCAACTTTTCCAGGATCCGGTAATGAGAGACAGTTCGCCCGATCATGTGAGGCAGGTCGTGTAACCAGCGTGGTCATATTAGGTTGCAGTCCGGTGCAAGTCAACGCTCGAGCACATCACAATTTCTGAGACTATGGCGCATTTCGCTAGGCCCAACGGGCCGCTTTCGCTCACAAGGGTAGGGCTACTTTTTAGAGATGGAAGGCGGGCCGGCGTATTGGAGACGCGCTGCGCGTTCGTTGAAGGCGATCCCCCATTGCTGCAGGCGCCAGACAAGCTCGGGGGCGACGCCCGCCTCCCGGAACTGTTGAGACGCCTCCCATACCTTTCCGCCGCTGATATCCCTGTACTCGCTGGGCGTCGTGTACGCGGAAGCGGGCAACCCAGACATCGGCAGGTACTTCGACACAGGATATTGCAGGTTCTTGTCCATCCAAGCAGCAAGCAGCGAAGCCGCTAGAGCACGACGCACGTCGGTGGCCAGCGGTGTGAAGATGGGCGCCCAAACCGGGCTCACCATGATGCGCGGATCGACGTTCTCGTCCGGCCGCCAACCTTGCTTGTTGTCGTCGGGGCCCGAGCGGGGATCGCCTGATTGCAACGCTTTGATTACGGCCACAAGGAGGCGCGACGGTTCCGGCTGATGTGTTTGCGCATAGAGGTCACGGAAGCGGCCGATTACATATACCCAATCCAAGGGAGCCCGACCACGGCGTCGATGATTGCCGCTATTTAAAAGGATCTGCAGTTCATACCAAGACGCCGAGAAATATTCGTTGGTCAAAGCGCTGCCGCCAACTCCGGAGAGTCCATTCGGGATGTGGACTGCCGACGGTGCCGTCTCTGAGGGAATGGTGTTGCACCAAGTGCGTGAATCCGCGGCTACCCCGAAAAGCTCGCGTCCACGTCCTTCCAGAGCGAAGTCCTGCATCATCTCCCAGGTCTTCACGAGTTGCCAAAGCTGGGTCGAATAGACCTTGTCAGTAAACTCGGGCGACCAAAGCGTTCCCGGCATGACGATGTGACTGAAGAAGACTTGCCGCGCCTTAGACCACTGGGCGAAGGCAGCGACTACAGGACGAAGGTCGCGATCTGCATTCTGGGCCGAGGCCATGAGCTTGCGCAGCGTCGGCTTGGAGGTTTTGCTTTCAGCAGACTCATCCCCGCCGTACAAAGTTCCGAATTCGCTCTGTAGGAAGGACTGTCCCCATGCGTCTTTGGGATGTATTCGGGGCAGCCATCGGCTCCAATCCGGGAGCTGCAAGGCGATGGGAATCTCTCGAGGATTTAAGTTGCCGTCGGGACGAAAGAGGTCGGGAGTAATTTGCTTGGCGAGGTCACTGAGGTTCAGGGAAGCAGGCTGTCGATTCGATGGTGCGGTGTTCCCCGGGGCCTTATTCCGGTTGAGTAGATACGGTAGTGCATCTGTGTCTCGACCGAGGACCTGTGCTAGGCCGGCACCTGCCGCCCAATTCGATAGAGGTTGCTCCTCCAGGCCCGGTCCGGGTTGGTAAGGAGGGTTCCACGGCCGGCCGGGGTTGGGAAATGGCCGACTGCGAATGTAGCTTGCAATCTGTTGGCCCTGCAGCGTAGAGAGACCATGGAAGCTCGAGCGGGCGATGATGCTGCGGTTGGAAAAACTGAAGTATTTCAGGTCGCGGCCATCCTGCGCGTGGCAGTCCGCGCAATGCGCTTGAATCCTTGGGCTATTTGGGAGGCTGCTTGAGACGAGTGAAGCGGTCCGCCACAGGTCTCGCCCGGCCTCGATTGCAGCGGGGTCTGACAATGGTGGTGTCCAGCCGCCAGGTTCATCCTCGGCAAAATCCTCTGCCGCGAGGATCTTCTTCCCATCGATGGTTACGAGATTCCAGGCAAGGACTCGGTAACCGCTGGCGAAACCGTCGGTCTGGTTGAACCGGAAGTGGATTGAGTTCGAGCCATTGATGACCGTCCCTTCAGGGACGGGGACGGTCATCGTAAGTGTGGCGAAGCCGCCACCGATTCCACCGAAGCTTTTGCCGGGCTCGGCGATCAGAACAGAGTTGTTGTTCAGAGGTATCCAAGCGCTCCCATTGACTCGGACGCTGGCTTGATCGGCATAGTGCAGTCCATGGATCTGCAGCCACAAAGATCGCGCCGCGTCAGCCTGATCAGCTTGGAGGACGAAGTTCCTGCTCTCCGTGGTAAGGTTTGCACCCAAAACCTCGATTGGTAATAGGATCCGGTCTGCTGTGGTATTCCCAAATGCGATGGAAGCGGTTGCGACAGCCAGGAGTAGAAGCGCCGGAGAGAGCCATCTTGGAACGGATTGCGCACTTTCAATGCGTCTTCGGTCGGATGCCCTGCCCCGTGATGGAACCGGGTTCGGCCATGGAGTCCCGTGCGTTCTCTGCTCAGAGATAGCTGACATAAATCTCTCCTGACACAGCGCACTGCCCTCAACTTCTTGGGGCGGGCCCTTTGCCCATGCAGGCTAATTGGTCGTTTCGAACATACCCGGTGGAGCGGCTGAACACAGTATTCTGCCGTTCCGAATGCGTGTCAACGAAAGGCAGCCGACTGGCATGTGCTTCGCGTTTGCAACTTATTGAGACGAAGACGGGTGAGCTGCAAGTGCCGCACGAGGCCAAGTGTGGGTTGGGAAAGTTCGGCCTTCATTAAGTCTTATTTTATCAACTTTTGGATATGTTTGATTCCCTCGATGTTCGCACAGCAGTTTGAACTAGCGGTGGACGACCACCTGGGCGTCATCTCGTACCCTTCATTCCTCGTCATCTGTGCGGCAGCAGCGCGTAGGGTCGGTTCATGGGAACTCTTCGGGACATCGCTGTGCCTGCGAATCACTTCCTCGCCAGCTACGATCCGAACGGACCACTTCGCGTGCTCTACATCCCAGGTAACCTCCACTCGTTCTGCTCGCATGACATCCTCCAGCCTTGCTGGCATTATAGCGCCGCCGATCACTACGAGCTGGTAAAAGCGTTTTCCTCGGGGGCCTGCAAACTGCGTCGCTGATCCTAACCTCGCTATAATCGCTTGTTCCCGATGCGATGAAACCCAGTCAGTCATTATTGCGGACGCGCTGCGGGGCGAAGCTTACTGCTGGCGATAGACTTTGTCGCGCAGATACCCAGAGCGACCGGCAACATGGGAAAAAAGCTATCTCCTAAAACCATCGTGAAACTATATCCATGTCGCGAAACTCGTGATGGCGTCCGCAGTGGACGACGAAGGTCGGCAACTCCATCCGCGCCAGTGGAATAATGACTTCATTCGCCTGCCGAAAGTCTGCAAGAAAGAGCAGCACCGTCCTACAGTTACGCCTACAGAGCTGATGGAAATCCTATCCAAAACCAAGCAGCGCAAGTATTTTGTGCTTTTCGCGTTGCTGGCTGGAACCGGGTTACGCATCGGCGAAGCGCTGAGTCTGAGGCGTTCGGACTTCGGCCCAGACGGCCGCGTCTTACATGTTCGTCGGAGTATTTGGCGTGGCTACGAGCAGAAGCCCAAAACGCCGTACTCAGTGCGAGTCGTTGACCTTCCGGAGGTACTTGCGTTTGAACTAAGGGAATACCTTTCGAAAGTCAATAGGTACCTGTTCGCCAGCGAAGCGGGCAAGCCCCTTGGGCAACGGAAGGTTTTGCGCGTCCTCCATGGGAAGAAAGACGTGGGGTTCCATGTCTTTCGGCGTTTTCGGGCAACATGGTTACGGAAGAATGCGGTTCCACGAGACCTCGAACTCCTTTGGATGGGTCATGCACCCGAAGAAGTCGGTGACCCCTATTCCACACTCAACGAAGATACGAAATTCCGCCAGCAATGGGCCGGACGCGTGGGCCTTGGATTTGAATTGGTCCACACGATCCACAACTTTGAAAAAGACGCAGAAGTCCTAAATGCAGCGTAAATGACTGAAGGGCAGGATTTTAGAAGTGGTCGGGGCGAATGGATTTGAACCATCGACCTCCTGGTCCCGAACCAGGCGCGCTAGCCAGGCTGCGCTACGCCCCGACAAATTAGCCGGCCGGTTGCGCCGAAAATCGCGCATCCGCTTTATTGCACTAGGATAGCACAAACAAATCCGAAAACGGCGGGCCTTCTGTAGAAGATGGCACGCCGCGATTGAGGTTCACCTAGTCAGTAGTAGGACTCGAACCTGACTGCGACGAAACTCTCGCCTCAAGAGCGAGAAACTCGGCGATCGTGTCGGGATTAGGATTGAAGACGACGCCGTTGTCGAGCAAGTCGTTGTTTAGCGCTCCGTCGAGAAGAAATGTCACTGAGTCCGTGCGCCCTCCGGCGATGCTGAAGGTCCCTGCCGCGGTGGAGTCGCCGTTGGTCTCGGTGACTCCGGGCTGCAACTTCGCAAGATCGAGAACGTTTCGGCCGTTCAGCGGAGCTTGCTGAATGGCCGGACCGGTGACCGTCGCTACGACGGTTTGATTGACGGTCTCGATGTTTGCCACTTGGTCTGTGACTTCGACCGTTTCCGATGTCTGGCCGATCGCCAACTTGGCGTCCAATCGCAAAGACTGATTGATCTGCAGCGTTTGCCGTTCGAATACCTGTTTGCGGAAGCCGTTGCTTTCGACCGTAACCGTATAGGTTCCGATCGGCAGGGAAAGAACCTGATAGAAACCGTCTTTGTCGGATTCTGTCTCCTGGACGCTTCCGGTATTTGTGTTTTGTACTGTGACCTTCGCTCCCGCGATCAAAGCGCCACTTTGGTCGGTAATATTTCCGACGATTCGACCGGTCGCGTCCTGTGCGTTCGCGCCAGCCGCGAAAAGAGCTGTCGCGACACTAACGCCAACCAGCCACAATAGAAATCCCAATCCCTTCTTCAACTTCTCACCCCCAGATAACTTGAAAACACACGAACAGCTGCGACATTGCACTTGCAATGCCTAAGGAAGCGCGCTGAAAACAGGGAAGTTTCTTGGTCAGGAAGAAATTAATTCTTCTAGTATTCGGATCCGGTGCGTCTCAATTCTCTATACTTCTGAAGATTCACCACAAACTTCACAGGGAATTGACAGCGTTCCAGGAGAATGAGGGAGAATCTCGATCGTTCTTACGACGCACTCGCGTGCCCGCACATTACGCACGGCATCCGCGTCCTACAGTCGTAACAACTTTGCCGCCGTAATGGCCTTGATTTGCAAAATATCATTCAGAATTTCATCCGACACCGGGCCATCCAGCATGACCAGTGACGCGGCCTCCGAGCCGCGTGTGGCCTCGCGTCTTCCGAGCGCGAAGGTCGCGATGTTGACTCCCAGCTTACCGAGCGTGCTCCCGACCTGCCCGATCACGCCCGGCTCGTCGCGGTTTCTCAAGAAAAGCAGTGTCCCGTCGAGTTGCGATTCGAGCGAGATGCCGTCGATTGCAAGCACGCGCGGCGAGCCGTCGAAGAGCACCGTCCCTTCCGCCGTGAAGCCCGCGTCTCCGGTTTTTTTGGGAACGGCTGCGACCTCGAGCGTGTTAGGAAAGCCGTGCTCGCGCTTCCGGGTTTCCTCTTCGACGGTGAGACCACGTGCCGCGGCCATCGCCGGAGCATTCACTACGTTCACTTTTTCATCGAGCACCGGGTTCAGGACACCCGCCAGGACCGCGCTCCTTAGCAGATGCGTGCCCACCTCGGCGACTTCGCCGGCGTACCGTATGCGAATCCGTTCCGGCCTGCTGGCTGCGGCCTGCGACACGAAAGAGCCCAGCCGCTCCGCCAATTCCAGGTAAGGCCTAACCCGCCGATACTGATCCGCCGAAAGCGCCGGCAGATTCACCGCATTGCGGATAATCCCTTCCGTTAGATAGTCGCGGATTTGCAGCGCCACCTGAGTGCCGACTTCTTCCTGCGCTTCCGCGGTCGAGCCCGCGATATGCGGAGTACCAATCACATTGGGCAAGCCAATCAGGGGAGAATTCTTCGGCGGCTCCTCCACAAACACGTCCAGTGCCGCTCCCGCCAAACGGCCGCCCTTCAACGCTTCCGCCAGCGCCGCTTCATCAATCAACTCGCCGCGCGCCGCATTCACGATGCGTGCGCTCTTTTTCATCTTGGCGATGGACTTGGCGTTAATCATGTTCTGGGTCGCCGGGCTCAGCGCCGTGTGCAGCGAAATAAAGTCGCTGTCCGAGAGCAGCCGATCCAGATTCACGAGTTCAACCTGCAGTTCTTTGGCCGCGCCCTCACTGATGTAAGGGTCGTAGGCGATAATCCTCATATCGAAGGCTTCCGCGCGACGCGCCACTTCCCCGCCGATGCGGCCGAGCCCAATCAGGCCAAGCGTTTTTCCACGCAGTTCTGTTCCGCTCGAGGACTTTTCCCAGCGCCCTTCGCGCAAGCCGGCGTCCATCTTGGGAACTTGCCGGGCCAGAGCCAGCATCAGTGCAAAAGTGTGTTCCGCAACGCTGACCGCGTTTCCGCCCGGCGTGCTCATCACCAAAACGCCGCGCTTGGTGGCTTCGGGCAAGTCAATGTTGTCGACGCCCACTCCGGCGCGGCCCACGGCGCGCAGCTTCGGCGCCTTTTCCAACAGATCCCTGGTCACCCGGGTCGCGCTGCGGACGATCAGCGCATCCGCATCGGCTAATTCCGCGATGATGGTCTCTTTGGTCGTCACGACCGTATTCAGGCCGGATTTCTTGAGCAGTTCGACGCCCCGTTCGCTGATCTTGTCCGCTACGATGACTTTCATGAGTCCTGTTTGCCCTTTCTCTGCTGAAATTCCGCCGGTGAAAGCCGGCCAGCACTGGCCAGTCTTTGCCTCATGCAGGAAACTATCCAAGTTACCGAGAGGCCGCCGCAGTGTCAAAGCAGGGATATCGCAAGTTCCTATAAGTTTCTGTTATGAAGGTGTTCGTGACCTTACGCAGTCTGATATAGAATGTTCGCGGGAGAAATTGCATGGGTTTGTCGGAAAAAATTCAGTCGGACATCGTCGTCGCGATGAAAGCGAAGGACGACTTCCGCCTGAGCGCGTTGCGGATGATCAAGGCCGCGATTCAATTGAAAGAAGTGGAAAAAATTCGCAAGCTCGAGGACAACGAGTCCATTCAGTTACTGCAGACCCTTTTGAAGCAGCGCAAGGAATCCATCGACCAGTTTTCGAAAGGCAACCGCCCCGATCTCGCCGAAAAGGAGCAGAAGGAAGCCGCCATCATCGAAACATATTTGCCGGCGGGGGCTTCCGCTGAAGAAATGGACGCTGCTATTACCAAAGCGATCGCGGAAGCGGGCGCAACATCGATCAAACAAATGGGCGCAGTGGTAAAAGCGGCCAAGGCTCAGCTGGAAGGCAAGACCGTCGACGGCAAGGCCCTCAGCGACCTGGTCCGCGAGCGACTGGCAAAATTGGGCTGATGCTTCGCTTTTGTCCGAGCCTCCAATTCGCATCGTAAGTTCAGTCTGGTGCGCGTCCGATGAACCGAGCCGACCTCAATTGCTCACAGCATAATGCTCGGGCACTCGCCTTCCTTCGCATTGCCGTGGGCATCCTCTTTCTGATCTTTGCCCAGTACAAGGTATTCGGCACGCAATTCACGCTACACGGCGGCTTTCAGTTCTGGATCAACCGATTTCTCTCGGATGGCGCCTATCCCTTCATGGCGCCGGTGCTGCGCGGTTTCGTTGTTCCGCACGCCACGCCGATCGCCTTCCTTGTCGCGTATGGCGAATTCGCCATCGGCGTCGCCTTGCTTTTGGGAATTTGCGTCCGACCGGCCAGCGCGTGCGGCCTCCTGTTCATGGTGACGCTCCTGTTCTCCTCGAACCATCCCGGTCCAAACGCGCCGGCGTGGCAGTATTTCGGGGCCTCGCTCGACCACAGTGTGCTAGCCCTGTGTTTTCTGGCATTTCTCTTCGGCAGGTCGGACGCAGCCTGGTCGCTGCGCGCCTGGCGCGGCGGCAAGCGCGAGCCGGCCGGCTCAAACTGACCAGCGTGTCCTTAAAGCCGTTGCGCGCGAGACCCTGAGCGGTTGCCGGTTACTTTGCCGAGGCCGCGGCGGCGGACGGCTTCAACACCGCAGTGTTGCGCTCGTCGGTGGCGATCACGCGGTAGAACTTCCTCAACTCGTCCATCTTCTCCATGGGCACGCTGAGTTCCTTGATCTCAACTGTCCGCGTGTATTTCAGCCTATTGCCCGCGGCTTCGGTTTTGCTGTGATAGCTGGCGAAGCTGTAGTCCATATCCACGGCCGGCGGCAAATCGTCTATTTCATATCCCGCCGGCATCGTAATCTCGAAGGTATCCGTGTCCCGGCGCGGTCCGTCGAAGACCACCGGCAACTGTCTCGCTTCCTTGGTCTCGAGCAGCGAACTGCTTCGCACTCCGATCAACCGGGGCCGCACCAACAAAAGGTCTCCGGCTGGTTTGGCGTAACGCTGGACGGCGATGGAATAGTCCATTTGAAATGGTTCGCGAGTGTCCTGAAGGCTGGTAATGGACGCTTTCGTTATCACGAAATTGGCAAGAGAGCCCGACAGTATTCCTTCAATCGCTTTCAGGCGATCTTTGTCCGCCGACACGAACTTCATTCTGGCTCGCTCCTCGGCCGCTGCGTCTCCGAGCCGTCTTTCGTTAAAGGTTCCGGTCAAGTTTCCCTGCGCGTCTAGCACCGCAGAGGCCTTCCGGGTAATTCCGTTGAGGCTCGCCGAAAGCTGCGGGACCTTAATAAGCTCGCCTCCATCCGGCGTAACCAGCAAGGCGTAGCCGGCCTGCAGTTCTCCGCTAAGTTGGCCAAGCGGGGTAAATTGATCGGTGGGATCGAAAATCAGCAGCTTCCCAAGCCTCGGGTGAGTGTACACCATGGCCAGCGAAGAATTGCTTGTTCCCTCCGGCAGCTTAATTGCCAGGATCACATGGTCGAACCAGCGGGTCGCGGGCGTCTCTGGCGTAATTACGCCGCGTTCGGTGTTTACGTCGAGATAGTAGGATTCGATGCCTACTTGCTGAAGCATGGTGCTTAACAAGGTTGCCTTGTCTTTGCAGTCTCCGTAGCGGTGTTGGAAGACCTCGGTCGCGTGATGCGGCTGCCAGCCTCCGATCCCGAGCTGTATGGCGACATAGCGAATCTCTTTCTGCATGAAGGTTGCCAGGGCGTTTATCTTCTCGACCGGCGTGGCGGCGTTCGCCGTTAATTCCGCCACTTTGTTCTTGATTTCCGGCGAAGCATCCCGGCGATCGCTGCTGAGCCCCTCTTCCCATTTCCCCATGGAGGCCCAGTCCCTAAAACCCGCGTTTTTTCCATCCCTGGGAAACAACGAAATCAACATGGTGCCGGAAACGCTTACCCACGGCGGCATCTTCACTTCGGGCCGGATCGCTTTAATGTCCGAGAGCGACCATTGAATTTGTCCGTTCGCCGACGATGTGGGCTGCACTTCCACGTGATTCAGCCACACCGCGCGATATTCCCAGCCCGGCGCCAGCTGCAAGGTGAAGCGGGCTTCCCTTACCGGCACGAGGTGCTGAAAGCCCCACGCATCTTGCAAAACATACGGTTGCCGTTCGTACTCAACTTCATAGCCTACGATGTTGCCCGGATCGGCCGCCGGAATGCGTAGAAATCTCGACTTTACGTCGCTTACGAGCTCGCCATTCTCAAGTCCGGTAAGCGCTGTCTCGACTGCCTCTTTGTCCTTCACCTCGTAGTCTTTGCCCTGAGCTGGAATGCACCAACCGCGCATGCTGACAACGCGCGACTCCGAACTCATGTCCGCCCGCACCGTTCCGTAGTCACTGCCTTCCGGCCGCAATATTCTGTAGACGCGGCGCTCCAGATGCTTCAGCTTTCCATTGCTTTGAATGGTCAGAACGTCATCGGAATACAGCAGTACGGCCGACGTTTTCTCATCGTAGGCAGGGAGAGAAACCCCGACCAGGTTGTGCATCCAAGGCGGTGCGTCGGCCCATGCCGAGGAGGCTCCGCAAATCGTCAGCAGCAGCGCGAATGAACGCGAAATTTTGAAGAATCTCATGTTAATTCCCCGCCGAAGAGCTTCCAGGCTGCAGCACGACTTGTTCTTCGTCGCCGGTCCTCACCAGCTGAAAGAAGGCCCGCAGCGCCGCGTAGTTTTCCTTGGGAACCATCATCAGGTCGCTGCGGAAGTTTCGCGTCAGATGCAGGCTTCCGCCCTTTTCTTCGGCTTTCATGCCGTATGCCGCCGCTTTCAGGTCGTGATCCACGGGCTTCGCTAGGGAACTCAGTTTCCAGCCCAGCGGCAGTTCGATCGTAATGTCATCAACCTTGCGGTACGAATAGTGGAAATACACGGGATGCACGCGGTTCGCGTTGTCGAATACGCCCTTTTCCGGTGCTGAAAAAAGTCCTACCGGCAGCAGCCCCCGCTTACCGGCACCCGAAACCCAACCCGGTACTTTTAGCGTGTACTCCGCCACCATCGCCGGCGAGGAGCTTTTCCAGTCCGGCTGGTTCACGAGCTCCACCTCTATGCCCGCGGGAATCATTTCCCTGACCGAGTCTTCCAGCAGCTTTTTCCGGCTGGTGTTGTCCTCGTTGCGCTGATCCGTGCGCAGGATTTGCGCTTCGATTCCGTAGTAAGTCACGGTCAGTTTGCCTTCTAACGTCCCCTGGTTGTCCAGTTTCAAATCGGCCTTGCGCTCCGTCCGTGATTCATCGCTTTCCGCCAACGGCGCCTCGACCCAACCGCCGCCATCCTTGTTGAGCTTCAAACCGGGCGCCATCGTCGTCTGCCAGGGCATCTCTCCGTACGGCGTAAAGGCCGTGCCCGGGTCAAAGTAGCGTTCCTTGCCATTCACCAGCACTTGGACGGCGTTGTCGTTCAGGTCCCGGGTATTCATGACGGTGTTGTTGAAAAACGTCTCGCTGCGCCGCGAAAACAGCACCGGCAAGGCATCAAAGCCCGCGGCTCGCGCCATGCCGAGAAAAAGCCAGGTAATCTGGCGTCCGTTTCCATAGCCGCGCTTCCATACGTCCTCGACGTTATTCGCTTCCTTCTGTTTGTCGCGTTTTAGTTCCTGCTCGGTTTTTTCCCGTTCATAACTGGTGTTGCGAATTTGCTGCACGCGCGCATAGATCTTCTGCAGCTTCACGTCCGGCGCGTCCCCCGCGGCCACGGTTTCCGCGACCGCCTGTTCCATCGCCTTCTTCTTTCCCACAAAGTCTTCCACGGCGCTGTTCTGTTTCTTTCCAAAGTTCTTCCAGAATTTCGCGGGGTCTTTCTCCGGGGCCTCGTCGCTATAGATGAAGTCCACGCGAAACTTCAGGGTAGTTTCGGGCGGCATGTAGTCCTCAACTTGGAACGCCGGCACGTTGTGGCACTCCATGCTGATGGTTCCGTGCCCGTCTTCCTTAGGCGGCTGCGAGCCCTGTGGTATTCCCAGTGGCCAGCTCCAGCGCAGCGCGAAATCCGGATTGGCTTTCAGCGTGAATTTCTCGTATCTCGCAAAAAGCTCCTGGCTCAAAATCCATTTGGAGTCGTATACGTATCCTTCGTTTAGATCGTAGGTATAGCGGTATTCAATGATGCCGCCGATCTGAACGTCGGGCAGCGTGAAAGTCTTCGCCAGATACTTGAGACCTTTGGCCTTGACGATGGTCTGTTCCATCACCTTTCCGTCAAAGGGCACGACGGAGCCATCCAAGTGCACCGACCTCCCCTTCACGCCGCGGATGTTGCCAACGTCCTTTACAAAGGGGATCTCGACGTTTGCGTACTTACGCCCCTCCTCCGTCAGGATCTTGATGCGCACATAGGTATTCTCGTGCGCCGTTCGTCCATCATCGCGATTTACCTCTTGGTAGAGGATCACCGCAGGCGCGCCCGCCGCCTCCGCGACGGCCGTCATTTTCAATTCTTCCGGCGTGATTGGCTTCCATTCATCGGCCCGTCCAACCCTCACGCCCCAAAAGCCCGCCGCCACCACGAGCAGAGCCGCCGCGCACACCCGCGCACACCCACGCTGGTTCACTGGCTTTCTCCTGGGATCCTCGAGTCCGCGCTCGCCGTCCACACCCGCGCCAAGCACACGAAAACTGGCGCGGCCGGGGCTTGGGCTGGACACTTTGTTACTACCTGTATATCTAATTCTCCTTTGACTTACCGCATTTTCTACTTAGCTGTCAAGGGAACGCCGGTACAGCCTGTCCCTCGTGGTCAACCTTCCCTCGATTCGCGGTTCTAAGCCGCCAAGACGGCGAAATCGCTTCCCACGGCTGCCGCCCTGCGGCATAATCCCCGCGCGCCTTTTTTCCAATTTGGCCTGCCACTTCTCGTGTGAGAGGAGATTTCTGTGACCAATCGTCCCTGGAGTTCCACGGCCCCTCCGGGCGAATTTCGCACCTATATCTCCACCGAAGAAACTCTCGCCGAGTTCACCGTACGCGCCGTCATCCTGGGGGCCCTTTTCGGACTGCTGTTCGGCGCCGTGACGGTCTATGTCGGCCTGCGGGCGGGCCTTACCGTATCCGCCTCCATCCCCATCTCCGTCCTCTCTATCAGTATCCTTCGCGCCTTCGGCCGCTCCACGATCCTTGAAAACAACATCGTGCAGACCACCGGTTCCGCGGGTGAATCGCTCGCCGCGGGGGTAATGTTTACCATCCCCGCGCTCATCTTCCTCGGCTTCGGCTCCGAGTTCACCTTCTGGCGCATCTTTCCGCTGGCCTTGCTGGGCGGATGGCTGGGCGTCCTGTTCATGGTCCCCATTCGACGCCAGCTCATTGTCAAAGAACACGGCAACCTGAGCTTCCCCGAAGGCACGGCCTGCGCCGACGTCCTGGTTGCCGGCGAACGCGGCGGTTCCTTCGCCGGCCGGGTCTTCTGGGGGCTCGGCTTGGGCGGCGTCTACACCTTCCTGATGAAGACCTGCCTCGCCTGGACCGAGCTGCCTGACTCTCGCCCCCGCTGGTTCCCGGGCGCTTCGCTGCGCATGAACGTCACGTCGGAATATCTCGGCGTCGGCTACATCATCGGGCCGCGCGTTTCCGGAATTCTCTTCGCCGGCGGCATCATCTCCTGGCTGGTCATGATGCCGGCCATCAAGTTTTACGGCCAGCTTGCCGGCAACACCCCGCTTTACCCGTCCACCATCCCGATCCCGCAAATGACTCCCGACCAGATCTGGAGCAGCTACATCCGCCCCATGGGTGCGGGCGCCGTCGCCGCCGCCGGACTGATCACCCTGCTCCGCACGATGCCGACCATCTTCTCCGCCCTTCGCGCCGGCCTAAAGGATGTCCGCGAGCAAGGCGCAACCGGCGCGGTCGAAAGCGCTTCCCGCATCGACCGCGACATTCCGATGCGCACCGTCGTCCTTGGTTCTCTCGTGATCATTGCGATGATGTGGGTGCTACTCACCTTCCGCCCGATTGAAGGCGCCGCTACCCGCTGGTTCCACAATCTCTTCGCGGCCGTCTTTGTAGTCATTTTTGGTTTTCTGTTTGTCACCGTGGCGGGACGCATCAGCGGCCTCCTTGGGAACTCCTCCAATCCCATCAGCGGCATGAGCATCGCCACGCTCATGGCCACCTGCGCCGTCTTTTTCCTGGCCGGCTGGACCGCTCCGAACTACGCCGTTCTGGCTCTCATGATCGGTGGAGTCGTCTGCATCGCCGCCGCCATTGCCGGCGCCACTTCCCAGGATTTGAAAACCGGCTACCTGGTCGGTGCCACGCCGCTCCGCCAACAGCTCGGTCTGCTCATCGGGGTTACCGTATCCACCATAGCGATAGGCGCAACGCTCAACCTGATGAATCGCGGCCTCGAAAAATACATCCCCACGCAAATCCCGGTCTCGCTCGAGTCGCTTCCCTCGGGTGTCAAGATCGAGAGCAACTCCTTCGAGCACCTGGGCAAACCTTATGTTCTGATCAACGCACTCGGATCGCACGAAATTCCCGATGGCGAGTATCTCTACGACCCCGGAACGCAGCGTATTGAGCTGCAATGGGCGCAGGGCATTGGCAGTGCCGCCGCGCCGGCTCCGCAGGCGCGCCTGATGGCTACGGTCATCAACGGCATTCTGAACCAGCGGCTGCCGTGGCGCCTCGTTTTGATGGGCGTCTGTCTGGTGATCGCCGTGGAGAGTCTGGGCGTCCGTTCCCTGGCCTTCGCAACCGGTTCCTACTTGTCCATCGCCACTACCGGAGCCATGTTTGCAGGCGGCCTTGTTCGTGTCGTGGTTGAAGCCACCATGAAGAAGAAAGACGAGAGCGAAGCCAGCCCTGGCGCTCTCTACTCGTCTGGCCTCATCGCCGCCGGGGGCGTATTCGGCCTGCTCGGCATCATCATCAATCTGTTCCAGGATCCGGAGATCGCCCACCGCGTCCCAGGCTGGATGGTTTCCGTCCTGCGCTTGCCGTGGCGCGCCGACCTGTTTTCCATAGGCCCCAAATACTGGCCGAACCTGGCCAACAGCAACACTCTCGCGGTAATCATGTTCGTGTTGCTGTCGGCGTCACTATTCCATTTCGCCCGCAAAAAGCTCGACTAGCGCCGTTCGGCGCGCATCCGGGCCGGCGTCCGGCCGTTGCTTTACTTGGCGGCGCCCCGCCCGTAAACTGACTTCAGTATGGCTTCGCGCTCGAACAACATCCGCTACCACCGCGTGAACTGGGAATTCTTCATCACGCCCGGCGTGAAGCTGCTTTTGTTCGCCAACTGCGCGGTTTTTCTGCTGCAGGTTTTTATCTACTACCTGTACAACGATCAAACGCAACACCGCTTTGAGCTGTGGTTCGGGCTGGTGCCGAGCGGCGTGGTTCCGGGACTGCGCATCTGGCAGCCTTTTACCTATCTGTTCCTGCATGACGTCAAGAACATCTGGCACATCGTGGTCAACATGTTCATGCTGTGGTCGTTTGGCCGGGAACTCGAATTGGTCTGGGGACGCAACCGCTTCTTGCGCTACTACTTTCTCACTGGAGTCGGCGCCGGCGTTCTCAACGTGATTGTGCGCACCGTCCCGATGCTGTGGGGCAAACCCGCTTACGACGTCCCCACCATCGGTGCCTCGGGCGCGATTTTCGGCGTTTTGATCGCCTGCGCGATTCTTTTTCCCGATCGTCGCGCCTATCTTTTTCCGATTCCTGTGGCCATCAAAATGAAATGGATTGTCTCGATCATGGCCGCCATCACCTTCCTCGGCACCTTCGGCTTGGGCGATGACAAGGTTTCGCACATCTGCCACCTGGGCGGCATGGTCATTGGCTATCTTTATCTCCGCCGCGACTCCTACCTCTATCGCCTCCGCAACGAAGTCTCCGACTGGAAATTCCAACGCAACCGCAAAAAGTTCGAGGTCTACATCAACAAGCACAAAAACGAACCGCCTTCCCGTCCCGACCGCTGGGTGAACTAATCTCGGGATTCGCCATCCCGGACCAGCCAAATTCGACCAGGTTCACGAAAGCGCGGACTACCTGGGCCTCTACGCAGTCCGGCCGACGACGTGGAACTTCATGAAGTTCGTCGTGCCGCGCACGCCCATGGGTGTCCCGGCCACCACGGCGATGACATCGCCTTTGCGCACCAGCTTCTGCTCGAGCAGCCGCTTTTCGGAAATTTCCGCCAATTGGTCCACTTTGCGCAGGTCCGGAATCGGCAGCGGCCGCACTCCCCAGACGAGCGCCATGCGGCGCCGCGTTTGGGCTTCGGGAGAAAACGCCACGATCGGCAGCAGCGGCCGGTAGCGCGAAATCAAGCGCGCCGTGAAGCCGCTGTGCGTGAACACCACGATCGAGCGCATGTGCAATTCGCGCGAAGCGTGACACACCAGTTCTGCCACGGTTTCCGCCACCTTCAACTGCTCCTGTGTCGCCGGCCGCGCGAAATCCGTGATGCTCTGTTCCGCTTCGCAGATGATGCTGGCCATCATGGCCGCGGCTTCCGCGGGATACTTTCCACTGGCCGTTTCTGCCGAGAGCATCACCGCGTCCGAACCGTCAAAAACCGCGTTGGCCACGTCGGAAGCTTCGGCGCGCGTCGGCCGCGGGTTTTCCGTCATGGACTCGAGCATCTGCGTGGCGGTAATCACAGGCCGCCGGAACTCCCGTGCCCGCGCGATAATCTGCTTTTGCACCACCGGTACGCGCTCCGGACTCATCTCGACACCCAGATCGCCGCGAGCCACCATCACCCCGTCAGACACCCGCAGTATTCCTTCCAGATTGTCTATGGCTTCCGGCTTTTCCAGCTTGGCGATCACCGGCGTGTCTTTCCGCGCGCGGCGAATCAGGCTTTTCGCCAGCAGCACGTCTTCAGGCCGGCGAACGAAACTCACAGCGATGTAGTCGACGCCATGCGCCAAAGCGAACTTCAGATCATCCCGATCCTTTGGCGTCAGTGCCGGAACGCGCAAATGGACTCCCGGCAGGTTGATCCCCTTATGCTCGCCGAGCGCGCCGCCATTCACCACGCGGCAGTTCACATCGCGCCCGCTGACGCGCTCCACGCGCAGTTCGATCAGCCCATCCGACAACAGAATCCGGTCGCCGCGATGCACTTCCCTAGGCAACGCCAGGAAGGTCGTGTTGACCCGCGTCGAGTCGCCGAGGATTTTGGCAGTGGTGATGGTGAACGCCTGGCCCATCCTTAGCTGAACCGGCATTCCGCCGGCCAGTACACCGGTGCGTATCTTCGGTCCCTGCAGATCGGCCAGTATGGCGATCGTTTTCTTGAGCTTTTGCGCCGTAGCGCGCAGCGCCTGTATGCAGTTGAGGTGTTCGGCGTGGCTGCCGTGCGAGAAATTCAGACGCGCCACGTCCATTCCGGCTTCCAGCAATTTTCGCAGGACACGCGGGTCGCGGCTTGCCGGTCCGATGGTGCAGACAATTTTGGAGTGCCGAAAACCCATTCGTCCTGACACCTGTCCGTCCGCTTTTCGAGCGAAGCGAGAAATCGCTGCGAGATCTCGTCTGCGAGCCAGCCCCGCCTAGTGCGAAGCCCCGAACTGGCTCACCAATCTCACCATCAAGTTCACGCCCTTGGCAAAGGCGGCGGCCGGAATGCGCTCGTCGTGGCTGTGCATACCCCGCAACTCTTCGGCCGTCAGCGGAAACGGCACCAGGCCATAGGCCTGCACGTTGTGCAGACGCAGCTGCGCCGAATCCGTCGCCCAGGTGGACTGGAAGGGAAGCACGGGCACGCCGCCAAATTCTTCCGCCGCGGCCTTCACGATGGCCTGATAGAAGTCCGATTCGAGCGAGGAGTCCGGAGCCGCGAGCCCGGCATCCCTTTGCACCTCCAGTTTCACGGCCGGGTCGTTCACGAGCTTATTCAGGTCGGCCAGCAAGGCGGTGATGGTGTTGCCCGGCAGCAAGCGCACGTTCAAGGTCGCGGTCGCTTCCGAGGGAATCACGTTGGGCCTTACGCCGGTGTTCAGCATGGTCGGCGAAATGGTGTCTCGCATCATCGCGTTCCACATCGGATTGGCGTCCGCAAGAACGCGAGTGGCGTGCTCGCCGCGATCCGGCGTTTCGATGGAACGAATCCATTTTGCGACCTCGGGGTCTTCGAGCGGAGCGATACCCTCAAAATAGCGGCGCACGATCGTCGTCAAGTGCACCGGTGCGTTGTAGTTGCCGATCTTCTCCACCGCCGCGGCCAGGTGCGTTATCGGGTTGTCTTTCAGGGGAATCGAGGCGTGGCCCGAAGTCCCCTTGGCCGTGACCGTCACGTTCATCGCGACTTTTTCGGTGGCCTGCACCGCGACGTACTGCACCTTGCCGTTTTTCACGAAGACGTTGCCGCCTTCGTTGATGGAGTACTTGGCTGCGATCTTGTCCCAATACTTTGCAATCAGCGTCTTCATGCTGGCTTCGCCGAAACCTTCTTCGTCGTCGCTAGCTAGGAAAATGACGTCGCGGTTCAGGCGCGCGTTGGTGCGCTTCAAGTACACAAACGCCGCCAGGTTGGCGGCGAGCATTCCCTTGTCGTCGATCGCGCCGCGTCCGTAGATGTAGCCGTTCTTGGGCACCGCTCCGAAAGGATCCACACTCCAGCTCGCGGGCTCCACGCCGACCACGTCCATGTGCGCCACCAGCAGAAGCGCTTTCGAAGGATCGGCAAAACCAGAAGCGTTCAGCCGCGCCACCAGAGCGCTGCGGCCGGGGGCCATCGGCAAAAGCTCGGCTTTGATCCCTTCTTTTTGCAAAATTCCTGCAATATATTTCGCGGCCACTTCTTCATTCCCGGGCGGATTGGTAGTGTTGATTTTGATCAGCTCGCCGAGCCATGTTGCGGCCTCGCGCGCGAGCGCCGAGGTGTCGCCCGGGCCGGCGTTGCTCTGTGCCTGAACCGGCTGGCCGATCCCGGGGACTTGTGCGGGCAGCGTGGGGGCGAGAGCGCTGAGTGTCGTCATAGCCAAGAACCCACAAAAACCCGCGCAAAACACACCATTCCTGATACCTCGCATCCTTTGCACCTTGTTCTCTCCCGCTTTCTCCAGGGCGTTCCTTGCGAGTCGCCGCTCAGCAAACGTTTTGCTTCGAATCTGCTTCATACTAACATGCCACTAGGAAGCGCTCAGTCTCGGCA
>Ga0306926_10002483_pt1 | contig 18778 bp, 21 predicted proteins | sample flu12Cox44000178_FD_203759 | JGI IMG/M metagenome (GOLD analysis project Ga0306926, IMG submission 203759) | Lab enrichment of tropical soil microbial communities from Luquillo Experimental Forest, Puerto Rico - flux8day.12C.oxic.44.000.178 (v2)... | ecosystem: Environmental > Terrestrial >... | reverse complement strand
GGGAACCTTCCAACTGACCGTGACAAAAGAAGGGTTTCGCACAACGATCATTAATGACGTCGTGACCGCCCAGGGTCAGGTAAACAATGTCGACCCGGTCCTGGCCATCGGGACTGTCAATTCACAGATTGAGGTGAGTTCGTCATCGGCGCAGATCCAGACCGAGACAAATGAGCTCGGCGGGCAGCTCAACCAGGTGCAGGTGCAAGCCTTGCCGATTGGCAACAGCGATTACACGCGGCTGGCTCTGGTTTTACCGGGAGTAACGCAGAACAGCAACTTCGCCTTCGCACAGTACACGATCAATGGTTCCAGAGCCCGATCAAATGGTTTCAACATCGACGGAGTGTCCAATACGGACCCCTCAACCTATCTTCCATCCATTAATGAAGGGGGCAATTCGGCGACAGCCGCGACCCGTCTGCCGCTCGATGCTGTTGAGGAAGTAACGGTTAGCGCCAACGCGGGTGCCGACAGCGGGCAGAACTCCGGAAGCGTGATGAACGTCATTGTGCGCAGCGGGACGAACCAGATTCACGGCTCCGTGTACGAACTGCATCGCGATTCTTCCTTGGATGCGGCCAACTTCTTCGAGAACCTTCACGGTCTGCCAAAGGCTCCGTTCGTCTGGAATGAGTTCGGTGGAACGATCGGCGGCCCGATTGTCATACCTCATCTTTACAATGGACGAGATCGGACATTCTTTTTCGCCGGCTACGACGGCAGCCGTCTCAGGTTGGGGACCACGCTGAGCGGAGTCGCCCCGACGCCTGCCCAGATCGCGACGGCCACGAGCCTGGTGCAGGGTCAGGGCATCACCCCTAATCAACTGGGACTGAATATCCTGCAACAGTACTCCAAACTAGGACTCTCGGGCCCATTCGCCGCCCAAAATCGAGGCCTTCAGACTCCGGACAGTGGGGTGTTGAAGATCGATCAAAATTTCTCGAAGGCGGATACACTTTCGGCCCGATACCTTCACGGGCACGGAGATGACGAGTTTCCCGGTGGCGGCCCCGGTCCCGGGGGAGGGTCGCAACTGAATCCCTGGTTTGGCGTGACCCCGACGGTCGCGGACAATTTCGCAATCAGCGAGATTCACATCTTCAATCCCAGATTGATCCACACATTGCGGCTAGGATGGAACCGATTCAGCCAGTTTCAAAAAGGTCGGGATGCGAATGTGAATCCAGCCACAATCGGGTTTAACACGGGCGTCGGCCCTGAGAGTTATGGGATGCCTGAAGTCGATATCTATGGCTTCGCAAATTTAGGGCTGCAATACGGTGCCGGCGGTCGCGTTGCAACCAGTTACCAGATTGCAGATGAGGTGAACTGGACGCGTGGGCGGCACGGGTGGAGATTCGGTTTCAACTTCCTCCACAACTACTCCAACTACACCTTAGCCGGGGGACGCGGGATATTTACCTTTGATGGTTCTCGACTGGGGGACTCACTGGGTCAAAGCGGCGGCATGGCGTCTCTCGTCGACTTGATCGCCGGTCGCCCGAAGCCGGGTGCAACGCTCACGCAAATTACCCGGGTCGGCAGTCCTCGCGCAAACATAGACCAGGATGTCATCAGCGGTTACGGAGTGGACACCATCAAACTCACTCCCCGGCTCACCCTGGTTGCCGGACTTCGCTACGACTTCTTCACTACTGTGAATGAGTCGCGCCACAGGTTCTCCGCCTTTGACCCTACGCTGGGCTTAGTGGAGGCTTCTCAGCTACCAGGTGGGCACATCTACGACGCTCCCAAAGGTAATTTTGGTCCACGCGTCTCCTTCGCTTGGGAGCCCCCGGTTAAACTTCTTTCAGGAAAACAAACAGTTGTGCGAGCCGGGTTCGGAATTTATTACGACACCATTCCACTCAACAATTTCCAGGAAGGTTTAGCTCAGAATCCGATCGGTCCGACTGCTGGGTTCACGATTGTGCCGCAACCCATTCCGCCGCAAACCCAACTTCCTTTCGGGGTCGGAGTGCCGACTTTCGGCACTAGCACTAGTGCTCCGACTCCACCTTTCAACATTGCGAGCATTCAACACAATTTGAAAACGCCGAATGTCCAGGAATGGAACTTCAATATTCAGCAGGAACTTGCGGATAAAGTTGTCTTCCAGATCGGATATATCGGCAACCACAGTATTCACCAGCTCCAATTGCTCGACATCAATCAGCCAGCTGTCGGCGCAGGGTTCGGCCCGGGATGTTCGTTTGGCCCTGGGAGTGGTGACCCTGTCTGCGAGCAAAACGCACGCCCCTTCAACACGAAGTTCCCCACGCTCTCGCAAATTAACACGATTTCCTCGACTGGATTCGCGACGTACCACTCGCTGCAAGCCTTGCTGAAGACGAATAACTTCCACGGCCTGACGACCCAGTTTTCGTTCACCTGGTCTCACAATCTGGACACGGCTTCAGAGGTAGAAGACTTCTTTGGGACTAGCGGATACGTTCCCCAGGACTCGACCAACTTGAAGGGAAGTTACGCAAATTCCGAGTTCGATCAGCGGCGGGCGTTCATCTTCACCTATGTCTACGCCATTCCGTTTCCTAAGACTGCTGGCCCGCTGTCGTATCTGGCTAGGGATTGGCAAGTCTCCGGAACCACGACTTTCAGAGATGGCTTTGCCGCTCCTCTGTTGACGTTTGGAGACGAGAGCGGGGTCGGCAACTTCCACACGCGCCCCAATTGCGTCGGTCCCATTCATTACCAGTTGAATGATTTCACGCAGCCCTATGCTTCGCCGAGTTCGTTCGCTGAGCCTGGAAACGGGACATTCGGGAACTGTCCCCGCGATCCCTTGGTTGCACCGGGGCTAAAAGCCTGGGACATCTCCCTGCAAAGAACATTCAAGGTTGGGGAACGAGTCGGATTTGAATTCCGAGCCAGCTTCTTCAACGCCTTCAACCACCCCAACTTTGCCGAGCCGGCACCCGGCCCCGCAAACGGCACGCTGATCACGGCTTCTGCGGATGATGGCAGCTTCGATTCGCACTTCGGTGTTGGAGGACCGCGGAACATACAGTTCCAAGGCAAAATCACGTGGTAACGACTGGAGTTGCAAAAGCGGAGTCGATGAACAGAGGGCGCATGGCGGCACTCTTTCTCCTGCTGGGGGTGATGAGCGCACTGCTTACCGCCGCAATGGCCTCAACCGCTCCACCAGGACCAATCTCGATCTCGGTGGACGCTACTCAAGTGTCCCGTCGGGTCTTGCACGCGAAGCTGGTATTTCCAGTTCGGCCTGGACCTCTGACTCTCTACTACCCAAAGTGGATGCCGGCGGACCATTCGCCCGATGGCCCTATCTGGAACCTGGCAGGACTCCAGTTTTCCTGCGGGGGAAAGGAAGTCCCTTGGCAGCAAGACGACGTGGATATGTATGCGTTCCATCTGGTCGTCCCAGAAGGAGCGGCCTCGGTAGATGCTTCACTGGACTTCCTGATCTCGGCGCCGGGTCCGACCATTGACTTCAGCGCGTCCGGAGCAGCCAATCTCTTCATTCTGATGTGGAATCAGGTCGTCCTCTATCCGAAGGGCTGGCCTGCCGCGAAACTGACTTTCCTGCCGAGCCTGACTCTCCCCGGCGATTGGAAATTCAGCACATCCCTGCCGGTTAAGATTCGGTCCGGGAACAGCGTCTCATTTGCGGCGGTGGCTCTGGATTTGCTCATCGATTCTCCCGTGCAGTCCGGCCAGTTTATGCGGACGTTTCCGCTCAGTTCCAGTCCGCCCCAGGAACTCGATGTGCTTTCCGACGACGCTTGGGCCCTTGATGTCCCCTCGGACTTGCTGGACCACTACAAGCGATTGGTCGCCGAGGCCGACGCGCTTTACAAGTCTCATCACTTTCGCGGATATCACTTTTTGCTCACACTAAGCGACAACGTGATGGGGCTTGGGCAAGAGCATCACGAGAGCAGCGACGATCGGGTCAGGCAACATACATTGGTAGATCCCAATGCCCGAATGCTCATGGCCGGACTCTTTCCGCATGAGTTCTCCCATTCGTGGAACGGACAGTATCGTAGGCCCGAGGGCCTGGCTACTCCCGACTTTCAGGAGCCGATGAGAGGCGAGCTCTTGTGGGCGTATGAAGGGCTGACCGAGTATCTGGGAACGATTCTGAGCGCTCGAAGCGGGTTGCTCACGCTCGCCCAGTCGCACGACCGCATTGCAGAAGTGGCTTCCGAGATGGAGCATCGCGCCGGGCGCCACTGGCGCAATCTGCAAAACACGGCGATCGCGGCACAAGTCCTGTACTTCAGCGTTCCCGAATGGATGTCGTACCGCAGGGGAACAGACTTCTATCCGGAAGCAGTTCTGATCTGGCTGGAGGTCGATGCCACCATCCGCAAGCTCACCGGCGACCGCAAATCCATGGACGATTTTTGCCATGCATTCTACGCCGGGCACGAGGGCGAGCCGGTCATCAAGACTTATACGTTTGCGGACCTAGTCTCGACTTTAAACGGAATTGCGGCGCACGACTGGGAGGCGTTCTTCCGATCCCGCCTGGATGCCACGTCCGGAGCTCCAATGGGCGGCCTATTGGGAAACGGGTGGAGGCTGGTTTACAACAACGAACCCAATGAGATGATGACAGCGGCCGGAGAAGTACTTGGTACCGGGGACTTCATCTCGTCAATGGGATTGCGAGTGAGCCGCGATGGCTCGGTGATTGACTCCATTCCCGGCATGCCCGCATTTGAAAGCGGCATCAGTCCGTACTTCAAGATTGTTGGCGTCAATGGCCGTGAGTTTTCCATGGATGAACTGAAACGCGCGATTCGCGATTCACAATCGAACTCGTCGCCAATTGAAATAACGACGAATAGTGGGGGAAAGCTGGAGCTGCACCAGATTTCATATCACGGAGGCAGCCGATTCCCGCACCTGGAAAGGATTGAGGCTTCCCCCAACTATCTGGACGAAATACTCAAGCCGTTAACACCTGCAAATTGAACCGATCACTTGGGTGGTGATCCTAGATCGAAGGCTGGATGCGCGGTCAAGTGTGCGGAATCGGAGAACGGAAAGGTGTTTCCTGGTTCAGGATGGCGACCCACCGACCACCGCGCATGATCCAGGTGGTGCTCTCGATCACTCTGCCTTCTGGAAAAGCGCTTCCGGCTTCCTCGCCGAGCCGAAGAGCTTCATAGAGGAGGATCACGGTTCGTGCATTGGGCATAAAGCCACGAATATTGCGGAGCTCGTAACGGGAAATCGTGCGTTCATGCATGGTTGCTAGATACTCAGTCTGCGAGACGATTCCCGACTGGAAGATCATCACGGCGTCGGAGGGGACCAGCTGTGCGAAGGCATCGGCTTCTCGACGCTGTGCGACTTTCCAGACCTGCTTCTCTAGACGTATGACGGCCTTGATGATGGCACGTGCCGTATTCGTCTTACGTTTCTGTTTTTTCTTGGACGGGCGGCCGGGGTGGATCATCGGTCTATTTATACTTAATCCGGAATCTTTATTCTAGAAGGCTTTAGTGCAGTCTACGAATTTGTCGAATAAGATCGAAGGCATTCGCGCACAATTTCCGATCTTCAAGAACAAGATATTTCTCAATTCCAGTTCGCAAGGGGCACTTAGCGTGGTGGTAGAAGCTTCGCTGCTGACGCACATTTGTTCGTGGCACGAACAAGGTTCGCCCTGGGACCAATGGGTCGAAGAGTACGAAAATGCCCGCACGACCTTTGCGCGTTTGATCGGAGCGGAGCCGGAAGAGGTTGCTGTTGTGCCGAGCGCTTCCGCCGGGATCAATTCGGTCGCAAGTGCCCTCCACTTCGGCAAGCGACGAAAAGTTGTCATGGGCGAGTTCGAGTTCCCTACAAGGGGCCAAATCTGGCTTGCACGGCGGCCGCGGGGGGCTGAAGTCGAGTTTCTCAGACACCCGAAGATCTCTACGATTCCCCACCCAGTCCACGCACAGAATCGCTGATTGCATCAGCCGTCGAACCGAGCGAAGTTTCGCGATTTGAGCCTAGCTAAATTTCGTCGTCTGCCAAAGCGCTGTTCCACATAGCGCCAAAATCACAACGATCAATCCCAGCAGTACTAGTGCAGCCGGCAGATTGAGATCTACCATCGGCGCCCGCGCTATCGCGCCTAGAACGGCAAACACGAGCGTTGCAATTACCAGCATCGCCCAGTCGAGTGCAGTACGGGCGGTGCTGCTCTCAGTTGCTCGTCCCTCCAATCCGGCGCGCACAAACTCGATGTCGGTCCCGTACAACGTGCTCTCGCGAATGGCGGCAGCTTGCCAGCGTTCGTGCTCTTCCGGTGGTGCTGCGGAGAACGCGATCGCTGCTGCCCCGGCACTCATAATCACCGATCCACCGATTACCTCCACATGGAGGGAAGCACTTCGTCCGTGCAGTTCTCCAAACACCAACGTGCCCCACATCAATCCCCACAGCTGGTTGGTGTTCGAGAGCGGTATCCCGCGACTAATGCCGATGTATTTTGCAGCGTACTGCTGGAATAGATCGCCGATCACCCAGATGAATCCACCCGCGGCCAGCCAAAACAAGACGGATTTCTCGGTCACCAGTTCACGCCAGAGTAGTCCCGGCCCGCCTGTCGATTCCAGCGCCAGCACCGTCATCATGACGAGTTCGCCCACGGTGAAGAACGCCACGAATGACAATGGATTCATTCCCGTCAAGTATGCCTTACGGTACGGGATGTACATGGTGCCCCAAAGCGCGCCCGCAGCCAGAGCAGCTACCACACCGTGGAGTGCATGTCCCCCCGGCGCCTGCATCGATGACGCGAGGGCGAGCAAAAGGGCACCCACGAACATTAGAACCGCGCCTCCCAGCACGCCGAGCCATCGCCACCAACCCGCGTCGCGCAACTCGTGAAAGAAGATGAAGCCCCAGAAGATTCCCAGAAGGCTATTCAAATTCCACAGGGGAAACGCGATGCTGATACCGATGTCCCGAATCGCAAAGACGGTCAGGGTATTGGCAACTGCCCAAAGACAGCCTGCAAGAATCGCCCACACGATGAGGTGGGGCGCCCGCTGCGCGTCGGCATACACCTGGCTGGTGCCTCGTGCTAGCGCGGGGAGACTCCAGCGCGCCAGGAACACGCCCACCACCATCAGTAACGAAATCAACACTGGAGAGACCCCCGCCCGCACTAGCTTTGTGGGGGCCTCCGCCGCGCCTAGCCACGCTCCCGCAGCAAACCCACACATCACCCCCAGTGTTTGGAGTCTTCTCAGCCGCGACCTTTCCAAAGGAGGCATCGACGAAGTCGGTGCCATTGCATCCCCTCTATCGGATCCAGCGCAACACCATCAACCCACCTACCAGCACGATTAACGGCACCCACCACTGCGGGTCCCGTAGCATGACTGCCCACCAGTGCTTTTCATCCCCTTGTTTGGTCTTCATCAGCCTTCCGGTAAACCTTGATTACGATCCCATCCTTCTCTCTCTAATTCAAGCGGGTGTGTAGGGCGCGGGAGTTTCCGCGTAGCTTCTCCCGGACGGACCGCGCATGATCTAGCGCAGGCGTGGTCATTTTGCGTTTGGAAAATTGCGGATTCCGGAGGTCAGGTCCCCCCCAATTCCGCACACGCACCATTGGGGGTTATCTGGCTTTTGTTCTGAAGCTCGGCTGGGCGCCAAGCGAAGTTTACGTCGGCCCTCACGGGAACAATGTTCAGGGACTTGCCGCGTGGCGTGACCTGTTCGTCGAGGAGCTTAAACGACGGGTTTTCGCCTGGGCAGGATCCCGAATGGCAGGCACTTAATGACGCTATCGCCTCGCTGGATATTGGCAAGAACTATGTTCTACAGGGTCGTGGTTGGCTCCAACAAGTTCTGCTTGAGTCTGCCGGCTCTGAATGGGCGCAGTGATCCAAATGCTGAACCGGCGTGATTTATTTCTCGAGAACAGAATACCGCTCAACCTCCTTCGCAGGTCTCTTCGTCTCGCTCGCAGACATGTATTCCCCAATCAGAAAGGAACGGCCGAACTGGACGATATGAAATAGAAGCGACCCGACCCGTGACACTGCGAATGTCCGAACCCGACATCGAGGCAAACCGAAATGTCGGCGAACACCGGCACTCAGGTTTAAGTTTTGGACCAGAAACGGACCAGAGGCTCTTCTAACCTACTGAAAAAACGTTGGTTGAGATCAGAGAGCGCCTCGTTCGCAACGAGGAGGCCACCGGTTCGATCCCGGTCAGCTCCACCACTCCACCGCACTTACCCAACCCCGAAATCCCAACTCGTCACATCGTTGTCGCACTAATTTTTGAAGCCAATCGGGCCCTGAGTTGCGCGAGCAGTTTGAATTGCACCTCTACGATTGCGAGCAATGCGCATTAGACCGTTGGGGCTCCTGTAACCCTTCTGGCGCACACTAGAGCGATTCTCTCAAAATAGGCTTGATGCAAGAAAAACAGCGGTTGGCGTGGTGCAGCCCTTCAATGAGCGTAATTGATTTAACGTCAAAAACGCGCCACTCTTTCTTTGGCAAAGTACGTCCTCGAACGACCGCTACGCTTAGTTCTGGTTTCCACTCCCATGGGTTTCGCGGCAGAGCTTGCAAAACGTCGGCGGCTCTGTGTTGTCCACCCGGTGCTTGACGGGTTTGAGGGTGCGAAGGTACGCGAACATCGCTTTCAGATCATCGTCAGTTAGGTTGCGGAAGTGCCACCAAGGCATGATCTGATTGAGCTCCCGCGCCTTGACGTAGCCGGTGCGCATAGTCTGAACGAAAAGAGCTTCATCATAGTAAGAAATCCCTGATGTGTCCGGCGTAACATTGGTGCTGGCGACCCGCCCCCAAGGCCCCTCCAAAATAAATCCCCCCGCGAAATCCATGCCGGTAATATTTTGCCCTTTGGACTGGGGTGTGTGGCAGTCGGTACATCCCGCGATGCTCACCAAATACTTGCCATACGCCGTAGGGTTGGAGCGGTCGGGTTCAGGGACAGGCTCGGTAACTGGGTGCGGGACATTGCGGATGAGGTATTTCACTGGGAAAACTATTTCGGTTTTGGGCAGCGCCTTGTGCACGGGCGGAATGGAGCGGATATAGACGATGACCGAGGCCAGGTCCTCATCTGACATCACGCGAAAATCTGGGTAAGGCATGAAGGGAAAAAGCGCGCGCCCGTCATGTCCAATACCTTCGCGGATACCGCGGGCCAGTTGGTCGTCGGTCCAATTGCCAGCGCCGGTTTCCGGGTCAGGTGTGATATTGGACGGAATGACACGTCCGGGAAGACCAGCCAGGGGAAACTCTGCGTAACCAGCGCCCGCTGTACCCGCAATCAGCGGTGCGTCGTGCTTTTTCCAGTCATGTTCGCCGTGGCAACCAAAGCAGTCACTTAGACTTTCGACCAGATATTGGCCGCGGGCCACTCGCGTCGGGGTTGCCTCGAACTTGCGCCCGGTTAGCGGACGGGCTTTGGGGCCGATAAAGGGTCTCCAACCGATGGTCAGGGAGATGGCGCCGACCGCGAGCAGGACGATAACCACCAGGACAATTCCAATCCATTTCATCAGTGAACCTCCGGGTCAGTTAACGCCGAACGATTTTGCTGGGACGTTATTCGGTGATAATCCGATCCGCCCACTCGACCATGGACACGAAAATTGCCGGGCTGCCGAATTTTGCTCCCCAATCTTTCAGATCGGTTTCCGAGACCCCACGGGCCCGGGAACACGCCCCTCAAGAAAAGACCGGAATCCGCTTGGCCACAACCTTGTCGCGCATTTCGCTCAGGGGCGGCCAGCCTACCGGGAAAATCGCCTTTGTGGTTGTGTCGCGCATCAGGTAGGTAGCCTCACCGGTCAGGAAAATCTGCACTTCGTGGCCCGCATCGGCCAGGGCCAGACCATGTGCGAACACGAAGGATGCCCGTGTCGGATCATCGGATCCCCAGGCACTTTTCATCATGACCTTGAGTGGCTTACGAGGAGTTGCTTCCTGTGCACCAGCGGCACGCAGCCGGAGCCAAGTTAGCCCAAACAACAGTGGCATCTTTGAGAGAAGCTGTCGCCGAATCATGAATTCCTCCGAAAGCTGCGGAGGAATGTACACCTGGCCCTTGGCTGACGTAAACAGCGATCGCGCTTAAAACCGCCGATCGCGTACGTGGCGATAGCCGTTGCAAAGCAGAGGCCTTCGGCCGTAGTTCCAACGAGAAATGGACAGTTGCTTCACTTGCGCGTCAGGTTGCTCTGTCCCAGTCTCTTTTTGCGGAAAAGTTCGCTCAGCTTGTTGGCGAACCGCCGCTGCGCTATCTAAAGCGTTTGAGACTAAATGCGGCGGCGGTAAGACTGCGTTCATCAAACGACAAACTGAGAGCTCGCGGCTGACGCCGGTTACGAGTCCGCTGCAGCATTCACAAAAGCGTTCAAGAGAATTCTGGGGAAGGCTCCTGGTGGTATTTTTGATGTTCTTACGGTTTGCCACAGCAGGTCTAACTCTTAGTGTCCCAGGTCGGCGAGTGCAGTCACGCTTGTTTTGACGATTTTGTGACATTCTCCAAAAGGCTCTTCGCGCTATAGTTTATGAGTTTGTCTGTCATGACACTCGCACAGCCTGCCATCTGGGAACCCGTCTATCGAACACAAACGTAGGTATTGCGTTCGGCTAAGCTAGACGCCTGTGCCGGGCGGATTAGGTCTTTGGTCAGGCTGACAGCAAGATTGAGTCGTTAGACTGCAGATGCCATTCGGCGGGTGCCAAACGGAAGTTATCCGAATCAGGATAAAGCGATTTCTTCCCGATCTCGAAAGTAAGGACGGACGGCAACGTAAAACGGAGTCGCGGACAACTCACCTTGAGCTAATCTCTAGTTTCGTTTTGAAGTGCGTATGCCCTGTACGTGGTTTCCCGCATGTTCCAACATTCTGCGTTTGCTTTTTCGTCGCTGGCATTTTGCGAATCCGCCCGGTCCTGATTACGGTCGGAGCGACGGTGCTTGCCCTGTTTCCTTTGGCGCTACACGGGGGGCCGCTCTGGGAGGCACTCTGCTTTGCACAAATTGGCGGGCTAGTTCTGGCGACGGCGGTGACTCTCTTTATTGTCCCGGTGTTTTATTCCATCTTCGTGCTCGACAGGAAATTCATCCGCTGGGAAGAGTCTGTCGCAACGGCAAGTGGGGTCTATGGTGGCGGCTGCTGCTCGGGTCGAGACGACGGCTGCGGAAGCATCCGCATAGTCAATCAGTAGGAGTATTAGTGTCGTTACTTCACGTCATCTTCATCACGGTAGCCACCGGACTCCGGCTCGTTTTCTCTAACTCGCTGGACACCCATGTCCACTACGCGCGGTTTCTTACAATCGCATGACAAATTTACGCGCCACGTTCCGGTATGCTGTCCGCCGCTCGTTCGGTCCTTATCCGACAATCCAGCTGCAATTCTGTTCGCGGGAGATTCTATGAGCACGAAGTTCCTGTGTGTCGTTGTGGCTGTATTGCTATCGTCCACAGAGTACTTTGGCGTCCGCGCTTTCGGTTCGACGACCCACGTCGCCCGTATTTCGGCCGGCATCGTCTACCGCTTCCACGGGAGGAACTGAATGCGCACTATGGTCATAGGGCGGTACGGTCCGCCCGAAGTCTTCGAGCTTCGCGAGTCTCCCGAGCCAACACCGAAGTCCGGCGAGGCACTCGTTCGCGTTCACGCCGTAGGCGTTGGTTTCGCGGATTTGATGCAAAGGATGGGCATTTATCCGGGGACGCCGAAGCCGCCCTTCGTTCCCGGACTCGAAGTGGCCGGAGTGGTCGAGCGCGTGTCGTCAGGCTCGCTCGGTGACAGGCCGTCGCTCCAGGTCGGCGAGCGCGTCATGGCGCTCCCAAAGTTGTCTGGTTACGCCGAGCGAGTCGCTGCACCAGCGGAACGCATATTTCGCCTCCCAGCGGGAATTTCCTTCGAAGAGGCCGCGGCAATGCCGGTGAACTACCTTACCGCATACCACATCATGTTTGTCATGGGCAATTTGCAGCCAGGTGATGGCATTCTGGTCCACGGTGTCGCCGGCACAAATTGAAGCAGTCCATGTGGGCCACAGAGGTTTGCGAAGAGCCAGTATTTTCGCACTGATGGTGCCGTTCCGAGTGGGCACAGAGTAGGAGCACATCCCAGCGGCCTGCACTAGTCAGGCAAGTACCCCGGCGGGAAGCCCTGATCAGGTGGGATTGCGATCCTCCACGGAGTTTGCGGACGTAAAAACTACACCAAAATGCGAGACTGGGCACGCGGCAAGGCAAATTTGCGAGTGTGAGTAGAGTGCTTATTGCCTTTTTCCTTCCTCGACGGCCTAAATCCAAAGTTTGAGTGTAAGGTCCTCGCGCTCTGGGTTGCCGAGCTGCCAGCGCAGTTTCCTTCTGATATCGCTCCTTCAGAACTTGCAGGTCGAAGGGAACGGTTCTAGCTAGGTATTTCACATCATCTCTATCGCGTTGAATGTTGCGCTCCAACTTTGAGAGCGCCAGGTCGTATGAGTCGAGAGCGCAGAGACGAAGATGCTGAAAGGATTTCGGGAATATCTCCGTGAGCCGATCCTCGTAGTTCTCCGGCACGTGAGCTACCCCGACGGGATCTAGATAGATCTTGTATTTCCTGTGCAGCGGCCCGCCATGCTTGCCCGGTTCCAACAGCGGTTTGCCGGCGTCTCTGGGCGAAATCTCCAGCACATCGAGATCCCCGGTTGGCCTTGAGAAGCCGTACACCATTGTCACGATAAATCCGCCCATGCAGTCTAGGCGAACCTCGGTCTCGACCGCCGAATCAAGTTCACATGGGAAGGAAAACCAAGGCTCGGGAATTGACCTATTAGAGGGCGTACGCAAGACGCTTGCCCTCCAGGTCTGTCAGGAGATTCCAATGACTCGCAGTCTGGGAACGATGCGCGCGGAGCCATGCTCTTTCAGCTCGAGACATCGAGTCGTGGCAGAACGTATCCTCGCGCGCGAGCCGTGCCCTTTCCACGGCCTCCAGACATGCGTTTAGCTTTTGTGCCTTATCACTGTCGCCTTTCTCTTCCGCTATTTCTCTTGCCAGAGAAACAGTAAAACCCAGCCGGTTTTGCACATCACATACTTTGGCGTTGCGCACCAGCCAGTCCCAGTCCATGTCACCGTAGGTTAGGGCCAACCAGGGGAGTCCTTCGGTAACTCGGGCGTCGAGATCCCGCTCATTCAGAGCGTCTAAAAGGACGACGGCGGGGTTTCTCCGTACCTTCGTTCTGAGATAGGCGAAACCGGGATAGCCTAAGGCAGCCAGAAGGGCGGCGAAATCTCGCCGCCCGGAAGAAGTCGTCCCTCCGGTTGGCAGCTCCAACGGCAAAGCCGTCGGCGGAAGATTGAGCACTTTGAGCGCCTTACGCACGAAACGCTTTGAGAGTGCGCGCCGCCCCGTTTCCAACATGGACAAGTACGCCTGAGTGACAGCAAGAGCATGGGCAGCATCTTGCTGCGTCCAGTTCTTGGCTCGACGCGCTTCTTTTAGCATGTTGCCGTCCAAAGCCTATTCCTGCAGTAATTGATGCCAATAGTATAACATAATTTGTTATACTCGGAAACAGAACACTCTCGGAAGACGCCCAACCGTCCATTGGCTCAAGGCAGAGTTCACTGGCTCCGCCATGAAAGTGCCGCGGCAGGCTTGAAAGGCTGCGTTCTACGATTGCGCTGATCGATCCGAGGACGGAATGTTTTCAGGGGTGCAAAGCAGAAAAGTTTACGAAATCGTTAAAAGGGCGGGGACACATCGGGGACACAATAAGGTGCTTCTTGCTGCTCCTAGTACGCCATCTAGTGCGACAATAGGAACAACCATGAGAAAACGCATGCGAGACGGCCTTTTAGTCGAGAGCGTGAACAGCTGATGCAAGTAATTCTAGTCGATGGTTGTTGTGAACGGGATTTAACGTCAACTACGCGCCATTTCCTAGTTTCCGAGTAGTGGACAAGAACGAAGCCGCTGGCGCGGCGGACGCTGCGCGTGAGATAATCCGCGACGTTATGAGGCGGTATCTACGTCTCTTCTCCGCAGCATTGGAAGTGCCTGCATTCACGTTTAGCCCCGAACAAAAGGCGAAAAAACACCCATTCAAATTCCATAGCCGGCCGCATCTCCCGCGCCCGCCGCAAACGCCAGCGGCTTCCTTCTAGCCTGCTCATCGAAAACGCCTCGGATCAACCGCAAGAACTTTGAATCGGACTTTGCCCGAGGCGTTTCCGATCAAGCCTAGCGACCATCGAGACAGTGGGCGCGGAGGCGAGTTGATGGTTCGTCCGGCTGTTCGCTGGTAGGGAGAATCGGCGGTCTCTTCGGTATTGAGGCTTCCCAAGTGGCCCTAAGCAGGCTTGCAACGAAGTGACGAACTGAATCGATATAGAGGTGGAAAAGGAGAGAATTCTGCGCGGCGACATCAACGAGGCTTATGTCTGAACGTTCTTTGCTTGGATTCGGGGAAGGATTGTTTGCCCTGCTGCTCTGTATGTGTGCGGTACAAGCAAGTGCCCAAGAACGCAACAATAGGGAGAGCCAGCCACGCCTCGGCGACAAAAATGCACCCTTCGCAACGCCACTACCCGACGCACCCAGCGTAAATCAGGACCCAGAGGAGGGCAAGCAGACTAAGCGTATCCTTGGCATCATTCCAAACTTTCGTGCCGTAAGCGTCGACACTCACTTGCCACCCCAAACGCCCAAAGAGAAATTCGTCGGCTTCGTTAAGGACAGCTTCGATTATTCATCGTTCATTTGGATCGGCGCGCTCGCCGGTGTGTCGCAGCTTAAGAATTCGACACCGGAGTTCGGCCAAGGTGCCGCAGGTTTTGGCCGCTACTACTGGCATTCCTTCGCCGACCAGACAAATGAGAACCTGTGGGTAGAATTCCTGCTTCCCGTTGCGACCCGTCAAGATCCCCGCTATTACACCCTGGGGCGGCGAACTGCGAATGGACATAACGGACCACTCAAGCGTGCGGGATACGCGGTCAGCCGCCTTGTTATCACGCGGACGGATTCAGGCGGCAACACCTTTAATGTCAGTGAGGTCGGCGGAGCTGGAGCAGCAGCCGCCATATCCAATCTTTACTATCCCAGTCCTGAGCGAACCTGGACTAAGACCTATCAGCGATGGATACTAAATGCCTCTCTCGATGGAATGACCGTTGTGTTCCGGGAGTTCTGGCCAGACATTAACCACGCAATCTTCCACGGCAAGTAGCTTTCGAGCTCGAAGTCACCTTCGCGGACTCAAGGCCCGTTGGGGCCAACTCGCAACCCGGAAGTTAATGTCAATTGACCCCATCAGGCGATTGCACAAGCTTGCGCCGTTTGTTCGCCTTTTTTCAGGGCCAGTGAGCGTAATGGGAATTTTTGAACAGTTGTCAGTTCGGCTTTACTTCACGCTATTCCCCTTCCTCATCACAAATCAGTTTGCGCGCCCTGCGATCTCGGCCGCGCTGAGCGAAGAGTAGACTGTCGCTGAGGAAGCGGAAATGTTGAGACGCTACAAAGAGATCTTCTATGGTCTGATATTTGGTCTAGGGGCGGCGTGCATTGACACCCTGGTTGACGCCAGCACGCAGCATCGTGCGTTTTGGGACTTCGGCCTCGGAATGCTCCTCTATCGCGCAGTGTTTGTTCTGTTTGGTCTCCTCCTCGGCTGGCTCTTATGGCGCAATAACCAGAACGAACGCGAATCCCGGTCGCTCATCGAGACAGTTCAGAAGATTCAAGTCAATATTGGACCGCCCTCGGTGATCATCCACGCACAGACACAATTCCTCCTGACCAAATCGGGTGTTGCGCTTTCACCGGAAATAGAAGGGATAGTCAGGTCAATCCACGACCAGTCTATGAAGCTACAGTCAATCGCGAAAGACAGCGCTGCTTTGCTGACCCATCGAAAACAATGAGCGCAATCAAGATATTTCGTCAACCGCTGCAAAACGAAGATATATTATGTCTAATCCTCCGTCCTTCAAGGTCCAATTAGTCATCCACGGAGTCACAAATGTCCACTGTCGTTGTTCATCGGATGCAACCTGCGATCGTAACTACTCACCTGCCAGGCCGCCGTTACGATCATCTTTTCTTCGCAGGCATGTCGTGCTTGATGTTGGCCACTGCGTTCGTGGGCTTTGCGCCAACATACTATCTGGCTGGAGTATTCCGCGCCCCCTTGCCGAGTCCAATTATTCATGTGCACGGCGCGGTGTTTTCGTGTTGGATTCTGCTACTGCTGACGCAAGCCTCGCTGGTCTCGGCCAGAAGAGTGGACATTCACCGGCGTCTGGGAATCGCCGGGCTCGTGCTCGCGTGCCTGATGGTCATCGTTGGCGTAATGGCTGCCACCGATTCATTAGTTCGGCACGCGGGGCCAGTAGGCCGGGATCCGCTGTTTTTCTACATCATCCCGCTGACCGACATGCTCGTCTTTGCGACGCTGATTGTTTTCGCATTTCGCAATCGCTTGAATTCGGCGGCACACAAGCGTCTCATCTATGTTGCGACGAGCGGTATTCTGATTGCCGCCATCGCGCGGTGGCCATGGTCGTTTGTCCACCGAAGTGCTTCACGCGCGGCATTCGTAGTCTACGGCTTCCTGATGGTGCTGGTGATCTATGACCTATGGGCCACGCGGAAGGTGCATCGTGCGACGCTCTGGGCGAGCGCATTCCTGATCTTTGTCTATCAGATTCGTTTACCCATTGGAAGAACAGCAGCGTGGCACGCCTTCGCGGCTTGGGTGCAGGCGCTCGCGAGCTGAGGACTGTCACTGCCGCGAGGTTCGACGCACCGATCAAAGGCGTCGAATGAACCCAATTGAGGATACCGTTCGAAGGGTACTTTCAGACTGCCTGCTTCCACAGGGTTGGCGTAAGCAAGCGATTTCACAAGCTTGCGCCGTCTGTTCGCCTTTTTCCGGGGTTTATGAGTGAAGTGGGGATGTTTTCAGTTATATGTTAGGAACTTCTCTTTCCGCGTTCCCACAATCGTGAGAACACCAGCAGTGATCCTCCGATGACACAGGAGAAGGTACCCAAGGTCTCAACGATGCTCTCCGCCAGCAGCCCTAACAATTCTGCGACGCTCTTGGGTGCGGTGAACTCCTTCAAGTTTTCCAAGTTGTAGACAGTTCGCCGGCGGCCACCCTGCTTCCTAACTCGGAAGCCTTGCCGGGGTCAGAGTGCAAAGCACAGTATTTCTGACCGGTCAGGCCCCGACATTGCTGTCCGTTCTGTTTTCGTCTCTTGCAAAACGTCATTAGTCTCGGGTACCGCTCAGAGCACCGGTCGACTCACGCTAATACTTCATCTACACCGCTAAGCGGTGGGGTGTGCCCATACCGCAGAAAATCGCTCACTGCATCATTGCTTGCAGATTTTCGGTGCTTCTTTCCGTGTTCGCACCGATAGCCCAAGCTTCGTATTTTTTTGACATTTCTAGAGAATTGGAATGAAGTGCGGCAATTGCCCGTTCACCAAAGGCTCAGGCGGTAGGAGCAACAGGAATGGAAGAAATGAAAGAAGTTCGCCGCTTGTTCTTGCCGGCTTCAAAGGCCGGAAGGATTGGAGGGGCCGCCCTTGAGCACGCTCTGGACCAGGTCGCCGAGCTCCTCGGCGGTGAACTCATTTCCTTCGAGATTGGCCGCCAGCCTTCCTTGACGATCGATGATCAGCGTGTGCAGCGAATGAATCAGCTGTCCTTCATCAGGGAAAAAGGCGACGCCGAATCTTTCACAGAATTTCTGGACTTCTGCGGGCGGGCCGGTCAAAAGGTGCCAACCTTTCGCGTCAAGGTTCCACGTGCGCGCGTACTCGGCGAGCGTTTCCGGCTGGTCATGGACGGGGTCGAGGCTGATGGTCAACAAAATCAGGTCGCGGCCCATTTCGTCGGCAAACCGCTTCTGCAGCCGCGCGAAGTTATTCGTCAGCCGAAAGCAAAAATTAGGGAACGGGCAGCGCGTGTAAACAAAGCTGATGGCCACGACTTTTCCGGCGAATTGAGAACGTGTGACACGCTTGCGATCTTGATCGGTGAGCGAAAAGTCCGGCGCCGGCTGCCCAAGCTTCAGGACGTGATCCGGCGAAAGGGACTGGTCCATCGCTCCGTCGAGCAATCGCAATCGGCGCGCCGATAACGGATCAAGTTCCAAGCTGTCGAAATTTCGGATGCGCACATTCTCCGCGTAAGGATGCTCTTTATCGGCAACCAAGGAAAACTCGATCAACGTGCCGCGCACCACGCCGTCGAGTTCGCCTGCGTCGCGCACCTCCATCGGCATGACCATCGCGTTCATGTAACCGGGGATGTCTTCGCAGGAGACGGTCATGCTGCGATGTTCCTTGTCGACTGCGAGGACCAAGCCTTTGGCGGAATACCGTTGTTGCGCGAGGGTGGGAAAAGTGGCGAGCAGCGCCGCAAGCAAAAGCAATGCGAATCGCCTAGGATCGGCTTCATAAAGCTTGAGAAAAGTTCTGTTCATCGGCGCAACTTCAAGGCCTCGCTTGGCTGGGTTGTGGCTGGCCTGCAGTTTGAGCCGCGGCTCGAGAAAAGAGAACCGTGGGCCTTTCTAGGCGTTTCACTTCCGTACGGTCTTCCCGGATTTCCAGAAATTGGTTTTTGGCCAAGTCCGTAAATACCTGCCGCGTGCCACTCGACGGCCAAAAGATGTCCAAATTCAGAATGCGCGCCGATTTGCCCAAGCCAATGTGCTGTTCGAACGGAGAAGCCCCGAATGAGCCGCCGCTTCCGACT